>Ga0213875_10000174_pt1 | contig 67979 bp, 62 predicted proteins | sample BarmaccomBMRX_R8_FD_160105 | JGI IMG/M metagenome (GOLD analysis project Ga0213875, IMG submission 160105) | Root-associated microbial communities from Barbacenia macrantha in rupestrian grasslands, the National Park of Serra do Cipo, Brazil - RX_R8 | ecosystem: Host-associated > Plants > Roots...
CGGGGCCATACGCGAGGAGCAGCGCCGCCTAGACATGGCCCGGCATGCCCCGCGCCTGACCCAGCTCTTGCCGCAGCCAGAGGCAGACGCCATGACAGGTGCAGTGTCTAACGTGCTGGCATAACCGAATGACCGCCAAAATCGGCGGCCGTCCAGCATGGTCACATCTTAAAGGGGCGTCTGATGGGTCCGATCGGCTCGCTAGCTGCCCCGGCAGGGATGTGGTCTGCACTCTCGCCCAGGGCGCGGCCCGGGCGGCCGCGAAGATCTGCACGGCTGTTACCGGTAAGCTGCGCCGAGCGGTCTGCGGAGTGCGGGGTCAAATCCCCAGACCGCCGCGGCTGCCCGCGACCTGCGACTTCCATCGTTCCTGAATTCCGCTGTGAAGAGGATCTGGAAGTATCAAGTGGCCTCACAGCTGGGGCTGTTCTCCAGCTATCGCATGATACCGGGGGAAGCTGCGCGCTAAACGTTTGAGCTCAATCAACCATTAGCAAGAGTCCATGCAAAAGCAGCATCAGTGACCGCATATGCTTGCCGTTGAGCAATGAAAGGAATGTAGATGGCGCAGAAGGTACAGGTCACCTTCGTTGATGACCTCGACGGCACCGATGCCGAGGGAACCGTCCGGTTCGGGCTGGACGGCACAGACTACGAGATCGACCTGAACACAGATCATGCCGGCGCGCTGCGCAAGACGCTGGCAACGTACGTAGAACGCAGCCGCAAGGTCGGCGGTACTACTCGGCGCGCAGGTCATAGTGGCCGCCGAACGACTGCCGGCGGACTTAACACCACGGAAGTCCGTGAGTGGGCCAAGGCTCAGGGCATTCAGGTCAAGGAGCGCGGTCGTGTGCCCGCCGACGTGATCGCCAAGTATCGGGAAGCCACGGAGAAGTAGCAGATCGAGACGATGTCGGTGGCAAGTGTGAGCTGGATGAGCGCTCTTGCTTGCCACCGGCGTCGCGCCCAGTAGAACTGGACGACTTGGCGCCATACCGCATGGTGGTATGTCGAGAGGTCTTGAGTATCTCTAGCTGCTAGAACCTAATCATCAAGCCGTTTCGTCATTCTTCTCAGCCCAGCTGGCCAGTAGAAGTGGCCCATCAACGCAGCCTTCCGTGCCGGATCTCCCATGCCGGATACCGGGCTATGAGTCGACTTCACATCTACCGATGAAGTCGATCTCAACGGTCATCGGTGTGGCGCACGTTAACTGGCCCTGGCTCTTCCTGCTCGGCTGTTGGATCACCCTGGTCGCCGCCTTGGCGACCGGCGCTCTGCAGACGCGCAAGACCAAGGATCGCGTGCGTAACCTGTGGTGCGCGTTGGCCGCCGCAGTACTGAACTCTTCATCTTGAAGAATTCGGATTGCAGATGCCTGTGGCCTGGGGTTGTCTCGGGAGCTGGCACGGCGGCTGTGACGCGCGGTCCGCGACATGCCGGAGCTGATGCTTGATCATCGTGCCTCCCGGCTCCCTCCGGTTGCCAGCGACCGCCGGAACGAGACCTGGCGACCGCCGTCCCGGCGTCCGCCGTCCGGCAGCCAGCCCATGGCGCGGTAGAAGCTGTGTCCTTGCTCGTAGCCAGCGGGCGTCCAGACGATGGCTTCGGTGTAGCCGGCGCTGCGCAGCGCATCCACCGCCACAGCCATGAGTGCCCGGCCCACCCCGGTCCGCCACACCCGCGGCTCCACCGCTATCGTGTCCAGCTCGCCAAGGCCGCTGGCGGCGGGATCACGACTGGGACCGGTACGGCGAATCCGGTGACCAGGCCCTCCGCCTCTGCGACCCACCACCGGGCTGGACCCGAAGTGAGCTCGCCCCTCCAGCGCTCGCCGTCTGCGGGAGACGGTTCCCGCCTTCCCATGAGGTGCCCGAAGCCCGCGTTCCAGGAGACCACGTAGATCCGCGCGACTTCCGCCGCGTCAGAAGCGACGGCTGGCCGGACCCGCCCACCGAAGCGCACGCCACCATCGTCGCACCCGCAGCCCCGGCGGCGCCGCCCACGCCTGTGCTATCGGCATCCGGCCATCGCCTCGGGGCGATCCAGTGCCGGGCCGCATGGCGTGCCGGCTGGACCGTGGCGGAAGATTGCCGATCATGGTGACGTGTGCCTGATCTGCCGCCGGAAGGCGCGCCGAAGGACCTGCGTGCGCAGGTGGCGGGGCTGCGGACGGCGAACGACCGGCTGCGTGCGGTGATCGGGGCCAAGGACGCGGAGCTGGCTGCGAAGGACGCTCCGGCCAGGGCAGGGCAGGTGGAGGCGCTGACAGTACGGGTGGCTGAGCTGCATCTGGGGGCAGCAGGAACTGACAACGAGGCCCTGCCGAGTTCGCCAGGCGGTCGTCGAGTGTTGCGAGCGGGGCATCCAGCAACGCGGCGACCGCGACGTACCAGCCGTCGTAGCACGTCACGTTCTCCCGAAGTTCCCATACCCGCGCAGCACAAGGCTGGTAGGGAAAGACCTCCACTCGCAGGTCTAGCAGGTCAGCGTGCGCGAGGGATGCCACGTCGGCCGAAATGTCGCCGGCCAGCGCTGCCCTCCGCAAGATATTCGCGGCCTCGACCGGCATCAGATGCGGAGCCGCCAGCGAATCACCCATCAGCAACGACTCCGCCCAGCGCCCGCCTATGCCACTGTCCGTGAGCCATGCGACGACCATGGGGCGTCGACGACCAGCGTCACCGGTGCAGATGGCCGGTGGCGACGCGCGAGCAGCGACGAGGTCGTTGCCGTATTCCCGCTCGCCTGGATGTCCGGGCAGGGTAAGGAGGCACTGCGCCGCGCCCGTCACAGGCGGCGGGCGGTCCAGGGCGCGCCCGGGCGCTCGCCGGAGATGCTGACCGCGGCCTGGCCGGTCGCCACCACCTTGCCCGATACCGCGCCGCGGGCCTGCGCCTCCGCGAAGTGAACGCCGCGCCCGCGCCGCGTGCACCGGCCAAGCGCCCGCAGGTCCTCGCCCGGTGCCACGGTCAGGAACTGCACTGACAGCGAGATCGTGGTCAGGCGGCTGCCCTTGGCGAAATCGTGGCCTGCCATTACCGCGCCCGAGGCGGCGGTGTCGAGCAGCGCCGAGACCACGCCGCCGTGGAAGATCCCCGCCTGCGCACTGAGCTCCACTGAATACGGCAGAAACAGCTCGACGGTCTCGGCATCCCACCGCCGCACCTCGATGCCGCAGTGCTTGTTGAACGGGACGCCGTGGGCCCAGTGCTCACAGAACCACTCCCGCCGCCACTCCTGCTCGGCCTGCTCCATCGTTCAGCCGAGCCGTACTCGCGGGTCCATGCTGCCGCATTCGCACGGGCCGGTCACGACACCGCCGGGCAACCCGAGCGGCACCCGCTGCGCGCGGTACGCGCGCGGCCCGACGACGGAGATACACAGGCCGCCCGCGGACTCTTGCACCAGCCATTCGGCCGCGTTGACGTGCGCGCCGGCCCGCTGCGGGCACTCCACGGCGAGCGCCGGGCCGAGGAACGCGACCAGGCCCGGGTGCAGCCCACTGCCGGCCAGGACCGGGTGGGCGCCGGGATGGGCGAGGATCGCGGGCACGCCGCCGAACAGGTCCGCGAGCTGCCCGGAATCGCTGAGGGCTTCCGCCGTCGCAGCCCCCAGCCCGAAAATCATCGAGAGCGGGAGCCTGCTCGCGAACGTCGCGGTCCGCCGCGCGTCCCAGCCGAACGTGTCTGCCATGCCGAAGGTGGCGCCGGCCAGGCGGACAGCTCGCAGCACCGGGGAGACCCACGGCCCCTGCCAGACCGCCGCCGTGACCAGCACGTACGACCCCCGGTCCACGCCCCAGCGGGCCAGCTGGCGCCCGGCCCACACGGCGTCCCGGTCAGTTTCTTCCCATCCGATCGGGAATTCCGTGACCCTCTCCTCAACGTGGAACCGGCCGATGCCCGCGATGAGCGCACGCGGCAGCGCCGTCGCCTCGGCCGCCATGGAAGCCCTCGTCATCGAGCCACCACCCGCGGGAACTTGGCCACGCTGGAACTGCGGGCGAGGATCTCCTCCACGGTCTCCAGCAGGATCTCAGGCAGGACGCCGACGCGTTCCTCGATGGCGTTGGCGAGCCGTCCAGCCAGCCCGGCCACGTCGCCGGGCGGCTCATAGCCGACCCTGATCCGCAGCTCGTCGACCTCCCGCCCACGCCTGATGATCTGGAACAAGCCGTCGGCGGTTTCCGGGATGCTCTCGACAGCCGCCCAGACGTCGCCGATCACCACCGGCCGCCCGCGCACGACGGTCTCGTCGCCCTTGCGGCCGGCCACCCACATCCGGGAGTGCGTCCGCCCGCAGCCGCACGGCCCCTTGGTCATTCGCACCAGGTCCTCGCTGCGGTACCTGATCAGCGGCGCCGCATCGTCGTCCAGGCTGGTCGCGACCAGTTCTCCCACGTCACCACCGGGAACCAGGTGCTGCCCGTCGGTCGCCAGGTGTTCGGCGAAGACCATGTCCTCCCACAGGTGGTAGCCGTCGTGCTCGCGGCATTCCCAGGCCGTGCCCGTGTCGCCAGCGCTCGTGTAGACGAACAGCTCGAGCCCCCACTGCTCGCGCACCATCCGCGCCTGGCGCGGCGCGAGCGGCTGCCCGGCGAAGCTGGCCCCCTTGAAGCAGGAGAACAGCTCGCGCAGGTCATGCCTGGCCGCCAGCCGTTCCAGCTCGATGATGATCGGCCCGAGGAGCTGAACGTAAGCCGGGCGGTGCTCGCGGATGGCGTCGAGAACCTCGGCCCAGTTCCCCATCCAGGTGTCCACGTAGAGGGGGATGAGGCCTAGCATCTGGTAGAGCCCGTCGAAGAAGCCGCGGAAGCTGCCCGCGGGCGTCAGCACCCGGTCACCGGGCCGGAGGCCGAGTTCCCACAGGTCGCGGGCTGAGGCCAGCGGCAGCGGCGGCTGGGCGTCCCACATCTCCGGGAAAAACTCCGGATCGTTCGTGGTGCCCGAGCTGGAGGTGATCGAGGTCAGCTCGGCGGGCTCGACGCACAGCAGGCCACCGAACGGATCGCCGGTCCGCGCCCGGAACGCCCGTATGTCGTCACGGGTGATGGTCGGGATGCGCTGCGTGAAGTCGTCCAGGTTGCGGATGTCCGCGGGGCGGACTCCCGCCGCATCCCACATCTCCCGGTAGAACGGCGAGCGCTCGTACGCGTAGGGCACGAGCTCCAGGATCCGCTCGGTCTGCAGCTTGGTCAGCCCAGCGCGCGGCATCGTCTCGATCTCGGGCTGAAAATACCGGTCACCAGGCACGTTCACTCCCGGGCCTGACGCTCTCCCGCGCTACGCGCGCGTTCTTGATCAGGAACTCCGCAACCGCTGAGGAGAAGATGTCATTGCGGTCCCCGGCGACCATGTGACCGGCGCCCGCGACGTCGATCGCCTGCGCCCGTGGTGCCACCCGCAGCAGCGCGCCGGCCTCATCTTCGCCGACCACGTCGCTGTTGCCGCCCCGGACCAGCAACATCGGCGCGGTAACCACGGCGGCCGCGTTCTCGAAGCGCACTGGATGGCCGGTGTCATCCTGAAGGCGCGAGTCCAGGAATCTCGGATCCCAGTGCCAGTGCAGCCGCCCGTCCGCGCCGAGCCGCAGGTTGCGTGCGAGGCCGCTGACATCCTTTGGCCGCGGGCGATCCGGCAGGTACCGGGACACCGCATCGGCCGCTTCCTCGACGGAGCCGAACCCCTCCGGCCTGCCTCGCATGAACTCCCCGATCCGCTCTCGGCCATCCTGGCGCATTCGCGGTGTCACGTCGACCAGGACAAGCGCCGTGGCGTCGACCCCGGGCGGCTCCGCGACGGCGAGCAGCGATGCCAGGCCGCCGAGCGACGCCCCCACCAGCGCGACGGGCCGCGCGATCTGGCGGGCTACCGCTCGGACATCCGCCGCGTAGGCGCCGATGCTGTAGTCGCCGTCGCCCGCCCAGTCGCTTTCCCCATGACCGCGCTGGTCCACCGTGACGGCGAGAAACCCGGCATCCGCCAGCACCTGAAGGGTGCCTCCCCAGGACTGCCGGGTCTGCCCGCCGCCGTGCAAGAGCAGTACCGCCGGGCCGGACCAGGTCCCGGCGACGTCGGCGGCGAGGGCGACCCCGCGTGCTTCGAAGCGGACGGCCATGATCAGGCTCCGTGCACAGCCGGGTCGGGCAGCCGCCCGGCGGGCGTGGTGCCGTAGACCTCCGGCAGCCCGGTGATGAGTTCTTGCGGCTCGACGGCCCCGCCGGACCTGCTCCGGTACTCACCGGCAGCCCGCCAGCCGCGCAGCCGCTGCACCCGGTTGCCGTGCACCCGGAACACCTGGCCGGTCAGCCAGGCTGAGGCATCCGACGCCAGGTAGACGACGAGCCCGGATGCGTTGGCCGGGTCCTGGGGGTCGAAGCCCTCGGGGGCGGGACCATCGGGTACTGGGTTCCGCACCGCGACGCCGGCGATACCCGCGGTCATTCTGGTGTGCGCGATCGGCGAGATCGCGTTCGCGGTCACCCCGTAGCGGGCCATCTCCAGGGCGGTGATCGTTGTCAGCGAGACGATGCCCGCCTTCGCCGCCCCGTAATTGGCCTGGCCTACCGTGCCGAACAGCCCTGTCCCGGAGGTCGTGTTGATGATCCGGCCGCCGCGGCCCGCTCCGCGCTTGGCCTCCTCGCGCCAGTAGGCGCAGGCGTGCCTGGTCATCGCGAAGGTTCCCTTGAGATGCACGGCGATGACCGCGTCGAAGTCGTCTTCGGTCATCGAGAACAGCATCCGGTCACGGAGGATGCCCGCGTTGTTCACCACCACGTCAAGGCGGCCGAACTCGGCGGCCGCCAGCGCGATCAGCTTCTCGGTGGCAGCCCAGTCGGTGACCGACGAGTGATCGGGGATCGCCCGGCCACCGGCGGCCGTGATCTCGGCAGCGACCGCTTCGGCCGGTGTCTCCCCGGTGTTCTCACCGTGCAGCCCGGCGCCGGGATCGTTGACCACGACGGCCGCGCCGTGCCCGGCCAGCGCCAGGCAGTGCGCACGGCCGAGCCCCCGGCCGCCCCCGGTTACGATCGCGACCTTTCCGTCGAGCAAGCCCATCGGCACTCCCTTGGTGTATGTCTCAGAATCCGGCGGGTCCTGGCTGCCCGCGGTCATGGAACGGATGGACGAGGCACAGCACGTGTGAATCCGCAGAGTTGACCAGGCCGGCCATAGCGTTACCTCCGCGCGGCGATCGAGCCGCGCCCGGGCACGGCGTCCGCGTCACGGCGTACCCGACACAGCTAAATCATCTGAACAAGTTAGTTATATCACGCCGATTCGGGTTAGACTGCGGAGGACCCGCACGGTGTGGTGCCCGCGGTGAGGAGTCGCCGATGCCCGATGACAGGTTCCTCGAACCCGAGATAGAGACCATGCCGCGCGCTTCCCTCGCGGCTCTGCAGGAGGAGCGCATCCTCGAACTGGTGCCCTACGTCTATGAGCGCTCCGCGCTGGTGCGCAGGAAATGGGAAGAGGCGAGGGTCAAGCCCAGCGACATCGGCTCACTCGCCGATTTCACTGAGCGTGTACCGTTCATCACCAAGGATGACATCCGCAGGTTCCGTGACCAGGCCGGCGACCCGTTCGGCGGCCTGCTGTGCACCAGGTACGCGGACACGAGTACGGTCTTCTCCACCTCGGGGACCACCGGGGACGCCACCCTGTACGCGCACGCCTGGGACCAGTGGCACCCGTTCTGGGCGGCGACGGCCCGCGACCTGTGGGAGATCGGTGTCCGGCCCGGAGACTACGTGCTGGGCAGCGGCTTCAAGATGCGCGGCCCGCTCTATCACTCCGATCAGATGCTTGGCGCCATCCCGGTGATGGTCAGCACGGCCATCGGCGGCTGGGCGACGGCGCTGGACGCGATCCGCCGCTACCGGCCGGTGTACGCGCAGCTCACCGGGCTGGCCCTGGCCGAGCTGGATCATCTGAGCCGGGACAACGACATGCGGGAGCTGTTCTCGTCGTTCAAGGGCGCCGGGTTCGCCGGGGAGCCGCTCGGCATGCGGGCGCGGCAACAGCTGAAAACGTGGGGCGTGGAGGTCTACGTCTGGACGTCCACCGGGGATGTCACCGGCGCCTTCGAGTGCCGTCAGCACGACGGCTGCCACGCCTGGGAGGACTGCGTGCTGCTCGAGGCCGTCGACCCGGCTGGAACCGCCCCGGTGGCCGAGGGCGAGCTCGGCGAGCTCGTCGCCACCTCGCTGGACAACCCGGTCACCCCGCTGGTGCGCTTCCGCTCCGACGACATCATCCGGATGACCAGACGGCCCTGCGCGTGCGGCCGCACGCACGCCCGGTTCTGGCCGGTGGGCCGCAAGGGCGACGAGACGATCGTGGCAGGGCGCTCGTTCGTGCCGATGGACATCTGGCGGGCGCTGGAGCAGGTCCCAGAAACCGCCACCGCGCTGTTCCAGCTGGTCCGGCCGGCCCGGGAGATCGACGAGCTGAAGGTCAGGGTCGGCTACGACCCCGATACGACGACATCCATCCCGGATCTGCGGGACCAGGTGTCCGAGGCGATCATGTCCGCAGTGGGCGTACCGCCCGTGCTGGAACTGCTGCCCGAGCCGGAACTGCTGGCCCGCGGCCGCGGCGGGAAGCTACCCAGGGTGGTGAAATCTTGACGCTGGCATCCACGACGGCGGCGGCCGCGGCGCTCCCCCGGCCATGGCAGTGGGGTATCAGCCGGTACGACATCGCCGGCCAGCACGTCTACTTCGAGATCAGCTGGGATGACTGGCGGCGGGACACCGCCTGGGCACGGGCGATGCTGGCCGACCACGGTACCGGCCCGGATGCCGGCCTGGTCATCGTCGGCGGCAGCTTCGAGTCGCCGTGGTTCGACCCCTTCGAGACCGCGGCCCGCGAGCTCGGCGCGCCGTATTCGACCGGGGAGATCTGGGCCTTCGAGGCGTTCCGCACCGGCATGTACGCGCGGCGGCTTCCCATCACGATGATCTTCGGAATCGACCGGACCGTGGCCGAGGGTCTCGGCGACGAGCTCGCCGAGGTCGCCGGGCGGGTGCCGGTCATCGTCGCCAGGCCCGACGCGGCCGGCCTGCTGGCCGAGGCGGGCGCACAGCCGTTCATCGTCACCCGGGTGGGCCCGGCCATCGCGGTGGAGTGCCCGCACCGGTCCGGCGCCCACCTCAACGGCGCGGAGTGGACCCTGGCCGAACGTGGCGGCGAGCTGTTCATCAGCACTGCGGGCCCGCGCGCGCATCGGGTCAGCGAGGCCGCAACGGGCCTCGCCGGCAGGCTCGCCGAAGGCCCGTGCCCCTGCGGGCGCACCGGTCAGAGGGTCACCGTCACCGAAACCCAGGGAGCGTGAATCCATGGCCCCCCACCGGATGACCGTCGGGGACATCATCAGCGAGCACCGCCGCAGCTACCCCGGCAAGCTTGCGCTTGTCGACAGGGATTACCGCCTGACGTGGCCACAGCTGGACGAACGGGTCAGCCGGCTGGCCAACGCGCTCCGCACGGCCGGCGTCGGCCAGGGCGACCGGATCCTGTGGCTCGGCCAGAACTCCTTCCGGGTCTACGAGCTGCTTGGCGCGGCTGCCAAGATCGGGGCGATGGTGTGCCCTGGCTACTGGCGCTGGGCACCGCCGGAGATGGCCTTCGCCATCGACGATTTCAGCCCGAAGGTGGTGATCTGGCAGGAGGAAGAGATCGGCGGCATCGTGCACGCGGCGCGGGCGGTCAGCCAGGCGGCCGAAGCGGCCCTCTGGCTGCGGCACGACTCCGGCCCGCAGAACTCTGCTGGCTCTGGGGGGGACGACCTCCCTTCAACCCCTCGCCGCGGAGCAAGCTCCGCGAATTATGAGGCGTTCCTGGCCAGCGGCGGCCCGGCCGATCCCGGCCTGGACATCGACCCGGACTCTGCGCTGCTGGTCATCTACACCGCGGCAATCAGCGGCCGGCCGTGCGGCTCGATGCTGTCGCACACCAACTTGATCAGCATGGGCCTGTCGGTCGCCTGGCTGGGCGACATCGACGACACGACCGTGTTCCTGAACTCCGGGCCGATGTTCCACATCGGAAACTTTCAGTTCTTCGGCATCCCGGTGCTCATGCAGGGCGGCACCAACCTCATCGCCCGCCGGGTGATCGCCAGCGAACTGCTGGACATCATGGCCGCGGAGAAGTGCACCCGCGCGTACCTCATGCCGGCCACCATCCGCGAGCTCGTCACGCTAATGCGCGAGCGCGGGGTGGAACTGCCGCACCTGAGGGCCACCATCGCCGCCCCGCTGTGGCAGGGCATGGTCGCGGCCGACGAGAGCCGCCACTGCCGCGAAGGCGGCGGCATGGGGTATGGATACGGGCAGACCGAGGTCACCGGCATGCCGATCGTCGGCGGGTACGGCGGGAAGGGCTCAGGCAACGCCGGCCGCCCCACCCCGGTCACCGCCGTACGGATCCTCGACGCGGACGGCCGGGAGTGCCCGGTCGGCGAGGCCGGTGAGATCTGCGTCCGCGGCGACACCGTGCACCTCGGCTACTGGAACCGCCCGGAAATCAACTGCCGGCGCTTCCGCGGCGGCTGGTGGCACACCACCGACCTGGGCCGGCGCGAGCCGGACGGCACGATCAGCTTCCTCGGCACGATGACCCGGATGATCAAATCCGGGGCGGAGAACATCTTCCCCGTCGAGGTGGAAAACTGCCTGGAATCCCACCCGGCGGTCAAGGAGGCTGCGGTGATCGGCATACCGAGCGAGCGCTTCCTGCAGGACGTCAAGGCCGTTGCCGTCCTCAACGGGACGGTACCGGCGACCGCCGATACCGCCGCGGAGCTCATCGAGCACTGCCGGCGCAACATCGCCTCGTACAAGAAGCCGAAGACGGTGGAGTTCCTCGACGCGCTGCCACGCGTCCAGGGCGCCAAGGACTATGCCGCGCTGGACGAGAAGTTCGGCGGCGGCGGATACCCGGGCGGCGGCAATCTCGGCGCCGGCCATTGACGGGCGGGATGCCAGCAGGATGGTGACCCCGCGGATGTCCTCGCCGAGTGGCTCACGCTGAACTACGGGCACCGCGGTATCCGGGTCTCCTGCCTGTGCCCCAACGCCGTCTACACCGGCATGTTCGGCCGGCCGCTCGACGACGAGTCCACCGCTCCGCCGGACGGCGGCGCTCTCGGTGATGTGCTCATGCCAGAAGGCGTCGTGGGCACCGTGCTCGAAGCGATGGACGCGGAGCGGTTCCGATCCTGCCGCACCCGCGGGCCGGCGCCTCGTTCCTGCGCAAGGCGACCGACTACGACGCCTGGATCGCCAGGACCCGCGACCGCCTGCTGGCGATGCGCTGACCGTGCGGGCCGGCTGCTACCGACGGCACGGCTGTTTAGCGACGGCCCGCCGCGGGCCGGCGCCGGCCTTCGGCCGTGCTGACGGCGTCCGCCGCTCTGGCGAGCATCCCGGCCAGTTCCCGGGCTTCGTCCGGTGTCAGCCCGATCAGCCGGTAACGGCCGCCGGCGTGCACCGCGATCTCAATGGCGGGCGACCAGGCCGGCTCGCCGGGGTCATCCGGCAGGTACTGGGCGGCCTGCACGTCAAGGCGATCCGGCGCCGCGCAGCCGCCGTGTTGCGTGATGATGACCGAGGCAGTCTCGCTGGCGTGGTAGAAGGCGGTCCCGCAGGTGTCCGCGGAATGGTCACGAGCGCACCAGGGCGGGCAGTTGCCGGCGACCAGCTGCCGGAACTGGTCGTGCTCCGTGGTGAAGATGGTCTGGCGCACGGGTCCCTCCTCCGGCCTGGCCCTCCGTCCGGCTCCCGCCCGCCACCGCGCAGGAGGACGGAATACGGTGGATTATATAACTATTTTGTACCGGGAAGCCAGAGCCCATGCCTGGACCGGTCCAGGCGTACCGGCAGACCGGGGTTCCGCCGTTATTCATGCCGAACGAGCGCTGGTTGACCGCCTTCGGCATGGCGGCCGGCCCTGGGCGGGAGCCCGGGGTGTCACGCCGCGCGACGGACACTGCCAGCCGCCGGCCGGGAAGCGCGCTGTCCGGTGCCCGGTGCGGGCGGGCAGTCGCCGGGCCTCCCTTGCCGCGGCAGGGCCGTCGCGTTCATGTCGCTGATGAGCTGCCGGATCCATCGCATACGGCGGACCGCCGCCTCCGGGTGGTCGCCGAACTCTTGCGCCATCCGGCCGGCGCAGCCCGCGATGCCCAACCGCCGGACGGTGCGGCTGATCACTTTGGCCAGCGCCTCGGAGGTCAGCTCATCCGATCGCTGCAGGCCCGACGCGAACAGCGCCTCGCACCGAGCTTCGTTCCCTCTCAGCCGGGTCATGACGAGCCTCCGCGCTTGCCTGCCAGATTCTACTATATAGTAATATAATTAAGCTAATTGGTCAGCCAGCGATCGCCGGATCGGCCGCAACGTCCCGGCCGCGCAGCGGAAATCAGGCACCACCGCCGCCGCGGGCGGTGACCTGTTCTGAACTGCGCGGTCTGTTCTCGCGTCAGCCGGTGATGCCGTACCGGTCCAGCCGGTAGCACGAGATCGCGTTGCCGCGCAGCAGCCGCCAGGTTTCCTGCTCCGACAGCCCGGCCTTGGACGCGATGGTGGCCGCGGTGTCCTTCGAGTGCGGGAATGTGGAGTCGCCGTGCGGGTAGTCAGTCTCGAACATGATCTGGCCCATGCCGATGCGGTCCCGCAGCGCCAGGCCAACCTGGTCGTCGAAGACGCAGCCAAAGACCCGGCCGGGGACATACGTACTGGGCCGCTCCGGCACCTTCTGCTGGGTCTTCGCGTAACCCCGGGCGTGGTCCCACGCCTCGTCCAGCCGTTCGAGCAGGAACGGCATCCAGCCGACCTGGCCTTCGGACAGGGCGATGCGCAGCGACCCGAACCGGGCCAGCACTCCGCTGGTCAGCCAGTCCACCAGGGCGTGTGACGCGCCTTCGAAGGTGAGCGCGATGATGACCAGCGGGGGCGCGTCGTCGCTGGTCTTGCTGAAGGTGGAGGAGGAGCCGATGTGCATGTTGACCACCGTGTCGGTCTCCTCGCACGCGGCCCACAGCGGATCCCACGCCTCGGTGTGCACGCTGGGCAGGCCGAGAGCGGCCGGGTTCTCGGAGAAGGCGATCGCGTGCGATCCCTTCGCCGCGCAGCGCCGCACCTCCTGCGCCGCCAGGGCGGGGTCCCACAGCGGGATGAGGGTGAGCGGGATCAGGCGGCCGCGGGCCTGGTCGGCGCACCATTCGCCGATCATCCAGTCGTTGTAGGCGCGGACGCAGGCCAGCGCGAGGCCACGGTCGCCGCGCTCGAGGAACGTCTGCCCGCAGAACCGCGGGAAGGTGGGGAAGCACAGCGAAGCGTCGGTGTGATTGCGGTCCATGTCGGCCAGCCGGGCGCTCCGGTCGTAACAGCCCGGCAGGATGTCCTCGAACAGCACGGCCTTGTTGTGCGCTTGGCCGCGGGGGAAGCTGACCGCCGCGAATCCGCCGGTCACCGGGAACAGCATCCCTCCGTATGACCAGCAGTCCGCCCAGTACCCGTCCGGGTCTTCCCGGAAGGCCATGTGCCGCGGCTCGAAGCGTAGCCGCCCCCTGACCCGGATCAGCCTCGGCCCGGCGTCGCGGAAGGCGGCTGGCAGGTAATCCCGCCAGACGTGGGCGGGCTCGATGACGTGGTCGTCGACGCTGATGATGCGCGGAATGCCCATGATGTCCCCTCTGTCGGTCGCGCTCACCGGGCTGGGCCCGCGGACGTCCCGCCATCGCGAATGAGCCGTCCGGGCCGTGGGTGTCCGTTTCCGCCGTCTGAAGTGCCGTTGGTCACCAGCTCGCCGTTCACCCACACCCTGTGCAGTCCGCGGCTGCGGGCGACGAGCCGGTCCGCCCCGGCGGGCAGGTCCCAGACCCGCTCGATCCGCTCCACCCCGACCGCGGCGGGATCGAATGCCACCAGGTCGGCGAAGTACCCGGGCGCCACGCGGCCCCGGCCGGGTATCCCGAAGACCGCCGCGGGGTGCCCGGTGATCCGCCAGATGGCCTTCTCCAGCGACAGCGTGCCCGTCTCCCGCACCCAGTGCTCCAGCAGGTAGGTGCTGAAGACCGCGTCGCACAGCTGGCTGGCGTGCGCGCCCGCGTCGGACAGTCCCAGCAGGGTGCGGTCGTCACGCAGCAGCCCGGCGAGCGACTCGGCGTCGTCGTTGGCCACCACCACCCGGAACCGGGTGCCGAGGTCGTCGTCGAGCGCCACGTCGCACGCCACGTCGAGCGCGTCCACGCCGCGCTCGGCGGCGAGCTGGGCCAGTGACGGCCCGTCGGCCAGCTCGGGGTGCGCCACGGTCTCCTGGACGAACACCTTGTCCCAGGTGTAGTGCCACTGCCGCGCCACGTCCGCCCGGGCCCGTTCCCGCCAGGCTGGATCGCGGTAGAACCGGGCGCGTTCGGCGGCCGGCACGGACAGCACCTCCGCGAACGCGTCGGCGCGGGCGAACGGCGCCGGCTCGGCCAGGGTGACCTGGAAGACGATCGGGCGGCACGCGACCTGCGGCCACACCTCCCCGCCGCGTCCCCCGGCCTTATCCAGCAGACGGAACGCCCCGGGCGACGCGTTGAGCGCCGTCCAGGTGACCGGCCGCCCGGTCTTGACGGACAGTTCGGCGAGCTCTGCCGGTCCGAAGTCAGACCCGTGCGTGATCGCGAACGTGCCGCGGTCGCGCTCGGCCAGCGCCCCGGCGAGCCGCATCAGCTCATCGACGGTGGCGAGACGGCTGGGCACCGGCTTGCCCCACGCCCCGGCGTGTGCGGAGTTGCGGGAGGATGCGAACCCGATCGCGCCGGCGTCCATGGCCTCGCCGACCAGGTGCCGCATCTCCTCGATCTCGGCCGGGGTGGCGTCCCGCTCGGCGGCCTCCTCCCCCAGCACGTACAGCCGCAGCGGGGTATGACCGAGCATGACGGCCACGTTCAGCTTCGGCCGGGTCCGCTCGACCGCGTCAAGATACTGGGGGAAGGTCTCGAACGTCCAGGGAATGCCGGCGAACAGCGCCTCCACGGACATGCCCTCGACGTTCTCCAGCGTCCGGGCGATCGTCTCGCGGCCGGCTGGCCGGGTCGGCGCGATCCCGAACCCGCAGTTGCCCATCACCACCGTGGTGACCCCGTGCCATGACGAGGGAGTGAGGTCGGGATCCCACAGCACCTGCGCGTCGTAGTGGGTGTGGCAGTCGATGAACCCTGGGGCCAGCACCAGGCCGTCGAGGTCGACGACGTCACCGTCGCCGGACATGGTGCCCGCCGCCTCGACCGCGGCGATCCGGTCGCGTTCCACCACCACATCGGCCGGCCGCGGCGGCGCCCCGGTCCCGTCCACCAGCAGCGCGCCGCGTAGCAGCGTCATCGCGCACCTCCACCGTCATCATCGCTGAAACGATAACTAAAGCATATAATTTAACTACTTCTGTCGCCACCGGCGAAGGGGCCCCGATATTTGACTGAGCGAGCGGCACCGATCGGATAATCGGCGTGCTCAGATGCCCAGCCGGTCGAGCAGCCGCTCGTGGTACACGGCTGGGCCGCCGAAGAGCAGCTCGGAGGACTTGGCGCGGCGGAAGTACAGGTGCGCCGGGTGCTCCCAGGTGAAGCCGATGCCGCCGTGCACCTGGATGTTCTCCGCCGCGGCAAACATGTAGGCCCGCGAACAGCAGACATGAGCCGTCGCGGCGGCGACCGGGAAGTCCGCCGCGGCCTCGTCGGCCAGGCGGGCCGCCTCCCGGGCCGTCGCCTCCGCGAGTTCCACCCGGACCAGCATGTCCGCGCACTTGTGCTTGACGGCCTGAAAGGAGCCGATAGGCCGGCCGAACTGGAATCGGGTCCGGGCGTACCCGGCGCTCATCTCAAGGCACCTCCTGGCGCCGCCGGCCTGCTCGGCGGCGAGCGCCACGCACGCCACGTCCAGCACCTGGCTCATCAGACGGCCCCCCTGCCCCTCGGCGCCGACGAGGACCGCAGGCGCGCGGTCGAAGGTCAGGGTGGCCATGGGGCGGGTGGGATCGAGCGTTGTCATCGGCTCGGCGCGCAGACCGGGCGCCCCGCGATTCACCGCGAACAGGGTGGGCCCGGCGGTGCCGCGGGCCACGACCAGGATCAGGTCCGCGGCCGCCCCGTCGATGACGAAGCTCTTCTTCCCGCTCAGCGCCCAGCCCTCAGCGCTGCGCTCCGCCCGGGTCACGATCAGTGCCGGGTCCCATGACGCGCTGCCCTCCGCGGCGGCCAGCGTGGCGATCGTCTGGCCTGCGGCGAGGCCGGGCAGATAACGTGCGCAGGCCTCCTCGTCGGCCGAGGCGAGCAGGGCCTGAGCGGCGAGCACGGCCGTGGCGAAAAACGGTGAGCACAGCAGCGCCGCCCCCATCTCCTCCAGCACGACCCCGAGCTCGGTCAGGCCGAACCCGTCGCCGCCGTAATCGCCGGGCAGCGCCAGGCCCGGCAGCCTGAGCTGGCGGGCCATCTGGTCCCACACCGCCGGGTCGTAACCTTGCCCGGTCTCGGTGGCGGCGCGCACTGCGCTCTCCGGCGATTTGGCCGCGAGGAAATCGCGGACGGCCTCGCGCAACTCGCCGAGCTCTTCCTTGCCGTCGGTCATGACGTGCCCCCGGGCAGTGTCCGGAACGGTGATGTGGTATCGATACCGGGCTCCTTCGGCAGCCCGAGAACCCGTTCGGCCAGGATGTTCTTCATGATCTCCTCGGTGCCGCCCAGGATCCGCAGCGCGGGCGTGGCCAGCAGCAGCTCCGACCAGGCGTAGGTGCCCCATTCTCCGGTGTCGGCGATGATCCGCGGCCCGAGGACGCGGGACACGAAATGCGCCGCCCGGGTCAGGTTCTGCGCGTACATCAGCTTGGCTACTGACATCTCCGGGCCCGGCGCGGCGCCGGCCTGCATCCGCCGGAAGGCCCGGGCGTTCAGCTGGCCGGTCGCCATGATGTCGGCGAGCAGCTCGCTCAGATCGCGGCGCAGCGCCCGGTCGTCCCAGGTCCAGGTGGCCCGCATCAGTGCGCTGAGCCGCTCGGGTGTCAGGGCCCCGGCCACCGGTCCGGCGCCCTCGCTGCCCACGGTGGCCCGCTCGTTCATCAGCGTGGTCAGGGCGACCCGCCAGCCGGCGTTGACCTCGCCGAGCCGATGGTCGTCCGGCACCCGGACGCCGGTCAGGAAGACCTCGTTGAAGTCGCTGCCCCCGGTCATCTGGCGCAGCGGGCGCACGTCCACGCCGGGGGCGGTCATGTCGACGAGGAACGCGGTGATGCCCTTGTGCTTGGGCGCGTCCGGGCCGGTCCGGCACAGAGCCATGCCGATCTGGCTGTGCTGCGCCACCGACGTCCACACCTTCTGCCCGTCCAGCACCCAGCCCCCGTCCGCCGGCACGGCCCGGGTCTGCAGGCTGGCCAGGTCGGACCCGGCCTCCGGCTCGCTGAACAGCTGGCAGGCGATGACGTCGCCACGGTACATGGCGGGCAGGTAACGGTCCTTGACGGGCTGCTGGCCATGCGCCAGGATGGTCGGCCCGATCATGCCCAGCCCGACCACGCTCAGCGTGCCGGTGTCCGGAACGTCGTACTCGGCCTCGATGCTGTCGTAGATCAGGTCATGAACCGGGGTAAGGCCACGGCCGCCGTATTCCGGCGGCCCTGTTATCCAGCCGAAGCCGTTTTCATAACGGGTTCGCTGCCAGTCGCGGGCGGCCCGCAGCTTCTCCTCCTCGACATCCGGCGGATCGGCGCTGAAGTATGCCACCCGGTCGTCGCCTTCGCCCCACCGGAACTGGGAGCGCTCCGCCCGTGCGGCGCGGGTATCGAGGAACTCGCGTGCCTGCCGCGCGAACTCCCGCAGGTCTTCGGGCATCACATCACATCACCTGGACAGGATCGTCACGGCGGATACGCCGGGGGCGCCGTAGAGGTGCGCGTAGCCGACCGCGGGCGAGCCGGGCACCTGACGTGCTCCCGCGGCGCCGCGGAGCTGCAGCACCAGTTCGTGGATCTGGCGCAGCCCGGAGGCGCCTATCGGCTCGCCGTTGCCGATCAGGCCGCCGTCCGTGTTGACCGGCAGCCTGCCCCCGATCTCGGTCTCGCCGTCGGCGATCATCCGTTCCTGCTCGCCGTCCTTGCACAGCCCGTTCTCGGCCAGATGGATGATCTCCGAGCCGGCGTCGGTGTCCTGCAGCTGCGCGACGGCGACGTCCTGCGGGCCGATCCCGGCGATCTCATAGGCCTCCCGGGAGGCGTCCACCGTGGGGCTCGGCGCGTGCTCGCTCACCGGCAGCGACGGGCTCTGCACCTCGAACGCGCCGATCCGGCGGCTGCGCAGTGCGCAGCCACGCAGCCGGACCGGGCGCCCGCCGTACCGGTGCGCCTGGTCGGCGCGGCACAGCACCACGGCCCCGGCGCCCTCGTCCGGCCCGCAGTACATGTACTGGCGGAGCGGGTAGTTCAGCACGGGGGACGCGAGGATCTCCTCGACCGACAGCGGGGTGCGCCGCCACGCCCTGTCGTTGCCACAGGCGTTGCGGAAGTTCTTGGCGGCCACCCTGGCCAGGGTCCGCTCGGTGATGCCATGGTCGTGCATGTACCGGTTGATCTTCATGCCGAAGAAGTGCGTGGTCAGGAACAGGCCGGTCTGGCCGTACCAGGCGGGCAGGCCGGCCACCGACGGGTCGGCCGCGAACGCGCCGCGGGGGTGTTTGTCCATCCCGATGGCGATCGTCAGGTCGTGCTCGCCGGTCTCGATGACCCGCGCGGCCATGGCCAGCGCTGTGCCCGCCGTTGCGCAGCCGTTGAACACGCCGCGAAGCGGGACCCCGGTCAGCCCCAGCCGGCCCACGATGGCGTCCGGGTTGGCGACCTCCAGGCTGCCCACGTACCCCGCCTGGACCTGCGGCCAGGCGACCCCCGCGTCCGCGAGCGCCGCCCGGACCGCGCTGGCGGCCATGTCCATCGCGGACTTGCCGGGGAACCGGCCGAACGGGTGCAGCCCGACGCCGATGATGACCGCTTCCATCATGCCTCCCTGGCCGCGGCGGCTTGCGGCGTGAACGCGAACGTCAGGATCTCGGTGCCGTCCGGGCGTACGCTGTAGGGCACGATCGCCAGCCGCATCTGCTGGCCGATGGCCAGCCGGGCCGGATCGGGCTCGGTCAGCCGGGCCTCGATCATGACCTCCCCGGGGAGCTCGACGTAGCCCACCGCGTACGGCTGGAAGGTCTCGGCGGTGTCGGCGCCGTCGTAGGGCGGGCCCGGCGGCCGGAAGTTCTGGGTGGTGAATGTCCATAGCGTGCCCCGGTCGGACAGCAGCTTCTCGCTGACCTCGGTACCGCCGCAGCGCTGGCAGGCGGCCGTATCCGTCCCGGCCGGGAAGACGACAAGCCCGCAGCGCACGCACTGCGCCCCGATCAGCCTGGGCTCGTCGGAGGGCCAGGTGAAGAGCCCTTCCGCCACCGGGATCTGCTGGCCTGTTGTCATCACCGCACCCCTAGCCCTGATACATCTAACTTTGTAAACTCTTTATACCCGATGATCGCCGTGGCGTGCCAGCCCCTTGCCGCGGGATACGGTCGGACCAGGAGGACATGATGACAAAGATCTGGGCCAACTCCGCGGACTCGCACGTGCTTGAACCCGATGACCTGTGGCTGCGGTCGCTTCCGGCCAGGCTCGCGCGGCGGGCGCCACGCTCCGAGCGCGGTGACAAGTACGAGATCCTGTACATCGACGGCGAGCGGGTCGACCGTCAGCTGAACGACTTCATGGACAAGATGCGCCCGCCGGGTGCCAGGGACCTCGGGATCCGGCTGAAGGACCTCGACCAGGAAGGCGTCTGGGGCCAGCTCGCGTTCCCGTCGATGGGATTCTGGACGGTCAAGATCAAAGACCGGGAGCTTGCCCGGGAAACGGTGCGCGCATGGAACGACTGGGCGCACGCCGAGATTCTGAGCAAGAACAAGCGGGTCATCCCCACCGCGTGCGTGTCCATCGCCGACATCGATGACGCGGTCGCCGAGCTGGAGCGCGCCGCCGGGCTCGGCTTCCAGGCCGTGTTCCTGCCGAGCCAGACCCGCCCCGGGGAGGAATACGCCCACGACCGGTGGGAGCCGCTGTGGGCCGCAGCCGAGCGGGCCGGCCTTGTGCTCGGGTTCCACATCGGCACCGGCGGAGACACCGTGGTGTTCCGCGGCCCCGGCGGCGCGGTGATCAACTACATGGAGACGACCTATCCCGGCATGCGCGTCGTGTCGCACATGGTCGCGGGCGGCACCCTGGACCGCCACCCCGGCCTGCGCATCCTGATCGCCGAGGGCGGCGCCGCGTGGGTTCCCGCCATCGGCGACCGGATGGACGAGGCGTACCGCCAGCACGGCATGTTCGTCCGGCCCAAGCTGAGCAGGCTGCCCAGCGAGATCATCCGGCAGCAGGTCTACGCATCCTTCCAGCACGACAAGAGCGCCGTGCAGGTGATGCCCGCGACCGGCTACCGCAACATCCTGTGGGGCGATGACTACCCGCACCTGGAGGGCACCTACGGCCACACCCAGGAGACGCTGCGCGGCCTGTTCGCCGACGCCAGCGACGACGTACGCGAGCGAATCCTTGGCGGCACCTTCAGCGAGCTGTTCCGGGTTCCCGTCCAGACCCCGCAGCAGGCGTCTGTATAGCTCAGGAGGCACGTCATGGCAGGCCGGCTGCAGGGACAAGGTCATGCTGATTACCGGCGCCGGCATGTCGGTGAACTTCGGGCTGCCGCCGGACGCGCCGGTCGCGGGCAAGTCGTACGAGGAAGCCGCCGGACCCTGGGACCCCGCGGTCGCGGTCATGCCGCTGCGCCTTGACCGGCCGCCGGCGCGGCGGGACAACGCCTGGCCGGTCATCTTCCTGGCCAGTGACGAGTCGGCCTATATGTCCGGGGTGTGCTTCCCCGACGGTCGACGGCGGACAGCACGCGCGCACGTCCATCGCGTTCCCGGACAGCTGGGCCCTCGGCCGGCAGGCGCCGGAGAGCCAGCCTGGCTGACCCGCTCAGTGCCCGAGCGAGCGGCCGACGAGGTCGCGCATGATCTCACTGGTCCCGCCGTAGAGGCGCTGAACGCGCGCGTCACGCCAGAGCCGTGCGATCTCATATTCGTTGATGTAGCCGTAGCCGCCATGCAGTTGCAGGCACCGGTCGACAATCTCCCACTGCGTCTCGGTCGCCCACAGCTTGGCGCCGGCGGCCTCCTGCGCGGTCAGGTCGCCGGCGTTGACCGCCTCGATACACCGGTCGACATAGACCTGCATGACGTCCAGCTTGATGCTCATGTCCGCGATCGCGTGCCGGTTGACCTGGAAGGAACCAATACGAGTGCCGAACGCAGTGCGCTCCGCGGCGTACTGCCGCGTCAGTTCCAGGGCACGCCGGGACTGCGCCACGGCATGGATGGCGATGCCCAGCCGTTCGGCTGGAAGGTTGCGCATCAGATGGTAGAAGCCGCGGTTCTCCTCACCCAGCAGGTTCGCCGCCGGAACGCGTACGTCCGTGAAGAAGAGTTCCGCGGTATCGGCCGCCTTCTGGCCGATCTTGTCCAGCTTCCGGCCGCGCTGAAAGCCTTCCATGTCGCGCTCGATCACGAGCAGCGAGACGCCCCTGTGGCCGGCTGCGGGATCTGTCTTCACCACGGTCACCACGAGGTCCGCCAGGATGCCGTTGCTGATGAAGGTCTTGGCCCCGTTGACGACGTAATGGCCGCCGTCGCGGACGGCGGTGGTGCGGATGGCCGCCAGGTCCGAGCCCGCGCCCGGCTCGGACATCGCGATCGCGGCGATCAGCTCGCCGCTGACGTAGCCGGGAAGCCACCGCGCCTTCTGCTCGTCGGTGGTCAGATCGACCAGGTACGAGGCCATGATGTCGTTCTGCAGGCCGATCCCGATGCCGACCGCGCCCGTCGCGTGCATCTCCTCGGTCATGATCGCGTTGTAGCGAAAGTCCTTGACGCCCTGGCCGCCGAACTTCTCCGGGGCCTCCCAGCCGATCAGGCCCAGCTCGCCGGCGCGCAGCCAGGGCTCACGAGCCGTGATGCCGTTGCGTTCCCACTCCGCCGAATGAGGCACGCACTCCGTCTGGTAGAAACGGCGCGCCGTCTCCCGGAACATGTCGTGCTCGGGCTCGAAGATCCTGCGCTCCATCCTGCTCCTCACGATCATCTGGGACGGCCCCGCCGGAGCGTCATGCCTTCGGCATTGAAGAAAAAGCCGCCAACGGTAACCAGGGCTCGTTCCGCGCCTTCGATCTGGCGGCCGGCGGCGAGACCCTGCAGCTGGTGAACGGCCTCACGCAGGTGGCCGGTGCCCTGCGTGCCGCCCTCCGAGAGTGAGCCACCGTGGGTGTTGACCGGCACCCGGCCCTTGATCATGATCCGGCCGGTTCCATCCTCATTGGCCACCCAGTTGTCCGCGATGAAAGATCCCGCCTCGCCCGGCCCGCAGAAGCCGACATTCTCGAGCCAGTTGAGGGTGATGACCGAGAACCCGTCATAGGCCAGCAAGACGTCGATGTCGTCGATCCAGAAGTCGCTCTTGGCCTTGAGGGCTTCGACGGTCACGTGCTGGCCGTGCTGGCGGAGACCCGGCGTCTGGTCTTCTTCGTTCTTGCCGGTCATGCCGAGAACGACGGCGTTGATCAGCACTGGCGGCAGGCGAAGGCCGGCTGCCCGCTCGGCCGTCGTGATGATGAAAGCGTCGGCCCCGTCGACCGCCACGTCCATGTCGTAAAGGCAGAGCGGCGATCTGATCATCCGTGCTGAGAGGTAATCCTCCATCACAAGGGGATCGCGCATGGCGGCGCCAGGGTTGGCCATGGCGTTGGTCCGGCTGTTGATCGCCACGTGGCCCAGGCTCTCCCTCGGCACATTGAACTCGTAGATGTAGCGCGAGGCCCAGGCGGTATAACCGGCCGATCCGGCGACCGATTCTGGCGGAACGACCCCGCCGCCGCCGAACGTGACTCCGCGCCGGAACGGGTCTTTCAGAGCGCTGCCCGTATTCCAGGCCATCCGGTAGGCCCCGTGATAGGCCAGCACCACGTCGCACAGCCCGCTGTAGACGGCGCTGGCGGCGGCGGCCACGTGGTTGCCGAACGGGATCACCGGATTGGCGAACCAGGTCAGCTCCGGGATCCCCAGCATGGACTGCACGGCCGGTGCCGTCGGCAGCGACCCGCACAAGCCGTCGATGTCCCGCGGTGTCAGGCCGCACTGGTCGAGGACGGCCTTGCAGGCCTGAGCGACGTAGCTCGCCTGGCTCCGGTCGGTGTTACGGGCCTGGAATCCGGTTGAGGCCGCCCCGGCGATGGCCACCCGGTCCTTCATGGGGTTGCGCTCCGTGGTCACGCCCGGCTCTTCCCGGCGAGGCGGAACACCGGCGTGGGCACGTTCCCGCGCATGATCCAGTCCAGCTCGACCCGCCGGCCGATCTGTATCTCCTCGTTCGGTGACCCCACGACCGTGCTGGAGTACCGCAGCCCAGGCTGCTCATCGAGCTCCACGGTCACGACGGGATAAGGCGTGGAATAATCCACGCCTTCGGCAGGCGGGCCCTGATGCAGGAACACCGCCATGAAGATCGTCCCCGCCCCGGACACCGGCGTCGCGACGACGTGCTCCGACAGGCATGACGGACAGACCGGCTTCGGAGGAGCATGCCAGGTCCCGCACTCGGCGCAGCGGTTGATCAGCAGCCGCCGCCGCAGGCGCCCACGGAGGTGGGCGGCGCTGTCACGGTCGACGGCGCCCGGGAAAAGCGAGCACAGCTCTTCGTCGCTGACGTCCGCGTCGGCCACGCTCATATCGGCCGGCTCGTTGTTCATGCTGCCGGCGGTCCTGCCGCCGGCGTTTCCGACGTTCACGCAGTTATGATACAACTTATCTAACTATTTAGGCCAGCCGAACCGCTCACGGCGCCTTTCCCTCAATCGATATCACCGAGTTCTGCCTCAGCCGGCCGGCTTGCGGTTGCCCAGCGTGTCCGCGTTCGGGGCGGCCTGCGCCACCAGGTCCGGCACGACCGCGGACAGCCGGGCCTGGTCCCAGCGGCTGTCCCGGGACACGCTCGGGCCGTTCGCCCAGCCCTCGAGCACGGTGATCGCGTTCCCCCAGACGCCGAATACCCGGCCGGTGACCGCCCGGGACTCCGGTGAGCCGAGCCAGACCACCAGTGGCGAGATGGCCTCCGGGCTCAGGTCCGTGCCGGCCGCCACGGTGCGCATCATCTCGATGTCCTCGGTCATCCGGGTCAGCGCGGTCGGCGCGATCGCGTTGACCGTGACGCCGTAGCGGTCGAGTTCCTTCGCGGCGATGATGGTCAGGCTGGCGATGCCGGCCTTGGCCGCCCCGTAGTTGGCCTGCCCGGGATTGCCGAACAGCCCCGACGGGGACGTGGTGTTGATCACCCGCGCGTCGTTCGGGTGCCCTTCCTTCACCCGCTGCCGCCAGTACGCCGCGGCGTGGTGCAGCACAGCGAACGTGCCCTTGAGGTGCACCCCGATGACCGCGTCCCAGTCCTGCTCGGTCATCGTGACGATCATCCGGTCGCGCAGGATGCCGGCGTTGTTCACCACCACGTCCAGCCCGCCGAACGCCTCGACGGCCTGGCCGATCAGCCGCCGCGCGCCGGCCCACGAGGAGATGTCCTCGGTGTTCGCTACCGCCTGCCCGCCGGCCGCGGCGATCTCGTCGACGACCGCCTGGGCCGGGCCGGCCGACGAGCCCGCGCCGTCCCGGCTGCCGCCCAGGTCGTTGACCACGACCCTGGCCCCCTGCGCGGCGAACGCCAGGGCGTGGGCCCGGCCGATGCCGTTCCCGGCGCCGGTGATGACGACGACGCGCCCCGTGCCTGATCCTGCCGCCATGTGCTCTCCTTCGCCTGGGCGGTATACCACTGTTCGTTCGGTATCTAAAGCCTTTGATCTTCGCGGAAGTCGGCCAGGAACGGCTGGTGGGCGAGCAGGCCGCCGTCCACGCAGATGTTCTGACCGGTGATGAACGCGGACTCGTCTGAGGCCAGGAAGACGACCAGCGCCGCGACATCCTCCGGTATGCCGAGGCGGGGCGTGAGGTGGTGCCGCAGCATGGTCGCCGCCACCGCCTCACGCCCGGGCTTTTCGGGGATGACGATGAAGCCAGGAGATATCGCGTTGCACCGGACACCGCTCTTGCCGAGCTCGGTCGCCGCGTACCTGGTCAGGCTGATCAGCGCCGCCTTGGACGCGCCGTAGGCCGGGTTGCGCAGGTCCCCGGTGAGCCCGGACCCGGAAGCGGTGTTGATGACCGAGCCACCGCCGCGCGCGATCATGTGCGGCGCCGCGGCCTGGATGGCCACCAGGGCACCGCGCAGATTGACCCGCATCATCTCGTCCCAGACGGCGGGGTCCGCCGCGCTGACCGGCAGATCCCCGGTTGCCGCCAGCCGCGTCGCCGCGGCGTTGTTGTGCAGAATGTCCAGGCCGCCATAGGTCGTTACCGCCACCTCGACCATGGCCCGCACCGAGTCGCTGTCGGCCAGGTCGGCATGGACAGCGATGGCTTCGCCGCCGGCGGCGCTGATCGCGCCCGCGACCTCTTTCGCCCCGGCTGCGTTCAGGTCGGCGACCACGGTCTTGGCGCCTTCGGCCGCCACCCGGCCCGCGGTCGCCTTGCCGATGCCGGAGGCCGCGCCGGTGATGATGGCGATCTTGCCATCGAGCCTGCCCATGTCCGTCTCCGTTCACCGCCGTCCGCACGCTGCCGCGCCTGGCACCGGTGCGAGTCCATCGGCCGCCTCGCCATCCGCCGCGCCGCCGATGGGCTGGGTCGCGGTAGGGGAACTCGCCAGGAGCGGCACGAGCCTGGAGCAGATGGTCTGCACGTGGCGGGCGGTCAGGTCCTCCGGCAGGCCAGCCACCGATGCGCAGAGCCATACGGTATCCACCGGGGCGTCCCCGGCGTACTCCAGGATCGCTTCTGCGACCTCCTCCGGCGTGCCGAACAGGTAGTACGACAGCGGGCCGGCGTCCGGGCCCCTGGTGCGGAGCCGCTCCGGGTTGACCGGGCGGGGCACCGGGTTGCCGGTTCCCACCACCATGTGCCTGCGGTAGCTGTCCTGCTGGTAGGCGATGTGCGGAGCGACGCGCGGCCAGTCCCGCTCCGGGTCTTCGGTCACGTACGCCTGCACCCCGCCGCTCATCCGGGCGCAGGCCGGGTCGTGACCGCCCTCGGCAAGGCCCTCCCGGTAGTACGGCCAGGAGGCTTTCGCGAGGGTGAGCAGCCTCTCGCCCATCCGGCCGGCCCGTCTGGCTCCTTTCGGTCCCTGGTAGCCGAGCCAGACCGGTAGCCTGTCCTGCACAGGCGCTGGGGTGATGCTGCCTTCGCCCCACAGTCGGCGCAGCTCTTTGACCTGGCTGTCCAGGACGCGGTACCGCGTGGCGTAGTCCGTATCGAACAGCTCGAATTCCGGTATCCGGTATCCGGCGCCCAGGCCCAGGTCCAGCCGGCCCCCGCTGATGATGTCGACCACCGCAGCCTCCTCGGCGAGCTGGGCGGTCTTGCGCAGCGGCGCGATGAGGATACCGGTGCCCAGGCGGACCCTGGTCGTCCGCGCCGCCGCCGCGGCCGCGAAGGTCAGCGGCTGCGGCAGGTACCCGTCCTCGAAGCCGTGATGCTCAGAGAACCACACCGAGTCCGCGCCCTGGCGTTCTGCCTCCTCGCACAGTTCGAGCGTGAACCCGTAGAGCCGGGCCGGGTCCTGCCGCCAGCCGGGCGGATTGCGCAGGTCGAACCAAACGCCAGCCTTCACCGGCCTGCTCCGTTCACCGGGGCCGCGGTCAGCGTGGCGGCGCGCGGGTCGCCGTCCCAGAACGGAGCCCACGACCGGAACTCACGCGGCAGCGCCGGCTCGCCGCTGCCCGCCCAGCCGGTGAACCCCACCGACTGCGGCGTACGGGTCACATCGGCGGCGTACCAGTGCCGTTCCCGCCGCCGGGAGAAGAACCATTCGCCGTCCATCCGCGCGTATTCGTCGAAGTAGCAGATCGCCATCACGACCCACTGGTCGCCTACCTCGTGCTCGGCGCGGCAGTAAACCGCGCCGGTGGCCCGGTCCGCGCCGGCCAGTTCGATGCGGTGCCCGCAGATCTGGTGCACCGACCGGTAGAACCGGCGCACCATCGGCTCGATGTAGCGGCGCAGCGCCTGGCGGCCGGTGCCGTGCCTGCCCATGTCGACATCCGGCCTGAAGCAGCCCACCCAGGCATCGATGTCCCTGGCATCCACGGCCATCGCGTACCGGATGGCCAGCTGCTGGATGGCCAGGTGCGCCTCGATACGCTCGACACGCTCGGCAAGTCCTGAGTAGGGCACGAGCCGCCTCCGTCCTTGGTTCAGGCACCCGGGCGTCTTGCCCAATACTCGTTTATTTAGGATAATTAGTCAACTGATTCTAATGCAGGACCGGCCGGGGAGGGCAGCCCCGCACGGCCTGCGAGTCCCGGCCCGCGGGCTGCCCGGCGGCGGATGCGGGGCTTAGTAGGTGCGCAGGCCCATACTGCGTGCGATGCCGTTGCGCTGGATCTGGCTGGTGCCACCGGAGATGGTGGCGACGATCGACTCCCGGTAGCGGAAGCTCATCACGCTCTCGGTGGAGAAGCCGTGCCCGGCGCACACCTGCATGCCCAGCCGGGCGGCGGCGACGTATGTCTCGGAGCCCTTCAGCTTGGCCATCGACCCTTCCCTGCCGCAGGGCTTGCCCTGGGCGAGCAGCCACGCCGCCCGGTAGGCAAGCAGCCGCGCCGAGTCGATCTCCACCTGCAGGTCGGCCATGGCATGCGCGAGCGCCTGGAAGGTGCCGACCGGACGGCCGAACGCGTGCCGCGTCTTGGCGAACGCGAGCATCTCGTCGAGCGTCGCTTGCGCCGCGCCCAGATAGCCGCCGGTGATGATCACCTTCTCCAGCTCGAGGTTGGAGAGCATCACCGACCAGCCCTTGTCCTGCGGGCCGACCAGGTTTTCCCGCGGCACCACCACATCGGCCAGGAACACCTCGTTCGTACCGAGAATGTGCCTGGCCAGCGTGGGAGTGCGCCGGATCTCGACCCCATCCGCCCGCGGGTCGATCAGCAGCAGGCTGATCCCCTCGTGCTTGGGCTCGCGCGGGCCGGTGCGGACATAGGTGGCGATGGTGGTGTCCGGCAGCCCCGCTCCGGTGCACCACATCTTCTGCCCGTTGACCAGGAAGTGGTCGCCGCGATCCTGGGCGGAGGTGCGCAGCGCCGCCGCGTCCGACCCGCTGTCCGGCTCGCTCAGCGCGACCGCCAGCCGCTGGCGGCCGGTCATGACCTGCTCACGGATGAACGCGCGCTGCGCGGCAGTGCCCCAGTCGAATACGGTGATGCCCGGGATGAGGACACCGACGTAGCACATGGCCACGTCGAAGCTCGCCCGGCCGAGTTCTTCCGCGATCAGGATCAGCTCGACCGGGCCGCCGCCATCACCGCCGTCCTCCTCGGCGAACGGCAGCGAGAACCAGCCCAGCTCCGCCATTCCCTTGAATAGCCCCGGCGGCACGGCCGACTCCTCGTCCCACTCCTTGGCTCTCTCCGCCGGGCACACCTCGGCGACAAACTCGCGCGCCGTGGCGCGGAGCATCTCCTGCTCGTCGGTAAGGCCGAAGTCCACCGCTTGCCCCCAGGGATCGCGATCATATAGTTAATTTATTATCCTATGTTAGCGACAACGCCAAGCGTCCGGGCCGGTCGGCTCAGCAAACCCCGGAGGAACCGATGAAGACAGACGGCGACCTTGCGCCGGAACTCGTGGTGACCGCGGACGGGTCGATCCGGCTCATCGAGCTGAACCGGCCGGAGCAACGAAACGCGGCGAGCGAGCCGCTGCACACCGCGCTGGCAGCCGTATGGGACCGGCTCGCCGCCGACGACCAGGTGCGGGCAGTGGTATTGACCGGCCGGGGGCGTGCGTTCAGCGCGGGCGGGGACTTCCACGTGATGACCCGGGTGCAGCGGGACGAGGCGTTCCGGGAACAGAACATCGCGGAGGCGCGCAGCATCATCGCCGGCATGGTGCGCTTCCCGGCACCCGTCATCGCCGCGGTGAACGGCCCCGCCGTCGGCTTGGGCTGCAGCCTGGCCCTGCTCAGCGACCTGGTGCTGATGGCGGAGGGCTCCTATCTGGCCGACCCGCACTTGCAGGTGGGACTGGTCCCCGGGGATGGCGGCCCCATGGTGCTGCCGCTGATCGTCGGGCCTGCCCGGGCCAAGGAGATGCTGTTCCTGGGGGAGCGGGTGAGCGCAGACGAAGCCGTCCGGCTGGGCCTGGCGAACCGGGTAGTGGCCGGCGACAAGCTGCTGGACGAGGCTATGGACCTGGCCCGGCGGCTGGCTTCGCTGCCCGCCAAGGCGCTGCGGGACACCAAGCGAGCGGTCAACCTGCACCTGGAGCAGGCGATGTCGATGGTGATGGAGACCGCGCTTGCCACGGAGCGGGACAGCATGGGCTCGCCCGAGCACGTCGAGAGGGTCGCGAAGCTCCTCACGAAGAGCAGAAGAGCAAGTGACCGGAGCCAGATCAGCTGACCGGCGGTATACGGCCGGGCGCGGGTTCAGCGTGCATGAGTGCCGCGTATCTGAGCACCGGCCGACAGCCGCAGCGCGGGCCTGCCATCGGGCCCGGCCACCTCTCCCTCAGCCACGACGAACCGCCGGCCGCGGTGGGCTACCCGCGCGATGGCGGCGGCGAGGCCATCGGCGGCCGGGACCCCGCGGTAGAAATTGACCACCAGGTCCAGCGGGATCAGTTCCTCACCCAGGCCGATCACTGACCGCAGCGCGTCGCTGGCCACCTCGTGGGCGAGCAGGCCGAGCACGCCCCCGTGCACCATCCCGAAACTGTTCGCCACGGCATGGGATGGCCGGAACGTCCAGGTGGACCGGCCGGAGTCGGCAAGCCTGCTCACTACTCCGAGGAAGCGGGCCACCGGGTTATCCGCCTGGTGCCGGGCTGGCTGCGACCGGCCGGGCGAGACCGGGGTGGCCGCCGCTCCGTGCCGGGACCCCTGATGCGATGCCTTGATGATGCGCAGTGAGGAAACCCCCAGCAACTGGTCGGCCTCGTCCACGATCTCGGCGCGGGCCAGCCCGCTGTCGTCATCGACCGCGTCGGCCTCGGCCCGGCCCTCGATCCAGGCATGGCCGGGCGGGAGCGGGCGGATGAACTCGACGCGCAGCTGCACCGTTAGGGCGGCGCCGCCGGCGGGCAGGGCGGCGGCGACGGCGCAGCCGCAGCACGCGTCGGCCAGCACGGCGAACGCGCCGGGGAGCAGGCCGCCGCCCGGCGCCGCGAGGTGCGGTGATACCGGCACCCGGACGACCGCGGCCCCAATCGTGGCACTGCGCACCTCAACACCGAGGGTCTGGTACGCGGGAATGGGGATGCCTTCCCGGCCGAGTCCGCGGCGCAAGCCGGCTAGCTCGGCGTCGTCCGGCGTCGCCGAGGGTAGGTTCGTCTGCGGGCTGCCCATCAACACTCCTGACTGCCGCACTCAGGGCGCTGCGATCACGGTCGGACGTGGTCTTTAATAAGATAACTTAATCAGATAATATATCGTAATCTACTCCCGGGGAGGCCGACCGGATGGCAGACGATGCGGATCTGGTGCTCACGGAGGTGGACGCGGACGGCGTCGCGACGTTCACCCTGAACCGGCCCGAACGGCGCAACGCGTGGACGGCGGCCCTGGAGAACCGCTACTTCGACGTGCTTGCCGCCGCGGACACCGATCCAGCGGTACGGGCCGGCGTGCTGACCGGCGCCGGGACGTCGTTCTGCCCCGGCATGGACATGGGCCGGCTTGCCGAGGTGGCCGGCCGGCCGGTGGACATCTCCGGCCGCCGCCCGCAGTACGCTCCGCGGCTGTTCCGCAAGCCGCTGATCGCGGCGATCAACGGCGCCTGCGCGGGGATCGGGCTGACTCAGGCGCTGATGTGTGACGTGCGGTTCGCCGCGCGGGGAGCCAGGTTCTCGACCGCCTTCGCAGGCCGTGGGCTGGGCGCCGAGTACGGCATGTCGTGGGTGCTCCCCCGCTACGTCGGTGCCGGCAACGCGCTCGACCTGTTGCTGTCCAGCCGGGTCTTCGAAGCCGACGAGGCCAGGGAACTCGGGCTGGTGAACTGGGTGACCGAGCCCGCCGGGGTGCTGCCTGCGGCCCGGGAGTACGCCAGGGACCTGGCGCGCAACTGCTCTCCAGCCGCCATGGCCGTCATCCGCCACCAGGTGCTCGCCGACCTCGACGCGTCGTTCGAGGAGGCGTTGCGGCGCTCCTACGCGGCGATGGAGGTGCTGAACAGCGGCGAGGACTTCCGGGAAGGCGTGGACAGCTTCGTGCAGAAGCGGCCGCCAGCGTTCCGGCCGCTGCCGGACGACCTCGATCCGGAGGAGGTCACCAGCGCGCTTACGCCGGGTGCCCGGATGACGGTCACCGAACTGCGGCGGCGCTGAGGGCGTCAGCCTGGAGACCACTCCGCCGCCGCGATCCGCGGCGCCCGCGCCCTGCTCGATGCTGAGATAAGCGCGCGCCCGCACCGACGTAGTGCGCGAACAGGTCGTCGGTGATCTCGCCCGGCTTCCCGGTGAAGACCATTCGGCCCTTGTTCAGAACGTAGACCGTATCGGCCAGGGCGAGGGCACGGTTCACGTACTGCTCTACTATGAGCAGCGCCGTTCCTGACGCGGCGACCTGGCGGAGGAACTCGAAAATCTTGTCCACGACTACCGGGGCAAGCCCCATGGATGCCTCATCCACCAAGACGAGCGTGGGGCTGCTGAGGTAGGCGCGCACCAGCGACAGCATTTGCTGCTGGCCGCCGGACAGCTGGCCAGCCGGCTGCCGGAGTTTCGCCCCGAGCACGGGGAAAGCCGAGACGGCCCGCTCCTGCGCGGCTGCCTGCTCGCCCTTGCGCGAGTGCAGGACCAGGTTCTCGCGCACGGTCAGTGTGGGGTAGATGCCGCGGCCCTCCGGGATGTGGCACAGCCCGCGCCTGACACGCGCGTAGGGCCGCGTCCGCGTCACGTCCTCGCCGGCCAGCACCACCTTCCCCGCTGAAGGCCTGAGCAGCCCGGACGCGACCCGGAGCATTGTGGTCTTGCCGGCTCCGTTGGGCCCGAGCACGGCTACCACGCTGCCGGACGGGACCGACACACAGACATCGCGAAGCACGGTTTGCTTGCCGTAGCCCGCCTCGATCCCATGCAGTTCGAGCATCCTTTCACCTCGCCATCTTTGGCTGCTGCTCGCTGACCGTCTCGGTCCCCAGGTAGGCAGCCCTGACGACGTCGCTGGAGCTCACCTGGGCTACGGTTCCCTCGAAAATCTTGGTCCCGAAGTCCAGCACGTGCACGTAGTCGCAGACGGCCATGACCAGGGCCATGTCGTGCTCCACCAGCAGGATCCCGGCCCCGCGCTCGGCGACCACCCGGGTGAGGACCTCGCCGAACCGCTTGGTCTCCACGGCGTCCAGGCCGGAGGACGGCTCGTCGAGCAGCAGGATGTCGAACTTGCCAGCCAGGCATCGCGCGAGTTCGACGAGCCGCCGCTGCCCGGTTGACAGTGCGGCCACCGGGCGTCCGGCGAGGCCGGCGATCCCGGCCAGCGCCATTGCCTGCTCGGCGGCCTCGCTGCGACTCCGCTGCTCCCTGCCGGTCTCCGCCACGTGGCGCCACGGCCGCTGACCGGCCTGCCCGGCCTCCCTGCCCAGAGACACGTTGTCAGCCACGGTGAGCGAGTCGAACAGTTCCATCTTCTGGAAGGTCCGGCCAAGGCCGCGCCGCGCCCGCGCCGCCGGATCGGCCCCGGACATGTCCACGCCGTGCAGCCGCAACGTGCCGTTCGCGGGCTTTACCAGGCCGGACGCGACGTTGAACAGGGTCGTCTTCCCGGCGCCGTTCGGCCCGATCAGCCCGGTGATCGTGCTCGCCGGGGCGGTCAGGCTCACGTCGTTCACCGCGACATGACCGCCGTACCTGACCGTCACGTGCGCCAGGTCAAGGCCTGTGCTAGCCCGGGGGGCACGGCCCCGGGCCCCCCGGGCCCCCCGGGGCGCTCCGGTACCCGCGGTATCGTCACGCGGCCGGGGAGGCTCAGAGAGCTCCCCGCGGGCCGCGTGATCGCGAGGCTCCGCCCGCGCCACCGGCCGTGGTCCGCTGCGCTCCCCGCCGTTCCATCGCGAGGCCGCCACCGACTCGGTCACGGCCGGCCGGCGGCGGCCGCCGAGGCGGTCGAGCAGAGCGTGCAGCTTCTCGTTCCGCGGGGCGAAGCCGAGCGCCACCTGGACAGCGCCCACGCCGAACAGCACGTTCAGCCAGTCGCTCACGGTCGCCCCGGTGGAAATCCAGGACGGGATGATCACAAGCGCGAACCCCGCGGCGAATGCGTACCAGGGTTCCCGGCCCGGCACGATGACCAGCAGCGCAAGCAGCGTGAGGGAGCTGAACGACGTAAAGTCCGTGCTGGTTACGGTGTGTACCACGCCGCCGAACAGCGCGCCTGACACGGCGGCGAGAAACGCGGCGATGCAGAACACGAGCACTCTGGTCACCACCACACTCGTGCCATGCGTGGCCAGCGCGACCGGCGAGTCGGCCATGCCACGGAGCAGGCGCCCCAGCCGGCTGCGCACCAGCCACATCACCAGCAGCCCCGCGACCACCGCGAAGGCGAGCATCAGGTAGTAGTAGGCGGTGTCGCCCTGCGCGAACGATGGCCGGTTCACCGCCACGCCAAGCGAGCTGGACCCGAACATGATCCAGAGCGGATAGCCCATCTGCTCCATCGTGACGGCGAAGCCGAAGGTGGCCAGGGCGAGGAAGACCCCGGGCAGCCGGATGGCGGGAATGGCGAGGAAGGCACCGACCGGAACCGCCGCCAGGCCCGCCAGCACCAGCGCGGCCCCCCAGGGCAGCCCGAAACCCGCGGTCAGGTGCCCCATGGTGGTCGCGCCGATCGCGGCGAACGCGGCCTGGGACAGCGACACCTGTCCCGACGTCCGGACCAGCAGGCCCAGCGAGAGGAACAGCACTACCTGGGTCAGGCCGTCCGACCAGAAGGGCAACTGCGCCGAGTTGACCAGGTGCGGGACGATCAGCAGGACGACGCCGAGTACCACAGCGCCTGCGATCTGCACCCGGGCGGGCGCCGCGTAGCCAGCCACCGGCTGCTGCCGCGGCACGCGCCGGGCAGCGAGCTTGGACCGGGGCGTGAAGACGAGCACCAGAAACAGCACGATGAACGGGATGCTGGCCGGCAGCCCGGCGAGCGCGGCGCTCGCCGTGACGACGTACTTGGTCGCCACCGAGGCGACGATCCCGATCGCCAGTCCGCCGAGATAGGTGAGCGGCAGGCTCGAGAACAGGCCGATCGCGGCGGCACCGAACGCCTGGACGACGAGCAGCGTGAGCACGGTGGCATCCAGGTTCAGGGTCGGCGCCAGCAAGATTCCCGCCAGCGTGGCAAAGCTGGAGCCGATGATCCAGGCCCACCGCCGTACCGCCGCCGGGCTGGTGCCGTCCAGGTCGAGCAGTTCCGGATTGTCCACGACGCCCCGCATGGCAAGGCCGAGCCGGATTCGCCTGAAGAACAGGAACAACGCCACGGTCGCGGCCAGCGCGATGCCGGTGATGATCATCTGATCCTCGCCGACGAATACGCCGCCGATCTTGACCGAGTGCTGAGGCAGCCACGCTGGGAAGGTCCGCGCCAGAGTGCCGAACGTGGCCGAGAAGAAGCCCTGGATCACCAGGACGACGCCGATCGTGGCGGCCACCTGCAGGGTCGCGGACGCGTCCGCCAGCCGGCGCGCCATCGCCTCCATGCCCAGGCCCAGCACCGGGCCCAGCACGAACACGCAGATCAGCGCCGTGGGTACGGCGGGCAGGCGGAGGATGTCGTCGTGCAGGACGTAGAAGACGTAGGCGCCGGTGGTGGCCACCGCGCCCTGGGCGAAGTTGAAGATGCCGGACGTCTTGTAGGTGAGCACCAGGCCGGTGCCGGTCAGGCCGTAAACCGATCCGGCGGTGATACCGAGGATCACGAACGGGAGCAGGGAGTTCATCGGGTCATCACGCTCGGCAGGTCGGAAGGTCCCGGGGGGAGCGGCTCACGGGCAGACGGGCGCGGTGCCCACCGGGTCGGTCAGCGAGCCGCCCTTGATCTGGCCTATGAAGAAGCAGGTCACCTGGGAAGCAGGGGCGCCGGAGTGGAAGTTCAGCGGCGGCGTCAGGCCGTCCAGCGTGTCGTTCTTCGGCAGCGAGTACAGCGCTGTGAACACGTCCGCCGCAGTCGCCTTGGCAGGCAGGCTCGCCGCCGCCGCGCCGAACAGGGCGCCGCCCGCCCAGCCGGACATCGGGTTCGGGCCCAGCGCGGTGCTCGGCTCGTACCTGGCCATCGCCTTCTTGAACTGGTTCACCGCGGGAGTGCTGGCGAACCAGAGCGCGTTGGTGGTGGGCACGTACGCGCCGGTCACCTGGGCCACCTGGAGGTAGCGACCGTCGAACGAACCCGACGGGATCACGTAGACCGGGGTGTAACCCTGCTGGGCGCATGCGGGGGCGAACCGTGAGCCGGCCGCAAAGGACGCGTCGATGACCACGGCCTGTGCGTTGGCCTGCTTCGCGGCCAGGCACTGGGCGGTGTAGCTCGGCGCCGCCACCGCGATCGCCGCGCTCGTCGACATGTCCAGGTGGAACGCCTTCGCATAGCCCGCCAGTGCGGGCACGGACTGCTTGCAGGCGGCGATCTCGGCGCAGTAGACCGCGCCGAAGGATTGCTTGCCCGCCGCCTTCACCGCGTACGCCTGCATCTCGATCGAGGTGAGCACTGTGGCGCCGGACGGGAAGAACGCCGGGTTGGTGAACCACTCCGGGGTGTCCGCCTCCCCGCCGACCACGGCGACATGCTGCTGCTCAACGTAGGAGGCCCAGCCGCTCTCGGTGGCCGAGGCCTCCGGGCTGACGACGGCCAGCACGTGGTCCACCTGGACAAGCTGGCGGATCTCCGCCTGCGACTTGGTGGCGTCACCCTGGTCGTCTTCGACGATCAGCTTGATCTGACGGCCCTTGACGCCGCCGCTCGCGTTGACCGAGTCAACCCATGCCTGCAGCCCAGCCAGGTGCGACGGTTCCGCGGATGGGCCGGAGAAGTTTCCGATCGTGCCTATAACCAGGTCAGACCCGGACGCGGCGACGGCAGAGCCGGAGCTTGCCGAGCTCGGGCTGATGCCCCCGCCCGCAGTCCCGTTGCTGCTGCTGCTACTGCTGCAGGCCGTGGCGAGGGCCGCGGCCGCGACGCTGAGTGCGGAAACCCGCAGCAGAGCGGTTCTTCGTGCCTTGTTGATCACTGGTTCGATCCCCCAAGAGTCAGCCGGTACGGGAGAGGTGACTGGCCCGCCCGGCGCCGGCGCTTCGAGGCGCTGACGCCGTGGAAGTCACGCAGATGTTGCTTGACGGTAAGCCGATGTAACTCAGATCACCAGTAAGCCGCTAGATTGTCTACCTAATTGTTATCATCTAACGATCATGGCGTCTAGAGCAGCTGACGCCCGTTGTGCCATCTGGCCGAACGCCACCCGCCGGTGGCCGGCGCTCGGCTGGCCGGCCGAGTTGAGGAACCGGACGAAGGCGCCGAGCGGGCCGCGGAACTGCCCGCCCCCACGTCATGCAGCCAGGTCTCCGCCTCGGCCTGCGCAGGCAGTGCGGCCGCGTCCGTCCGCGCGCTGAACGTCGCGCTCCGCGCCATCGCGTCACGGTCCTCTCCAGGGTCTGCGACTCTTCATAGAGCATTGATTTAACTATTTATTCTCATTATGCTTTCATGTCAATGCCGGGTGCTGGACGGCAGCGCGTACCGCCCAGCACCGCGCGGGTCAGCCCGGCACAGCGGCGCGGCGTCCTCGACGGGCGGCTGCGCCAGCTAACCCGGATGCAACGGTGCTGAACAGGAGGAATCGTGCCAGGAACGCTGGACGGCAAGCGGGCCATCGTCACCGGCGGCGGGCAGGGCGTCGGCCGCGGCATCGCGCTCGCGCTCGCCGCCGAGGGGGCGGCCGTCGCGCTGGCCGGCCGCACCGAGTCCACACTGCTCGCCGTGGCGGCGGAGATCGAAAAGCCCGGCGGTACGGCGCTGCCCATCGTTGCGGACGTGACCCGGCCCGCCGACATCGAGCGCAGCGTCGAGCGGACCGTCCGCGGCCTGGGCGGCATCGACATCCTGGTGAACAACGCGCAGATCCCCGCGCTCGGCTCGATCCTCGACGTCAGCGACGAGGCGTTCACCGCCTGCTGGGAATCCGGGCCGCTGGCGGCGTTCCGGATGATGAAGGCCTGCCATCCGCACCTGCGCCCGGGCAGCGTCATCATCAACCTCGGCAGCTCCGCCGCGGTGAACCCGCAGCCCGCCGGGCGCGGGGTCTACGCCGCCGCCAAGGCGGCGGCCCAGACGCTCAGCCGGGTGGCCGCGGCCGAATGGGGACCGGACGGCATCCGGGTCATCACCGTGCTGCCCGCGGCGACCAGCCCCGCCTCCGAAGCCTGGCGGCAGGCCAATCCCGCCGAATACGAGCGCAGCATGTCCAGCATCCCGCTGCGCCGGCTGGGCGACCCCGAGGCGGAGATCGGCCCGGCCGTGGCGTTCCTGTGCGGGGCCGCCGCGGCCTACATCACCGGCACCACGATCGCGCTGGACGGCGGCCAGGCCTACCTGCGCTGAGCCGTGTCCGGCGGCCCCGCAACGCCGCGTCGCTTCCCGGTCCGAGGGCGGCAACAACAAGCCGCGAGCCGGGCTCGGTCACGGCAAAGGGAACGTCTGCGCACGTTCAGGCCATGGTGAGGCCGCCGCTGACCGACAGCGTCTGCCCGGTGATGTAGGCGGCCGCGTCGGAGGCGAGGAAGGCGACCGCGGGGCCGATGTCGGCGGGCTGGCCGACCCGGCGCAGCGGGATGGAGCGCTCCAGGCTGTCCCGCAGCTTCTGGCTGTACGCAGCCACCTGGCCGAGCAGCGCGGTGTCGGTCGGCCCGGGGCAGACGCTGTTGACCGTGATGCCGTACCGGGCCACCTCTCTGGCCAGCGCCTTCCCGAAGGCGATGATGCCGCCCTTGGTCGCCGAGTACACGACCTCACCGGACGAACCGACCCGGCCCGCGTCCGAGCCGATGTGGATGATCCGCCCGCCGTTCCGCTCGATCATCCCGTCCAGGACGGCCCGGGTAACGGTGATGGTGCCGCGCAGGTTGACGGCGATGATCTTGTCCCAGGTCTCCTCCGCGGAGTCCACGAAGGGCTCGATCACATCGATGCCCGCGTTGTTGACCAGGATGTCCGCCGGGCCCAGCTCGGACTGCACGCGAGCCACCGCGGCCCGGACCACCGCGCTGTCGGCGATGTCCGCCTGCACGCCCGCCGTCCGCGCGCCATGCCGTTCGGCGATGCCGGACGCTGTCTTCGCGGCCGCCGCGCCGTCCAGGTCGCAGATCGCGACCGCTGCGCCGTCGGCCGCCAGGGCCTCGGCGATCGCCTCGCCAATGCCCCGGGCCGCCCCGGTGACCATCGCCACTTTCCCCTGCAGCCGCACGCGCCTCTCCATTCTCCCCGGGACCGCCTCGCCCGCAGGCGAGGACATGCCGCCAAAATATATAACTTATTATACTCTTGCCGATAGGGTCCGTCGCCCGGCGGGCGGCGCAGCGGCCCCGGCCCGCCCGGCCGGCCGGCCGGGCGGGCCGGCGGTCAGCCGAGGAGGTCGAGCACCGTGGTCATCGACTTGTTCATCAGCAGGTAGTTCTCCGCCTCCTGTAGGTGCAGCCGCCAGAGCGCCTCGGCATCGGCGCCCTGCCGGGCGGCCACCAGCTCGACGAGCCGAACGTGCGCGCGGAACCCGCGCTTGTTCGCCCGCACGTTGTCCGGGCTGCCCGCGTCGAGGTCCACGTGTGACCAGTTGGCCAGGTCGATGATGTGCCGAACCATGCCGTTGAGCACGGCAAGCGTCTGGTTTCCGGCCAGCTCGACCACGAGCGCGTGAAACTCCATGTGCGCCCGGATGAAGGCGTGCGGGTCGTCCATCAGCTGCTCCGCGTGCGCCACCTCTGCCCGCAGCCGCACGAGGTCCTGCTCGGTGCGCCGCTCCGCGAGCAGTGCCGCGCACGGGGCCTCGATGAAAGTCCGGGCGTCATAGACGTCCTGCAGGGTGGTGCCGCGGTACTCGAGCACCAGGCCCGCATGGCTGGCGGCCACGTTCCCGTTCGGCACGTGCACCCGGGCGCCGCCGCGGGCACCGCGCCGGATGCTGATCAGCGACTCCGACTCGAGCACCCGGAACGCCTCGCGCAGCGTCGGCCGGGACACGGCGAACTCGGCCATCAGCGCCGCCTCGGACGGCAGCGCATCACCCTCGGCCAGCTCGCCGCGCACGACCCTGCGACGCAGTTCGGCGGCGACCAGCTCGGCGGTCTTGGGCACCCGGATGCGGTGGCCGAGCGGGCGGACGTTGTCCGGCCCGGCCGGCCGGGCCGATGCGGTTTCATCCGCCGGCAGATGCACGCTCATGGTCACGCCCCCCGCCGGTACTTCAGCGCATAATTAGTCATATCTATAAGAATAACGCACTCTATAGCCGGTAGCGGCAAGCGGCGCGGCCCGGCGACGGCCGCGCTCGCCCTGCCGGCGGTGCTCCTCCGCAGCGCCGTCCTTCCGAAGACTGGGCCGCGGCGCCTCAGGAGAGCAGTTCCACGACCGTCGCCGTGGTCCGGTCGCCCAGGACGATCTTTGCCGACTCGGCCAGGTGCTTGCGCCAGTGCTCCTCGGCTTCCTCGCCGTTGCGCTTGCGGATGAGCTCGACAAGCCGGGTATGCGCCCGTATCGCGATCTTCGCGAGTTCCTGCTCGTGCTGCCAGTCATGACTGTCCGCGTAAGCCCGGTCTCCCTCGCGGATGATGTCGGTGACCATCGCGGTGAGAACCTGCAGTGTCTCGCTTCCGGAAAGTTCCACGATGAGCCGGTGGAATTCTGCATCGGCGGCAAATGAGGCGCCCGGGTCGTCAATGGACTCGCGCTCCCGGTCCAGTACGTCCTGCAGCCGTGCGAGATCTGCCGAGGTGCGCCGCCTGGCCGCCATCCGGGCGGCGGCCGGCTCCAGGACGGCACGGATATCGTAGACATCGGAAAGCAGCGTTCCCCGGTGCTGCAGCACCAGGCCGACATGCCGGGCGGCGACCCCGGCGTCGGGCACCTGCACCCGGGCGCCACCCCGTACGCCCCGCCGCACGGTGATGGCTCCCTCGGCCTCGAGGATGCGGAACGCCTCCCGAAGGGTGGGCCGCGAGACGCCGAATTCCTCCATCAGCACGCTTTCGGAGGGCAGCTGGTCGCCTTCCCTGAGCTCACCGAGCACAATCTGACGGCGGAGCTGCGATGCCACCATCTCTCCGGCCTTCGGCACCCGGACCGTCGAGTTTCCCGTGACCGCGTTCAAATTTTCCTCGTGCCTGCCTGACGGCTCCAGTCGGCGATAAAACCACGCTGTACTGCTCAAAACAGTATACGAGGATAACGCTATGGAACCGGCGGTGTTACGGCTCCAGCAGTCTGTGGCCCGGGTATCGGCCGAAGTGGTGGCGCGCCGGCGGCGCTGCCGGCCAGCGCACCAGGGGGTCGCGTGTCCGGCCGGGTGCGCCAGCCGCGCCAGGGGCGGTGCGCGCGATGGACACCGGATGCTGGCGGCGGCCGGCAGGCCAGCCGCAGGACGAGAAGTAGCGGCGCGGCGGCGGGGGCGGGGGCCCCAGGGATGCCGACAGCCGGGCGAGCCACCGGTTCACACCGGAACGCGCCATGCCGAATATGCTCATAAGCCCCAGAATCAGATAAATAATTTAGCTTGTCAAGTTCCGCGGTAGGCCGCCTTCGCGGTTCCCGGGCCGCCGTGCCAGGCCATCATGAGGACGCGCCCGGTTCCCGGTAGCCAACGCCGCGGATCAGCCGGACCGGGGTGTAGACCAGCACGTCCTCACCGCGCTGGTTGCGGACGGTGTTCCTGGTGGTCACCACGCCCCGCTGCCCGGTGCTGGCCGCCCGCGCCACGGTCACCTCGACCACCACGTGGATGGTGTCCCCGACATAGGCCGGCCGCTTGATCGTCAGGTCCATGGACATGAACGCCAGACCGGTCCCGTTGAGGACGTTGGTCTGCAGGACCAGCCCCTCGCCCAGGCAGTAGACCAGGGCGCCGGGGACCAGCCGCCCGGTGTACCCGCCCCCGGCCGCGTGCGAGGCGTCCATGAACAGCGCCTCGGTGAAGCCGGCCCAGGTGACGAAGGAGATAAGGTCGGTCTCGGTGATGGTCCGGGCGGCGGTGCGGAACGCGCTGCCGACGGTCATCTCCTCCCACGCCTGGCCCTGAGCCAGCAGCGGTGGGTGGATCTGCCCGGGGTGTGCTGTCATGTGGTCGCTCCGTTCTCGGCCGCGCGGAAGTCCGGCGGCCGCTTCTCCCTCAGCGCGGCGAGGCCCTCGCGGGCCTCGGGCAGCCCGAAACCGAAGAACTCGTACCCGAGCGAGGCGTCGAACAGGGGCCCCGCCTGGCGGTACCAGTTGTTCAGCGAGTACTTCGTCCACCGCGCCGCCATGGCCGGCAGGGCGGCCAGGTCGCGGGCGATCGTCACCGCGCGGTCATGCACCTCGTCGTCGTCCACACACAGCGAGACCAGGCCGATGCGTTCGGCCTCCTCGCCGGTCAGCGGGGCGCAGGACAGCAGGTAGTACTTGGCCTTGGCCATCCCGCACAGCAGCGGCCAGCAGATCGCGGCGTGATCACCCGCCGCGACGCCCAGCCGGGTGTGGCCGTCGACGATCTTGGCAGACCGCCCGGCGACCGAAACGTCCGCCAGCAGCGCGACTACCAGGCCCGCCCCGACCGCCGGGCCACGGATGGCCGAGACCACCGGCTTGGAGCAGTTGATCACCCCGTAGACGATGTCCCGCGCTTCGCGCATGACCCTGGCCCGGACGCCGGGGTCCTGGATCATATCCTCGATCATGTCGAATGAGCCGCCGGCCGAGAACGCGGTGCCCGCTCCGCGGACGACGACCGAACGAACGTCGTTGTCGCGCTCCACCGCGGCCCAGACGTCGGCGAGGTCCCGGTGCATCTGCGCGCCCACCGCGTTCAGCCGCGGCGCGTCCAGCACGATCTGCAGTACCCCCGAGCCCAGTGTCTCCAAGCGCAGGCTCGGGAAATCCGCGTACCGGTCGCTCATCGGGCCACGCACCTTTCTGGGGATCGCGCGGTAGCCCGCACGAACCGCCGTACATAGTATAACTAGTTGTATGATTTTACTGTACGGCCGCGCGGCAGCGGCCTGCGGCATAGCGGCAGCGGAGCGGAGGCCGGGATGGACTTCCTGTTCACAGACGAGCAGCTCGAACTGCGGGCCACCGTGCGCGACTTCCTGGCCGGCAAGTCGGCCGAGGAGACCGTGCGCCGCCTGATGGCCACGGAAGCCGGCTACGATCCGCGGGTCTGGAGGCAGATGAGCGACCAGCTCGGGCTCACGGGCCTGGCTGTTCCCGAGGAGTACGGCGGTGCCGGTTTCGGCTATGTCGAGCTCGGCATCGTCTTCGAGGAGATGGGCCGGGCGCTTCTGTGCGCGCCGTATCTGTCCACCGTCGCGCTGGCCACCGAAGCCCTGCTGCGCTGCGCCGACGAGGCGGCCAGGAGGGACCTGCTGCCCGGCCTCGCCGCCGGCCGGACCATCGGCACGCTGGCCCTCCTGGAGAAGCCCGGCCGCTGGGACGAGGCCGGCGTGCAGACGCGGGCCAGCCGCACCGCCGCCGGATGGGTGCTGGACGGCGCGAAACGGCATGTCCAAGACGGCCACATCGCCGATCTCATCATGGTCGGCGCGCGCACGCCGGCCGGTGTGGGCCTGTTCGCGGTGGACGGCGCCGCGCCGGGCCTGACGCGGACCTCGGTGCCAACCCTTGACCAGACCCGCAAGCAGGCGAACCTGGAGTTCGCCGGAACACCGGCCCGGCTGATCGGTGACGATGCTGACGGATGGCGAGTGCTGCGCCGCGTCCTCGATACCGCCGCGGTCCTGCTGGCCGCCGAGCAGGTCGGCGGCGCTTTCCGCGCGGTCGAGATGGCGGCCGGGTACGCCAGGGTCCGGGTGCAGTTCGGGCGGCCGATCGGCTCGTTCCAGGCCATCAAGCACCTGTGCGCGGACATGCTGACCGAGGCCGAGGCGGCCCGTTCGGCGGCCTATTACGGGCTGTGGGAGCTCGCTGCAGACAGCGATGACGTGCCGCTGGCCGCGAGCCTGGCCAAGGCGTGCTGCTCGCAGGCGTACTCCCGGATCGCGGGCGATGCCATCCAGGTGCACGGGGGCATCGGCTTCACCTGGGAGCATCCCGCCCACCTGTACTTCAAGCGGGCCAAGGCTTGCGAGGCGATGCTCGGCACCCCCGGCTACCACAGGGACCTGCTCGCCGCGCGGCTCGGACTGCGTTCGGCCCGAGGCATGGAGGCCTGACCAATGGACATCGAGATCCGGCCCGAGGACCAGCCGTTCGCCGATGAGGTGCAGCGCTGGCTTGACGAACACCTCGTGGGCGAGTTCGCCGAGCACCGCGGCGTCGGCGGCCCGGACGACCCGGCGGCGTGGGAGCTACGGCTGCGCTGGGAGAAGAAGCTGTCGGCGGGCCGCTGGCTCGGGCTCACCTGGCCGCCGGAGTACGGCGGCCGCGGCGCGACGCTCTCCCAGGCGATCATCTTCGAGTACCTGTACGCGCGCGCCCAGGCGCCCTACCGCCTGGGCGTCCAGGGTCAGGACCTGTTCGGCCCGACGCTGCTGATGTTCGGCACGCCTGGGCAGAAGGCCCGGTTCCTGCCGAAGATCCTCGCCGCCGAGGAGTTCTGGGGGCAGGGCTTCAGTGAGCCGGACGCCGGGTCCGACCTGGCCTCGGTTCGCACCCGGGCCAGGCTGGACGGCGACGACTGGATGATCGACGGGCAGAAGATCTGGATGACGTTCGGCACGTCCGCGGACTGGCTGTACGTGCTGTGCCGGACCGATCCGCGGGCCGCACGGCACCGCGGGCTTTCGCTGCTGATCGTGCCCGCCCGCCAGCCCGGGGTGGAAATCCGGCCGGTCACCAACATGCTCGGCGACGGCGGATTCTGCGAGGTCTTCTTCACCGCCGCGCGAACCCGGGCCGACCTGGTTGTCGGCGCACCGGGCGACGGGTGGAAGGTGGCCATGGCGGCGCTCGGCGTGGAGCGCGGCACCCTGCTCATACCGCAGCAGCTTGGATTCGAGCGCGAGGCCGAGCATGTGCTGGAGCTGGCACGCGGGCGGGCAGGCGCCACCGGGCTCAGCCACCGGCTGGTGGACGCCTGGATCGCCGTCCGGCTGATGCGCGTCACCACCCTGCGCACGATAGGCGAACTGGTGGCGGGGCGCGAGCCGGGGGCACAGGCGGCAACCAGCAAGCTGTACGCGTCGGTCCAGCATCAGCGGCTGCTGGAGCTGGCCACCGAGCTGCTCGCCGACGATATGACCGTGACCGGCGGCGGCTACGCGCTCAAGGCGCTGCAGCGGGCGTTTCTGCTCTCCCGTGCCGAGACGATCTACGGCGGCAGCAGCCAGATCCAGCGGAACATCATCGGCGAGCGCGTGCTCGGCCTTCCCAGGGAACCGCGACCGGGCAGCACCGGCGGCTGACCGCGCCGCCCGTTTCAGCACCCACCAGCGCCTGCGGCGCAACGACACGAGCGCTGCCCCGGTCAGTTGCGCATATAGGCTCCGCCCGCCACGTTCAGTACGTCGCCGGTGATGTAGGCGGCCCGGTCGGAGGCGAGGAAGGCGACCGCCTCGGCGATGTCGGCGGGACCCGGCAGATCGCCGAGCGGGCCGGCCGTGCCCGGCATCCGGGCCAGCAGCTCGGCGTTGTCCTCGGCGAACTTGGTGCCCTTGACCACGCCCATGGACAGGTAGACCGCGCGGATCCGGTGCGGGCCGCCCTCGTGGGCCAGGCCGCGGGTCAGCGCGGCCAGGCCGCCCTTGCTGGCCGCGTAGGGCGCCTCGATGCCGCCCCCGCCGACGTCGGGAGCATAGCTGCCCACGTTCACGATCACTCCGCCGCCCGCGGCGCGCATCAGCGGCATCGTGCGGTGGCACAGGTACCACGGGCCGGTGAGGTTGACGCGGACCACCCGGTCCCAGTCCGCGGGATCGTAGCCGAAGATACTGCCGACGACGTTCACCGCCGCGTTGTTGACCAGGATCCGCACCGGGCCCAGCGACGCGGTGACCGCGTCCACGACCGCGTCGATCTGGTCCCGGTCGCCGGCGTCCAGCGGGTAGCCGGCCACCGTCGCCGCCGGGTAGTCCGCGGCGATCGCCGCGGTGACCTTCTCGGTGCGGCCGGGATGGATGTCGGTCACGGCCACGCGCGCGCCGCCAGCGGCGAGCCGCCGTGCCACCGCCTGGCCGATGCCCTTGCCCGCGGCCGCCGTGATCAGCGCGACCCGCCCGGCGAACTCGCTGGGATCGATTGTGCTCTGTCTCCCGCTCATTGACGTCGTTCTTTCGGCAGGCCGAGCACCGTCTCGGCGAGGATGTTGCGCTGCACTTCGGAGGTGCCGGCGTAGATCGTGCCGGCCCGGGCGTTCAGGAAGGCGCCCAGCCAGGATCCGGAGGAGTTGGGGGCGCCCGGGTCGTCGGTGCGTACCGTGCGCAGCGGGCCGCGGCCCTCCGGCACCAGCCCGTCCAGGCCCTCGATATCCAGCGCCAGTCCGGTCGCGGCGACGTGGTACTCGCTCCAGTACAGTTTCGAAACCGAGGCCGCGGCGCCAAGTTCCGTCCCGTTCTGTACCTGGGTCAGGATCCGGTAGCCGAGGTAGCGCATGATCTCCACCCGGGCGTAGCACCAGGCCAGGCGCTGCCGGATGAGCGGGTCATGGTCCTTGCCGCGGCTGGCGGCCAGCATGAGCAGCCGGTCAAGCTCGGCGCGGAACAGGATCGGGTTGGTGGCGGCTTCCTCGCCGCGCTCGTGCCCGAGCAGCGTCATGGCGACCTTCCAGCCCTCGCCCGGCTCCCCTACCACCATGTCAGCGGGGGTCCGGGCGCCGGTGAAGAACACCTCGTTGAAGTCGCTGTCCCCGCTGAGCTGGCGGATCGGCCTGATATCGATGCCGGGCTGGTCCAGCGGGCAGAGCAGGAACGAGATGCCCGCGTGGCCACGGGCTCCCGGGTCAGTGCGGGCCAGCAGGAAGATCCAATTGGCGCGGTGCGCGACCGAGGTCCAGATCTTCTGCCCGTCGATCACCCACTCCCTGCCGTCCACACGGGCCCGGGTGGCCAGCGCCGCCAGATCTGAACCCGCGCCGGGCTCGGAAAAGCCCTGGCACCAGCGGTCCTCGCCAGCCAGGATGCGCGGCAGGAACCGGCGCCGCTGCTCCTCCGTGCCCCAGCGGAGCAGAGTGCTGCCAAGCATCTTGATGCTGAACAGGTCGGTGTGCTCACCGAACGGGACGCCAGCCCTGGCCAGCTCCTCCATCAGCACCACCTGATGCAGCCGGGACAGCCCGCGCCCGCCGTATTCCGGAGGCCATGTGATGCCGAGCAGAGCCCTGCGGTACAGCGTCTGCCGCCACTGCGCCGTAAACCGCTCCGCGTCTTCGCGTGCCGCGATGGCCCCGATGCCCTGCCAGCCCGGCGGCAGCTCTTCGGCAAGTACGTCCCGTACCTCGGCGCGGAAGGATTCGGCCTCGGAGGGATAGCTGACGTCCACGCGGCTCCGACCCTCCCGGCTGACTGGTGTGCTGGCATTTCGTCGTGTTAAATAGTATAACAGGTAAACTACTTTTACCTGATCTGTTGACAGTGGAGACCCGGGGAGTGTCATGAGAGGCGTGACCAGCTACGGCGCCTACATCCCGTACTACCGGCTGGAGCGCGGCCGGATCGCCGGGGTACTGGGCAGCGGCGGAGGCCGCGGCACCCGCTCGGTGGCCGCGTATGACGAGGACACCACGTCGCTGGCGGTGGCCGCGGGCCGCGCCGCGCTGACCGGCCTGACGGGGACGGGCGGCCAGCCCGGCCGCGAGACGATCCGGCAGCTGTTCTTCGCCACCACCGTCCCGGCCTATGCGGACAAAACCAACGCGACCGCGGTGCACGCCGCGCTGCGGCTGCCCGCCGGCGCGCTCGCCGTTGACATGGCCGGCGCCGTGCGCTCGGGCGTGGGCGCGCTGGTCACCGCCGCCCAGTCGCCGGTGCCGGCGATGGCGGTGCTCACCGACATCCGTACCGGGCTGCCGGGCAGCGCGGACGAGCGGGACGGCGGCGACGGCGCGGCCGCCTTCATCTTCGGCGGCGACGGCGAAGACGGCGAAGACAGGACGCCGGTGCTGGCCGAGATCATCGGGCAGGGCTCGGCTACCGCCGAGTTCCTGGACCGGTGGCGGGCGCCGGGGGCTCCCGCCTCGCGGGTGTGGGAGGAGCGCTTCGGCGCGCAAGCCTACGGGCCGCTGGCCGAGGCGGCGATGGCGGACGCCCTGAAGGGCGCCGGCCTGACACCGGGGCAGGTGGATCACCTGATTGTGGCCGGGCTGCCGGCCCGGGCGGTGAGCCGCGCCGTCCGCGCACCGGGCGTTCCGGCCGGGGCCGTGGTGGACAACCTGGCCGCCAGCATCGGCAACGCGGGCGCCGCGCAGCCCGGCATCCTGCTGGCGGACGTCCTGGACCGGGCCGGGCCGGACGAGACCATCCTGCTCGTGGTCCTGGCCGACGGCGCCGCCGCGCTGGCACTGCGCACAACCGCCGCCCTGGCGGCCCACCGCCAGCCGCGGCAGGTCGCCGCCCAGATCGCGGCCGGCAACGGCGCCCTGGAGTACGCCACCTTCCTGTCCTGGCGCGGGTTCCTTGACCGTGAGCCGCCGCGGCGGCCTGACCCGGACCCGGTCGCGGCGCCGCCCGCGCAGCGGCGGGCGGACTGGAAGTTCGGCCTCGTCGCGGCGAAGTGCACCCGGTGCGGCACGCGCAGCCTGCCGCCGGGCCGGGTCTGCGAGCAGTGCCACGCGGTCGACGAGATGGCCCCCGAGCCGCTCGCCGGCGTGCCCGCGACCGTGCGAACCTACACCGTGGACCGGCTCGCCTACACACCCAGCCCGCCGATGCTCATGGCGGTGCTCGACTTCGACGGCGGCGGCCGGATGCGCTGCCAGCTCACCGACGCCGCCGAGGACGAGGTGCGAGTCGGCCTGCGCGTGGAGATGACCTTCCGGCGGCTGGTCACCGCCGCCGGCGTGCACAACTACTTCTGGAAGGCGAGGCCCGTTCGCGGGGAGGACGGAACCGATGAGTGATGAGGTCGCGCGGCCGGTCCGCGGGAAGGATGAGTGATGGGGTCACACGGAATCAGGGACCGGGTCGCCATCGTCGGGATGGGCTGCACCGCCTTCGGCGAGCACTGGGACAAGTCCGCCGACGACCTGCTGGTCGAGTCGGCCACCGCGGCGTCGGCGTCGGCGGGCATCGGACTGGACGGCATCGACGCCTTCTGGCTGGGCACGATGGGCTCGGGCGTGTCAGGGCTCACCCTTTCCAAGCCGCTCCGGCTGCCGTACAAGCCGGTGACCAGGCTGGAGAACATGTGCGCGACCGGGTCCGAATCGCTGCGCAACGCCTGTTACGCGGTGGCCAGCGGCGCCTACGACTGCGCGATGGCGATCGGGGTGGAGAAGCTCAAGGACTCCGGGTTCTCCGGCCTGGCGGGCTCCAACGCACCCAGCGCCGGCGACGACGGGAAAGCCGACACGACCGCCCCGGCCAACTTCAGCCTGCTGGCCCCGGCCTACGCGCAGAAGTACGGCGTGGACCCCGCCGAGCTCAAGGACGTGCTGACCCGGATCGCCTGGAAGAACCACCAGAACGGGGCGAGGAACCCACGCGCGCAGTTCCGCAAGGAGGTGCCGAAGGAGACGATCAAGAAGTCGCCGCTGGTGGCCGGGATGCTCGGCATCTTCGACTGCTCCGGCGTGTCGGACGGCTCCGCCGCGGCGATCGTGGTCCGCGCCGAGGAGGCGCACCGTTACACCGACAGGCCGCTGTACGTGAAGGCGCTGTCCATGGTGGCCGGCCCGGCGGACGGCCTGTCCGGCAGCAGCTACGACTTCACCACGTTCCCCGAGGTGGTTGCCTCGGCCCGGGACGCCTACCAGCAGGCGGGGATCACCAGCCCGCGCACCGAACTGGCGCTAGCCGAGGTGCACGACTGCTTCACCCCGACCGAACTGGTGCTGATGGAGGACCTCGGGTTCTCCGAGCGCGGGCAGGGATGGAAGGACGTGCTGTCCGGCAGCTTCGATCTCGGCGGGGACCTGCCGGTCAATCCCGACGGCGGGCTGAAGGCCTTCGGTCACCCGATCGGCGCGTCCGGCCTGCGGATGATGTTCGAGGCGTGGCTGCAGCTGCGCGGTGCGGCACCGGAAGAGCGCAGGCTGCGCACGGTCGGCGAGGGCCGGTCGCTGGCGCTGACCCACAACCTCGGCGGCGGCCCCGGCGAGTGCGTGTCGTTCGTGTCCGTGGTCGGCACCGAACGGAGCGCGTGAGGATGGCCGCACGACGATTCCCGGTCGAGGCGGGGCACGTGCTGGCGTTCACCCGGGCGCTCGGCGGGGCCGACCCGGAGGGCGGGCTGCCCGCCGACGGGGACGCCGCGCCGCCCACGTTCGCGATCGCCAGCGCGCAGTTCGACCCCGACTATCCGCTACGGCCGCGGCCGGGTGCGCCGTGGCACGGCTCGGGCAGCGACGCCGGGCTGGTCCGGGAAGGAGCCGGCGGGCTGCACGCCGAGCAGCACTTCGTCTACCACCGGCCGGTCCGGGTCGGCGACGTCCTGGCCGCCACCATCCGGCCCGGCAAGGAGTGGGAGAAACAAGGGCGCTCCGGGCGCCTGCGGTTCCGCGAGCAGGTCACGGAGTTCCGGGACCGGGCGGGCGAGCTCGTGGTGACCGCCCGGAGCGTGAGCGTGCAGCGGGAGACGCCATGAGCGGGTTGCGGGCCGGCGACCTGACAGTCGGCCAGACGTTCGAGACCGTCATCGTGGAGGACCTCAGGCGGACGCAGATCGTGCAGTACGCGGGCGCCTCCGGGGACTACAACCCGCTGCACACGGACGAGATCTACGCGACGAAGATCGCGGGGTACCCGTCGGTGTTCGCGCACGGGATGCTGACCATGGGGCTGACCGGGCAGGCGATCGCCGGGCTGACCGGAACCGAGAACCTGCTTCGCTTCGGGGTGCGGTTCACCGCGCAGGTGTGGCCGGGCGACACGCTGACGGTCCGCACGTCGGTGGCACGCATCGCCGACGGCGAGGACGGGCCGGCCGCCGAGTTCTCGGTATCCACGGTGAACGCCGAGGGCAGGGAAGTCATGTCCGGATATGCGCACGCCCGGCTCGCCGGCTGACGTGGACTTCGCGTTCAGCCCGGAGCAGGAGGAACTGCGGCGCACGGTGCGCCAGTTCCTCGACAAGACGTCGCCGGAAGCCGAGGTGCGCCGGCTGATGGCCACCGAGCGGGGCTACGACCCCGATTCCTGGCGCCGCATGGCCGGCGAGCTGGGGCTGCTTGGCCTGGCGATCCCGGAGGGGTACGGCGGCGCAGGGGCCGGGTTCGCCGAACTCGGAATCGTAGCTCAGGAGATGGGCCGGGCGCTGTTCTGCGGCCCGTTCCTGGGCACCGCGGTGCTCGCCGCCTCGGCGCTCCTCGAGTCGGGAGACGACGCGGCGCGGCGCGGCTGGCTGCCGGCCATCGCGGCCGGCGAGCTGATCGCCACGCTCGCCCTGCCGGGAACGCTGCCCGGCGGGACCGGATGGGAGGTGACGGCCCGGCCAGGTCCGGGGGATGACTGGATCCTGGACGGCATCGCACAGTTCGTTCTGGATGGCCATATCTCTGACCTCATCCTGGTGCCCGCCGCGGCCGCGAGCGGGACATCCTTGTTCGCGGTCAGCGGCGCCGCGCCGGGGCTGGCGCGTGGGCTGCTGCCTGCCTTCGACGCGACCCGCAAGTACGCGCGGCTGCGGTTCTCCGCCACGCCGGCGGCCCCGGTCGGTTCGGCGGGCGGCGCCGCCGGCGTCCTCGCGCGTGTCTTCGACCTCGCTTGCGTCGCCCTGGCCTGCGAGCAGGTCGGCGTGGCCGAGCGTGCCCTGGACATGGCCCGCGACTACGCCCTGCTGCGAACGCAGTTCGGCCGCGCGATCGGGTCGTTTCAGGCGGTCAAGCACAAGCTGGCGGACGTGCTGCTGGAAGTGGAGGCTGCGCGGTCGGCCGCCTGGTACGGGCTGTGGGCCGCGGACTGCCGGCCAGCCGAGCTCCCCGTCGTGGCGAGCATCGCCAAGGCCACCTGCTCGGCGGCGGCGTACCTCGCCACCACGGAGAACATCCACCTGCACGGCGGCATCGGCTACACCTGGGAGCATCCGGCGCATCTGTACTTCCGGCGCGCCACGACCTCCCGGATGTGGCTGGGCGACCCGGCCGGCCATCACGAGCGGCTGCTCAGCCGCCTCGGCTACTGAAACCCACGGGAACTCCAACCGGGAGCTGGCAGCGATGGCGCTAGAAGCCAAGCAGGACGGCGGCAGGCAGCAGGAGCCGGCGACGCCGGCGGACTGGGTCTCCATGGTGACCGTGGCGCAGGCCGCCGCGGGTCCCGCGGTGGTCACCGAGGCGCAGACCTGGTCGGGGGCCGAACTGCTTGGCCGCGCCGCCGGTGCGGCCCGCTGGCTGGCCACGTCCGGGCTGCCTGAGGGAGTTCCCGTGCCCGCCCTGCTGCAGGCGGATCCCGCCGCGCTCGCCCTTGTGCTGGCCGGCGCCGCCATCCGGAGGCCGATCGCGCCGCTCGGGCCCCGGCTGACCGTGCGTGAACTCGCCGGCTGCGTCGAGCGGCTGGCCGCGCCGTGCCTGCTGGCCGAGCCGGGCTTCGCCGGCGTCGCCGCCGCGGTGGCCGCGGAACTCGGCCTGGACGTGCTGGTGCCGCATGAACTGCCGTGGCTGGCCGAGCCACTGCCGGTACCCGGCCCGGACGACACGGCCGTCGTGCTGCACACCTCCGGGACCACCGGCCACCCGAAGGCCGTGCGCTACCGGCACGGCCGGCTGGCCCTCCGCTGCCGGCTGAACGCCCGGCTGCAGCAGCTGCGGCCGGGCAGCGTCTTCGCCACCGCCTCGCCGTTCCACCACGTCGCCGGCCTGGGCAACATCATGGTCGCCCTGGCTGCGGGCGCGACCACGGTCTGCCTGCCGCGCTTCACCGTACAGGCGTGGCGGGGACTGGCGGCGCTGGGCGTCACCCACGCGCTCGCGGTGCCCACCATGGTGGAGATGCTGCTGCGGAAGGACGCGTTTCCGCTGCGCACGCTCCGGATCATGCAGTACGGGGCGTCGCCCATCCACCCGGACACGTTGCGCACGGCCATGGCGCAGCTGCCCGGCGCCGATTTCTTCACCCTCTACGGGCAGACCGAGGGCAGCCCCATCACCTGGCTGTCGCCCAGGGATCACCGGCTCGCCGCGGGCGGCCAGGAGAACCTGCTCCGGTCGGTCGGACGGGCAGCGCCGGGAGTCGAGGTGCGTATCTGGCATCCGGACGGGACCGGGGCCGGCGAGGTGATGGCACGGGCGGATCACCTCTTCGGGCCCAGCCCCGACGGGTGGCTCCGCACCGGTGATCTCGGCCGGCTCGACGGCGACGGCTATCTCTACCTGATCGGCAGGCGTGGCGACATGATCATCCGGGGTGGCGAGAACGTCTACCCCATGGAGGTCGAGAACCGCTTGCTCGAGCATCCCGAGGTGACCGACGCGGCGGTGATCGGGGTGCCCGACCGGCTGCTGGGTGAGGTTATCAAGGCGTTCGTGGTGCCAGCCGATCCGGCTGACCCGCCGGACGGCGAGGAGCTGCGCACGTTCACCCGGGCGGCGCTGGCGGGCTTCAAGGTGCCCGCCCAGTGGGAGTTCGTGCCGTCGCTGCCCCGCAATGCCAGCGGCAAGCTGCTGCGCCGCCAGCTCCGGACACACCGGGCAGGGAACCATGGCTGAGATCGTCAGGAGGACGTAACCTCAAGTCACATGACGTCGCGGTACCCGGCTGAGCTGGAGCAGCCCGCGCTGCTGCGGGACGGGCGCTCGGTGCTGATCCGGCCGGTGCTCGCCGACGACGAAGAGGCGATGCTCGATTTCAGCCGCCGGCTGTCCCGGCGCACGCTGGCTCAGCGGCTGCTCGGGCCGGTTCCCAGGTTCCGGCGGGAGCTGCTGCGCCAGTACGTGGACGTCGATTACGTTGACCATCTGGCCCTGGTGGCGTTTCTCGGCGACCAGATGATCGGCGTGGGGCGGCTGATCAGGCTCGAGGCCACCGACCACGCCGAGGCCACGTTCACGATCGCCGACGAGTTCCAGGGACTCGGGCTGGGCACGCTCCTCCTCGAGCGGCTCGCCGCGGCAGCCCCCGGCATCGGCATCTACGTGTTCGAGGCGGACGTCCTCACCAGCAATACGGCGATGCTGCGTGTCTTCACCGCCTCCGGGTACGCTCCCGAGATAACCCCGGAAGGACATTTGCAGCACGTTGTCCTGCGCGTGGACAAGCGGGCCAGCGCGGTGGCCAGGATGAGCCGCCGCGAGCACCATGCGGCGCGGCGGTCGCTGGAGAAGCTGCTGACCCCCAGGGCGGTCGCGGTGATAGGCGCGAACCGGCAGCCCCACACGATCGGGCACGAGATCCTGGTCAGCCTCGTTGAGCGCGGTTTCCCCGGACCCGTTTACCCGGTGAACCCGGCGGCCGAACAGGTCGCCGGGATCCCGGCGGCGGGGCGTGTGCAGGACCTGCCTGGGCCGGTGGATCTCGCGGTTATCGCTGTCCGGCCGGAGGCCCTGGCTGGCGTCATCCGCGATTGCGCCGACGCCAAGGTCGGCGCGGTGGTGGTGATCACCGCCGATTTCCCAGGCGAAGCACCCGCCCGGCGCGCGCAGGAACTTCAGGTCACCCGGTTCGTACGCGCGCACGGCATGCGGATGGTCGGGCCGACGTCGATGGGCGTGCTGTCGAACCACGCCGGGTCGGCGATGCACGCGAGCTTCGCGCCGGTGCGCCCGCCGCCGGGCGCGGTCGCCATGTCGAGCCAGTCCGGCCCGCTCGGGCTGGCCATCCTCGACCTGGCCGACCGGGTCGGCCTCGGGTTCTCCAGCTTCGTCTCGATCGGCACCGCTGCGGACGTCTCATCGAACGACCTGCTCGAGTGGTGGGAAGATGACCCGCAGACCGGTATCGTCCTGCTCTACCTGGAGAGTTTCGGCAACCCGCGGAACTTCGCGCGCATCGCCCGGCGGGTCGGGGCGCGCAAGCCGATCGTCGCGGTCAACCCGGGCAGCGACCCGGGCAGCCATGCCCTGCTGGCCCAGGCGGGAGTCATCCACGCCGCCACCCTGGACGACATGTTCGACGTCGCGCTGCTGCTGGCCAGCCAGCCGGTGCCCGAGGGCAACCGGGTCGCGGTCGTGACCAACGCCATGGACCCGGGCGTGCTTGCCGCGGCGGCCTGCGCCGCGAGCGGCCTGACCGTGACGCCGCCTTCGGCGCCGGTACTGGACGCGCTGAAGGCAGCGGGCATCCCGCCCGTGACATCGCAGGGCGTGGTGGACCTGCGGCCTACTGCCACGCCGAGCGACTACCTCGCCGCCCTGAGCGCCGTGCTGGCGGACGCGGCGGTTGACTCGGTGATCGTCATCTTCATGCCACCCCTGGTCCGCGCGGTCGGCGAGGTGGCGGGGGCCATCAGGGACGGGGCCCGGAACGCGGGCGCCAAGCCCATCGTGGCGAGCTTCATGTCCGAGTCCGGACTGCCAGCCCGGCTCCGCGACGGCCACCGGGCGATTCCCAGCTACGTGTTCCCGGAGCGCGCGGCGGCCGCGCTCGGCAAGGCGGCGGCCTACGGCAGGTGGCGCCGCGAGCCGGCGGGAGTGCTGGTCTATCCGGCGGGGGCCGACCGGAAGGCGGCCGGCGATCTGATCTCGGCGGCCAGTCCCGGCTGGCTCCCTCCCGGTGCCGCCGCGGCGCTGCTCGGACACTACGGCATTCCGGTCGCGGGCACCGCGGCGCCCGATGACAGCGAGGGGCCCGCCGGCCGCGTTACCGGGCAGGGGCGGGAAACGGGCCGCGGCGTGCTGCGCGTCCATGTGGACCCGCTCGTGGGGCCGGTGATCGGCGTCGGCCTCGCGGGTCCGTTCAGCGAGCTGTTCGGCGACGTGGCTACCGCGGTCACTCCGCTCACCGACCGCGACGCGAGTCGCCTGCTCGCGTCGCTGCGCGCCTATCCTCTGCTCACCGGGGCATCCGGAGACGACCCCGCGGACCTGCCGGCGATCGAGGACACGCTGCTGCGGCTGTCAGCCCTCGTGGAGGACCTGCCCGCGGTGGTCGAGGTCACCATCGACCCGCTGATCATCGGCCGTCCCGGGGAGGGCGTCGTCGCCGTCTCCCCCGCCGCGCGCACCGGACAGCCCTGGACGCCGCCGATGCCGGGGCCGCCGTGACCGGCGCGGCGTGCCGGGGCGCAGCACGGCGCCCGGGCGGGCCCCGGTGAGCTCGCCGTCGGCCTGGACGACGGTGCCGCCGACGACCGTGTAGCGGTAGCCACCTGCCGGGCGGCGCAGCCGGCGGGCGCCCTCGGGCAGGTCGGCGGCGAAGACGTCCGGCGCCCAGTCGAGTTCATCCAGGCCGAAGACAACCAAGTCGCCCGCCGCGCCTTCGCTGAGCTGTCCGCGGCCGGTGAACCCGAACAGGCCGGCGATCTGCCCCGTCATCCGGTGCACCGCCCGCTCGATCGTGAGGTCGCCGCGGTCCCGCACGTGCCTGGTCAGCAGCAGAGTGGTGTCACCGATGGCGCACATCATCTGCAGGTGCGCGCCCGCGTCGCTGTTGGCCATGACCGACGCCGGGTGAGTCAGGGTCTCGGCCACGCCGCCGGCGTCGGAGTTGGCCACCCCGACGCCGACGATGCCGGCGTCGGCGTCGTTCTCCAGCAGCCAGTCGGCGAGGACGTCGGAGGGGTGGCCGCCGCGGTCGGCGACCAGATCGGCCAGTGTCGCGCCGACCCAGCGCTCATTGCCTGGGCGGGTGACGGATACCAGGCGAATCCGCTCGGCGTGCTTGTGCGGGATCATCGTCCGCGGGACCCGGTCCCATTCCTCCCGGGCGAGCGCCCGCCACCGCGGGTCGCACAGCATCGGCTCCTTTTCCGGCCGGGGCGCCTGGACCATCTTGTGCCAGCTGTTCTCCAGGGCGAACCAGGACATGCCGCCGTCCCAGTTCACGTGGATGTCCAGGGTCCGCGGGCTGACCTGCGGGTAGTTCCGGACTCCCTGCGCCTGGAGCTGGCCGGCGAAGTCGAGCATGCCACGTGCCCAGTCCGGGTGATCAGAATCGTGGAACACGCCGATCCAGGTGCTCAGGACACCGCGCGGGCCGGTGAGGCCGGCCATCCGCTGCACGTCCTTGCGCATCTGGCGGGGAGTCGCGGCCGGGATGAACTGAACGAACTTCTGGTGCCTTGCGAGCACGTCCAGCAGCGCGGCGAGTTCCGCGTCATCGGCCTGCCGGCTGGGCACCGGCCGCTTGCTGCGGTCCTCGTCGAAGCCGAGCGACGTCGACATCGCCGCCGCGCCGGCGGACAGCGACTCATCCAGCAGCGCGGCGATCCGCGCCCGCTCTTCCTCGGTCGCCGCGCGATCCCAGGCCGCCTCCCCCATCACGTACGTGCGGAGCATGTTGTGCCCGACCATCCCGGCCACGTTGACGCCGAAGCCGCCGAGCTTGTCCACCGCCGACAGGTACTCGCCGTAGCTCTCCCAGCCCCACGGGATGGACACGTCGAGCACCTCAGACGGCAGGTCCTCGATGTAGCACAGCAGCTCCTGCAGGCCCTTGCGATGCCCGGGACGGACCGGGGCCAGCGAGAGCGAGCAGTTCCCGACCAGGACGGTGGTCACCCCGTGCTGAGGCATCGGGTCGCACAGCGGGTCCCAGAAGACCGTGGGATCGAAATGCGTGTGGATGTCGATGAAACCTGGAGTTACGTAGCCGCCGGCCGCGTCGAGCACCCGCTCGCCGTCCGGCCGCAGGCCGGGCCCGATCTCAGCGATCCGGCCGCCGCGGACCCTGACGTCCGCCGCGCGCGCCGGGGCGCCCGTGCCGTCGATTACCTGGCCGCCGCGTACCAGCAGATCATCCATCCAAGGCTCCGATACGGTGGGATGACAAGGCGTCTAAACAGTTAAATAATAGTACTATGGTAACCCAGATCATGAAAGCCGGGCAGCGGATAACCGGGCGGTGAGGGCAGAGATGGGGAATGACCGGACGGTGGGGGCCGAGGTGACGGACACCGGCGCCGGCGGGCGGACGGGACATGAGCGAGCTACGGAACGGATCGTGGCTCACCGGGAGGCCCGGGCTGACATCACCGTGGGGCTCCGCGTGCCGCACGAGCTGCCCGGCGGAACAGCGGGCCTGCGGGAGTTCGCGGCGCGCGCGGAGGCGACCGGGCTCGACCGGCTGTTCGTCGGCGACCACGTCGTGTTCAAGGGCGGCCGCGGCTTCGACGGGCTGCTCAACGCCGCCGCGCTCGCCGTCGCCACCCAGCGGGTGACCGTGCAGACGGCGGTCTACCTGCTGCCGCTGCGCCACCCGGTCCCGGTGGCGCGGCAGGTCGCCTCGCTCGCGGAGCTCGCACCCGGGCGGCTGGTCTTCGGTGTGGGCCTTGGCGGGGAGGACCTGGCCGAGTTGCGCGCCTGCGGCGTCGACCCCGCCACCCGGGGACGCCGGATGGAGGAGGCGCTGGCCGCGCTGCGGCCGCTGCTGGCCGGCGGCGAAGTCACCGTGCACGGCGCCTTCTTCCGCCTGGACCGGGTGCGCATGCGGCCCGCGCCGCAGCCGCCGGTGCCTATCGTGATCGGCGGGCGGTCCGACGCCGCGCTGCGCCGAGTGGCCCGGCACGGCGACGGCTGGCTCGGCCTGTGGGTCTCCCCCGCCCGGTACGCGGAGGCCGTCGGGCTGATCGGCAAGTACGCGGCCGAGGCGGAGCGGCCGGTGACCCAGTGGGGGCACGGCATGCACGTGTGGTGCGGGCTCGGCCCGTCGCCCGGTGCTGCCCGGGACCGGCTGGGAGCGGTGATGGAGGGGTTTTACCAGGTTCCGTTCGGTAAATTCGAGCGGTACTGCCCGTGCGGGACACCCGGCGACGTAGCGGCCAGCTTGCAGCCCTACGTGGACGCGGGCTGCCGGTCGTTCAATCTGATCCCGGTGGCGGACAGCGAGCAGGCCGCGATCGAGGGCGCTGCCGCGGTCCGTGCCGCGCTGCGAGGGAGGACTGATGACTGAGCGTGTGGCGATCGTCACCGGCGGGACCCGCGGCATCGGCGCGGCGATCAGCGAGCTGCTCGCCGCCGACGGCACGCACGTGGCCGCGGTGTACGCCGGGAACCACGCCGCCGCCAGGGAACTGGCCGACCGCCTGGCCGCGGCGGCCGGCTCGGTCAGCGTACACCCCGGCGACGTCGGCGACCCGGAGTTCTGCCGTGCGCTGGCCGCCGGGCTGGTGGCCGAGCGCGGGCGTGTGGACTACCTGGTCAACAACGCCGGCCTGCTGATCGAGAACAGCGTCCGGAAGATGACCGCGGGCCAGTGGGGCGACGCGCTGAGGGTGAACCTGTCCGCGCCGTTCCACCTGGCCCAGGCCGTGCTCGCGCCGATGACCGAGCAGGGGTTTGGCCGGATCGTGAACGTCGGCTCGGTGACGGCGGCGATGGGCAACCCGGTCGAGGCCGGGTACGCGGCGGCCAAGGCGGGACTGCTCGGGCTGACCCGCTCGCTGGCGCGGGCGGTGGCCCGCAAGGGCATCACGGTCAACCTGGTGGTGCCGGGCGTCTTCGAGACCGGGATGACCAGCTCGATGCGCCCGGACGCACAGGAGGCCATCCGCGCGATGATCCCGCTCGGGCGCCGCGGCGACCCGCGGGAGCTGGCGCACGCGGTGCGCTTTCTGCTCGCCGATGAGGCCGGCTACATCACCGGGTCGGTGGTGACCGTGGACGGCGGCCTGTCCATGGGCGCCTAGCCCGGCGGCCGGAGGGCAGCCACGATCGACAGCTCCGCGTCTCGCGGAAGCGGTGTCTTGAGGTAGAGGTGCAGCCGGGTGAAGATGCCGCCGTACCTCTTCCGGATGCCCTCGGCCACCCCACCGGGCTCGGCGACGATCGCGAATGCGTTCAGGATGTCGTCGTCCACGAGGTCCCGCATCTCTTGCCAGCGGCCCGCCCTGGACATCAGCGTCAGCTCCGCCTGCAGATCGGCCCATCCGTGGGCCTCCAGCACCGGCCGGTAGGCCGGGGTCGAGGCGTAGAAGGCGATCTGTTCCCTGACCGCGAGCGCCGACTGCTCCATCTCCGCCTCGGATGTGCCGGTCACTACGAAAGGAAGACCGCTGATCTCGTAGCCGTCCATCGAGGCACCAGCGGTCCGGCGACCCTCGGCGAGAGCCGGCAGCGTGACGCTCCGCAGGTACCGCTCGGTCGTGAAGCCGTGGCAGAGGAATCCGTCGGCCACCTCGCCCGCCACCCGCGTCATCACGTCCCCGACGCCGGCGAGGAACACGCGAGGCGGGCCGTACGGGTTCGGGCCCGGGTTGAAGAACGGGGTCATCAGCGTGTGCGAGTAGAACTCGCCGGTGAAGTTCAGCGGCTCGCCGGCCTGCCAGGACCGCCAGATGGCGCGCATCGCGAGGATGAACTCCCGCATCCGCGGCGCCGGGTGCGACCACGGCATCGAGAACCGCCGGGTTATGTGCGCCCTCACCTGTGAGCCAAGCCCGAGCAGGAACCGGCCGCCGGTCAGGAGCTGAAGATCGTTGGCCGTCACGGCGAGCGTCATCGGCGAACGCGCGAACGCGACCGCTATCCCGGTGCCGACGTCGATGTGTGACGTGCTCTGCCCGGCCAGCGCACACCCGAGCAGCGGGTCGTGCGTCGTCTCGCCCATCCAGACGCCGTCGTACCCGTCCGCCTCAGCCTGGCGCGCATTCTCCCCGGTCGCGCGCGGATCCGTCGCTACGCTGATGTCGACCTTCATGGCTCCTCCCGGCCGCTCGCCCGGCGGCGGCTTCCGTTCGGTCCGTGTCAGCGAGCGCCGAACAGCTTGGCCGCGTTGTCCCGGAGGATCTGGCGCTGCTGCGGCCCGGTCAGCCCGGCCGTCAGCCCGGCGAACTCGGCCGGCTCGGCCAGGCCTTCGGCGTGCGGGAAGTCCGAGCCCATGACCAGGCAGTCCACGTCGGGCAGGTCGCGGACGATGCGCGGGATGTCGTCCTCCGGGTAGGGGACGACCCGGACGTGCCGCCCGAAGATGGCGCTGGGCCGCTCGGTCAGCTTGCCGCCGGTCCAGGGCCCGTTGCGGCCCATGCCCCGGCTCTTGTCCATGTGCTCGATGAAGTGCGGCACCCAGGACGCGCCGAACTCCGCGGCGAGCACATTGAGGTTCGGGAATCGCCCGAACACGTTGTCGAAGATGAGAGCGGACAGTGTGTCCTCGATGGGCCGCTCACCGTAGAGGTTGTTCCACTGCCACGCTGACATGTGCCACGAGCCGGGCCATGGATTGTGGCCCCAGGCCGGGGCGATGTGCTCGTTGTACCAGTTCTCCATGATGTGGAAGGCGATCGTCACGCCCGCCTCGTTCATCCGGGCCCAGACCGGGTCGAAGTACGGGTCGCCCGGCGAGCGCCCATAGGCGGGGCCGGTGGGCAGCAGAATGATCCGGGCGCCGCGGCCGAGCACGAACTCGAGTTCTTTGACGGCCATATCCCGGTCAGCCAGCGACAGCAGCGCGGGCGCGAAGATCCTCCCGTCCCGGCTGAATCCCCACTCCTCGTCGAACCACTGGTTGAACGAGTGGATGTTGGCGTAGGCGGCCGGGAGGTGCTTGACGTAGTTCTCCACCGACAGCGCCATCGCGGACGGGAACACCACCGCCCGCTCCACGCCCTGAGCGTCCATGAGCTTGAGCCGGGCCTCCCGCTCGGTGTACTCCGCCCGCATCGGCTCCGGCTGGTAGGTCTCGTCTGGGTTGCCGGACGCCATCTGGCGGAGCATCTCCTTCAGCGAGCCCGGCCGGTAGGCCAGGTCGAAGCCGAGGCCCTGCTCGGAGTTGAAGACCGCGATCCGGTCCCCCGCGAGGATCCGCTCGGTGCCGTCGTGCACGCGTACCGGCGCGATCGCATACTGCCGCCACTCATCCGGCAGATACCGGGTGAACGAGTCACGCGTCTCGTAGCAGTGGGTGTCGCAGTCGAACAGCCCGTACTCCAGCCTGGTCATCGCAGCCTCCGGCGGTAACATGAGATAGCCGAATCATATAACGTTTTTCACTGATTGACGATCCCAGGCCCGGATCCCGACCACTGGATCATGCCGGGCGCCGAGGTGACCAGCACAATATCCTCATCTCATCATGATGCAGTGATGCGCGCTTCTTCGCTGGTGGGGGTGAGCTGGCCGGGGGCGCCAGAGGGTGGCCCAGGAGGAGCGCGCCGCCGCCCGCGCCCGCCAGCGCCGCGATGGCCGGCCCGGTCCGCACTGTTCATCTCACCCTGCCTTACGTCCGCCCGCCCCTTGCGGGGGCGATTGACCGAGTAAGCATATTAATATAACTTAATTTACTGATCTTCAAGACAGGGCTTCAATCGCCCTGAGCCTCTGACACTGGGCTTTCGACCACGAGGAGCAGTCATGCGGAAAGCCTGCCGGCGGCCGGCGTGAAGGCGGCACCGTTCTGCTACCACCGTCCGGGCACGGTGGCCGAAGCGGTCGAGACGCTCGCCGCCTTCGGCGACGGCGCCAAGGTGCTCGCCGGCGGCCAGAGCCTGGTGCCGCTGATGGCACTGCGGCTCGCACGCGCCGAGCACCTCGTCGACCTAGGGCGGATCGCCGCGCTCAGGTACGTGCGCGGCGCCGCCGACAGCGTCGCGGTCGGGGCCATGACCGTGCAGGCGGCTGCCGGGCGCGATCCAGTCATCGCCGCGTCCGTTCCGCTGCTCGCCAGGGCGATCCCGTTCATTGGGCACTTCCAGGTCCGCAACCGCGGGACCGTCGGGGGATCCTGCGCCCACGCCGATCCTTCTGCCGAGATCCCGGCGGTAGCAGTGACCCTGGACGCCGAACTGGAGGCTTCCGGCCGGGGGCGGCCCCGGCTGATCCCGGCGGCGAAGTTCTTCACGTCGACGTTCACGACCAGCCTGGAGCCCGACGAGGTGCTCACGGCGCTGCACTTCCCGGTATGGCCGGGCCGGAGCGGGTTCGCGGTCCGCGAGTTCGCCCGGCGGCGCGGCGACTTCGCCGTGGCGGGCGCGGTGTGCGCGGTAACCCTGGGCCAGGGCGAGCGGATCGAGCGCGTCGCCATCGGCCTGCTCGGTCTCGGTGCCGTGCCGCTGCGTGCGGCGGCGGCGGAACGGGCCGCCACCGGGACAGCGGCCGGGGATCTCGACGTGACCGAGATCGGGCACCTAGCGGTGGCGGACACCGATCCGCCGGACGATGTTCACGCGACGCCCGGCTACCGCCGCCGCGTCGGCGTGGCAATGGCCGCGCGGGCTCTCACCGCCGCGCTGGAGGAGGCGGCACATGGCTGACCCCGGGTTGCCGCAAGCAGGAGAGGCAACGATGGAAACGCAGGTAGCGCAGGTGGCGATGACGGTCAACGGCACCCCGCGGCGCGCGACGGTCGAGCCGCGAAAGACGCTGGCCGATACGCTGCGCGAGGACTTCGGGCTCACCGGCACGCACCTGGGCTGCGAGCACGGCGTGTGCGGAGCGTGTACCGTCCTGGTCGACGGCGCGGCGATCCGCGCCTGCCTCATGTTCGCGGTCCAGGCCGACGGTTCCGAGGTGGTGACCGTCGAGGGCCTGGCCCCCGCCGGCGGCGGCCTGTCCGCCGTCCAGCGGGCGTTCCGCGAGGAGCACGGCCTGCAGTGCGGGTTCTGCACCCCGGGCTTCGTCGTGTCGCTCACCGCGTATCTGCGCGACCATCCAATGCCCAGCGGCGCGGAACTGCGCGACGCGCTGTCGGGGAACCTGTGCCGGTGTACTGGCTATCAGGGGATCATCGCCGCGGCCCGCCGCGCGGCAGGGGGAATGGAGGACCAGTGACGGTCGCCGGACGGTACGTCGGCCAGTCGGTGCGCAGGCAGGAGGACCCGCGCCTGCTCACCGGCCACGGGCGCTATGTCGATGACATCGTCGTGCCCGGCATGCTGCATGCGGCGTTCGTCCGCAGCAGCGTGCCGCATGGCCTGCTCCGCGGCGTCGACACCGAGGCGGCCCGGGCGCTGCCGGGTGTGGCCGCGGTGCTCACCGCCGCGGAGCTGCACCCGGGACTGCACCCGATGTGGCAGACGATGATGGGGCAGGACGCTCCCGCGGCGCCGTTCCGGCCGCTCGCGGACGCCGACGTCCGGTACGTGGGCGACCCGATCGCGCTGGTGGTCGTGGAGAGCCGCTATATCGCGGAGGACGCGGCCGAGCTGGTCGTGGCGGATATCGAGCCGCTACCCCCGGTGCTGGACACCAGCGCGGCGCTGGGCGATACCGCGAGCCTTGTCCATCCCGAGCTCGGCAGCAACCTGGCCGGCGAGCTTCCGGCCGCGGGCTCACCGGAGCTGGACGCCGCCTTCGCGAGCGCCGCACTGGTCGCGACCGAAACCTTCCACCAGCACCGTTACGCCTGCGTGCCGATGGAAACCCGCGGGCTGGTCGCCCAGTGGGACCCGGCCGGCGAGCAGCTCACCGTATGGGCCGCCACGCAGGGACCGCATGAATTCCGCGCGATCTGCGGGCGGGTACTCGGCCTGCCCGAGCCGCGCATCCGCGTGATCATGGGCGACGTCGGCGGCGGCTTCGGGCAGAAGATGTTCCCGATGCGCGAGGAGATCGCCGTCGTCGCCGCGACCCGCCAGCTCGGCCGGCCGGTGAAGTGGATCGAGGACCGCAACGAGAACCTCCTCGGCGGCGGGCACGCCCGCGAGGAGCAGATGACCGTGTCCGTGGCTGCCGACGACGCCGGGCACTTCACCGGGGTGCGGGTCGAGCAGCTGGAGAACGTCGGCGCCTACCCGTTCCCCGGAAACGGCAGCACCGCCATGGCCGGCTCCATGATCTTCCCCGGTCCCTACCGGATCCCTGCCCTCTCCTACGCGGCCAGGGCCGTCTACACCACAACCTGCGGCAGGTGCGCCTACCGCGGCCCGTGGATGATGGAGACGGTCGCCCGCGAGCAGATGGTCGACCTGCTCGCGAGGCGCCTCGGCATGGACCCGCTGGAGCTGCGCAGGCGCAACGTGATCACCGCGGAGGATCTGCCCTTCACAACCGCCAGCGGCATGGTCTATGAGACCGTGAGCCCTGCGCAGACGCTGGAGCAGGCGGCGGAACTGATCGGCTATGACGCCTTCCGGCGCGAGCAGGCCGCGGAGCGCGAGCGCGGGCGCCTGCTCGGCATAGGGCTCGCGCTCTACATCGAGCCTTCACAGTCTTTCGGCCCGCTCGGCACGGATGGCGCTACCGTGCGGCTGGAGCCCGATGGCAGGGTCGCGCTCGTCATGGGCACGGCCAGCCACGGGCAGAGCCTCGAGACGACGATGGCCCAGGTGGTGGCCGAGCATCTGGGCTGCGACCTCGGCGACATCACCTTTGTGCAGGGCGACACGGCATACGTGCCCTACGGGGCGGGCACCGGCGGCAGCCGCAGCGCGGTCGTGGCGGCCGGCGCGGCCCGCCAGGCGGCCCTTGCCCTGCGGGAGCGTATCGTCACCCTCGCCGCGGCCGTGCTCGAGGCGGCACCCAGCGATCTCGAGGTGGCCAGCTCGGCGGTCGGCGTCCGCGGCGACCCGGCCTCGGCGCTGCCCTTCGCCAAGCTTGCCGGGCTCGCCTACTTCGGGCACGCGGCGCTGCCCGAGGGGGCACCGGTCGCGCTGGAGGTCACCGAACGGTTCAAGGCGCCGCCCTTTACGTTCTCCAACGCCTGCCACGCGGCGACCGTGGAGGTTGATGCGACCACCGGCCAGGTGAGCATCCTGCGGTACGTGGTGAGCGAGGACTGCGGCGTCATGATCAACCCCATGGTGGTCGAGGGGCAGATCGCCGGCGGCGTGCTCCAGGGCATCGGCGGCGTCCTGTACGAGCACATGGTCTATGACGGCGACGGCAACCCGCTGACCACCACGTTCCTCGACTACCTGCTTCCCACAGCCGCCGAGGCTCCGGCCATCGAGTACGGGCACGTCGAGACGGCCTCGCGGCTGCCCGGCGGGGCCAAGGGAATGGGCGAAGGCGGCGCGATCGCGTCACCCCCGGCGCTTGCCAACGCGATCAACGACGCGCTCGCCCCACTCGGTATCCACCTCACCAGGCAGCCGATGAGCCCGGCGGCCATCGTCGCCGCTCTGACGCCGTAAGGAGGTTCGCGTGGTTGCACGGATTGTTATCGGGTTTGGGCTGACCGTTGTCGCGTTTGTGGTCGCGGGGCGGCGGTTGTGGTGGCTGAAGCGGCTGGCGTTCAGCGGGCAGCCGGCGCCGGAGCGGCTGGCGTATGTGCGGCGGCATCCCGGGACGGGGGCGGGAACCCAGGCGGCCGAGGTGATCGGGCAGCGCAAGCTGCTGAAGTGGTCGGTGCCCGGGGCGGCGCACGCGGCGACGTTCTGGGGTTTCATCGTCTTGGTGTTGACGATCATCGAGGCGTACGGGGACCTGTTTTCCCGGACGTTCGCGGTCCCCGGGATCGGGCACTGGGCGGTGACCGGGTTCACCGAGGACCTGTTCGCGGCCGGCGTGCTGGCCGGGATCATCACGTTCACCGTGATCAGGGTGCGCGAGGACCCGCGCCGGCAGGGCCGCCGGTCGCGGTTTTTCGGGTCGCACACCACCGCCGCCTGGGTGGTGCTCGGGATGATCTTCCTGGTCATCGCCACCTTGCTGCTGTACCGGGGGGCGCAGGTCAACACCGGTGTGTTCCCCTACGCGCATGGCGCGTTCGCGTCCCAGATCGTGGGGCACTGGCTCGCGCCGCTGGGGTACGGGGTCAACAGTGTGCTGGAGGCGGTGTTCCTCCTCGCCCAGCTCGCCGTGATCTTGGTGTTCGCGGTGATCGTGGTGTATTCCAAGCACCTGCACATCGCGCTGGCCCCGGTGAACGTTTTGTTTTCCCGCCGTCCTGACGGCCTGGGCCCGCTGGAGCCGATGCGGTCCGGCGGCAAGGTGCTGGATTTCGGGGAGGCCGACCCGGATGCCGACGTGTTCGGGCTGGGGAAGATCGAGGACTTCACCTGGAAGGGCCTGTTGGACATGGGCACGTGCACCGAGTGCGGGCGGTGCCAGTCGCAGTGCCCGGCGTGGGTGACCGGCAAGCCGCTGTCCCCCAAGCAGGTCATCCTCGACCTGCGCGACCACGCGTTCGCCAAGGCGCCCTGGCTGCTGGCTTCGCAGGCCGGCCGGGAGGAGCTGCCCGCCGCCGTCCAGGCCGAGGCCGGGCGCCCCCTGGTCGGCGGCGCGGATGTGCGCGGGGTGATCGATCCGGACGTGATCTGGTCGTGCACGAACTGCGGGGCGTGTGTGCAGGAGTGCCCGGTGGACATCGAGCACATCGACCACATCGACGGGATGCGCCGGCATCAGGTGCTGATCGAGTCCGCCTTTCCCGCCGAGGCAAGCGGCATGCTCAAGAACCTGGAGAACAAGGGCAACCCGTGGGGCATGCCCGAAGACCGCCGCGCCGGCTGGATCACCGAGCTCAACTTCGAGGTGCCGGTCGCCGGCGGGAAAATCCCCGACGATGTGGAGTACCTGTACTGGGTCGGCTGCGCCGGGGCTTTGGAGGACCGGGCGAAGAAGGCCACCAAGGCGATCGCCGAACTGCTGCACACCGCCGGGGTCAAGTTCGCCGTCCTCGGCCCCGCCGAGGCGTGCACCGGGGACCCCGCCCGGCGGCTGGGGAATGAGTTCGTGTTTTCCGTCCTCGCCCAGCAGAACGTGCAGACCCTCAACGAGGCCGGGGTGAGGAAGATCATCGCGTCCTGCCCGCACTGCTTCAACACGATCGCGCGGGAATACCCGCAGCTCGGCGGGAACTACGAGGTGATCCATCACACCCAGCTGCTGGCCCGGCTGGTGGCCGCGGGGAAGCTGACGCCGCTCACGCCCGCGGGCAACGGCCCCGGCGGCGCGGAGAAGGTCACCTACCACGACCCGTGTTTCCTCGGCCGGCACAACAAGGTGTTCACCCCGCCCCGGCAGATCCTCCAGTCCGTGCCCGGGGTGCAGGCCGCCGAGATGCACCGGTGTAAGGAGCGGGGCTTTTGCTGCGGCGCCGGCGGGGCCCGGATGTGGCTGGAGGAGCGGATCGGCAAGCGCATCAGCACCGAGCGGATCGACGAGGCGCTGGCCCTCAGCCCCGACACCATCACCACCGCCTGCCCCTACTGCATGGTCATGCTCGGCGACGCCGTCAACGCCAAGAAAGGCGCGGGCGAAGCCAAAGACACCCTCGAAGTCATCGACGTCGCCCAGCTCCTGGCGCGCTCCGTCCGCCCGGCCGCGCCGCCGCAGCAGCAGCCGGGCGGGGCCGAGGATGAGGGGTCGCGGGCGGCTGAGCGGCCTGCGGAGGGCTGACCGCCGTAGCCCGTGCCTGTTTTTCAGTTAGCCGAACGAGCGGCTGGTTCCCCCGTCGCCCCGGCTCAGACCTTGGCGCGGTAGAAGTTCAGGTAGGAGCGGGACGGTGTCGGGCCACGCTG
>Ga0213875_10000175_pt1 | contig 67639 bp, 68 predicted proteins | sample BarmaccomBMRX_R8_FD_160105 | JGI IMG/M metagenome (GOLD analysis project Ga0213875, IMG submission 160105) | Root-associated microbial communities from Barbacenia macrantha in rupestrian grasslands, the National Park of Serra do Cipo, Brazil - RX_R8 | ecosystem: Host-associated > Plants > Roots...
TGTCGCGCCCGGCATGCAGCAGCAGGGTGGCCGCATCGATGGCGGCGGCCGCCTCCCCGATCGCCATCTGTACGACCTCCGATTCCGCGACCCGGGTGACGCCGCGCGAGATCCGCCCCGCCAGCGAGGCGCATGCGATGTCGAGCCCGCGAGTGCCCAGCGCGATGCACACCGGGGGCAGCGAATAGGAGACCAGAAAGCCGCGCGGCGCCCGCAGGACGGGGTAGTCGGGATGCACCGCCGCCCCGGGCGGGGTCCCGGCAAAAAGATCGCTGACCATCACGCACCGGTGCGCCGGCACGAACACGTCTTTCAGCAGCAAAGACTTGCTGCCGGTGCCGGCGAGACCCAGCACCTGCCAGTCGTCGATGATGTCGATCTCGCGCAATGGCACCAGCAGGTAAGCGACACCATGGGGATCGCCGGCCTGGCCGAGAAAAGCCCCGAGGATCGCCCATTGCGCGTGATCGCAGCCGCTCGAAAACGGATATCGCCCGCTGAGCCGCCAACCGCCGGCGACCGGCCTTGCCGCGGCCCGCGGCGCCAGCGAGGAGCACGCCACCGCCAGCGGATCGTCGCCCCAGACCTCGACCTGCGCCGCTTCGGGATACTGGGCGATGATCCACTGGTGCTCCGCCAATACCGCATAGACCCAGGCCGAGGAGGCGCAGCCATAGGTCAGCTCTTCGACGATGCGCGAAAACAGGCTGAAGCGGCCTTGCCGGCCGCCGAAGCGGCGGGGCTGCAAAATGCGCAGAATGCCGGCCTCGTGAAACTCGGCGGCGGTTTCTTCCGGCAGCCGGCGCGCCGCCGTTGCCGCCGCGGCGCGCTCGGCGAGCCGCGGAATCAGCGCCCGTGCGCGCTCCAACAGCGGGTGCTCCTCGGGCAGCAGGGTGCTTTCGTCCCCGGAGCGGGAAAACGCGGCGGGACTTGAAACTGCCTGCACCATCGAAGGCAAATCGCTATCGGGAAGCGCGGCGGCTGCGATACCACGGGTGCGGCTGGCCCGGCACCTTGACCGGCAAGCTGTAGATCGAGGTGCGCGCGGTGAAGAACAATGTCTTCAGATCGGGCCCGCCGAAGGCGAGGTTGGCCGGGACCTCGGGGGTGCGGATGATGCCGAGGCGGGACCCGTCGGGCGCGAAGACCCAGGTGCCGCCCGGGCCGGTGCAATAGACCCGGCCCTCGACATCGACCTTCATGCCATCGGGCACGCCGTCGGTCTCGTCCGAGGACATGTCGGCGAAGATGCGCCGGCGCAGCATGTTGCCCTCGCCATCGAGTTCGATGGCATGGATGTACTGCGCGAAACGGGTATTGGCGACGTACAGGGTGCGCTCGTCGGGCGAGAAGGCGAGGCCGTTGGGGTATTCGAACTCGGCGACGAGGCTCGCGGCGCCGTCGGGCCGCACCCGATACACCGCCGAGGTTTCCAGTTCGCGTGCGGCGAGCGGCACCCGCAATCCCGGGTTGGTGAACCAGATGCTGCCGTCCGACTTGCAGACCACATCGTTCGGCCGGTTGAGGCGCTTGCCCTCGAAGCGGTCGAGCAGCACTTCGGACGAGGCGAATTTGCCGTCCGCGGGCCAGCGCGTCACGCGGCGGTTGCCGCCTTCGCAAAGGATCAGCCGTCCTTGCAGATCAAAGGTCGTGCCATTGCCTTCGCCGGTGTTCTCGCGCAGCAGCTCGGCCGAGCCGCCAGGCCGGATGCGATAGAACCGGCTCGCCCGGACATCGACGAAGTAATAGAAGCCGTCCGGATGCCATACCGGCCCTTCGGTGAAGACGAACCCGGTGGCGAGCCGTTCGGCTTCGCGCTGATCGAGGATGGCGGACAAATCATCCATGGGTTTCTCCTCTCGTCGTCAATCGGCCGATGCCGCCTTTGACGGGCCGAGCGTCTTTAGGAAATCGACCAGGTAGGGTTTCCAGATCGCGGCATAGCGGTGGGTGAAATGGCCGTGCGTCCGCTCGCTCTCCGGGATCAGCACGTAGGTCGCATTCTTGACCCGGGCGAGGCCGCGTTCGACCGTTTTCAGATCCGGCGGGTTGACCATATCATCGGCGGAATTGATGACCAGCACCCTGGCCGTGATTTTGTCGAGATCGGGCTCCGGATTGTAGTCCTCGACGGCCTCGATCCCGTAGAGTGTGTCATTGGCGTCTTCCTTGGCGGCGCGTTCGACCAGCCTCTGGTAATAGGCGTCGGCCTGTTCGCGGGTTGGCGCGATCTCCTGGATTCGGGCCGGGTTCTCGGTCATCAGCGCACCGACCGGCGCGGTGTAGATCCAGTGCGTCGGCGGCTTGTCGTAATTGCCGTCTTTCCAGTCCGGATCGTGCCGGATCGCCTCGGCTGCGGCGCGGCGCATGATCCAGTTGCGGCCGCTGATCTCGACCGGCTGGCTTGCCAGCGGCACGATCGCGTCCATCAGGTCTGGATACATCTCGGCCCACAGCCAGCAATGCATCGCACCCATCGAGCGGCCGATCACCAGCCGCAGATGCGCGACTCCAAGCCCTTCGGTGACCAGACGATGCTCGGAGTCGACAATGTCGTGATAGCGGTAATGCGGGAATTTGGCGCGCAGCCCGTCCGACGGCTTGCTCGACCCGCCGCGGCCGATGCCGTCCGGGATGATGATGAAGTAATCCGCCCGGTCGAGCGGCTGGCCCTGGTGGAACAATTCGTCGGCAAGGGTCGGCATCAGCCAGTTCGACCCCGGGCCGCTGGTCTCGTGCAGCAACAGCACACCGTTGACGATCTCGCCCCGCGCGTTTCGCTTGGCTGTGCCGAAGGTGCGATAATGCAGTTTCAGTTCAGGCAGCCGCTCGCCGTCGGCGAACTGATAATCCTTCAGGACGAAATCGCCCTCCTGATAGTTGGGCCAGTTCGTCTCGGCCGCGGTTGCAGCACAGGCGGTGCAGGCGAGGATCGCGGAAAGCAGGACACGGGCCAGCATCGATGGGTTCCCTCCCGAAACAGGCGCGATCATAGAAAGCGCGGGGCAGACGGAAAAGCCGGCCCGGATACCCCGGGGGTCGGCCGACGGTTGACCCGGTCTCGGCGCGGCCGCCATTCTGCGATTCTCCAGCAGAAGGAGCCTTGTAATGGGCAAGCAGCAGATCCGGTCCGACCGCCTGCGCAGCCGAGCGGGCATTTCTCGCACGCCACGATGACGGAGGCGCGCGGCCGACTGGTGTTCATCTCGGGCATGACCGCGCGTCGTCCCGACGGCTCGATCGCCGGGCTCGGCGATATCGAGGCTCAGACGCGCCAGGTCTGCGACAACCTGAAAGCGGCCGCGGAGGCAGCGGGCGGCCGTATCGATGATATCTGCCGGGTCGATGTTTATATTCGTAACATGGAGCACTTCGATATCATCCACAAGGTCAGGCGCGAGTACTTCAGCGAACCCCTGCCCGCCTCGACGATGGTCGAGGTCGTCAAGATGACCTCGCCCGATTACCTGATCGAGATCAGCGCGATCGCCGTCATCCCCGATTCGGTCGAGTAACCCGGCTGACACGAGAAGTCGCGTCGTGACGCAACCTGCGGGCGGGCAAAAGCGTTTGGGGTTTGCGTCGGCGATGAGGGCGCAGTCCGCACTCTTCGCCTTGCCCATTGATATTCCCGGACTCTACGGTTAGAACTACCTGCGGTAGGAGATGAGCCCCCGACGCCCAGCAAGTCTCCTGGTAGAGAATGAGTGCATTTGCAGCGCAGGACACGCGAGAACTCTCATCCACGGAGAACGGAGAAAAGAGATGTCCAAGTATTGGGCCCCCATCGTCGGCTTTTTGATGATGGTTGCTTTTGCCGCGTCGGCATCGGCGCAGGGCATGTCTTATTCATATTCGCACTGGTACCGGGGTAACGGTCCCTGGTGGGAAAGCCCGGAACAGAATGTCAGGCGCAGCGCACGCTACGATCATCTGCTGCAGGTGAGTCTGCGCTTCCGCCGCTACCGGATGTGGAAGGAGTGCCATTCGATCGAGGACGCGCGGCTGCACGCCGATTGCATCGCCTCCTTCGACCAGTTCGAACCGGTTCTGCCGGGTGCGCATTGGGGCTGGGGTTGGGGCTACCATCATCGGCATCATTGGTATCACCGCCACTGGTAGTTCGGGGCTCTGGTTCCCCGGGTGAGGCCTAGGGGGTCGGCAGCTGCTCTGCCGCGCCGACCCCGATGGCTCGCTCGTTTAAGCGGAGCCGGGCATGGCTGGGATAAGTTCCCCCTCACTCGGAGTGCTCTGAGCTTTCCGCTGCTGCCGAAATACGGCTCGGTCGCCGGCACCCGGCCGGGAGCGCCGATGCAGCGATCGCTTACAAGGGCGGATACGGTTGCAATCGCGGCGGCGGCGCAGCACTCTTTCGGTCCATAGATCGAGGGCCGCTCCGCATGGACATGAACGGCGAGTTCCGGATCCCCGCCCCGCGCCAGCGCGTCTGGGAGGGGCTTAATGACGCGGAAGTGCTGAAAAACAGCATTCCCGGATGCCAGACGATCGAGAAGGCGTCGGACACCGAGTTCACCGCCAAGGTCGTCGCGAAGGTCGGCCCGGTGCGGGCAACCTTCTCCGGCAAGGTCACGCTGACCGATCTCGACCCGCCCGCCGGCTATACGATCACCGGCGAGGGCACCGGCGGGGTGGCCGGCTTCGCCAAAGGCAGCGCCAAGGTTGCGCTCGAAGAGGAACAGCCGGGCGAGACGGTGTTGCGCTATGGCGTGCAGGCTCAGGTCGGCGGCAAGCTCGCGCAGATCGGCTCGCGGCTGATCGACGCGACCGCTCGCAAGATGGCGCAGGAATTCTTCAGCCGCTTCGCTGCGGCGATGGCGCCGGTCGCCGCCAAATCTCCGGCCGGACAGGGGACGGCGAGCTCTTAAATCGCGTCTTGATCGCGGCTTGACCGGCGCCCGGCCGCGCACGAAACTCCGGGCGGCTGCGCCGTTCCCGCCGGGCTTCGGCCCCGCAGGACGCGCGACAAAGGAGGTTTCGATGCAGAAGACGGTGAGCCTGACCGTGAACGGCAAGCCGGCCTCGGCGACGGTCGAAGGGCGCACCCTATTGGTGCAGCTGCTGCGCGAACAGCTGGGCTTGACCGGCACGCATGTCGGCTGCGACACCAGCCAATGCGGCGCCTGCCTCGTTCATATCGACGGCGAGTCTGTCAAATCCTGCACGCTTCTCGCGGTCCAAGCCGAGGGCAAGAACGTGTTGACGATCGAGGGCGTCGCTCACGGCGACACCTTGCACCCGATGCAGGAGGCTTTCCGCGACAACCATGCGCTGCAATGCGGGTTCTGCACGCCCGGAATGATCATGAGCGCGCTCGATCTGGTCAAGAACAACCCCGACCCGAGCGAGCGCGAGATCCGCGAATGGCTCGAGGGCAATCTGTGCCGCTGTACCGGGTATCACAACATCGTGCTGGCGATCAAAGCCGGGGCCGCGGCGATGCGCGGCGGCGCTGAAGCCGGGAGTCACGCGAGCGCCGCGGAGTAGCGGCGATGGCAACCATCGGCGAGCCGGTCCGGCGCAAGGAAGATTACCGCTTCCTGACCGGCCAGGGCATGTACACTGACGACATCAATCGCCCGGGTCAGCTGCACGCCTTCATCCTGCGCAGCCCGCACGCCAATGCGCGCATCGAGGCGATCGACCCGTCGGCCGCGCTGGCGGCGCCCGGGGTCGTCGCGGTTTTCACCGGCAAGGACATGGCCGCGGACGAGATCGGCGGCCTGCCCTGCGGCTGGCTGGTGCACTCCAAGGACGGTGCGCCGATGGCGGAGCCGCCGCACCCGCCGTTGGTGCTCGACCGGGTCCGGCATGTCGGCGACCAGGTCGCGGTCGTAATTGCTGAGTCCTTGGCGCAGGCGCGCGACGCCGCCGAGCAGATCCGCATTGATTACGCCGTCGAGCCCGCGGCGGTCGAGGCTGCAGAGGCGCTGAAATCCGGCGCGCCGCAGGTCTGGGACCAGGCACCCGGCAATCTCTGCTACGACTGGCATCTCGGCGATCTCGCCGCAGTGGACGCGGCGATGGCCCGGGCACCTCGGGTGGTCAGGCTTGACTTGACCAACAATCGCCTCGTTCCGAACGCGATGGAGCCGCGGGCCGCGATCGGCGAGTTCAATCGCGCCACCGGCGAACATACGCTCTACACGACGAGCCAGAACCCGCATGTGATCCGGCTTCTGATGGGCGCCTTCGTGCTGCACATCCCGGAATCGCGGCTGCGCGTCGTCGCACCCGATGTCGGCGGCGGGTTCGGGTCCAAGATCTACCATTACGCGGAGGAGGCGATCGTCACCTGGGCAGCCGGCAAGGTCCGCCGCCCGATCAAATGGACCGCCGAGCGCGGCGAGAGCTTCATGTCGGACGCGCATGGCCGCGACCACGTCACCCATGTCGAACTCGGCATGGACGAACAGGGCAAGTTCCTGGCGCTGAAGGTCTCGACGATCGCCAATATGGGCGCCTATCTGTCGACCTTCGCGACCTGCATCCCGACCTACCTGTACGGGACGCTGCTCGCCGGCACGTATACGACCCCGGCGATCTATGTCGAGACCAAGGCGGTGTTCACCCACACCGTGCCGGTCGATGCCTATCGCGGCGCCGGCCGGCCCGAAGCGACCTATCTGCTCGAACGCATCGTCGATGTCGCCGCCGACGAGCTTGGCGTCGATCCGGCCGAATTGCGTCGCCGCAACTTCATCCCGGCCGATGCCTTTCCGTACCAGACGCCGGTCGCATTGCAATACGACAGCGGCGATTACGGCGCGACCCTCGACCTGGCGTTGCAGGCGGCGGATTACGCCGGGTTCGAGGTCCGGCGGCAGCAGGCGGCGGGACAGGGCAAATTGCGCGGCATCGGCATCGCCACCTATATCGAGGCGTGCGGCATTGCGCCCTCGGCCGTGGTCGGCTCGCTCGGCGCCCGCGCCGGGCTGTTCGAATGCGCGCAATTGCGCGTCCACCCGACCGGCAGCGTGACGTTGCTGACCGGCTCGCACAGCCACGGCCAGGGACACGAGACGACCTTCGCCCAGCTCGTCGCCGACGGGCTCGGCATTCCGATCGATGCGGTCGAGGTCGTGCACGGCGACAGCGGCAAGATCCCCTATGGCATGGGCACCTACGGCTCGCGCTCGCTGGCGGTCGGCGGCACCGCGATCGTCAAGGCGATGGACAAGGTCGTCGCCAAAGGCCGCAAGATCGCGGCCCACCTGCTGGAAGCCGCCGAGGCCGATGTCGAGTTCAAGGACGGCAAGTTCCGCGTCGCCGGCACCGACCGCGAGAAGACCTTTGCCGAAATCGCGCTGACCGCCTATGTGCCGCACAATTTCCCGCACGAAGAGCTGGAGCCCGGTCTCGACGAGACCGCCTTTTACGACCCGAAGAACTTTACCTATCCTTCGGGAGCCCATATCGCCGAGATCGAGATCGACCCCGATACCGGTCATGTCACTGTCGTCAACTTCACCGCGTCCGACGATTTCGGCAACATCATCAACCCGATGATCGTCGCCGGCCAGGTCCATGGCGGGCTCGCCCAGGGGATCGGCCAGGCGCTCCTGGAGGGCTGCGTCTACGACAAGGCAACCGGGCAATTGCTGACCGGCTCCTACAATGATTACGCGCTGCCGCGCGCCGACGATCTGCCGGCCTTCGCGCTGTCGACCCACACGACGCCGTGCACGCACAATCCGCTCGGCGTCAAGGGCTGCGGCGAGGCCGGCGCGATTGGCGCGCCGGCGGCGATCGCCAATGCCATCGTCGATGCGCTGAAGCCGCTCGGGGTGCGCCATGTCGAGATGCCAGCAACGCCGGAGCGGCTGTGGCGCACGATTCGGCAGCACCAGACCGCGCTGGCGGCGGAATAGGGCGCGGCTCGTGAGGGCTGCCGATATCGATGCAATACCGTCACCCCCGCGAAAGCGGGGGTCCAGCGGCGGGCGCTTCAGCCTCGGCTCTGGCTTCCCGCTTGCGCAGGAATGACGGGTAACGGGAGAGGGCCGATGTACGAGTTTGAATACCACCATCCGTCGAGCCTCGATGAGGCCGCGAACCTGCTCGGCGGCGGCGAGGACACCCGTATCGTGGCCGGCGGCATGAGCCTGATCCCGGCATTGAAACTGCGCCTGGCGCGGCCTTCCGACCTGATCGATCTGGTCGCGGTTCCAGGATTGAAGGGTATTACCGAGGAAGGAGGCGGGCTCGTTATCGGCGCGATGACGCGGCACGGGGAGGTCATGCGCTCCGAAATCGTCAAGCGCGTCATTCCCTCGCTGGCCGCGATGGCCGGGTTGATCGGCGACCCCGCGGTGCGCAACCGCGGCACGATCGGGGGTTCGGTCGCCAACAACGATCCCGCGGCGGATTACCCGGCGGCGCTGGTCGCGCTCGACGCGACCGTACGCACCAACCAGCGCGAGATTGGCGCCGAGGATTTCTTCACCGGCATGTTCGAGACCGCCCTCGAAACGGGCGAGATCGTCACCGCCGTCAAATTCCCGAAGCCGCAGGCCGGCAACTACCAGAAATTCCGCAACCCGGCCTCGCGCTACGCGATCGTCGGCGTGTTCGTGGCGCGCACCGGCTCGGGGGTGCGGGTAGCCGTGACCGGTGCCGGCCCGAGCGTGTTCCGCGTCCCCGAGATGGAGGCGGCGCTCTCGGGTTCGTTCACCCCGGACGCGATCAAGGACATTCAGATCCCGCAGGACGGGCTTAATTCCGACATCCACGCCAGCGCCGAATATCGCGCGCACCTGGTCAATGTGATGGCCCGCCGCGCCGTCGCGGCGTGCGCGTGAGTGCAAGCAGCGGCGGCGCGAGCGGGTTCTCGGCCGCATATTCGTCTGCGGCATCCCGGCCTGGCGCGGGCAGCAATGCCTTTCTGAGGTGGTTCGGCGCCCGGTAAGCCCCCATATGCCTTGGATGACCGAAAAGCCTCGCGACGACGCGGATCGCGCATCAACCCCCGAGTCTGAACCGCAGCCCAGGTTCGAACCGAAACCGGGATCGCCCGCATTTCGTCCGCGCGAGATCGGCGGGCCGAAGGGTCCGGAGCCGACGCGCTATGGCGACTGGGAATACAATGGCCGGTGCACCGATTTCTGATCCGGGCGGTTGCTCCGGGATGGAGTCAGAACAGAAGGGCGCAAATCGCAACCCGGCCTCCGTTCGCCTGAAATTTGGGGATCACGCCCAGGGGCCGACCCCGCATCCGCCGCCCGGCGCCCCTCCGGAACCGCCGCCCGACCCCGACCTGCCTTCTCCGATCGAGGAGCCGCCGGACCCGGTTCCGATCCCGCGCCCCGATCCTCCGGCGCCGCCGATCGGCGATCCTCCCGGGTCATGAGAAGCACCAGCGCTGCTATGGGAAGCTGATTTGGATGCGCCCGCCCCCATGACCGCCCTCCCCGCCTCGGTCGGCGACACTCTCGACCTGCTCGGCAGTGCCGATTATGTCGCCGACCGCAGCCTGGCGACGGCGGTGCACCTGGCTTTGCACCTGAAGCGGCCATTGTTCCTGGAAGGCGAGGCCGGGGTCGGCAAGACCGAGATCGCCAAGGTGCTGGCGACCGCGCTGAAGCGGCGGCTGATCCGTCTGCAATGCTATGAGGGTCTCGACGTCGCCTCGGCCGTATACGAATGGGATTACGCCCGGCAGATGATCGAGATTCGCCTCGCCGAGGCGGCCGAGGAGGATCGCGGCGAGATCGAAAGCACGATCTTCTCCGACCGCTTCCTGATCAAGCGGCCGCTGCTGCAGGCCTTGGAGCCGGAGATCGACGGCGCCCCGGTATTGCTGATCGACGAACTCGACCGCACCGACGAGCCATTCGAGGCCTACCTGCTGGAAATCCTGTCGGATTTCCAGGTGACGATCCCCGAGATCGGGACCATCCGGGCCGCGCAGCCGCCCGTTGTCGTCATCACCTCGAACCGCACCCGCGAGATCCACGACGCGCTGAAGCGGCGCTGCTTTTATTACTGGGTCGATTACCCGAACGCCGAGCGCGAGCGCGAGATTTTGCGGCGCAAGGCGCCGGCCGCTGGCGAAGCGCTGTCGCGCGAGGTCGTTTCTTTTGTGCAGAAATTGCGCGGCATGGATTTGTTCAAATTGCCTGGCGTCGCCGAGACGATCGACTGGACCGAGGCCTTGATGCAGCTCGACGTACTCGAGCTGACGCCCAATGCGATCAACGACACGCTCGGCGTGCTGCTGAAATACCAGGACGACATCGCCCGACTGCAAGGCAGCGAGGCCGCCCGCCTGCTCGACCAGGTCAAAGCCGAGATCGCCTCCGCGCCGCGCGAGCAATGAACAAGAATATCGAACCACAAAGCTTCACAAAGGAATTACGAAGGGCGCGAAGGCGCTGCGAAAGCTCAGACGGCATCGCGTCCCTTTGTGTGTCCTTTATGTCCTTTGTGTCCTTTGTGTCCTTTGTGGTGGTATTTTCCTTGTGAACGATGCGGTCGCATCCGCCCTGCACAATGACGGGCGGCTGGTCGCCAATCTAATGCATTTTGCGCGCACTTTGCGCGCCGCCGGGCTGCCGGTCGGGCCCGGCAAGGTCATCGATGCGGTAGCGGCGGTGCAGGCGGTCGGGATCACCCACCGCAGCGATTTCTACTGGACCCTGCACGCTGTTTTCGTCAACCGGCCGGACCAGCGCCTGATCTTCGATCAGGCGTTTCACGTGTACTGGCGCAATCCCGAGCTGCTGAAAAAGATGATGGCGCTGGTATTACCGCAGCTCAATGTCGAGCTGCCGCAGGATCCCGGGGCCGAAATGGCGCGGCGGCTCGCCGAGGCGTTGCACCCGGACCGCCAACCGCACGACACCGGCGAGAGCGAAATCGAGGTCGATGCGGTGATGACCGCCTCCGACCGCGAGCAGCTCCACACGATGGATTTCGAGAAGATGTCGCTCGAAGAGCTGGCGCGCGCCAAGGCCGCGATCGCCCGCATGCGGCTGCCGATCCTCGATGTCCCGACCCGGCGCTTTCGGCCCGACCCGCGCGGCGCCCGCGCCGATCTGCGAGCCACGTTGCGGGCGGCGTTGCGGGTCGGAGGCCTGCTCGAACTGAAGCGCAAGAGCCGCCGCAGCCGTCCGCCGCCGCTGGTGATCCTGTGCGACATCTCCGGCTCGATGAGCCGGTACAGCCGCGTGTTCCTGCATTTCATGCATTCGCTGACCAATGACCGCGACCGGGTTTACACCTTCGTGTTCGGCACGCGGCTGACCAATGTCACCCGCTATCTGCGCTACCGCGATGTCGATCTCGCGCTCGACCGGGTCGCCGAGGCGGTTGCGGATTGGTCTGGCGGCACCCGCATCGGTCAATGCCTGTGCGAGTTCAACCGCTACTGGTCGCGACGGGTATTGGCGCAGGGTGCCGTGGTCTTGCTGATTACCGACGGGCTTGACCGCGATGTCGGGGTCGGTCTGGCGCGCGAGATGGACCGCCTGCACCGCTCGTGCCGCCAGCTGATTTGGCTGAACCCGCTGTTGCGCTACGAGGGCTTCGAACCAAGATCTCTCGGCATGAAGGCGATGCTGCCCTATGTCGACGAGTTTCGCCCGGTGCACAATCTCGACAGCCTGGAAGAGCTGATCCAGGTCATCAGCGCCGCGGCACGGCGGCAGAGCGCGGCGGCATTGGCGCGCGAAACCTACGGGGTGAGGGAAATATGAGCGACACCGCGGACATTCTCGAGCAGGCCGCGCGCTGGCGAGAGGCCGGCCAAGGCGTGGCGCTGGCGACCGTGGTCACCACCTGGGGCTCGTCGCCCCGGCCGGTCGGCGCCAAGCTCGCGGTCAACGATGCCGGGGCGTTTGTCGGTTCGGTCTCGGGCGGCTGCGTCGAAGGGGCGGTGGTCGGGGAGGCGCAGGAGGCGATCCGCGACGGCAAGCCGCGGCTGCTCGATTTCGGCATCAGCGACGATCAGGCCTGGGAAGTCGGTCTCGCCTGCGGCGGCAAGATCGAGATCTTCGTCGAGCGCGTCGAATGAGAGGACGGTTTCTCGATGCCGTCGTGGCGGCCGGCCGCGGCGGCCATTCGGTGGCGCTGGCGACCGAATTGGCGAGCGGCCGACAGAGCCTGTTCGAGCCTGCTTCGGCGGAGGCCGGCGGGGACCGCCTCGACGGCGATCTCGACCTCGATGAGGCCTCGATCGCGGCGATCCGCGACGCGGTGCGCGGCGACCGCAACGTCACGCTGCAGACGCCGAGCGGCCGCGTCTTCGTTCAGGTCTACAGCACGCCGCGCCGGTGTTTCGTGGTCGGCGCGGTGCACATCGCGCAGCCCCTGGTGCAGATGCTGACCCTTGCGGATTACGCGACGACGGTCATCGACCCGCGCGAGTCATTTGCGACCGGATCGCGGTTTCCGGGTGTCGCACTGGCGACGGACTGGCCCGACGAGGCGCTCGAACAGCTGCGGCCGGACCATCGCTCGGCGGTGGTGACCCTGACCCACGATCCGAAGCTCGACGACCCGGCGTTGGCCGTGGCGCTGCGCTCCGAATGCTTCTACATCGGCGCGCTTGGCTCGCCCCGCACCCATGCCCGGCGGTGCGAGCGGCTGACCACGCTTGGCTTTACCGAGACCGATCTGGCCCGCATCCATGCCCCGGTGGGGCTGGCGATCGGCGCGGTGTCGCCGGCCGAGATCGCCGTCTCGATCCTGGCGCAGATCACCGAGGTGTTGCGCCGCGGCGCCGGGCGCGAGCTGGCCGCGTGAAATTCGGCGAGGTTCCGGTTGGCGAGGCGGAGGGTGCGACCCTCGTTCACAGCCTGAAGCTCGGCGCCACCGCCTTCCGCAAGGGCCGCATGCTGTCGCGCGCCGATATCGATGCGCTCGCTGCTGCCGGCATCTCGCGGATAACCGTTGTGCGGCTCGATCCCGACGACCTCAGCGAAAACGAGGCCGCCGGGCGCGTGGCCGCCGCGGCGGCCGGGCCGGGTATCTCGGCCGTGGCGCCGTTCACCGGGCGCGCCAATCTCCACGCGGAAGCCCGCGGGCTGCTGGTGTTCGACCGCGACCGCCTCGACGCGCTCAATTTGGTGGACGAGGCGGTGACCCTCGGGACCTTGCCGCCCTATGCTGTGGTCGAGACGCGCCAGATGGTTGCGACTGTCAAGATCATCCCGTTTGCCGCGCCGGCGCATGCCGTCGAGGAATGCGCCAGACTCGCCGCCATGGGCGGCCCGTTGCTGCGCGTCGCCGCTTTCGTGCCGCACCGGGTCGGGCTGATCCAGACGCGGCTGCCCGGTCTGAAGGAAAGCGTGCTCGACAAGACCCGCGATGTGACCGAAGCGCGGCTCACGCCGCTCGACTCGCGGCTGGTCGGCGAGCGGCGATGCGCACACGGCACCGCCGAACTGGCGAGCGAGATCGCCGCTTTCCTCGGCGAGGGCATCGACATGCTGCTGATTCACGGCGCCTCGGCGATTGCCGACCGGCGCGACGTGATCCCGGCCGCCATCGTCGCTGCCGGCGGCTTGATCGACCATTTCGGCATGCCGGTCGATCCCGGCAATCTGCTGCTGCTCGGGCATCTCGGCGAGAAGCCGGTGCTGGGGCTCCCCGGCTGTGCGCGCTCCCCGAAGGTCAACGGCTTCGATTGGGTGCTGGAACGGCTGGTGGCCGGCCTGCCGGTCGGTCGGGAGGAGATCATGCGCATGGGCAGCGGCGGGCTGTTGGCCGAGATTCCGTCGCGGCCCTTGCCTCGGGCCGCGGCCACAGTCGAGGCGAGCGCAGCCCCGCGCGCCAAGAAGGCTCCGCCCGGACCGCGCATCGCGGCGCTGCTGCTCGCCGCCGGCCAATCCCGCCGCATGGGAGGCCCGAACAAGCTGCTGGCCGAGGTCGAAGGCAGACCGATGGTGGCGCGGGTGGCGCAGCGGCTGCTGTCGTCGCGGGCGCGGCCGGTGGTGGCGGTGCTCGGCAACATGGCCGAGGCGGTCGACTCCGCGCTCGGCAAATTGCCGGTCGAGCGGGTGCGCAACCCGGAATTCGCCGACGGGCTGTCGACCTCGGTCAAGCGCGGCATCGCGGCATTGCCGCCCGAGATCGACGGCGCGTTGGTGTGCCTGGGAGACATGCCGCTGATTTCCGGCCGCGATCTCGACCGATTGATCGCCGCCTTCAACCCGATCGAGGGCCGCGCGATCATCGTGCCGACCCGCCGCGGGAAACGCGGCAACCCGGTGCTGTGGGCCAAGCGCTTTTTTCCGGAGATGGCCGAGTTGAAGGGCGACGTCGGCGCCAAACACCTGATCGGCGAGCATGCCGAGCTGGTCGCCGAGATTGAAATGGATACGGACGCCGTGCTCGTCGATATCGATACGCCCGAAGCGCTCGCCGAATTGCGCGGCAACCAGAAGCCGTCGGCGGCCTAGACCGCCCGAAATGAAAGCCGTGCTGTCGGGCCGGCCTGTCGGCCGAATTCGCGCATGATCCAGCGTCTTTATGCGCGTGCGCTCGACATCGCCGCCGGACCGCGCGCGACCGCGGCGCTGGTCGCGGTCGCGTTTGCCGAAAGCTCGTTCTTTCCGCTGCCGCCCGATGTCCTGCTGATCCCGATGATTCTGGCGAGGCCGCGGCAGGCCTGGCGATTAGCCGCGCTGTGCACCGCGGCTTCGGTCGCGGGCGGCCTGCTCGGCTACGCGATCGGCTATTTCCTGTTCGATGCGGTTGGCCGGCCGTTGCTCGAATTCTACCATGCGATGGACCGCTACGATGCCCTGAAAGCCGGGTTCGCCCGCTGGGGCGTCTGGATCATCATCCTCAAAGGGCTGACCCCGATACCCTACAAGCTGGTCACGATCGCGAGCGGGGTCGTGCGCTTCGATGTCGCCGCCTTTCTCCTCGCTTCGGTCATATCGCGCAGCCTGCGCTTCTTTCTGGTGGCGGCGGTGCTGTGGCAATTCGGGCCGGCGGCACGCGATTTCATCGAGCGGCGATTGATGCTGGTAACGACCGTGTTCGCGGTCGCCCTGGTTGGCGGCTTCGTCGCCCTTCGCTATCTATGAATCCGTGACGGTCACGACGCGCATCTTCGCGGGTTTCGTGCTGGCGGCAAGCGTCGCCGTGCTCGGCGGCGCGCTGTTGTCGCAGTATTGGGGCGGGCTTGCGCCGTGCGAGTTGTGCCTGCTGCAACGCTGGCCCTGGGCGGTGGCAATCACGATTGCGCTGATCGTGCTGCTCGCCGGCGACCGCGCGCCCCGGCGGTGGGTGGCGGGGGTGGTCGCGTTCGTCTTTGCGATCAGCGCCGGGCTCGCGCTCTACCATGTCGGCGTCGAACGCCATTGGGTTCCCGGCCCTTCCGCCTGCACCGCCTCAGGCGCCGGGCACGCGCAAACCGTCGAGGAAATGAAGGCGCTGATCCTCAAGGCGGCGCCGGTGCAGTGCGACCAGGTTGCCTGGTCATTGTTCGGGGTGTCGATGGCGGGGTGGAACCTGTTTGCTTCACTGGTCATGCTGGCGTGCTGCATTGCCGCCGCAAGGCGGCGCGCGCCGGCGCCGCAGCCGAGCCTGCGCCGCGCCCTATGAAACCGCGGCGCCTGCCGGGAGATCGGCCATTGCGGGCGGAGGCGGCGCGCATGATCCGCGTCGACCACGCCGGCGAATACGGTGCCGTGCGGATCTACGACGGCCAGCTCGCGGTGCTCGGCCGCGGCCGCGGCCATGCCGCGATCCGCCATATGAGCGAGCAGGAAAAGCGGCACCTCGCCACCTTCGAGGCTTTGGTGCAGGCGCGCCGGGTGAGACCGACCTTGCTGCAACCGATCTGGCACGTGGCGGGGTTTGCGCTCGGAGCCGTTACCGCTTTGCTTGGGGAGACGGCGGCGATGGCGTGTACCGTCGCGGTCGAGGAGGTCATCGACGGGCATTATCGCGATCAGGCCGAGCGCCTCGCCGATGATGAGCCCCAGCTCGCGGCAACTATTCGCTCTTTCCGCGACGACGAGCTCGGCCACCGCAACACCGCGCTCGATTACGGCGCCGGCGACACCCCCGTTTATGAATTGATCGGCGCCGTCGTCAAGACCGGCTCCCGCATCGCGATCTGGCTCTCGACCCGGCTGTAGCGTTCGCCCGCCGGGAACCGGCCAGTGCCGGGAGCCTTCGAAATCAGATCGCGATCCCTTTAGAGCGCTGTCCGATTAAGTGGAATCGTCATTCCCGCGAAAGCGGGAATCCAGGTGAGCTACCGGGAAGCAGCCCCCCGGATCAGGTCCGGGGCAGGCTCTGGGCCCCCGCTTTGGGGGGCGACGGTGAGAGCGTTTCGACCTCTAAAGGGATCACGCTCTACAGTGCTCCGGCGGCGCGCAGTCGCACAATTTCCGCCGCCCCATATCCAAGCTCGTCAAGCACGGCTTCAGAGTCGGCGCCGAGCTCGGGCGCAGGACGTCGCAGCTGGCACGGCGAGTCGCCGAACTTGACCGGGAAGCCGAGCATCTTGACCAACCCGTGACCCGGGTGTTCCTGCGTCAACACCATCTGCTGATCGAGGATCTGGGGGTCGGCAAAAACTTCGGCCAGCCCTAAGACGCGACCGCAGGGCACGCCGGCGGCATTCAGCACGGCGATCCAGTGCTCGCTGGTGCCGGCCGCCAGCCTCAGTTCGACCGCGGCATTGATCGCCGCGCGGTTCTTGACCCGCAGATCGTTGGTGCGGAAATCAGGATTGTCGCGCAGCTCGGGCGCGCCAATCGCATCGAGCAGACGCTGATACGATTCCTCCTGGCTCGGCGCGATCGCGACTTCGCCGTCGCCGGTGCGGAACAGACCATAGGGCGACACGATCGGGTGGTCGTTGCCGGTGCGCTGCGGCGGTTCGCCGGTCGCGAGGTGGTTCGCCGCCAGAAACGCCAACAGGCTTACCAGGCTGCTGTTGAGGCTGGCGCCGACGGTCTCGCCCCGGCCGGTGCGGCTGCGTTTGGCGAGGGCGGCGCACACGCCGACAGCGCCATACAGCCCGGCGACCAGGTCCGCGATCGGTGGCCCGGCCCGCATCGGCGCCCGACCCGCTTCGCCGGTGACGCTCATGAAGCCGCTCATCGCCTGGTTGATGAAGTCGAAGGAGGGCCGGTCGCGATACGGACCGGTGGTACCGAACCCGCTGATGTTGCAATAGACCAAATCGGGCCTCAACGCCGCGAGCCGCGCCGCACCGAAGCCCATATCGGCGAGCACGCCGGGTCGATAATTCTCGATCAGGACGTCGCTTTGCGCGATCAGCCGCGCCAGCACCTCGCGCCCCTCGGGGCTGCGCAGGTTCAAGGTCAGCGAGCGCTTGTTGCGGTTGAACCCGGCAAAATACCAGGAAAGCCCGTCCCGGATCGCGCCTTGGCGGCGCAGCGGATCGCCCCTCGGCGGTTCGACCTTGATCACCTCGGCGCCCATATCGGCGAGGATCATCGAGCAGAACGGCCCGGCAAGGATGCGTGTCAGATCGGTGACCCGAACGCCGGTTAGCGGCATGGCAGCCTCCTGTGGTGCGACGTGGCGCATCTATACAGGTCCTCCGAGCGCCCGGATGGTGCAAACGAATGCAGCAGGTTTACCCTTTTTTAAGGAGGCGGCGCGGTACGGCTGCTTGCCTGCGCGCACCGCCGGTGCCTATAACGAAGCATAGCCGTTGGGCATGCGCCGAGGCTAACGATGCCCTTGCCGCGATGATCGTCACCTGCCCGGCCTGCACGACCCGCTACAGGGTCGATGACAAGGCTCTCGACACCGCGGCCCGTACCGTTCGCTGCGCGAAATGCGGGCACACCTGGAGCCAGGCTCCGGAGCCGCCCGCTGCGGCGGCCGAAGCTTCGCCGCCCGGACCGCTGACGATCGAGCCCGAGCTTGACGCCCCGCCTCTGCCGCCCGGTGCCGCGGTGGCGGTTCCGGTACCCTTAAACGCGCCGAACCGGTCTGTACGGCAAACCGGAGTGCGGTGGGCGGCGCTGGTCATGGTGCTCGCCTGCGCCGTTCTCGTCGCCGTTCTCGCGCGCAACGAAATCGCCGCAATGTGGCCCCCGGCGGCGCGGCTCTACGGCATCGCCGGGTTCAAGGTCCGGCAGGCTGCTGCCGGCCTCGAAATTCGCAAAGTCGTACCAACCCGGACCGGAGACGGGCTCGTCGTCGAAGGAGAGGTCGTGAACACCGGCGGGGCCGCGCATGAGGTGCCGCGCCTGCGGGTGGCGCTGCTCGACACCGGCAACAAGGAGATCGAGTTCAAGATTGTCTCGCCGCCGAAGGATCGCCTGCAGCCGGGCGATGTGGCTCATTTCAACGCGCGGTTCGAGCAAGGGTTCGATACCGCGACAAAGGCCGCGGTGAGCTTCGTATCGGGGTAGCGGGGTGGATCGTGGCCCGAATTCTTGTTGCCGAAGACGATCCGGCGGTCAGCGCCTTTGTTTCACGGGCGCTCGGGCATGCCGGTCATCAGGTGATCGCCGTCGGTGACGGCCTGGCCGCGCTCACCCGGCTCGACGGGGAAGAATTCGATCTGTTATTGACCGATATCGTCATGCCCGGCCTGGACGGGATCGCGTTGGCGCTCAAGGTCACCCGGGATTATCCGCGAATGCGCGTGCTGCTGATGACCGGCTTTGCGGCCGAGCGCCAGCGGGCGCACAATCTCGACGCGCTGATACACCGGGTGATCGAAAAGCCGTTCACCCTCGAGCAGATCTGCGCCGTCGTGAATTCCGAGCTCGCTGCCGCGCGCGGCGATTGAGCCGGGCAGCAGGGCGCGGATAGGCCGGCGCCGCTCAGCGGCGGCGCGCCACCATCTCCGCTTTGGCCAGCAGGCGCAGGCGGCCAAGCCGCTGGCGAACGCTCGGCGCGGGGCGGCCCGACAACACCAACGGCGCCTTGCCGCCGCCGATGATCAGTCGCGCGGGCCCGCTGACCAGCAGCTCGCCCTTGGTATCGAAGCTGATGCGCTGGGTCCCGAACAGCAGGTTTCCCAGCCCACCCTCGTCGAGATCCCAGCTGCGCACTGGCCCGGTGTCGATGTGAATGAAGCCGGAATGCGGATACCACCCGACGCCGCCGCGCTTCATGGCGCGAGCCGCCGTCATCGCGTCGGCGAGCTGCGCGCCGAAATGGACGTCGAGCGCACGGCCATAAAGGTGCTGGCTGTTTTCCGCCACCCCGAAGGTCGTACGCGCCAGCATCGCATTGGTTTCAGGCGTACGATAGGCGGACAGGATGGTTGCGCTCGGCTGACCCGCGGCTTCCATCACGGCGCCGAGAAAATCGAGCACGCCGACATCCATTTCGGTCTTTTCACCGGAATGGTGGTCGCGCAGGAAAATCGACAACTCTTCCAAGACACGCGGAATCGGGCCGGCGGCATCGCGATAAATGCCGGAGAAGGTCTCCCCGGTATGGGCATTGACCAGCCGCAGGCGGCGAGGCGCGGGGGGTACCGGCAAGGCCTGCGCCCGATGCGAGAGCGCAACCGAGCCCGCCAGCAGGGAAAGGAACACCCGCCGTTTCATCAACCAAATATTAGCCTAAAATGCCGGCAATGGAATGCGGCAAAGCGTGGCACCGCGCATGGGTGCTACGCTGTTCCGCGACCAGGGCGCTCGCGGTGCAATCAAAATCGTTTTAATAGCCGCTCGATGTAGTCCAGCTCAATTTCCGGTCGGGAGCGGTCTCCGGCGCGACGGCGAAGCTCGTCTAGAATATCGCGAGCTTTCTGCAATGTGTTCTGATCCGGGATCTTGACATCTCCCTGGTCGAGAGTGCCGTTGTTCGGCAGCGGTCGCCCAAGCGGATCGCGTTCGACCCGGTCCTGCGACTGGCCGTCGGTGGCGTCCAGCTCATTGTCGCCCGGATCGCCCCAGGGCCCGCCCCGCCGGGTTTGCATCCGCTGGGCAAATTCGCGGGCAGCCTGTTGCAGCTGGTCGAGAGCATCGCTCTGCGGGCCGATTGCGTCGCCGGGCTGGCCGCGCTGCAGCGCCCCGGTGGCATCCCGCATGGCTCGCTCGGCGCGGCCGAACGGCTCGGGGATCTCGCCCATCCCCTCCCCGAAACGACGCATCATTTCGCCCAGCATGCGCCGCAGCGCCTCCTGCTGGCCGGCGGCATCGCCCATATCGTCGGCTCCGCTCTGGTCGCCTCCGGACTGATTGCCGCGCTGGCCCGCGCGGTCCTGCTGGTCTTGCTGGCCTCCCTCTCCGTGGCCCTGGCGTTGCGCCCGGAAGCTGCGGTCGAGCAGCTGCTGCTGCCGCTGCATCATGTCCCGCATCGCCCGCATCATCTGCTGCGCCTCGCTGGAGCCGCGCTGGCGCATGTCGCCGGGGCGACCGGCGCGCAGATTTTCGAGCATGTTCTGCAGTTGCGACAGCAGTTCGCGAGCCTGGTCGCGGGCGCCGCTTCGCGCCAGTTCGCGGGCCCGGTCGAGCATGCGCTGGAGATCCTGGCTGGTGATCACCCGCGACGGATCGACCGGCTCCGCGGATTGGCTGGGATTGCGCTTCAGCTCCTCCGCCAACGCCTGCATGTAGCGATCGAGCGCCTGCTCCAGCTCGCGCATCAGCTGATCGATCTCCGCATCCGGCGCATTCCGGGCCAGCGCGTCCTGGAGTTGCTGCTGCAGGCGGCGCATCTCGCGCTCCGCCAGCGACATGCTACCCTCCTCGATGCGCAGCGCGGTATCCCACAGAAGCTGTTCGACCGCGGCGATCGCCGCCGGGTCGCCGCCGAGTTGCAGTAACTGTTGCGCGAGGTGCAGCGCCAGATAAACGACATCGTCGTCGCGATAAAGCCGTGGCCGCTGGTTGAGATCGCTGAGAATTTCCGCCACGGCGTCGCGCGAATTCGGGTCCTTCACCAGCTCCTTGCGCTGGTCGATGATGGCACGGGCGATCGGATGGTTGAAGGTGCGTTCGGGCAAGACCATCCGCACCGGCTCGCTTTCGCCGGTCTGGCCGAGGGCGTCGCTGGCGACTAGACGGATTTCGACCGGCAACCCGGCCCAGGGATGCGGCGACAAATCGTCGTATGCCGTGGCGTTGGCGTTTTTGAGGTGAAGCCCGGGGAGCGGCAGCGTCAGTTCGATTGTCTGTTCCGGATCACCGCCCTGCCGCCGGATCACCGCCTTGACGCCCTCGACCCCGTAATCGTCGCCGGCCCGGTAATCGAGGCGCAGTGCTGCGCGCGGGGTCGCCTGCGGCGGCCGCGCGAATGCAACCGTCGGCGGATTATCGGGCACGATCTCGATCGGCCATCGGCCGAGCGTGCTGCCGTCCTGGCTCACCGCCAGCGATTTCCCCTGGCGCAAGGTTGCGGTCACCCGGAAGTTCTGCTGGTCGACTGCCTCGAAAGGCTGGCTGTCGCGATCTATCGTCAGTCGCGGCAGACCCCCCGCCCCGTGCACCTGTGCCAACAAAGTGCTGCCGATCGGGACATGCACCGTGTCGGTACCGCCGGCCTGCAGGAATTGCGGCGCCAATCCGGTGTAGTCCGGCGGGGTGACCCAGATGTCGAAACCCGTCGCAGCGAGCGGCCCGACCGTCCCTAATCCCGGGGACAATGCGCGCGCGACGCGATCGCGCCAGTCGGCGCCCGCGTCAATCCCCGCCATCACCAGCAGCATTGCCAAGACGGCGCGCAAACCCCACGGGTCGCGCGCCGCAAGGCCGGCGGCCGGCCACCCGACCCGCAACCGCCGCACCGCCCCGAGCATGCGCCGGCGATGCGCTTCCCACAGGCCGGCCATGGCGGGATCCAGCGAGCCGATCGGCCGGTCGGCCAGCGCCTGCAGCGGACGGTGCAAAAGCCCGCTCGCCTCCTCGAGTCGGCGCCGAGCGGCGGCATGATCCGGCCAGGCAATTGCGCGCACCGCCATCGCGATCGCGATCGCGAGGGCAATACCGAACACGCCGAGCGCCCCGAGATGACCAGCCCGCGGCAGCATTGGCAGCACATCAAACAAGGCCAGCACGACAAAGCCGGCAAGCACGGCCAAGGCCGGCCACAACGCCGGCCAAATCCTTTCCCAGGCCAGAGCCGCCCGGGCGAGATGCAGGCGAGCCGCGACGCGGCCGTCCGAAGGAGAAAGATCGCTCATGCGGCACCACCCGGACCAGGCGGTTCCCCGGACCGATCGGGCAACCACGGCGGAAATTTGTCGAGCGCGAGCAAGGCGTCGATGCTCTGCCGCTCCCGGATCACGGCAAAGCGCCCGTCGGCAACCAGCACCTCGGGCACCAGCGGGCGGCTGTTGTAGGTCGAACTCATGACCGCGCCATAAGCCCCCGCCGCAGTCAGTGCAACGAGATCGCCTTCGCTCAGCGGCGGCAAATTGCGGCCGACAGCGAAGGTGTCTCCAGTCTCGCAGACCGGCCCGACCACATCAGCCGGGATCACCAAAGTGCCCGACCGCGGCGCGCGCACCGGGACGATGTCGTGCCACGCTTCGTACAGCGCCGGGCGGATCAGGTCATTCATCGCGGCATCGAGGATCACAAAGCGCCGGGTCGTCCCTTCCTTGACGTACAGCACGCGTGCAACCAGCAGGCCGGCGGGGCCGGCCAGAAACCGGCCGGGCTCGCAGACGAGCGCGATGTCGAGCGGCCCGAAAATCTGCCGCACCAGACCGGCATAGGCCGCCGGGTCGGGCTCGGTCTCGCCGCGGTAGCGGATGCCGAGACCGCCGCCAAGGTCGATGCTGCGCACCGGCAGGTTGCGGGCGCGCAACTCGCCGACGATCCCGGCCAGACGCGTGAACGCCCTGCCGAACGGTTCGAGATCAGTCAGTTGCGAGCCGATATGCACAGCCAACCCGACCGGCTCAATCCCCGGCAGCCGGGCCGCCATCGCGTAGGCTGAAACCGCCTCCTCGAAATCGATGCCGAACTTGTTCTCGCGCAACCCGGTCGCAATTTTGGCGTGGGTCTGCGCATCGACATCCGGATTCACCCGGATTGCCACCCGCGCCGTCCGTCCGCTGGCGGCGGCGACCTCGCTCAACTGCCTCAGCTCCGGAACCGATTCGATATTAAATTGATGGATTTCGGCGTCGAGGGCGGCGGCATGCTCCGCACGGGTCTTGCCGACTCCGGAAAAGATGATTCGCCGCGCCGGCACCCCGGCCGCCAGCGCCCGCCGCATCTCCCCTTCCGAGACAACATCGGCTCCGGCGCCGAAACCCGCGAAAAGACGCAACACCGCGAGGTTCGAATTGGCCTTTGCCGCGAAGCAAATCAGCGGCCGAAGATCCGGCTCGAACGCCGCAGCGAGCCTGCGGTAGCGGCTCTCGAAGGCACCTGCCGAATAGACGTAAAACGGTGTCCCGACCGCGCTCGCAATGCTGGGAACCGGCACGTTTTCCACGTGCAGCTGCGAGCTCTTATAGGCAAAAAATTCACTCACTAGGGTAGGTCCGGGGATAGGTGTTGGGCTCGCCCGGCGGCGGCTGCGGCAGGTTTCTCTTGCCGCAGGCCGAAACCGTCCCCGCCAGGAGCAGGCCTATTATCGCCAGTCGGGCCGCGGAGCGGACGGCTTCGGGCACGGTCACAGATATTTCTGCCGCGCCGCGGCGACCGCCGCGCGAACGTTTTCGGGTGCGGTGCCGCCGAAACTGGTCCGGCTTGCTATTGAACGCTCTACCTGAAGGATCTTGTAAACCTCCGAGGTGATCGCCGGTTCGATTTCGCGCAGCTGCTCGATCGCCATGTCGGCCAGCGAGCAGCCGAGCGCCTCGGCCCGCTTGACGATCGCCCCGGTCACGTGGTGCGCCCGCCGGAACGGCAGGCCGGCGACCCGCACCAGCCAATCGGCCAGATCGGTGGCGGTGCTGAAACCGCGCTCGGCCGCGTCGCGCAGCCGCGCCCGATCGGCGCGCATGTCGCGCACCATTCCCGCCATCGCCGCCAGGCACAGCTCCAGCGCATCGGCCGCGTCGAACACCGGAACCTTGTCCTCCTGCATATCCTTGCCATACGCGAGCGGGAGGCCTTTCATCACCGTCAGCAGAGACAGCAGCGATCCGTTCAGCCGGCCGGTCTTGGCCCGGACCAGCTCTGCCGCGTCGGGGTTGCGCTTCTGCGGCATGATCGAGCTGCCGGTCGTGAAGGCGTCGCTCAGCCCGACAAAGGCATAGGCCTCGCTCGACCAGATCACAATCTCCTCGGCCAGACGCGACAGGTGCATGCCGGTCATCGCCGCGGCCGCAAGGAACTCGATCGCGAAATCGCGGTCGGAGACGGCGTCGAGCGAATTCGCGCAGGGCCGGTCGAAGCCGAGCGCCGTCGCGGTTGCCTCGCGGTCGATCGGGTACGAGGTGCCGGCCAGAGCCGCCGCCCCGAGCGGGGATTCGTTGAGCCGTCGGCGGCCATCGGCGAACCTGTCGCGATCGCGCCCAAGCATCTCGACATAGGCCATCAGATGATGGCCGAACGTGACCGGCTGGGCGATCTGGAGGTGAGTGAAGCCGGGCATCACCGTCGCGGCCTGCGCCTCCGCCTGGTCGAGCAGAGCGTGTTGAAGCGCCTGCGTCGCCGTATCAATGCGGTCGATCGCGGCCCTCACCCAAAGCCGCAGGTCGGTCGCGACCTGGTCGTTACGCGATCGCGCCGTGTGCAACCGGCCGGCGGCGGCGCCGATCAGCTCCGCCAGTCGCGCCTCGATGTTGAGATGAATGTCCTCCTCCTCCTCGCGGAAGATGAAGGTGCCGCTCTCGATTTCGTGGCGGATTTGCTCTAGACCGGCGGCAATGGCGGCCCCATCCTGCGGCGACAGGATGTGGCGCGCCACCAGCATCGCGCAGTGCGCCTGCGAACCGGCGATGTCCTCGGCATACAGCCGCTTGTCAAAGTCGATCGAGGCGTTGATCCGGCGCATGATCGCTGCCGGCCCGCCGTCGAAGCGACCGCCCCATAAGGCGTTGGCAGCGGCGCCGGCATTATCTCCGGCCGCGCTGTCGGGCGTTTTCGTGTTCATGCAATCCCGCAGACAACAGGTCCTAATTGGATGAAAGTAATCGTGGTCCTCCTATCCTTAATGGGCGCTTTCGCGATCGGCGGGGCGGCCGCGGACGAATCGCCAGGCGCAACCGCGAAGCTCGGCGAGTTTATCCCGGCGGCGCCGCCGCAGCCAGCGCCGCCGCTGGTGCTGACGGATGCCGCGGGAAACAGCGTTACGCTCGGCGATTTTGCCGGTAAGACGGTGCTTGTGAACCTCTGGGCGACATGGTGCCAGCCGTGCTTGCGCGAGATGCCCTCGCTTGAACGATTGCAGGCAAGCCTCGAGGGCCGCCTGACGGTGCTGGCGGTTTCCGAGGACCATGGCGGCGCCAAGGCAGTGCAGCCCTTTCTTGAGAAGCTCGGGCTGAGCAAGCTGAAAGTGTACCTCGATCCACCAAGCGACGCCGGACAGGCCTTGAAGGCGCGCGGCCTTCCGACCAGCGTGCTGATCGACGCCGCCGGGATGGTGCAGGGCCGCGTCGAAGGCGCCGCCGAGTGGGACGCGCCTCGGATGCTCGCGGCGTTGAAGCCGTTTCTGCCGGAAGCGAGCGAGAATGGCCCGCTCAAGCGCGCGGCCCGCTGAGCACCGCCCGCAGAAACTCGCCGCCGCGGCGCAGCCCGGCCTCGTCGATCGAATGCTCCATCCCGACGCAGGTCAGGATCTCGACCGGGACCCCGGCCTGTTGCAGCGCGGTTTCCGCATGGGCCAGCGATTCGAACGGGACGACCGGATCCGCGGTCCCGTGCACGAGCAGAACGCGCGGACGCGAGCGAAGCTCTTGCGCCAGCAATTCAGGGGCGAGCAGCCTTCCCGAGTAGCCGACAATGCCGGCCAGCGGCTTTTCCCGACGCAGCCCGGCGAACAGGGACATCATTGTGCCCTGGGAAAAGCCGACCAGCGCCGTGTCGCTCTCGCCGATGCCGCGCCTGGCCATCTCGTCGGTGATGAAGGCGTCGAGCATCGGTGCTGCCGCCCGCACCCCGGCCAGCACCGCCGCCGGGCTGCGGTCCTGCACGCTGAACCATTGCCGGCCATACGGCGCCATGTCGCAGGGATAGGGCGCGTTTGGCGACAGGAACTCTGCCTCGGGCAGCAACGGCGCCCAATACGGCGCCAGCCCGATCAGGTCATTGCCGTCGGCGCCGAGCCCGTGCAGCAGGATGACCAGCTGTCGTGGCTTTCCGCCGGCGGCTGGCGGTCGGGAAGGTCCGGCAAGAGCAGGCATCATCGGCGAGGGCCTCTTCCAATGCGGCAGCGGCATGCAAAGCGCATGTCAGGCATAGCCGATCGGCGCCGCTGCTGTCACGCCGCGGACTGCGCGGCCCGGCGATGAACCTTCCGATCGCGGCGCCCGAGTTTGCCGCCGAGATCGTCACCCGCTTTGCGCCCAGCCCGACCGGATATCTCCATCTCGGTCACGTCCGTTCCGCGCTGGCGGGCTGGCAGGCGGCTCGAATGGCGGCGGGGCGGTTCCTGCTGCGGCTCGAAGACATCGACCAGGGACGCTGCCGCGACATCTATGCCCGGGCGATCGTCGAAGACCTGGCCTGGCTCGGCCTGAACTGGGACGGAGCGGTGCGGCGGCAGTCGCAGCATCTCGACGATTACCGCCATGCGCTCGCCCGTCTGGAGATGCTCGGCGTCCTCTATCCCTGCTTCTGCACCCGGCGCACGATCCGAGCCGAGATCGCGGCGGCAGGGGGTGCACCGCACGATTTGCCGGTACCCTACCCCGGCATTTGCCGCCGTCGCAGCGGCGACGAGCGGGCGATGAAAATCGCCGCCGGGGCGGATTTCGCGGTGCGGCTCGATCTCGCCCGAGCCCGGGCCTTAACCGGGCCGGTCTACTGGATCGAGCAGGACGAAACCGGTTCCCGCCGGGTCGAGGCGACTCCGGAGGCGCTCGGCGATGTCGTCCTGGCCCGCAAGGATGCCCCGGCCAGCTATCATCTCGCGGTCACCGTCGACGATGCCCTGCAAGCAGTGACCCTGGTGACGCGCGGCGTCGATCTTTTCGCGGCGACGCACATTCACCGCGTGCTGCAGGCGCTCCTTGGTTTGCCGGTTCCGCACTACCGTCATCATGCGCTGTTGACCGATGCAGCCGGCCGGCGGCTGTCGAAGCGCGACGGAGCCGTGACGGTTCGGGCCATGCGCGCCGCCGGCGCGAGTCCGCAGCAGATCCTGGCCGCGGCTCAGTCGAGCGGGCGATGAAGCCCGCTGGCGACCTCGATGAATTCGGGATGTTCCGGCGATAACTGGCCGTACCGCAGGGCAAAGTCCAGGATGACCAGGTTGACGTTGAACTTGAAATCCGTGGTCTCGCGTATGCGCTCGAGCACCGCATCAAGCGGCATCAGTTCGAAGCCGACAAACTCTCCGTCGCGGTTTCGCGGCACGAACTCGGGCGGAACTTCCAGGTCATAGCAGAACAGCACATCGTCGCGAATGCCCAGCGTTGTCTCCATTCGGTAGGTTACGGCCCCGACCGGAATGGCGCGCGTGATCAGCGACGGCTCCATTCCCGCCTCCTCCGCCGCCTCCTTGTGCAATGTGCCTGCGGCGCCGTGGCCGTTGCCGATACCGCCGGCGACGAGATTGTCGAGCTTGTCCGGAGCCACCCGCTTGTTCGGGGCGCGCCGCCCGATCCATAGGCAAAGTCTTCCGTGGTCGCGGCGGTAGCCGTTAAGATGAACCCCGTAGGCGCGGACGCCGAAGAATGGCACGGCCCCTCGGTCGAGCCGGAAAATCGGCGGATCTCCCCAGCGCGGGGCAACATCGAAGGTCTCGTTGCGCCATTTCGGGATTTGCCGCTCCGCGACGAGCGCCTCGACCACATCATCGACCGCGCGGCTGACCGCATCCGCATCGCCGCGCGCGAGCAGCCGCACGCAATCGTTGTCGACGGCGAATACCCGCGGAAACCCTCTCAACACCGCCACGTTGTCGCGACGCAGCAGGCCGATCCGCCGCTCGCCGGCAAGCAGCGGCACGGTCCGGCGCAAATCGACATTGTTGCAAGCCCGGATATGGGCGGCAAAGGACATCGATCAGGGGCCGCCGAGCATTTCGGCCGTCAAGACCGTCTCGACGGCGGCGATCTGGCGCATGCAGGCCGCCATATAATTCATCGTATCGCGGCCGAGGCCGCGCATCTGGATCTCGACGGTCAGCTTCTCGCCGCCTGCGCCGCCGACGACGCTGCGCCAAAACCCTGGCACGAGGCCGCGCTTGGCGAATAACTCGACGAGCCGGGGCAACACCCCGGGCTCGGCATAAGCTTGAACCGAAAAACAGGCGGTAACAGGAAGGTCGCTATCGGCGACAGAAGCGGCAACGGACGACATCGGCAACATCCTCGGCGGGAAAGCAGCAAATTAGCAGCGCCCGGCTCCTGGCAGGAGCCGGGTGTGTAATTCGGCGATCGCCGATGAGTGTCGTCGCAAGCACGATTGGGGTTTAATCCGGCGGGAGGGCGTCGTCAACCCGCACTTGCAGGCCCCCCAGGGGCACAAGCCGCAATGCGGGATCGAAACCCCCGCCCGCTTTGTTCCCTGGTGCAAGCAGACCGAGGACCTGTATCCATCTCGGCACGACATGCAGCCGCATCCACCGCACCTTCAGTAAACCGATCGAGGGCAATGCAGCCGCACCCGCCGGCTGTCGCTTCGGGCCCCACCCAGGTCATTCACCGGGAAAACGGAGAACATCGATGGCGCAACGCATCGTTAACCATCCGGACAAGGCTCGCTCAGGCTCCAAGGAGGGGGTCGGCCGCTATGTTCTGGTCATCTCGACCGTGCTGGTTGTTATTCTATTTGTGGTAGCTTACATCCTGTTCGTTTGATCGGAGATCGTTAATGACCCAGCTCAGGCTCGCGCTGCTCGCGATGACGTTCAGCGCTCTCGCCGGGTGCAATGCCGGCGCGCCGGAGCGGGCCAGCGACATTCAAAACCTGAACGGCGTCACGGATGATATTTCGGCGGTGACGATGACCGAATCCGATCACAAGCGGGCGCAGGACCCCAACATGCATTCGACGATCCCGCGGACTTACGAAACCTTCGATACGCCCTGAGCCGAGACCCGGCACTCCGGGCAGGACCTCCGCGGTGGAACGGCACGCCGTGTTGGCCGCCACGGCAGCCGCCCAGGGTGCGGCGGAGAGGATGCTGGCCACGGCACGGACCAGACTGCTCGAACGGGTAGCGCCGGATGGCAGGGTGCGGCCGGAACGCATCGAGGCCGAGCAGCTTGCGGTTCACGGATTTGCCTGGTTCGCGACTTATGTCGAGGCGCTGCGGCAGGTTCGGGAATGGGCCCTGCGCCTTTCGGCGGAGCGCAGCTTCGGAGACATCGAGGCGCTGATCGTCGAGATCGCATTCGGCGAATATCTGTGCCAACTCGCCGGCGGCGTGCCAATGGCGCAAAGCGAGTTCGCGCGACCGCAGGATTTACACCTGACCGAGGATGAAATCGCACCGCTGCGGCGGGGCGAGGCGGCGGCGCTGACGGCCGGCCTGCCGGCAGCGCGGGCGCGTTTGGCGGCGGAACTGATGGCCGGAGCGGAGGCGGCCTTCGGCCGTATCGGCATCGGCGATCCGACCCTCGAGATGATCCGCGACCAGATCCGTCGCTTTGCCGAGCGTGCCGTCGCCCCGCGAGCCCAGGAATGGCACCGCGAGGATCGGCTGATCCCGCTCGAGGTCGTCGACGAACTCGCCGGTCTCGGCGTATTCGGCATGACCCTGCCGGAGGAACATGGCGGCCTCGGGCTCGGCAAGATGGCGATGTGCGTCGTCTCCGAGGAGCTGTCGCGGGCTTACATCGGCGTCGGTTCCCTTGGTACCCGCTCCGAGATCGCCGGCGAACTGATCCGGCTCGGCGGCACGCCGGCGCAACAGGCGCGATGGCTGCCCGGCATCGCCGCCGGCACGGTGCTGCCGACCGCGGTCTTCACCGAGCCCAACACGGGTTCCGACCTCGCCAGCCTGCAGACCCGGGCGGTGCGCGACGGCAACGTCTATCGCGTCTTCGGGGCGAAGACCTGGATCACTCATGGCGCCCGCTCAGACCTGATGACCCTGCTGGCCCGCACCGGGGCCGCCGACAGCGGCTACCGTGGGCTCAGCATGTTTCTGGCAGCGAAGCCGCGCGGCACCGAAGCCGACCCGTTCCCGGCCGCCGGCATCAGCGGCACCGAAATCCCGGTGCTCGGATACCGCGGCATGAAGGAATACGAGATCGCTTTCGACGGTTTCGAGGTCGCCGCCGACGGGCTCCTCGGCGGCGTCGAAGGCGACGGCTTCAAACAGCTGATGGCGACCTTCGAGAGCGCCCGGGTGCAAACCGCCTCGCGAGCTGTCGGCGTGGCTCAGAATGCACTTGAACTGGGCATTTCTTACGCTCTGGAACGAAAGCAATTCGGCAAGCCGCTAATGGCATTCCCGCGGGTCGCGGCGAAGCTGGTCGCGATGGTGGTCGAAACCATGGTGGCGCGGCAGCTGACCTATTTCGCCGCGCGCGAGAAGGACAGCAGCCGGCGGTGCGACATCGAGGCCGGGATGGCGAAACTGCTCGCCGCCCGGGTCGCCTGGAGCAACGCCGACAATGCGCTACAGATTCATGGCGGCAATGGCTACGCGCTCGAATATCCGATCAGCCGGGTGCTGTGCGATGCGCGCATTCTCAATATCTTCGAGGGCGCCGCGGAGATCCAGGCTCAGGTTATCGCACGCGGCCTGCTTGCCGGCCGGAATTAGGCTCAGCGGACACGGTTTTTGCCATCCGGTTTTTGCCCGTCGCCGAGGTCACCCGGCGCCTCGTTTCCCGTATCGGCACGCTGCGAGGTGAATTCGGCGATGTCCGCTATCATATCGCCGTGATGACGACGGTGCTGACGATCTGCCTCGTTCTCGCCATGCTGGGCGTTCTCGGCGTGCTCGGGGTGGGGCTCGCAACGATGCTGCGCGGCGGCAACCCCCGGCTGTCGAACAAGCTGATGCAGTCGCGCGTCATCATGCAGGGGCTGGCATTGCTGCTGCTCGCCTTGCTGATGATGATGGCGGGGCACCGCTAGACATGGTGCGGCTGACACGGATCTACACGCGGGGCGGCGATGCCGGCGAAACCTCGCTTGGCGACGGCAGCCGGGTGCCGAAGCAGGCCTTGCGCGTCGAGGCCTACGGGACGGTCGATGAGGCGAATGCGGTGATCGGGCTGGCGCGGCTGCAGGCCGATCCGGACATCGACGAGATGCTGGCGCGAATCCAGAATGATCTGTTCGATCTCGGCGCCGATTTGTGCACCCCTGAGGACGGCCGCCGCCGCGGCGATAATTCCCGCGGCGCGCTGCGCATCGTTGCGGCGCAGGTCGAGCGGCTGGAGCGCGAGATCGACGCGATGAATGGCGCACTGAACCCGCTCGAATCCTTCATCTTGCCGGGGGGAACCGTGGCCGCCGCACATCTCCACCTCGCACGCACCGTGACGCGCCGGGCCGAGCGCCTGGTTTGCGCCCTCGCGGCCGCCGAACCGGTCAACCCGGAGGCGCTCAAATACCTGAATCGGCTTTCCGACCACCTGTTCGTGTTGAGCCGGCGCGCCAACGGCAGCGGCGCGCAGGACGTGCTGTGGCGCCCCGGCGCAACCCGATAAGGAAGGCAGGGCATGGCGACGCTGGAGCTGATGCGCGATATCTCGGAGGCGTTCAACAGCCGCGATGTCGACCGCATCGTCGCGCATTTTGCGGAAGATGCGGTATTTTGCCTAGCCCGCGGCCCGGAGCCGGTCGGCCGCACGCTGCGCGGCCGCGAGGAGATCCGCCGGGTTCTCACCGATCGCTTCAGACAGATCCCGGACATGCGCTGGGACCACGAGGAGTACATCCTCGCCGGCGACCGTGCGGTCTCGGTATGGACCGTTCGCGGCCAAGGCACTGACGGCGAACGCCTCGAATACGAGGGCTGCGACATCTATACCTTCCGCGGCGATAAGATCGTCGCCAAGAACACCTTCTGGAAGATGGTCGAGCACCGGGAGCGGCTGTAGCAGGGCCCCGCGTGTAGCCCGGTCGCGCGGCCAGCGGGACCGGCTCCGCAGCGCCGAAGCTGCGGTGTTCTGCTTGCCATCGTCACCATCGCGTGCACAAATTCGTCACCCTAAAGCCCGAGCTGATCGAGGGTTCGAAATGAAAGCGCTGGTCGCGGTCAAGCGGGTGGTCGACTACAATGTCAAGGTCCGCGTCAAGGCGGATCAGAGCGGCGTCGAGACCGCCAATGTGAAAATGTCGATGAACCCGTTCGATGAGATCGCGGTCGAGGAAGGCTTGCGCCTGCGCGAGGCCGGCACCGTGACCGAGGTGATCGCGGTCTCGGCCGGGGTGCCGCAATGCCAGGAGACGATCCGCACCGCGCTCGCCATGGGGGCCGATCGCGGCGTTCTGGTTTCGACTGATGCCGAATTGCAGCCGCTTGCCGTCGCCAAATTGCTGAAGGCGGTCATCGAGAAGGAAGGTCCTGAGATCGTCATCATCGGCAAACAGGCAATCGATGACGACTGCAACCAGACCGGGCAGATGCTCGCCGCCCTGCTCGGCTGGCCGCAGGCGACCTTCGCCTCCAAGATCAAGATCGCCGATCAATCCGCCGAGGTGACGCGCGAGGTCGATGGCGGTCTCGAGACCCTCGGCATCAAACTTCCCGCCGTGATCACGACCGATCTGCGGCTCAACGAGCCGCGCTACGCCTCGCTGCCCAACATCATGAAGGCGAAGAAAAAGCCGATCGTGACGATGACCCCGGCGGAACTCGGAGTCGACGTGACCCCCCGGCTGGTCACGCTGAAGGTCGAAGAGCCGGCAAAGCGTCAGGGGGGCGTCAAGGTGGGCTCGGTTGCCGAGCTGGTCGAGAAGCTCAAGACCGAGGCGCGGGTGATCTGATGAGCGTTCTCGTTATCGCGGAACACGACAATCGGTCGCTGAAGCCCGCGACGCTGAACGCCGTGACCGCCGCGGCCGAGATCGGCAATGTCGGCGGCGGCGATCTGCACCTCCTCGTCGCCGGCAAGGACTGTCGCCCGGCCGCGGAAGCCGCCGCGCAGGTAGCCGGGACGGCGAAGGTGCTGCTGGCCGACGATGCGGCCTACGATCACGGCCTCGCCGAGAACCTGGCGCCTGTTGTCGTCAAGCTGGCCGAGGCCTATTCGCATGTGTTGGCGCCAGCGACGACGGCGGGCAAGAACCTGATGCCGCGGGTCGCGGCCCTGCTCGATGTGATGCAGATCTCCGACATCAGCGCGGTGGTCTCGACCGATACCTTCGTGCGGCCGATCTATGCCGGCAACGCCCTCGCGACGGTCCAGTCGAAGGACCGGATCAAGATCATCACGGTACGCGGCACCGCCTTCTCGCCGGCCCCGGCGAGCGGCGGCTCGGCCGAGATTGAAGCGATCCCAGCTCTCGGCTCGGCGGGATTGAGCGAGTTCCTGCGCGCCGAATTGTCGAAATCGGAACGGCCCGAGCTGACCAGCGCCCGCATCGTCATCTCCGGCGGCCGGGGGATGCAGTCGGGCGACAATTTCCACCTGCTGGAGAAGGTCGCCGACAAGCTCGGCGCGGCCGTCGGCGCCTCGCGCGCCGCGGTCGATGCCGGCTTCGTCCCCAATGACTACCAGGTCGGCCAGACCGGCAAGATCGTAGCACCCGAATTATACATCGCGGTCGGCATTTCGGGCGCGATCCAGCACCTCGCGGGGATGAAGGATTCGAAGGTCATCGTCGCGATCAACAAGGATGAGGAGGCGCCGATCTTCCAGATCGCCGATTACGGCCTCGTCGGCGATCTGTTCAAGATCCTGCCCGAGCTTGAGGAAGAGCTCGGCAAGCCGCAGCAATGAGCGGATTGCAGCGGATCGGGGTGGTCGGCGCCGGCCAGATGGGCCGCGGCATCGCGCATGTCTGCGCGCTCGCCGGCCTCGATGTCGTGCTGACCGACATCGACGCGCCGGCGCTCGCCCGCGCCCATGACGCAATCGAGCACAACCTGTCGCGGCAGGTGGTGCGGGGCCGCATTCGCGAGGAAGACAAAGCCGCCGCGCTCGATCGCATTCGCACCGCCCCCGATTACGCCGCTTTCGGCGATTGCGACATGGTCATCGAGGCGGCGACCGAGAAGGAGGACGTCAAGCGCGAGGTCTACCGCAAGCTGGTTCCGGCATTGAAGCCGGAAACGCTGATCGCCACCAACACCTCGTCGATCTCGATCACCAGGCTCGCCGCCGCGACCGATCGCCCGGGCAAGTTCATCGGCATGCATTTCATGAACCCGGTTCCGGTGATGAGCCTGGTCGAGCTGATCCGCGGCATCGCCACCGACGAGGCGACATTCTCGGCGACTCGGGAGCTCGCCCTGAGACTGGGCAAGAGCCCGGTTGCCGCCGAGGATTTCCCGGCATTCATCGTCAACCGCATCCTGCTGCCGATGGTCAACGAGGCCGTCTATACGCTCTATGAGGGCGTCGGCTCGGTCGAGGCGATCGACACCGCAATGCGGCTCGGCGCCAACCACCCGATGGGCCCGCTGGAGCTGGCCGATTTCATCGGGCTCGATACCTGCCTGTCGGTGATGCAGGTGCTGTATGAAGGCCTCGCCGACAGCAAGTACCGGCCATGCCCGCTGCTGGTCAAATATGTCGAGGCCGGCTGGCTGGGCCGCAAAGCCGACCGCGGCTTCTACGACTACCGCGGCGAGACGCCGGTCCCGACCCGGTAGGGTGAGGCTAACCTTCGGCGGCCCGCGAAATCTTGTCGCCGTGCGGTCGATCCGCTATCAAGCCGTCATAATCGCGTGCTATTCGGCCCTGGGGTGCGCGGTTTGAATGCGGGGTGACGGCCTTGCTCGATAATTGCCCGGCCTTGGTGCTCAATGCGGACTTCCGCCCGCTGAGCTATTTTCCGCTGTCGCTGTGGTCGTGGCAGGATGCGGTGAAGGCGGTGTTCCTCGATCGCGTCAACATCATCGATCACTATGATGCCTATGTGCGCAGCCCGTCCTGCGAGATGCGGCTGCCCAGCGTCATCGCCCTGAAGGAATACGTTCAGGCGGCGCGCCACCCGGCCTTCACGCGCTTCAATGTGTTCCTGCGCGATCGTTTCACCTGTCAGTATTGCGGCGATCCGCAACCCTCGCACGATTTGACCTTCGACCATGTCGTGCCGCGCTCGCGCGGCGGCAGGACGGTGTGGAGCAACGTCGTGACCGCCTGCTCCGCCTGCAATCTGCTCAAGGGCAATCGGCTGCCGAAGCAGAGCGGAATGTACCCGCGTCACCGCCCCATCCAGCCGACCACCTACATGCTGCAGGAGAACGGGCGCGCCTTCCCGCCCAACTACCTGCACGACAGCTGGCGGGATTATCTCTACTGGGATACTGAACTCGACCCCTCCTGAACCATGCCGGATCTCGCCCCTCCAGCGCTGCCGACGACGCAAGCTGCGAACGGGATCCCTGATCATGCCGCCGTGGCTGGCCGCTCGGCCTGAGTGTGGGTGACGCGGTGCGGCGACGGCTTAGCGCTCTCGGCTACCGTGCGCGACCGCGTGCGGACGTGGCCGCGCTCGATGAGCGGGCGCGATGAGCTTTGCCGTTACGACCCGCTCGTATGACAACGCGCGCACCGGCGCCAACACCGCCGAAACCGAGCTGACGCCGGCCGCCATCCGCGGCCGCGGCCTGAAGCTTCTGTTCTCGCTGGCGCTGCCCGGGGATGCCCGCGGCTGCGAGGCGCAGCCGCTGATCGTCCCGAGCGTCAGCACGGACGAGGGAGCGAGGCGCGACGTCGTCTATGTCGCGACGATGGCAAACCGGGTTTTCGCATTCGATGCCGGCACCGGCGAGCAGCTGTGGATGGTCGAACTCGGAACCCCGGTCAACGGAACCACCGCGATCGATGCGTACCTGATCAACGACCATTGGGGCATTCTATCCACGCCGGTGATCGATCCGGTCAAGGAAACCCTTTACGCCTGCGCCTGGGTCAGCCCGGACGGCTCGGCGGAAAAGGCCCAGCATTTCCTGCATGCGATCAGCCTGGCCGACGGCGCGGCGGTTCACCCGCCGCTGAACCTGGAAGGAGCCACCTACGACCCCGGACATGGCCGCCCGGTGCAGCGCTTCCGCTCGGCGCAGCGCAAGCAGCGCGCCGCCTTGCTGCTGGTCGATGGTGCCGTCATGGTGGGCTTCGGGACGATCGCCGAGACCGCCTCGACGGCGCGGGGATGGCTGATTGCGGTGGAAACGGCGAGCTTCCGCATCGCCGCCGCCTGGACCGCGACGGCGCGCGGCAGCGGCGGCGGCATCTGGCATTCGGGCGGCGGCCCGGCGGCCGACAAGGACGGCAACATCTACATCGTTACCGGCAACGGCGAGTTCGACGCCGCGACCGATTTCGGCGAAAGCATCGTCAAGCTCCGCTATCGCGCACCCGGAGCCGCCGGCCCGGGCTCTTTTCAGGAGGGCTCGTTCGAGGTCGTCGATTGGTGGACGCCATGGACCGATGACGGACGCTCGGGCGGCAACCCCGAGGGCGAGGGCGACGAGGCTCCTCTTCCCTCGAATGTTCGCAAGGTGGCGCGGCTTGCCGCCCGCGGCGTCCTGCCGATGGATATGGGCGATGCCTGGCGCGACCAGGATTTCGGTTCCGGCGGGCCGGTGCTGGCCGAGGCCGTTACGGCCGTGCTCGCCGCCGGCAAGGATGGGATTCTCTATACCGGGAACATGCAGGCGCTGGGCAGGACGCAGCCGGCCGATCTCACTCCCGCGGCCACCGCCGCCAATTACGCCAAGCTCAAGGCGCCGCCGATCTTCTACACCTATTACCCCGGCCCACAGCTGAGCGCTGCACCGAGCGAGATTGCCGGCCTCAACGTGCTCGAGGAGCAACGCACTCATCATCTGCACGGCACGCCGGTTCTGTGGCGAAGCGCGGCTCATGGATGGATGCATTTCTGCTGGGGCGAAAACGGCAACCTCCGGGCGTGGGCCCTCAGCGACGCCGGAATCTCGACATATCTTGCCTGCAGCGCCGAGGTCGCCTCGCCGGATGCGCCGGTGCCACCCGGCGGCATGCCGGGCGGCATGATCTCGCTGTCGGCCAATGGCGACCAGGACGGTGTCGTGTGGGCGTCGGTGCCGTACGGCGATGCCAACATGGAAAAAAGCCCAGGGCGTTTCCTCGCCTATGACGCCGCGCAATTCGGCAAGTTTTCCGACGGCAGCGGCTGGATTCAGCCGTTATGGGACAGCCAGCAATGGAACTGGGAATTCTTGCACAACAAATTCAATCGCCCGGTGGTCTGGAATGGGCGCGTCTATCTGCCGACCTATGATGCCCGGGTGCTGGTTCTGGAGCTGGGCTGAGTCGCCTCGACAGCCCGCGCCCGCGGGTCGGCATCGGGGCTCCGGTTGCGCCCGGGGCGGCGATCGGGCAAGCTGGCGGCAATGCAAGCCGGATATGCGGGCATGCGCGCAAGAGGGAGGATGACGATCGGACCGAGTCCGGCTATAAGGCCGGCCCTGGCCTGCAATCCTGAGGCCGCAACAGGACCGGCCGGATTTTGACCCGGCGCTGACGATCGATCGAGAAGAAGCAAAGCGATCGACGCCGTCCTGCAGGAGATATGCATTGCAACCGACGGACATCAGCAACCCCGATTATTTCCATAAGGTCGTCGATTGCCAATGGGCATGCCCGGCGCACACCCCGGTGCCGGAATACATCCGCCTGATTGCGGAGCGTCGCTATACCGACGCGTTCATGGTCAACTGGAAGTCGAACGTCTTTCCCGGCATTCTGGGGCGCACCTGCGATCGCCCGTGCGAGCCGGCCTGCCGTCGCGGCCGGGTCGAGAAGGAGCCGGTCGCGATCTGCCGGCTGAAGCGGGTTGCGGCCGACAACAAAGGGGATTTCCGCCAGTATCTGCCGCAGATCCCGGCTCGGAAAAACGGCAAGCGAATCGCGCTGATCGGTGCCGGACCTGCATCCCTGACGGTCGCGCGCGACCTCGTTCCGCTTGGCTATGACTGCGTGGTGTTCGACGGCGACGCCAAGGGCGGCGGCATGATGCGCACCCAGATCCCGCGTTTCCGCCTGCCCGAGACCGTCACCGACGAGGAGGTCGATCTGATCCTGGACATGGGGGTCGAGACCCGATTCGGGCAGAAGGTCGAGAGCCTGAAGGCGCTGCTCGCGGACGGCTGGGACGCCGTCTTCGTCGGCTGCGGCGCGCCGCGCGGCCGCGATCTTGAGATCCCCGGCCGCCGCGAGGCCGCTGCCAACATCCATATCGGCATCGACTGGCTGTCGAGCGTCTCGTTCGGCCATATCGACAAGATCGGGCGCCGGGTCGTGGTCCTCGGCGGCGGCAATACGGCGATGGATTGCTGCCGCTCCTCGCGCCGCCTGGGCGGTGAGGAAGTCACCGTCGTGGTGCGGTCGGGGTTCGACGAGATGAAGGCATCACCTTGGGAAAAGGAGGATGCGACGCATGAGGGCATCCCGATCCTGAACTGGCTGGTGCCGAAGGAGTTCACGCACGACGACGGCCGTCTGACCGGAGTTTTGTTCGAGAAGGTCAAGGCCGAATACGATTCGCGCGGCCGCCGCAACCTGGTGCCGACCGGCGAGCCCGACACCCACATCCCGTGCGACGACGTGCTGGTCGCGGTCGGCCAGGAGAACGCGTTCCCGTGGATCGAGCGCGATATCGGCATCGAGTTCGACCGCTGGGACATGCCCAAGGTTGATGTCCGCACGATGCAGTCGACCCGGCCCGATGTGTTCTTCGGCGGCGACGCCGCTTTCGGACCGAAAAACATCATCTGGGCCGTCGCGCACGGCCACGACGCGGCGATCTCGATCGACAAGCTGTGCCAGGGCGAGGATGTCCACCAGCGGCCGGCTCCCGGGGTGACCCTGATCAGCCAGAAAATGGGCATCCACGAGTGGAGCTACGACAACGACATCTCGAACGATTTGCGCTATCGCGTGCCGTTGCGCGACACCGCGATTGCATTGAAAGATATCCGGGTCGAAGTCGAGCTCGGCTTCGACGAGAAACTCGGCTACCTCGAAGCCCAGCGCTGCCTGAACTGCGATGTCGAAACCGTCTTTACCGGCCCGCTGTGCATCGAATGCGACGCGTGCGTCGATATCTGCCCGACCGATTGCATCACGTTCACCGAGAACGGCGATGAGGACGATTTGCGCGGTCGGCTCAGCGCCCCGGCGCCGAACAAAACTCAGGATCTCTATATCGGCAACTCGCTGAAGACCGGGCGCATCATGGTCAAGGACGAGGATGTCTGCCTGCATTGCGGGTTGTGCGCCGAGCGCTGCCCAACCGGCGCCTGGGACATGCGCAAATTCCTGATCGACATCGCCCAGGCCGGCCCGGCATGCCGCTCTCGGTGATGCCGCTTCCCGGTTCCCCTTTCATTGTCATGGCCGGGCTCGATCCGGCCATCCACGGCTATCTCGCCTATGCGGGGGGCTACCGCATGGATGCCCGGATCAGGCCCGGGCATGACGACCATTCGAAAGAGCGCTGAACAGAATGCCGTCAGACACAAAGATCGGTGTGCCGGCGATCACCGCAGTCAACGACTTCGTCGTCAAATTCGCCAATGTGAACGGGTCCGGCTCGGCCAGCGCCAACGCGCTATTCGCCAAATCGGTGCTGCGCATGGGCGTGCCGGCGAGTTCACGGAACATCTTTCCGTCGAACATCCAGGGGCTGCCGACCTGGTACGAGGTCAGGATCAGCGAGAAGGGCCATCTCGGCCGCCGCGGCGGGGTCGACATGATGGTCGCGATGAACCCGCAGACCTGGGATCACGACCTCGCCGAAATCGAGCCCGGCGGTTATCTGTTCTACGATTCGACCAAGCCCCTGCCCGCCTCGAAATTCCGCGACGACATCAACGTGATCGGGGCGCCGCTGACCGCGATCTGCAACCGCACCTACGAGGATGTACGCCAGCGCCAGCTGTTCAAGAACATCATCTATCTGGGTGCCCTATCAGCCCTGCTCGGCATGGATGTGGCCGCGATCGAGGCATTGATCGGCGAGCAGTTCCGCGGCAAGGATGCGCTGATCAAGCCCAACCTGCACGCCCTGCATCTCGGCCGCGACTGGGCCTTGTCGGCCTATGAATGCCCGCTCGGGTTGCGCCTCGAGCGTCGCGACGAGGTCGGCGACCGCATCTTCGTGTCGGGGAACGATGCGGCCGCGCTCGGCGCGGTGTATGGCGGCGCCACGGTGTGCGCCTGGTACCCGATCACGCCGTCATCGTCGCTCGCGGAGGCATTTGCGGCGCATTGTCACCGCTACCGGCGCGACCCGCAAAGCCGGAAACGGAAGTACGCGATCCTGCAAGCCGAGGACGAGCTGGCCTCGATCGGCATGGTGATCGGCGCCGCCTGGAACGGCGCACGCGCCTTCACGGCGACCTCCGGCCCGGGCATCTCGCTGATGCAGGAATTCATCGGCCTCGCCTATTTCGCCGAGATCCCGGCCGTCATTTTCGATATTCAGCGCGGCAGCCCGTCGACCGGCATGCCAACCCGCACCCAGCAGGCCGATATCCTGTCCTGTGCCTATGCCTCGCACGGCGATACCAAGCACGTGCTGCTGTTCCCGCAGGACCCGCGCGAAGCCTTCGATTTCGCCGCCGAGGCGCTCGATCTGGCCGACCGGCTGCAAACGCCGGTGTTCGTCATGCTCGATCTCGATATCGGCATGAACGATTGGCTGGTGGAGCCGCTGACCTGGGACCCGGCGCGCCGCTACGACCGCGGCAAGGTCATGACCGCGGAGGCGCTCGAAGCCGGGGTCGAGTTCGGCCGCTACCTCGACGTCGACGGCGACGGCATCCCTTACCGGACCTATCCCGGCACGCATCCCCGGCGCGGCGCTTTTTTCACCCGCGGGACCAGCAAGGACCGCTACGCGCGTTATTCCGAAGAGGGGCCGGACTACGTCGACAACATGCAGCGCCTGCTGCACAAGTTCGAGACCGCGAAACGACTGGTGCCGCGCCCGATCATGCGCGAGGCACGCGAGCCGACCCGGCTCGGCGCGATCTATTTCGGCTCGACCGCGCCGGCGATGGCGGAGGCGTTGGAAGCCCTCGAGGATCGGGGCATTCACCTCGACACCTTGCGGGTGCGCGGCTTTCCGTTTCACGACGATATCCTCGATTTCATTCGGGATCATGAGCAGGTCTTCGTCGTCGAACAGAATCGGGACGGGCAGATGCGTACCCTGCTGACGACTGAGGGCGAGATCGATCCCGCCAAGCTGGTGCCGATCCTGCACTACGACGGGACGCCGATCACCGCCCGCTTCATCGTCAGGGCGATTACCGACATGCTCGCCGTCGTCACCCTCGCCGCGTTGCGGAAAACGGCGCCGTAAGCCGCCAAGGCGCGTCCCTTCCCCGTCCCGCCCGCGGGCAAGCAGGCTGGCCGGGGGCGGCGCTCCCTTTGAGGCGAACCTCGCCCGAAGCCGCTTGCGCGGTGTGCCGCCGGCCTTGCGCCGGCGGAGACCTTGGGCTCATATGCGGCGCTCACCAACTTTGTGCTTCTTTCGCCGGAATCGGACCGATCGCACCAATGACCTACATCGCCAAGCCCCGCCTGCATCATCCCAGACTGCCGACCAACGATCTCGGCTATACCCATCGCGATTACGAAGGCACGGTCTCGACCTTGTGCGCCGGCTGCGGCCACGATTCGATCAGCGCCGCGGTCATCCAGGCCTGCTTCGAGCTGTCCTTGCCGCCGCACCGCATCGCCAAATTGTCCGGCATCGGCTGCTCGTCGAAGACGCCAAGCTACTTCCTCGGCCAATCGCATGGCTTCAACAGCGTTCACGGGCGCATGCCGTCGGTGTTGACCGGCGCCAACCTGGCCAATCGCGAGCTGATCTATCTCGGCGTGTCCGGCGACGGCGACAGCGCCTCGATCGGGCTGGGGCAGTTTGCGCATTGCGTACGGCGCGGCGTCAACATGCTCTACATCGCCGAGAATAACGGCGTTTACGGGCTGACCAAGGGCCAGTTCTCGGCCACCGCCGACAAGGGGTCGAAGGCGAAGCGCGGTGCCGTCAACACCGATTCGCCGATCGATCTCGTGGCGATGGCCCTACAGTTGGGGGCCAGCTTTGTGGGTCGCAGCTTCTCCGGCGACAAGGCGCAGCTGGTGCCGCTGATCAAGGCCGGGTTGCAGCACAACGGCGCCGCCTTCATCGACGTGATCTCGCCCTGCGTCGCATTCAACAACCATCCCGGCTCGACCAAGAGCTTCGACTATGTGCGGGCCCATAACGAGGCGGTCAATCAGCTCGACGTGATCCTCGAACGCGACGAGATTACAGCCGATTATGCGCCGGGAACCCTCGAAACGGTGGTGCAGCACGACGGCTCGGTGCTGCGCTTGCGCAAGCTCGCCGCGGATTACGATCCCTGCGACCGCATCTCGGCCTTGACGCACCTGCAGCAGCGGCACGCCGCCGGCGAGATCGTCACCGGGCTGCTGTTCGTCGAGCCCGATCCCGGCGACCTCCACGATTTTCTCGGTACCGTGGACGGCGCGCTGAACGAGCTTGGTGAGGACCAGCTCTGCCCCGGGCCGGATGTTCTCGCCCAATTCAACGCCGCCCATCGCTAGTCCAAACGGACGTAATACTCGGCTCCCGCGACGCAGCCGGCGTGCGGCTCGCCTAGGCTCCGGCATTCCGCCGCACCGGGGGTCGGGCGCTCGAACGGTTCCCGGTTTCAGCAAGATTAACTGGACCTTATCGCACCGGGTGCTCTACCGTAACGGCAACAACGCGCCCCGCAATCCACCGGCACGAGGCCATGTTGCCCCCGCTCCGCCCCTGCCTGCTTTGTCTGCTGGTCGCCTTGGGTCTGGCGGGCTGCTCTTTTGTGGATGCCTTTTCCTCCCGCGCAGTCGATTACAACCGCGAGGCCGAGCAGGCGCAGTTGCAGGCGCTGCTGCTGAACGTCATTCGCGCCAGCTACAATCGACCGATGCAGTTCACCAGCCTGACCACGGTCAGCGGCACCGCTTCGATCAGCGGCGGTACCAGTCTGCAGATCCCGTTCGGGCACCATCGACCCGTCGCCGGCGTCAGCCCGGACATATTGACGCTCACCAACAACGTCAGCGGCGGCCCGACCTTCAGCGTGCCGGTTCTCGATACCCAGGAATTCTACCAAGGCGAGCTCGCGCCGCTTACCGGCCAGGAGATCCGGTTTTTCCTGGACGCCGGGTATACCCCTTCGGTGTTGTTCTATCTGTTCATCGATTCGGTCGAACTGACCACGACCGGGGCCGGCAAGCCGCAAAAGTTCGTGTTCCGCAACACGGTGGCTGACGATTACGATTTCGACCAATTCGCCGCTGTCGCCGACTATCTTCTATCGCTCGGCATCTCGGTCGAACGGATCCAGCATTCGGAAAAAATCGGCCCGGAACTCCCCGCCGCCAAGGTGACCGATCCGCGGGATCTCGCGCAACTGACGAGCGCCGGGCTTAAAATATCGGCGGTCGGCGAGAAGCAAACAACCTCGACGCCGGCGACCCGGGTCTCCACCGGAGATGCGACCCCGACGGCCGGAGCGGCCACCAAGGTCAGAAAGAGCAAGCCCTCGGCAGCTCAAGCCGGCCGGTATCAAGTCGAAAAGCCAAGCACGAGCTATCGGCCCTGCTTCGAGCCGCCGTCCAGCAAGGCCGCTCTGGTTGACGCGTCCCTGGTCTGCGGCGCCAAGGCCAGCGTCGATGAGGAGGCGCAATCGGTCGGCAATCTGACTCGGGCTTCGGGCGGCATTTCGGTTGGACCTCTCGCCGCCCGGCTTCAGCAAGTCCGCGCCGACTTCGTCCAGCGGCTCAGGACTCGCAGCGAAAGCAGCGCGAAAACCGCGGCCGAGCTCGCGGGTCTGCCCAATTTGCCGGCCGGGGCCAGGGTGCAGCTCAAGGTTATTGTGCGATCGACCGAGGCGATCCTGCACTACCTCGGGACCGTCGTGGCGCGCCATCTGCACCCCGGTTTCGACCGGCCGCGCGTCATTCAGGTGAAGATCGGAGTAGGCTATCTGCCCTATCCGATAGCCCCCTGTCCCGATACGTCCGATGCCGGCGTTACGGTTGACGTCGCACCGGGCTATCGCTGCGAGAACCTGTTCTTGTTGGAGCAACATGACGACCCCGGCGACAGTCCGCTGGCCGTGTCCTATGACGGCAAGACCTATTGGGTCCCGTCCGACGGCGCGCGAGCCGGCCGGACCATGCGCGATCTCGATCTGGTGAAGCAGCTGCTGGCGCTTCACATCTCGGCAAAAGAGCTGCCCCAGTCGAATATTCTCAATGTGGTCAGCAGCCCATAATCGGCTCGGGTAAGCCCGACTGATCTACGGCTCGGCTCCGGCGCGAGTGATCGCCTGCGCAGAAATATGCCGAGCCGGTGCGCGCCGAATCGAATGCTCGGCAACCGAACCGGCGGATTGCCGGAGTTTGTCGGTATCCGGAGCCTTCCGCGATCCAACCCGTTGATGAACGGAAGCAGGGCGGCCAAATACCGCCGGCTGTATTTTGTTTTGACGGAGGAAGGCATGCCGGGGCGTGGACTACGGATGACATTCTTGACCGCCGCTTTTCTCGCCGGAACCGCCGCGAGCAGCTTGGCGGCCGGGGCTGGCGGCGGGGCCGGAGGCGCGGGCGGTGCTGGCGGAGCAGGCGCGGCCGGCGCCGGCGGTGCTGCCGGCGGCGGGGTCGGAGCCGGCGGGACCAGTGGCGGAATGGGTGCGGGCGGGATAGGAAGCGGCGGAATCGGCAATGGTGGGGTCGGCACCGGCGGCATCGGAAACGCCGGAATCGGCAGCAGCGGCGTTGGAAACGCCGGAATCGGTGCCAGCGGAGCCGGAACCGCCGGGATTGGCGGGACCGGCCTCGGGAATGCCGGAACCGGAACCGGCGGAACCGGCACCGGCGGAATCGGCACCGGGGTGAGCGGGATCGGACCGAACTCGGCGGGAACGACCGGGAGCGGGGCGGGCATCGGCGGCGCTGGCGCCAACTCTGCGGCCAGCGGTTCGGGATCGGGACCGCTGGGGGTTTCGCCAGGGTTCCCGGGTGCTCCCACGACCGGCGCCGGGAATGGTACGAGCCTGCCGGAAAGCGGTATTCCGGCGGCTGGTCCGACCGGCGGCGGCTCGGCCGGCTATGGCGGCGCGCCGACCGGTGGGATCCCAAGCGGCACCCAAGGACGCTGACAACGACCGTGCTTTGGCCGGAAAGGCCTTGGCGGTGAGCATCAACCGGACCGAGCACAACGCGCCGGTCTTGTGGATCAGCGGCCCGCGGGCCCAGGACCGACGAGACCAGCGCGCAGGATTGAGCCACGCTCTGAGAACACCATCCCCGGGTCTGACCGGGGTCGGCTGCCCGCGTCGCCGGCACCCCGAAATCAAGATCGACGGCGCCCCAATTCGCCTGCGGAGCGCCGTCGCACCCATCTGTAATGGGTCGATTTGATGAGATCGATGGGCTGTGTGAGGCTGAGCCTAAAACTTGGATCAGTCTTCACAACTCCCCGGCGACGAGATTGTTCAACTTTGTAGAATAACAGGATCGGCGATTCAGCCTCCTATCGGCCGAATCCCTTGGTTCCGCTGATTACACTTCCGAATTGAAAATTTGTTTGTCGTGAATCTTGGAGTATTCGGGCACGGGTCTCGTTGGCATCGCGCGTGGCTCGCTTGCGTGTCGCGCACTCGACAAATCTGACGCGTTTTCGTGAGCATTCAGAGGAAGACATCCTATGTGGAACCATCTTCGCATTGCGGCCGTCACGACTGCATTCCTGGCGGGAACGTCGCTGATGGCCTATGCCCAGAGCAGCTCAACCCTGGGAACCGGCGGTAACGGCACCGGCGGCGGCACCACCGGTACGACCATGGGCACCGGTGGCAGCTCGGCCGGCGGCAACGGCTCCGGCAGCGGCAGCACGATGGGTCTTGGCGGCACCAGCGCCGGCTCGACCGGAACCAATGGCACCGGCAGCGGCAGTAGCATGGGCGTCGGCGGCAACTCGGCCGGCGGCAGCTCGATGGGCGGCGGCTCGACTGGCGGCAATTCGGCGGGCGGCGGCTCGGCCGGCGGCGGCTCGGCGGGCGGCAGTTCCGGTCGCTAGAACCTGGCTGGGGGCCCGCACGCCATCGTGCATTTGCGGTTGCGTGCGGGCCACTATGCAACGCCGGAGAAAATGGATTCAGTCCGGACCGGCACTGCCATACGGCCCTGTGGCTGGTCGTGCACCGGCCCCAGCCGTCGCCACAGCGCTGGAACCGGAGAAGCTTTAGGAGCAGCTGATGAACAGCAGGATGGCGGCGCTGTTTGCCGGGATTGGGTTGAGTGCGGTTCTGCTGGCGAACGTGTCGGCACAGGCGCAAGGGGCCGGCGCCACGACGACAACAACCGCCGACCCGAACGCGGCGGCCGGCATCCCGACCGCAACGGCGCCCGCCGCGCCGGGCGGGGTTGCCTCGACTATGCCCGGCCCCGGCGGCGCGATCACGTCGACACCCGGCCAGAACGGCCAAACCCAATCGGATGGAAGCCTAACCCAACCAGGCCAGGCCGATTCCGCCGGGAGCGCCTCCGCCGGCCGCGATCACTGACCCGGGCGGTCGAAGTCCCAGCCGGTCGAAGTCCCGGGCTAGAAGCCCAGAAGCCCGCGAGAGTGCCGCCGTCGATGGCGGTTTTCTCGCGGCGGATTCCGCGGCATCATCGGTCCCGCAAAGGCTTGGGCACGCGCCTGGCCATACGGGAGGGCTACGATGCCACACGACGCGCTCCGCACCATCCTGACGACGGTAGGCTGGCCCGAGGATCGCGCCCGCACCGTCGAGATTACCGGGGGCACCGATCCGGTGCTTCCGACGCCGTTCCGCATCGGCGCGACCAGCGCGGCGGCGCTCGCCGCTAGCGGGCTTGCGGTCTCTGATCTGTGGGAGCTGCGCACCGGACGCCCTCAGAACGTCGGCATCGATCTGCGCCACGCCACCGCCTCGCTGCGCAGCGGCCACTACATGCAGATGAATGGCGAGCGGGTCTCGACCGAGCGCAACACCGTGATGGGCGTTTATCCGGCGAAGAACGGCCGGTGGAGCTACATCCACGCCAACTTCCCGAACCACCGCGCCGCCGCTCTGAAGGTCCTCGGCGTTCCCGAGGACCGCGAGGCGGTGCGTCAGGCCGTGGCGCAGTGGGATGCGCTCGAACTCGAAGAGGCGATCATCGCCGCCAAAGGAGCGGGCGGCATGGTTCGCAGCATGGCGGAATGGGCGCGTCACCCGCAAGCCGCCGCAATCGCCTCGCTGCCGCTGCTCGAGATCGTCAAGATCGGCGACAGCCCGCGCGAGCCGCTGCCGCCCGGCGATCGGCCGCTCTCCGGCGTCAGGGTGCTCGACCTGACCCGGGTCCTCGCCGGCCCGACCTGCGCGCGCACGCTCGCCGAGCACGGCGCCGACGTGCTGAAGATCACCGCACCGCACCTGCCCAATATCGGGTACCAGGAATACGACACCGGGCACGGCAAATTGTCGGCCCATCTCGACCTGCGCCAGCCGCGGGATCTGGAAACTCTGCGCGGCCTGATCCGCGAGGCCGATGTATTCTCGCAGGGCTATCGTCCGGGTACGCTGGGCACGCGCGGCCTCTCGCCGGAGGAGCTGGCGCAGTTGCGTCCGGGGATCGTCTATGTCTCGCTGTGCGCGTTCAGCCATGTCGGGCCGTGGGCCTCGCGGCGCGGGTTCGACACCGTGGTGCAGACCGTCAGCGGCATCACCACGCGGCAGGGCGAGCTGTTCCCCGGCGCCAGCCCGGGCCCGCAATTCTACCCGGTTTCGGCAATCGATTACCTGACGGGGTATTTGATGGCGTTCGGCGCGATGGTGGCGCTGGCGCGGCGCGCCCGCGAAGGCGGCAGCTGGCTGGTGCGCATCTCACTGGCGCAGACCGGCCGCTGGCTGGTCGGCCGCGGCGAGGTCCCGGAGGCGGCCCTCAAGGATGTACCGAAGGAGTTCACGGCCGACGAACTCGCGAGCTGGTCGATGGAAAGCGAGACGCCGGTCGGGCGGCTGCGCCATCTGCGGCCGGCAGTACAGCTGTCGGAGACATCGCCTTACTGGGCCCGCCCCTCGGTGCCGCTCGGCTACAACGAGCCCGCCTGGCCCGCCCGCCCCTGACCTCGCCAGCCAGCCTCCACTCGGCCGGACATAAAGTTCGGTCCGGTTCATGATCGAGCTTGGCGGCTACGTAACCGATGTGCCTTATGTGCTCGGGTTCAAGCCGATGGTGGCGCCGGCTTGGCTCGACCACGTCGCATTGCTGTGGGGATATGAACCGCCGGCGCGCGATGCCGGTTTCACCTGGTGCGACCTCGGCTGCGGCCAGGGGGTCACCGCCGCAATCCTGGCCGCCACCCACCCCGGCGGGACCTTTTATGGCATCGACGCGATGCCGGTGCACATCGCGCATGCGCGCCGCCTTGCGGACGCGGCCGGCATTGGCAACGTCACTTTCGAGGCCGCCGATTTCACCGCTGCGGCAGAACTGAGCCTGCCGCGTTTCGATTACATCGTCGCGCACGGCGTCTATACCTGGGTCGACGAACCGACGCGGGCGGCGTTGCGCGCCTTCATCGACCGCCATCTCGCGCCGGGAGGGCTCGTCTATATCAGCTACAACGCGATGCCGGGCTGGCTGAGCGACCTGCCGTTCCAGCGGCTGGCGCGCGAACTCGGCGCCGCCGCACCGGGGGACGGAGCGGCCCGGTTCGCCGCAGCGGCGGCGATCATCGACGATCTCGCCGCGGCAGACACGCCGGCATTGCAGTCGAGCTACATCCTGCGCGAGCTGGCACAGCACCCGCAGGATTACCCCGCCGGCTATCTCGTGCATGAATTCATGCATGCCGGATGGGAGGCGTTGTACGTCACCGACGTCCGGCGCGCTTTTGCGAAAATCGGCTTGTGGCCGGTCGGCTCGGCGACCCTGCTGGAGAACTTCGACTTGTGGCTGCTCGGCCGCAAAAAACTGGCGCTTATCGATGCGATCGCAGACCCGAACCTGCGCGAACTGGTGCGCGATTTCGTCATCGACCAGCGCCTGCGCTGCGATGTCTTCGCGCGCGATTGCGCTGTTCTCGACGAGACCGAACAGCGCCGTCGCCTGCTCGACCGCACCTATGCCCTGACCCGGCCGCAGGCGGCCGTAGCCTTCGAAACCTCGACGCCGGCGGGCCGTCTGATCTGCCGCAACAAGGCCGCCACGGCGATTGTCGCCGCCCTCGCCAATGGACCGCGCCCGCTGGCGGCCATTGCCGCGCGCATCGCCGATGCGGATTTGTTGGCCAATGCCCTGCTGTTGTGCACGACAGGCGACATCCGCCCGGTCGAGCCGACGCGCGCGCCGGTCGCCGTATTGAACCAGGTTTTGCGCGGTCGGCTCGGCGGCCCGGAGGAGATTGCCGTGCTGGCCTTGCCTTGCGGCACCGCGCTCGATATCGATCATACCTTGCGCGGTCTGCTCGGCGGGGCCGATCAGGGGAGCGATTGGCCTGCTTTTCTCAGCAGTCACGGCTGCTGAGTGAGCGGCGCGCTTGATCTCCGCCTCGGATCGCGCAAGTCGGGCCGCCGGCTTTCTCGGGTAAATCGCGCGCGGCCGCGGTCAGCCGGCGATCTCCTCACGACGATAGCCCTGGATATAGAGGAGCGCGGTCAAGTCGGCGTGATCGATACGCCAACGGGCCGCCGCCGCCACCGCCGGCTTGGCGCGGTAGGCGATGCCGATCCCGGCTTCGGCCAGCAGCGGCAGATCGTTCGCGCCGTCGCCGACCGCCATCGTTTGCGCCGGCGCGAGCCGGTACTCGGCGGCCAGGGCGCGCAATGTGTCACGCTTGGTCTCGCGGGTGACAATCGGCGGCCGCACTCTGCCGGCGATCTTCCCGGCGACAAGGTCGAGGTGATTGGCAACGACACGATCGAAGCCGAGCGCCGCGGCGACCGGGTTGGCGAAGGCCGTAAACCCGCCCGACACCAGCGCGGTCGCAACCCCGTCCCGACGCATCGTGGCAATCAGCGCGTGAGCCCCCGGCATCGGGCGGATGCGCGCGGCAGCCTCGGCGAGCACGGAAGCCGGCAATCCGGTCAGCAACCCGACCCGCGCCGTCAGCGCGGCGACGAAATCGAGTTCGCCGTTCATCGCCCGCCGGGTGATCTCGGCGACCTCGGTCCGCTGCCCGACGAAATCGGCGAGCTCGTCGAGCATCTCGTTTTCGATCATCGTCGATTCCATATCGGCGACGAGCAGCCGCTTCCGCCGCCCTGCCATCGGCTGCACGACGACGTCGATCGGCGCCCCGCCGATCCGCCGCCGAGCCGTAACCGCAGCCGCCTCCGCCTCCAGCGGGCCGAGCGGCAGCAGGTCGCACGCTTCGCCGGCGGCAAGCCACACGATCTTTGCGGCCAGGTCTCGGGCCAGCTCGCCGGCCACGGCGGAAAGGGCCGCGGAATTGCCTGCGGGCGCCAGCAACGTCATTACGAGGCCCATGTCATCCCCTGCCCCGCAGCCCGCTAGCTTCGGCCCTGCGCCAAAGCTCGGTGCCGCGATCGTGATCGCCGGCCCGACCGCGAGCGGCAAATCGGCGCTGGCGCTCGAACTTTCCGCATCCCTCGGCGGGGTTATCATCAACGCCGACGCGCTGCAGATCTACCGCGACTTGAATATCCTGACGGCGCGTCCGGATGCTGCCGCCGAGGCGCGCGCGCCGCATCGGCTGTACGGCTTTCTCGATGCCGCGGAACGCGGTTCGGCCGCGCGGTGGCGAGCGCTGGCGCTCGCAGAAATCGCCGCGGCGCATGCGGCCGGGGCCGTCCCGATCGTGGTCGGCGGCACCGGACTATACCTGCGGGCCTTGCGCGACGGGTTGGCTCCGGTCCCGGACATTCCGGCGGAAATACGCGCGGAGGCAACCGCGCTGAACCGCGCGCTGGGGGGCCCGGCATTCCGCGCCCGGCTCGGCGAACTCGACCCCGCCGGCGCGGCAAGGCTGCCTGCCGCGGACCGGCAGCGGCTGGTGCGCGCCTACGAGGTCGTGCGCGCGACCGGGATCCCGCTCGACGAATGGCGCCGACGCCAAACCGCCACCGCGTCGTCCTGGAATTTTGCAACCATTCTGCTGATGCCGCCGCGCGAGCCGCTTTACCGCGCCTGCGATGCCCGCTTCGCGGCGATGATCGAGGCCGGCGGGTTGGCAGAGGCCGCCGCGCTCAAGGCGCGCGGCCTTGACCCGGAGCTGCCGGCAATGAAGGCCGTCGGGGTCCCGGAGCTGGTTCGGCATCTGCGGGGGGAGTTGCCCCTGGCCGAAGCCGTCGAGGCGGCACAATGCGCCACTCGCCGCTACGCCAAGCGGCAGAGAACATGGTTCAGGCACCAGGTCACGGCCGACCTCGTCTTGGAAGGGCAATTTTCGGAAAGTTTGCTGCGGTGCTCCCGTCATTTTATTGACCAATTTTTGTTGACCCATTCCGTCGCGGATGGCTAGGGTGCGCCTCCCCCGGCCATGGGTGTTCCTGGCCGGCGCGCGAATTATCGTCCCCGAGGAGAAAACCATGTCGGCCGAGCCGATCGCCGGAGCGGACATCGTCATCAAGGCGCTGGTCGATCAGGGCGTCGAGATCGTCTTCGGCTATCCCGGCGGCGCGGTTCTGCCGATCTACGATTCCTTGTTCAAGCAGAACGCGTTGCGCCACATCCTGGTGCGCCAGGAAGGGGGCGCGGTGCACGCCGCCGAAGGCTATGCGCGCTCCACCGGCCGGGTCGGCGTCGTGCTGGTCACCAGCGGTCCCGGCGCCACCAACGCGGTGACCGGGCTGACCGACGCGCTGATGGATTCGGTGCCGATCGTGTGCCTGACCGGACAGGTGCCGACCCACCTGATCGGCAATGACGCGTTTCAGGAGGCCGATACCACCGGCATCACCCGGCCCTGCACCAAGCACAATTACCTGGTCAAGGACGTGCGCGACCTCGCGCGCACGCTGCACGAGGCGTTTTACGTGGCGCGCAGCGGCCGGCCGGGGCCGGTCGTCGTCGATCTGCCGAAGGACGTGCTGTTTGCCTCGGGCCCCTATGCCGGGCCGGAACAGGCGCGTCACAAGACCTACCGGCCGCAGCTCGACCCCGACCCGGCGCGCGCCGCCGAGGCCGCCGCGCTGATCGCCGCCGCCAGGAGGCCGCTGTTTTACGGCGGCGGCGGGCTGATCAATTCCGGGCCGCAGGCCTGCGCCCGTTTTACAGAGCTGGTGCGGCGGGCCGATGCGCCCTGCACCTTGACGTTGATGGGGCTCGGCGCGTTTCCGGCCAGCGACCCGCATTACCTCGGCATGGTCGGCATGCACGGCACCTACGAGGCCAATCTGGCGATGCATGATTGCGACCTGATGGTCGCGGTGGGGGCGCGCTTCGACGACCGCGTCACCGGACGCCTCAACGCCTTCTCGCCGGGATCGAAAAAGATCCACATCGACATCGACCCGTCCTCGATCAACAAGAATGTGCGGGTGGATCTGCCGATCATCGGCGATGTCGGCGCGGTCTTGGCGGCGATGCTCGCCGCCTGGCCGGGTCAGGCCCGGCGCGACGATGCGGCGCATTCCGAATGGTGGCGCCAGATCGAGGCCTGGCGCGCTCGCAACTGCCTGCGCTACGACAACAGCCGGCGCGACCTGATCAAGCCGCAATACGCGATCGAGCGGCTTTACGCGCTGACCCGCGACCGCGACACCTACATCACCACCGAGGTCGGCCAGCACCAGATGTGGGCGGCGCAATTTTACAAATTCGAGGAGCCCTATCGCTGGATGACCTCGGGCGGGCTCGGCACGATGGGCTACGGCCTGCCGGCCGCGGTCGGGGTGCAGGTCGCGCATCCGGACTCGCTGGTCATCGACATCGCCGGCGAAGCCTCGATCCTGATGAACATCCAGGAATTGTCGACGATCGCCCAGTACCGGCTGCCGGTAAAGGCGTTCATCCTCAACAATCAGTATATGGGCATGGTGCGCCAGTGGCAGGAATTGCTGCATGGCGGCCGCTACTCCGAGACCTACAGCGCGGCATTGCCGGATTTCGTCAAACTGGCCGAGGCCTTCGGCGCGACCGGGCTGCGGGTCGAGAAGCCGGACGAACTCGATCACGCGATCCGCGCGATGATCGATACCCCCGGCGCGGTGGTCGTCGATGTCATGGTCGATCCGGCCGAGAACTGCTTTCCGATGATCCCCTCTGGCGCCGCCCACAACGAGATGCTGCTCGGCCTCGAGGACAAGGCGGCGAAGCCCGTCTCCGAGGAAGGCATGGTGCTGGTGTAGCGATGCTCGGAATGCGCCCCATCAACTCGTCATGGCCGGGCTTGTCCCGGCCATCCACGTATGGCAGCTGTGGCCCGTCCGTGGATGCCCGGGACAAGCCCGGGCATGACGGATAAGATTGTCTCGGTTCCCCTCAGGTGGCGGTCGAGCGGCACACGATCGCGGTGCTCGTCGATAACGAGCCGGGGGTGCTGGCGCGCGTGATCGGCCTCTTTTCGGGGCGCGGCTACAACATCGAGAGCCTGACCGTCGCCGAGGTCGATCGCGCCAATGCCCTGTCGCGCATCACCGTCGTGACCTCCGGCACGCCGATGATCATCGAGCAGATCAAGGCGCAATTGTCGCGCCTGGTGCCGGTGCACAAGATCCGCGACCTGACCGAGGAGGGTCCCTACGTCGAGCGCGAGATGGCGCTGGTCAAGGTCGCCGGCAAAGGCGAAGGGCGGATCGAGGCTCTGCGCCTCGCCGGCATCTTCCGCGCCAATGTCGTCGATTCGACGACCGAAAGCTTCGTCTTCGAACTGACCGGCTCGGCCGACAAGCTGAATGCCTTCATCGCGCTAATGGAGCCGCTGGGCCTCGTCGAAATCTCCCGCACCGGCGCCGCCGCGATCGCCCGCGGGGCCGGGCGGTTTTGAGATCGAACCGGGCAGACACACACCCGTCGTTGCGAGGAGCGCAGCGACGAAGCAATCTCGTCCCGGGTAGACGCACCCTGCGCGAGATTGCTTCGCTACGCTCGCAATGACAGCGGAGGTTGCGCTTCATGCCTCCGCGGCGCACCAACACGATGGGAGAATAGAAATGCGCGTGTATTACGACCGCGATGCGGATGTGAACCTGGTGAAGTCGAAGAAGGTCGCGGTTATCGGCTACGGCAGCCAGGGGCATGCGCACGCCAACAATCTGCGCGACAGCGGCGTCAAGGACGTGGTCGTGGCATTGCGCCCGGGCTCGGCCTCGGCGAAGAAGGCGGAAGACGCGGGGCTCAAGGTCATGACCGGCGCCGAGGCCGCGAAATGGGCCGACATCGTTATGGTGCTGACCCCCGACGAATTGCAGGCCCAGCTGTACGCGACCGACCTGCGCCCGCATATGCGCGAAGGCTCGGCGCTGGCGTTCGCGCACGGGCTCGCCATCCATTTCCGGCTGATCGAGCCGCGCCCCGACATGGACGTGTTCATGATCGCGCCAAAGGGCCCGGGGCATACGGTGCGCTCGGAATATCTGCGCGGCGGCGGCGTGCCGTGCCTGGTGGCGGTCGAGCAGAACCCGTCCGGCAACGCGCTCGAAATCGCGCTCAGTTACGCCTCGGCGATCGGCGGCGGCCGCGCCGGCGTCATCGAGACCAGCTTCCGCGAGGAATGCGAAACCGACCTGTTCGGGGAACAATCGGTGCTCTGTGGCGGCCTGACCTCATTGATCACCGCCGGTTACGAAACCCTGGTCGAGGCCGGCTATGCGCCCGAGATGGCCTATTTCGAGTGCCTGCACGAAGTGAAGCTGATCGTCGATCTGATCTATGAAGGCGGCATCGCCAATATGCGGTACTCGATCTCGAACACCGCCGAATTCGGCGATTACACGCGGGGGCCGCGGGTCATCGACGACCACGTCAAGGCCGAGATGAAGCGGATTCTGGCCGACATCCAATCCGGCCGCTTCGCGCGCGAATGGGTTCTCGAAAACACCGCCGGCCAACCGAGCTTCAAGGCGATGCGGCGGCGCAGCGCCGAGCACGACATCGAAAAGGTCGGCGAAAAATTGCGCGCGATGATGCCCTGGATCAAGCAGAACGCGCTGGTGGACAAAACCAAGAACTGAGCGGCGCGATGCCTGCGCGCGCCCTGCGCCTCTACCTGGTGCGGCACGGCCAGTCCGAGGCCAACCTCGACAATACGGTGAACGCGCGCCTGCCGGATCACAACGTGCCGCTGTCGGCCGAGGGACATAAGCAGGCGGCCGCCGCCGGTCACGTCCTCGCGCGCACTCTGGGTCCCGACCGGCGGGTTCGCCTTTTCGTCAGCCCCTATGTCCGCACCCGCGAAACCAGCGCCGGTATCGAGGCGGCGTTAGGGGCGACAGGGACGCGTTTCGACAAGCGCGAGGCGATTGAACTTCGCGAGCTTGAGTTCGGCCTGTTCGACGGCATTCCCGACGGCGACCTGCCGCGCCTCTTTCCGCGCGAATACGAGCATTACGACAAGCACCGGCGTTTTTCCGGCGAGTTCTTCGCGCCGATGCCGCTTGGCGAAAGCCGCTGCAACGTCGCCGATCGCGTCAAGGCGGTGTTCGGGACGATCCTGCGCGATGCCGCCGCCGACCGCCCCGACCCGATCACCGATTTCGTGATCGTCAGCCACGGGGTCACGATCCGTTGCTTCCGCCTGCAATGGATGCATTACGGCTGGGAATGGTACGAGCAGCAGCGCAACCCGTGGAACTGCTCGGTCCAGCTGATCGAGGGCCGACCCGGCGGCGGCTACTCGGATACGCTGCTGTTCGAGGGCTTTCGTCCGTCCGAGACGCGCCAGACCCGGCGCGAAGAGGGCGTCGTTAGCGCGGCTCCTTAGACGGGCGGCCGGTCGGCGCCGCCGGCCGGCAACCTGCTGCGGAGGTGTTTGCGTTTGCAACGCCGAATCCGCTATGCCGATCCGGTCATCTTCAAAAGGGGCCAGCGCCGTGATGCGGGTGCTGCATGTCGCGGCCGAGCTTTTCCCTTGGGTCAAGACCGGCGGCCTTGCCGACGTGACCGCGGCATTGCCGCCGGCGCTGGCGCGGCTCGGGGTCGAGACGCGGCTGTTGCTGCCGGGCTTCCGCGCGTTTCTCGATGCCCTGCCGCTGACCGACGTGGCGCGGCTTCAAACCCCGTTCGCGAGGGAGCGGGTCCGCCTCGGGCGGGCGGCATTGCCGGGCGGCGCGCTGCATCTCTATGTCGTCGATCACCCGGCCTTCTACGACCGCCCGGGGAACCCCTATGCCGGCCCCGACGGCGCCGATTGGCCGGACAATCCCCGCCGTTTCGCGCTGCTCGGCTGGGTCGCGGCGGCGCTCGCCGGCGGGGCCGACCCGGACTGGCGCGCCGACATCCTGCACGGTCATGATTGGCATGCCGGCCTCGCCCCGGCCTATCTCGCCGCGGCCCCGGTGAGCCCGCCGGTGGCGACCGTCTACACCGTCCACAACCTCGCCTACACCGGTTTTTTCCCGGCCTCGGCGTTTGCCGGGCTGGCCCTCCCGGTCGGGTTCTTCGGCGTTGACGGGGTCGAGTTTTACGGTGGAGTGTCGTTCATGAAAGCCGGGCTGTTTTATGCCGACCGGCTGACGACGGTCAGCCCGACCTATGCCCGCGAGATCCAGACCCCCGCCTTCGGCGTAGGGTTTGAGGGGCTGCTGCGCAGCCGCGCCGCGGTGCTCAGCGGCATCCTGAACGGTGTGGACCCGCAGGTCTGGTCCCCTGAGAACGACCCGGAATTGCCGCAGCGCTATGTCCTGCGCACCGCCGGGGCCGGCAAGGCCGCCGCCAAGGCAGCGCTGCAGCGCCGCCTCGGGCTCGACGAGACGCCGTCCGCGCCGTTGTTCGGCGGGGTCAGCAGGCTGACCCCGCAAAAGGGCCTCGACCTGCTGCTGACCGTGGTGCCGGACCTCGTCGCGGCCGGCGGTCAACTCGCTTTGCTCGGCTCCGGAGACCGCGATCTCGAGCAAGGTTTCGCCGCCGCCGCGTTCTCTCATCCCGCGAGCATCGGCGTGGAACTCGGCTATGACGAGAGCCTGTCGCATCTGATCGTGGCCGGCGCCGATGCGATGGTCGTGCCGTCGCGCTTCGAGCCGTGCGGGCTGACCCAGCTCTACGCGCTGCGTTACGGCGCGCTGCCAATCGTGCGGCGGGTCGGCGGCCTGGCAGATACGGTCATCGACGCCACCGCGGCGACGCTGGCCGAAGGCACCGCCACCGGTTTCGCATTCGAGGAGGAGAGCCCGCAAGGGCTGCTGCGGGCGGTAGAGCGTGCCTTGGCCCTTTATCGCGACCGCAACGCCTGGCGCCGGGTCATGCGGCGCGGGATGACCCGCGATTTCAGCTGGGATACAGCGGCGCGGCAGTATCTCGAACTTTATCGCGGGCTCCGGCCGGATTGACACCAACGCCGTTGCGGATCGGTTGCTCCGTCCGCTGCCGATAGGCTCGCCGGGGTCCTCGATCGCGCCGCGGCAATCACTCGAACACCAGCCATTTGCGCACGGTAATGAGCCAGGAAAGTCCCATGATGGTAAGAAGCGCCAGGACGAAGGTGGTATATCCGAAATCGAAATAGGTCGGGACGGTGCTGCCGAACATCCCGGCCCGGATCATTTCATAAGCTTGCAGCGAGGGCTGGAACAATGCAATGCGGCGCGCCACCGGCGGCAGCCAGTAGCTCAGGTAGAAGCACCCCGAGACGGCAATGTACATGTAGCCGATCGGCATCCATATCTTCTCGACCCAGACCGAACGTTCGCTAAGCGCGCCGATGACGAGAGCGACGCTCGCACACCACCAGATCATGTAGAGGTAGCCGACATACAGCATCGTTACATTCTGCGGCGGTTGCACCGCGCCCACCGCGACGAGCACTACCAGGGAAACTACCGCGGCCCCCAAATTCGAGAAAACCTCGAGAACGATGCGGGCCGCGAGAATATCAAATGTCGTAATGGCACGGTGATAGAGCAGGGACGCGTTGCCGCGGATGGCATGAATTGCCATGCCGCCAAGATGTCGATAAAGCATCAGCGGCAGATATCCGCTCCAACTGACATCGGCCCACAACAAACCGCCTTCGGTATAACGCGGCCGGATTACTGACCACATCGTCAAGACTGGAAACACGAATAGCAGCGGCTCCAGAAAGATCCAGGCGAAACTGAGGCTTTCGCGACCATACCGGGTGTAGATTTCGCGGATGACCAAAGCCGAAATGATCCGCCGCTGTGTCGTGAGAGCCCTGAAAAACGCGATCATGTGCCCTGAAACATGATTGATCCGAGCGGGCTGGGAGTGCGCCCGCTGTCACTGATCCCATCCGCCGCGGTCGGCCTCGCCGCAATCAAGCCGAAAACGGCATCAGCGGACGATCGACTGAAGGGTGGCTCCCGATGCCGTTGGGCTCGTAAATCATGATCCGACTGCCTTCGTTGTCGATGTCGATCGCCACCTGGATCAGCTTGCGCAATGCCTCGCAAACTGCGGCGCGTTTCTCCGGACGTGTCACGAATATCAGAAAGCCGCCGCCGCCGGCGCCGAGCAATTTGCCGCCGCTGGCGCCGGCCGCCATGGCCGTCTGGTAGATGTCATCGACGAGTTGGTTGGTGACGCCGCTGGCGAGGCCGCGCTTCACCATCCAGGCTTCGTTGAGCATCTCGCCGATGCGGTAGATCGGTTCGCGCTCGTCCACCAGCAGGGTCTGCGCGTGATCCACCATGCGGCGCAATTCGTGAAGATGGCGCTCATTGCGCCCGATGTTGCCGATCTTTTCCTTGGCGACTTCGGTGGCGTAGCGCGACAGGCCGGAGAACACCAGCAGCAGGGATTGCGCCAGTTCCTGCCGACGGTCGCGGCCTATGAACAAGGGATGCACCGAAAAGCCGCCTTCGCGGTGAAACTCGATGCGGTTGAGACCGCCAAAGGCGGCCCAGACCTGGTCCTGGCAGCCGACGGCTTCGCCTATCACCTCCTGCTCGATACGGATTGCCTCCGCCCCAAGCTCGGCTTTGCGGATCCTTTGACCGCGCAGGGCATAGAGCGAATTGAGCAGCCCGACCGAGAAGGAGGAACTGGATCCCAGGCCCGAGCGCGCCGGCAAGTCGGCGTCGTGATGCACCTCGAGACCCTCTTGTATCCCCATTTCCGAGAAGATGGCGCGTACCGCCGGGTGCTCGATCTCATCGATCTCGTTGGCCAATTCGATCCGGGAATAGACGATGCGGTGCTTGTGGGCAAAAAAGGGCGGCAGCGAGCGGACGCTCAAATAGCAATACTTGTTGATGGCCATGCCGAGTACCGCGCCGCCATGGTCGCGAATCCAATCGGGATAGTCGGTGCCGCCGCCGAAAAGCGATACCCGAAACGGTGTGCGGCTGATGATCATAGATCCCCTCCTTCAGCATGGTGCCGAGCCCGCGCGATCCGGTTTAGGCGCGCAATGCCCGCAAAGCCTATATCGGCCATCTTCTTCCCCCGAGAGACTTGCGCTTCGGGCCGATAGAGGCGGCCAGCCGGCCCCCCGCCGGGTGCAAGACGTATACCGAACGACGATCGGCGGCCCGGTATGCCCGGGCGCGGTCGAAAAACAGGGCAAAACCCGGTCGCTAACGTTTTGGCCGGTCTTTGGCTCGAATCCAAAGGCTCTCCCGAATCGATCAGCCCGGATCAAAGAGGACCGCTTCCGAGAAAGGCAGCGAACTGGCTAACATGAGTTTAAACCGCTGTCCAGCACGTGCCCGTTTTCCCTTATCTTACAATGAGAACAGGAAAAGAGCGCGTTCGCACGACTGTCGCGCTGGAAACGAACGCCCCAATCCTTGCTCCCCGATCGCGGCTTCGTAAATGATTTAACTTACTTACCTGGAAGGCCGAGGTTCGGCCATGACATGTCATTCCGAACACGAGGTTGAATATCGTTCGCCTTGGGCGCAGTTCTGGCGCAAGTTGAGGCCGCGGAAAAAAAAGCCGATCAGCAACGGGCGGTGTCTCCGTCGCTGATTGGACCTACACCGTGCTATGGGCCATCATACAACGCTGTCCACTCACCGGTGCGGATGCAGCCGGGTGACATGGCCCATTTTGCGCCCGGGCTTGACCTCGGCCTTTCCGTAGAGATGCAGCTTTGTCAGCGGGTCGTTGAGCGCATCGCGCCACTTCTCAACATCACGGCCGACCAGGTTTTTCATTACTGCGTCGGAGTGGCGCTCGGTCGATCCGAGCGGGTGCCCGCAAATCGCGCGCACCAGCTGCTCGAACTGGCTCGTATAGCAGGCATCCACGGTCCAGTGTCCGGAATTGTGCGGGCGAGGCGCCAGCTCGTTGACCAACAATTCGCCGCCCTCGGTCACGAACATCTCGACCGCGAGTACGCCGACGAGGTCGAGTCTTTCGGCGACATGCCGTGCGATGGCCTCGGCCCGCATGGCGGTTTCAGGCATGATCCGTGCCGGAGCGATCGTCGTATCGAGTATGTGATTGACGTGATGATTTTCGACTGGCGGATAGGTAGCCCAGGCGCCGATGGCGCCGCGCACGACGATGACCGAAATCTCATAGGCGAAATCGACGAAAGCTTCGAGAATCCCGATATCGCCGCCCATTCGGCGCCATGCTTCCTCGGCGGTCAGGTCGGGGGTCAGCGAGACCTGCCCCTTGCCGTCATACCCCATGCGCACGCTTTTGAGGACGGCGCGGTAGCCGAAGTCGCGCATGGCCCGGGCCAGCGCCGCCGCATCGGACACTTCGCGGTAGCCGGTGGTGGCGACATCGATCGAGCGCAGGAAATCCTTTTCGCGCAACCGGTCCTGCGAAATCTCGAGCACTTCCGGCCGCGGCGATACCGTCGTCGCGGCGGCAACGCGGCGCACTGCGGCGCTCGGAATATTTTCGAATTCGAAGGTCGCGACATCGATCGCGGCGGCAAAACGGTCGAGCGCCGCGGTGTCTTCGAACGAACCCACCGTCGCCGCCGCCGCGACCTGGGCGGCGGGGCTGTCCGGCGCGACGGCGTAGACGTGGCAGCGATAGCCGAGTCGCGCCGCCGCGAGCGCCGTCATGCGGCCGAGCTGGCCGCCGCCGAGAATTCCGATCGTCGCTCCCGGCGCGAGCATCACGTGGCGACCGACTGTCCCGTCGAGCCGGTCGGCACGGTTGGGGCGACAGCTGCGGTTTGCGCTTCGCGCCACGCGGCCAAGGCACGAGCCGCGGCCGGGTCGCCGACCGCCAGGACCGCTGCCGCGAACAGGGCAGCGTTGACGGCGCCGGCACGGCCGATCGCGAAGGTCGCCACCGGTACTCCACCGGGCATCTGCACGATCGATAACAGGCTGTCGAGGCCGTTCAGGGCTCGGCTCTCGACCGGCACCCCGAGAACCGGCAACGGCGTCAGGGCCGCGGTCATGCCGGGCAGATGCGCCGCCCCGCCCGCGCCGGCAATAATCACCCGCAACCCGCGCGACTGGGCGCCGCGCGCATAATCGTACAAACGCTCGGGCGTGCGGTGCGCCGAAACGATTCGCGCCTCATAGGGGATGCCAAGCCGGTCGAGCGTATCGGCGGCATGCCGCATCGTCTCCCAATCCGATTGGCTTCCCATGATGATGCCGACCGCGCAACCGGGTTCCGTCATCGCCTCCTTGGCAAAGGGCTGCAAACGGCCGGCATTATAAGGACCGAACCCGGTCGCACAAGCGCGCCCGGCATCGGCTCGGCACGAGGTCGACGCCTTCGGCCGGTACATACGCGACGCCGCGAAATCGCTTCAGGCGATCCCGCGCTGTCGTTTATCGTCGCAGCAGACGCCGCGCCGGAGAGTGTTGATCGCATGCGGATCCGGGACTCGAAGCCTGCCGCCGGTGCCGCGCCAAAGGCGCGGCGCGAGCGGGCGAGGTCGGCCGAGCCCGAGGCGGCGCTGAGCCGCGGACCGGTCGCCAGTGTCGTGCTCGCCGGCATCCCCGAGGCCGAACTGACCCCGACCGTTCGCGCGGCCTTGATGAAGCTGCTGGCGGAAGTGCAGCAGCTGCGCCGCGAGCTCGAAGAGTCGCGAGCGCGCATCGCCTTTCTCGAGCGCCTGGCCGATGAGGATGCGCTGACCCCGATCGCCAACCGCCGGGCCTTCGTGCGCGAGCTGTCGCGCATGGTCGCATTCAGCAAGCGTTACGGCTCGCCAGCCAGCGTCGTGTATTTCGACGTTAACGGCATGAAGCAGATCAACGACAGACACGGGCATGCCGCCGGGGATGCCGCCCTGCTGCACATCTCCCGGATCCTGCTCGACAATATCCGCGAAAGCGATATTGTCGGCCGGCTCGGCGGCGACGAGTTCGGCGTCATCCTGGCGCAAACCAACCAGGAGCGTGCCAACCGCAAGGCGGCCAGCCTCGCCCGTGCGATCGCCGAGACCCCGCTGCGCTGGCAGGATGTCGACATTCCGGTAACCGCCGCGTTCGGCGTCTATTCCTTCTCGGACCGGGACGACCCGCAACAGGCCATCGATGCCGCCGATCGCGCGATGTACCAGCAAAAGCGCGGACCGAGTCCGGCTAAGCGATGATGTCGGGGAGCAGCTCGCTTTCGATCTTCGAAATCTGATCCTTGAGCATCAGCTTGCGCTTTTTCAGCCGCTGCAGCTGGAGCTGGTCGAAAGGCGCGCGCTCGATGATGCGCGCGATCACGTCGTCGAGATCGCGGTGCTCGGTTTTCAGCGCGGCCAGCTTGGCCTTCAAGGCTTCAGTGTCGAGATCCATGGCAGGCTGGTGCGATAGCCGGCGCAGCATAGCATAGGCGGGCGGTGCCGTGGCGGCGGGCATATGACGGCGAGAGGCGAGGCGCCGCTCGTAGCGGCCGAGGCGTTCTGGCGTTTCTCGGTAAAGTTCTACGCGCACGCGGATAACCGACAGGCTCTGCTGGCGCTGCAGGATCGCGGCGGGCTCGACGTCAACCTGGTGCTGTTCGCGCTGTGGCTCGGCCTCTCCGGCCGCGCCCCCCTCAGCCAGCCGCAGCTTGTCGTCGCGGAGGAGGCAATCGGCAAAATCCGGCAACAGATTACCGAGCCGCTGCGGCATTTGCGACGCCGGCTCAGGCGCGATCCCGATGCGGATGTGCAACGGCTGCGCCGGCAGATCGCGGCGGTCGAACTGGCGACCGAAAAGGCGGCACAAGCGCGGCTGGCGGCGCTGGCCGGAGCGGCCGAGCCAGGCACCGCGCCGGAATCGCGCCGTGCCGCGGCGGAGCGCAACCTGGTCCTCTGTCTCGGCCCCCGCCATGCCGCCTCGGCCGAGGCGGCAGCGTTGCGGCAGGCGCTTGCGGAATTTGCCGGGCCGGGATGAACGGCTCAGTTTCTGACCGGCTTGGAGCGCGGCGCCGCCGCGCCGGCGGTCGGCGGTTCGCCCCAGCGCCTGACCGAGCCCGAATCCAGTCCGAACAGGTCGAGGACCCGCCCGAGCGTCTGGTCGATCATGTCCTCGAGGCTGCGCGGCTTGGCATAGAAGGCCGGGACCGGCGGGGCGATCACCGCGCCCATTTCGGACAGCGCCGTCATCGTGCGCAGGTGGCCGGTATGGAGCGGCGTCTCGCGCACCAGCAGCACCAGCCGGCGCCGCTCCTTCAGCACGACATCGGCGGCGCGCGACAGCAGCGTCGTCGTCGCGCCGGTGGCGATCTCGGCCATGCTGCGGATCGAGCACGGCGCCACGATCATGCCGATGGTGTGAAACGACCCCGACGAGATCGGCGCCGCCATATCGCCGATCGCATGCACGGCGTCGGCGCGGGCGCGCAGTTCGGCGAGCTTCAGACCGGTTTCAAGCGCCAGCGTGACCTCGGCGGAGCGGGTGATCACAAGATGCGTTTCGACCGGCAGCGGCCGCAGCAGCTCCAGCAGGCGGGCGCCGTAGATCGCTCCGGAGGCGCCGCTGATGCCGACGATCAGTCGCGGCGGGTGCGTGTTCGCAGGATCGCTTGACATCGCACCCCTTTCCCAGGTCGCCCCTTTGAAACCGGCTGAGACAGCATATCTGCATGGCTGGTAGGATTCTCCGGCCGATCCCGCATCGGTCTCGGCCGCGACTGCCGTTTAGCAGGGAGGACGCTGCATGTCGCTGCAGGATCGCATCGAGGCGCTGAAGGAAAAGCATGCCGCGCTCGAGCGGGCGCTTGACGAGGAAAACGGCCGCCCGCTGCCCAACCAGGATGCGATCCACGATCTGAAGCGGCAAAAGCTGCGCATCAAAGACGAAATCTTCCAGCTCGAAAAACATTGAAGACGCGACGCCCACACGCGCTCTGAGGCGGTCCGCCGCGGCGAAGCTAACGGTGGACCGCTCCCGCCACTTGGCAATGCCCCTTTCGCCGGCAGAGTAACCGTGGACGGGAGAGAATTGCTGTACCACGCCTATCCGGTCGGCGAGGAACTGGTGGATGTCGGGCGGATTACCCGGTCATAACCTCGGCGCGCGGCGCTTGCTGCATAGCCGCCAGCGAGCCGTGATCGAACACCTGGTCCGGGGAACGGCTTTCGAGCAAGAAATCTTGAGCCGGCTGCCCAAAATGCGGGTCCAGGAGATGGCCGACGGCGGCATGGGCAGTCTCAAATTCCCCCGCAATCGGCCCGCAACACGGCACGAAATTCGGCAGCTTGCGGAAGCCTCGTTCGAAGATGACGACGGAGTTCCGGTTTCCATGACCTTGACGGGCGACGAGGCCGGTAATCTGCTCGAACTCGATGTCTTCGAGGCCGATGGATCGCCGCTGCGCCGCTATCCCAAGCCGGACCAGATCAAGCGCATCCATCGCGACGGAAAACTCGGCTACCCCGCATAGCGGGCGATTTCTTGCGGAAGGCTCGATCGCGGGCCATGATCGGCGGGCTATCAGGTCCTGACGCGATGAGGAGGGCGCTCCCATGCCGAACCGGGTCGGAGAAAACCTCGCCAAGAAGAAATTGCAGCGCGGCGAACTGGTGCTGTGCATGGGGGTCAACCAGCTGCGCACGCCGAACATCGCGATGATCGCGGCGGCTTGCGGCTTCGACGCGGTCTATATCGACCTGGAGCACAATCCGACCTCGCTCGAAACCGCCGCTGCGGTCTGCGTCGCGGCGCTCGGGATGGGGATCACGCCGATCGCGCGGGTGACGTCGCACGACGCCCATGACGCGACCCGCATTCTCGATTGCGGCGCCCAGGGCGTGATGGTGCCGCACGTCAACAACGCCGCCGAGGCGCGGGCGGTGGTCGACGCCTGCCGCTACGCGCCGTTCGGGCACCGCTCGGCCTATGGCTCGGGGCCGGCGCTCGGCTATGCCGCCAAGGGGCAAGCCGAGGTGTGCCGTATCCTCAACGAGGAGACTCTGCTGATCGCGATGATCGAAACCCCGGAGGGGGTCGAGAACGCCGCCGCGATGGCGGCGCTCGACGGCATCGACGTGCTGCATATCGGGTCAAGCGATCTCAGCACCGAGATGGGGATTCCCGGCCAGTACGAGCACGACCGCATGCGCACCGCTTACCAGCAGGTGGCCGATGCGGCCCGCGCCCACGGCAAGGCGATGGGGGTCGGCGGCGTGCGCGAGAATTTCGAGTTCCAGAGCTGGCTGTTCGGCATCGGGGTGCGATACCTGACCGGCGGCTCCGATGTCGGTTATATCCTCAGTGCCGGCCGCGCCGATGTGAAACGGCTGCGCGAGGTGCCGCTGTCTTGAGAGGATGCCCGTGCGCTGGCTGATTTGCGCCTTTGCCGTGCTGCTGGCCGGGGGATCGGCCCGCGCCCAGCCATACCCGTCGCCGCAGTATCCATCGCCGCAGTATCCATCGCCGCAGTATCCATCGCCGCAGTATCCATCTGGGCAGTATCCATCTGGGCAATATCCCTCTGGGCAATACCCGTCGCCGCGCTACTCGCCGCAACAGTACCCGCCCTTTGCACCGCCGGCCGGCCCCGGACCGATTGAAGCAACGCCGGGCGCCGGACCCGGACCGGCGGCCGCGCCCGCTGAACAGACCGGCCGCGTGTTTTGCGATCAGACCGTCAGCTTCCGGCTCTCCGACCGGGCCGAAATTCCCGAGCCTTATCGGGGGTTCGTCGGGATCTGGAGCGACGCCGCTTGGGATGCGCGCACTTGCGCCGCGTTGATCGTCGAGAATGTCAGACCCGATGGCACCGCGACGATCCTTTATGTCCACGGCCCCAACGGGTCGGGTTCGCGCGTGCCGGGGATGGTGCTGCACGGAACCGGCATCGTCCGCAACGGCGAGTTGCGGTTCCAGAACTCGGACGGCTCGCAATACGCTTTCCGACCGCTGCTCGCCGACCTCGACGGCCATCTCACGACCCCAAAAGGCGCGGTGTTCGAAGCCGTCTTCAAGAAAACCCTGTGACGCGGCGGCCCCGGGCAGCCCCGGGATTCGGGTGGTCAGCGTCGTGCTGGTGCGCCTGGCGGCCCGGCCTGCTGCACGGCCGCTCCGGTTGGATGACCATCACCGGCATGACGGTTCGAAGCGGGCCTGCGTCTAGTACCCGGCATCATAGAAGGATGAGTCGCCCTTTCCCCCTCTCCCCCGCCGGCCGGGGGAGAGGGGCGGGGTGAGGGGGCCGATGATACTGAGACGCCGGCGCTGCCCACCTCACCCTCCCATTGCTCCGCAATGGGTCCCTCCCTCTCCCCCCCAACGGGCGGAGAGGGGCTTTCCAGCGCGTATCGCGGTCCAATGATTCCGGGTACTAGCTTCTACCGCATTGGCGCCCCGGATCTTACACTGCGGCGATGACCTTTCGCCGCGACCTGTTTCCGCCGATCGAGCCCTACCGCACCGGGCGATTGCGGCTCGATGCGCGTCATACGATGTATTGGGAGGAGACCGGAAATCCGGGCGGCGCGCCGGTTCTGTTTCTGCATGGCGGGCCGGGGGCCGGGGCGACCGCCGTGCATCGGCGCTTTTTCGACCCGGCGCATTGGCGCATTGTCATCTTCGATCAGCGCGGCAGCGGCCGGTCGACGCCGCTCGGCGAGATCGAGGACAACACGCCCGCACACCTGATCGCCGACATCGAGCGGCTGCGTCGCGAGCTCGGGATCGCGCGGTGGCTGGTGTTCGGCGGTTCCTGGGGCTCCACTCTGGCGCTGCATTACGGCGAGAGCTACCCGGAGCGCTGTCTCGGCCTCGTGCTGCGCGGCATTTTTCTGTGCCGAAACGAGGAGATCGACTGGTTCCTCTATGGCATGCGCACGGTTTTCCCGGAAGCCTGGCGAGCTTTTGCCGGGTTCGTGCCGGCAGCGGAGCGCGACGATCTGCTGGCCGCCTATCATCGCCGGCTCATCGATCCCGACCCGCGCGTGCACATGCCGGCGGCGCGCGCCTGGAGCCTCTACGAAGGCGCCTGCTCGACGCTGCTGCCGAATCC
>Ga0213875_10000176_pt1:0-62500 | contig 67409 bp, 54 predicted proteins | sample BarmaccomBMRX_R8_FD_160105 | JGI IMG/M metagenome (GOLD analysis project Ga0213875, IMG submission 160105) | Root-associated microbial communities from Barbacenia macrantha in rupestrian grasslands, the National Park of Serra do Cipo, Brazil - RX_R8 | ecosystem: Host-associated > Plants...
TTGGCGGACAGACCTCACTTACAGGAGCCCCGCTGCCTTCGCAGCAGCATCAGTACCTATCGAAGCGATTTGACAGCAGGCCAGCCCCGTTAACTGACCGGCCTTGGGATTAACCCCGTGTTCACCGCGAGCGGGGTGCCTCCGGCGCGCACGCCGCGCCTTCCGCTCGCCTCCTGACCGCTCGGGATCGCCAGCTGGCGTTCGCTAACGCATTGCTAGCGGCAGGCGCAAGGGTGGCGTCAGCAGGCCAGTGGCCGGATGGCCACGGTCGCGCACGCTTCAGCAGGAATCAAAGGAGGCTCATATGCGCATGCCAAGAAAACTGCTCGTAGCCGCGCTCGGCATCGCTGGGGCGGCGGTGTTCTTCGTGCCGGGAGCACCGGCTCATGCGGCGGCCCTCCCGGCGGCGCACGCTGCCGCCTCGGCGCCGTCCCCCGTAGGAGCCGAGCTCACGCCCTCCGGCGGCGCGTCCCACGCGGCATCCAGCGCCGTCGACCCGGAGTGCAAGCTGTACTACATGAACCAGCAGGGCAAGCCCGGCGGCCTTGCCCACATCTCCAGCTTCCTGTACCACAACCACAAGATCCGCGCGGTCAAGATCAACGCGGCAGTACAGTGCCGGCGAGTGAGCATGGACCTGTTCCTCCAGGTCACCCTCTGGAAGACGGGCCTGCTCTTCCCGCACAAGGTCGCCGGGCCGACGACCGCGACGGCAGCGAAGGGAAACCTGCTCAAGAATCAGATGACATGGAAGCAGTGCAAGAACAACGCGAGTACCACGTACTACGGGACGGCCTATGGCCGCGTGGTGTTCCAGGGTGTGACGTACAGCGCGTCACTTCAGTCCGGGAACGCCACGCTGGCGTGCGGCACCTGACGACGGCCTGAAAGAATCGCTCGGCGAGGAGGTGTCCCATGCAGGACGCACAGGCGCTGACGACCACGCCGGTCGGCCTGGCACTCCTCGCCGAGCTGGCAGGCCTCGACCGGTGGGATCTCATGGAGCGGATCGGCCAGCCCATACCCGGGACCACGCTGATGCCCGTGTCCTCGCCGGGCCGGGGACAAGGCCAGGCGCAGCGGCAGGGCCGGGCGAGGGCGTCGGCCGGCTCCCGCCGTCAGGCCGCGGACGTCGTGGCCGAGCAGGTGACGGCGGTGGCGGCAGGCCTTGACCGGCTCGCCGGCTGCACCGACCGGCTGGTCCTGTTGTCCGCTTTCGCCGCCGTGATGCTGCCCGGCGCCGTCGACACCGCCGCGGCACCGCACCTGGCCGCCGCCGCGGCGTCCATGCTGCCCGTAGCGCGCTCCCTGGCCGCGGCTCCGGCGGCGCAGTGGTGGTGGGAGCCGTCGGACCGGGATCACCAGCGGTGGCTGGGCGCCGGCGGCGGCCAGCCACCGCGAGGGACGGTGCTGACCGAGGGGGTACGCGCGCAAGCCGCAGCCGACGCCGAAGAAGAACGCCAGGCGGCACGGGACCTGCCATGGCCTCCGGAGAAGGACAAGCTGTACACGGGGACCTGGTGGTCCCCCCCGCTCGGAAGCGGCGTTTTCACCACGACCGGCCCGGTCGGCCCGCTGCCCGCGGTGGAGGCCGGCTGCGCGCTGGACAGCGCCGGCGAGGATCGTTTCGACGTGTGGAACATCGATATCGGACCGCAGGCGCGGATCTGGAACGTCACCAGCCCAGACGACTGGGCCAGGCTCGCCGCGCGCTACCCGCGTGACGTCAGCGCGTCACGAAGGCACGACTGGTACCGGTGGACCGGCAGGGACGGCACATGGATTCTGCCCGACTGGCCGCGGGTGGCCCGCGACTGGGATGGCGTCCACCTCAGTATCGCCGGATACATCACCGCCGCCTCGGGAACCGCGATCCCGGCCGCCGGCGCCGCGACAGTCCTGGCGGGGTGGGGACCGGACCAGACGCTCTGGCTGAACGATGTGTTCACCGCGACACGCCACGCCGGCTCCTGGACCGGGACCCCCGGCCCTGAAGCCTTTCCCGACGTGACCCTGCCGTGGCTCGAGTCCTGACGGCCTTGGCGTGGCTTCAGGCCCGCTAAGCGCCAGCTGCCGGCCTCCCGCGCCCCGGCCTCCCGAGCGCCCCGGCGTGCCGGGCAGAAGCGGCCGCAGGTGGCAGGTGCCGCGGGCGGTGGTACCGAGAGCGCGGCGTCGTGGGCGAGGATCTTCTGGTGCAGCGCGCGCAGCTCGGGGCAGGGTTCGGCGCCGAGCTCGCTGACCAGGGTGTACCTGACTGCCTGGTAGGCAGCCAGCGCATCGCCCTGGCGGCCGTCACGGTAGAGGGCGAGCATCAGCCGGGCGTGCAGGCGCTCTCGTAGCGGATGCTCGACGGTGAGTTTGCGTAGCTCGGGGACCACCTCCGCGTTCCTGCCCAGATGCAGGTCGGCGTCGATGCGTGCCTCCAGCGCCTGCAGCCTCAGCTCTGCCAGCCGCGGCGCCTCGGTGAGCGCGAGCACCGGCGACGGCACGCCGGCCAGCGGCTCGCCGCGCCACAGCGCAAGGCCCGCGCGCAGTTCCCTCGCCCCCGTCACCCAATCGCCCGTCTGGATCGCAGCGACGCCGACGTGCAGCAGCGACTCGAAGCGCTCCGCGTCAAGCTCGCCGGGCTGCAGCCGGATCAGGTACCCGGGCGGTATCGTGCCGATCCTGTGATGGGCCGCGTCATCCAGCACCGTGCGCAGGCGCTTCACGTAGTTCTGCAGGGTCACGCGCGCCGACAGCGGGGGTGCGCCGCCCCAGAGGGCCCAGCTGAGGTCGTCGACCGACACCACCCGGCCGGCGCTCAGCAGCAAGGCGGCGAGCAATGCTCGCTGCTTCCCTCGCGGGATATGCACGTACACGCCATCACAGCGAACCGAAAACGGTCCCAGCACGCCATACTCAACCGCCGCTAGCACGGGGCACCTCCCCGCTGTTCCCCCGGAATCCCGCCATCGCGCGGTACATTTCAGACGCTAGCAGCCGCGGACATCGCTGTCTCTAGCTCGTGCATATCGCCGATGTCACGCGGCTCGCCATGTCACGCGGCGGCATGCGCCCGATCCAGCCAGCTGAGGCGGCACCGCGCGTGCCGCGGGTGCTGGCCGCGCGGCGCACGCCCCAGGTGTTAGCCGGAGGTGTTATTCGGGCCGCGACTCCGCGGCCACCTTCGAGGCCAGGTGCGAGGGAAGGGGCTCGTGGCGCAGGTAATTACGGGTGAACGAGCCCGTGCCGTGCGAGACCGAGCGGAGGTCGATCGAGTACCTGGTGATCTCCAGCTCCGGGATCTCCGCGCGGACCAGGGTACGGCCGACCCCTACCGGCTCGGTGCCCAGCACACGGCCGCGGCGCGATGACAGGTCGGACATCACGGCGCCGACGTACTCGTCGGGCACCAGCACGGACACCTCGTCGACGGGTTCCAGGAGCATCGGCGAAGCCTTCTCGGCGGCGTCCTTCAGCGCGAGCCGTCCGGCCTTCTGGAACGCCATGTCCGAGGAGTCGACGGAGTGGGCCTTGCCGTCGAAGAGCGTGACCCGCACCCCGGTCATCGGGTAGCCGGCCAGCACGCCCTGCTCGAGCTGCCACCGGACGCCCTTCTCGACGGACGGGATGAACTGGCGCGGCACCACGCCGCCGACGATCTTGTCGACGAACTCGAAGCCGTCAGCCGCAGGCAGCGGCTCGACCTTGATGTGGCAGATCCCGTACTCGCCGTGCCCGCCGGTCTGCTTCACGTTCCGGCCGAGCCCTTCCGCCTTGCCGGACACGGTCTCGCGCAGCGGCACCCGCAGCGGAGTGGTCTCCACCGCGACGCCGTACCGGCTGGACAGCCGGTCGAGCAGCACGTCGGCGTGCGCCTCGCCCATACACCAGAGCACCAGCTGGCGGGTTTCGGCGTTCATCTCCAGCCGCATCGTCGGGTCCTCGGCGACCAGCCGGGACAGCGCCTGGGAGAGCTTGTCCTCGTCCGCCTTGGACTTCGCGACGATCGCGACGGGCAGCAGCGGGTCGGGCATGGTCCACGGCTCCATGAGCATCGGCCGTTCCTTGTCCGATAGCGTGTCGCCGGTCTCGGCGGTGCTCAGCTTGGCGACCGCGCAGATGTCACCGGCCGCGCACTGCGGCACCGGGCGCTGCTGCTTGCCTAGCGGGGAGGTGAGCGCGCCGATGCGCTCGTCGTCGTCGTGGTCGGCGTGCCCGCGCTCGGCGCGGCCGTGCCCGGAGACGTGCACCACCGCGTCCGGGCGCAGCGTGCCGGAGAACACGCGCACCAGGCTGATCCGGCCGACGTACGGGTCGGAGGTGGTCTTCACGACCTCGGCGAGCAGCGGCCCCTTGGGGTCAGTGGCCAGGCCGGTGACCGGCTTGCCGTCGGGCGTGGTCACGGCCGGCAGCGGGTGCTCGGACGGAGACGGGAACGCCTGGGTCATGACCTCGAGCAGCTCGGGCATGCCGATGCCGGCCGGAGACGACACGGCGAGCACGGGATAGAAGCTGCCGCGCGCCACGGCCTTTTCCAGGTCCTCGATCAGCACCTTGGCGTCGATCACCTCGCCGCCCAGGTACCGGTCCATGAGGGTTTCGTCCTCGCTCTCGGTGATGATGCCCTCGATCAGCTCGCTGCGCATGGTGTCCATCCGGTCGGCCTCGGCCGGGTCGGGCTCACGCTCGGTCCGGGAACCGCCGGAATAGTCGTACAGCTTCTGTGACAGCAGCCCGATCAGCCCGCGGACGGGCGTGCCCTGCCCGTCGGACACCGGCAGGTACAGCGGTGCCACCGACTCGCCGAACGCGTCACGGCACGCCTGGAGCGCGGTCTCGAAGTCCGCGCGCTGGTGATCGACCTTGGTGATGACCACCGCGCGGGGCATGCCCACGGCGGCGCACTCCTCCCACAGCATGCGCGTGACGCCGTCCACGCCGTCGGTGGCGGACACCGCGAACAGCGCCGAGTCGGCGGCGCGCAGCCCGGCCCGCAGGTCGCCGGTGAAATCGGCGTAGCCGGGCGTGTCCAGGAGGTTAACCTTGATCCCGTTGTGCGTGAGCGGGGCGAGCGTGAGGTTGACAGAACGGTTCTGGCGGATCTCCACCTCGTCGAAGTCGCTGACCGTGGTGCCTTCCTCCACGCGCCCGGTCCGCTGGATCGTCCCGGTATAGCCCAGCAAAGCCTCGACGAGAGTCGTCTTCCCGGTACCCGAATGGCCGACCAGCACGACGTTTCGCACGTTTCCCGGCTGGCTGGCCGCGGATTCCCTGCCGGCGGCGGCTCCCTGGCCTGCCGCACCCGATGTGCCCGTCACTCGCGTCGCCTCCTGTGCTCGTGACCCGGCTCTCCGGTGAGCCGGATCCGTCTGATCCCGGCTGCTGCATGACCAGCCTTAACCCGTCGGTGCCGTTACCACAACCCCCCGGGGAAGAATCGGCCCGGTTGCCGGAAAGTAACGCTCGATAACGGCGGAAGACGAGAGGCATCGTGACAGTAAGATCTTCAGGGCCATGCTGAACAACCTGCGCCCCGCGCTCGCGCGCCTGCTCACCCCCGTCGGTGAGACGCTCGCCCGCACGCCGGTCACGCCGAACGCGCTGACGGTGACCGGCACCGTCGGGGTGTCCGGCGCCACGCTCGGCCTGTTTCCGGCGGGCCAGCTGTTCGCGGGCGCGGCGGTGGCCACGGTCTTCGTCTTCACCGACATGCTGGACGGCATGCTCGCCAGGGTGAAGGGCACGAGCGGCCCGTGGGGAGCGTTCCTCGACTCGACGCTCGACCGCGTCGGGGACGCCTCGGTCTTCAGCGGGCTGGTGCTGTGGTTCATGCTCGGCGGCCGCAATCACCTGCTGGCCGGGGTCGCGCTGTACTGCCTGGTGGCGGGGCTGCTGACGTCGTACGTCAAGGCACGCGCCGAGGGAGCCGGGCTGCGCTGCGACGTGGGATGGGTGGAGCGGCCCGAGCGGCTGCTGATCGGGCTCACCTCCGCCGGGCTGTCCGGCCTCGGCGTGCCGTACATTCTGGCCATCGGGCTCTGGGCACTGGCCGCGGGGAGCACGATAACCCTGTGGCAGCGGATGCGCTCGGTCTACCTCGACGCGACCGCGCGGGCGGACAGGGCGAAACGGGACAGGGCAAACGCATAGGTACAGGGGGTTAGCCGGTGCGGGAACGGCTGATCAGCGCGGCTTTCGCGCTGGGCTGGACGGTGATCCGCCGGATGCCGGAGCCGTGGGCGCGCGCGGCGTTCACGGCCGGCGCCGAGATCGCCTGGCGCCGCCAGGGGCATCGCGTGCAGGTCCTCGAGGGGAACCTTCGGCGGGTGCTCGGCCCGGATGCCGGCGGCAAAGAGCTGCGCAAGCTTTCCCGCGCGGCGATACGCTCCTACGCCCGGTACTACCTGGAGGCCTTCCGCCTGCAGGACATCCCACGGGAGCGGATCCTGGACGGCATGCACAGCGAGGGGCCGGGGGAGGAGACCGCCTTCAGGCACATGAAGGCGGGCCGCGGCGTCATCTTCGCGCTGCCGCACATGGGCAACTTCGAGCAGGCGGGCGCGTGGATCATCGCCCGCGGCGCGGGCTCGTTCACCACGGTCGCCGAGCGCCTCAGGCCAGACTCGGTCTACGAACGTTTCCTCGACTTCCGTGAGGGCATCGGCATGGAGGTGCTGCCGGCGACCGGCGGCCCGCACCCGTTCGGCGTCCTGGCGCAGCGCCTGCGCGCCGGGAAGCTGGTCTGTTTGGTGTCCGACCGCGACCTCACCGACAGCGGCGTCGAGGTCGAGTTCTTCGGCGAGAAGGCACGGATGGCGGCCGGCCCGGCCGCGCTCGCGGTGCAGACCGGCGCGGCGCTGATGCCGGTCTCGTGCTGGTTCGACGGCGACGCCGACTGGGGGGCGCACATCCACGACGAGATCCCGGTCCCCGCGGAAGGCGACCGCAAGCAGAAGGTCCAGCAGATGATCCAGCAGCTCGCCCGCGTCTTCGAGCGCGCCATCACCGAGCACCCGGCCGACTGGCACATGCTGCAGCGCGTGTTCACCGCCGATCTCGACCTGGACCGGCTGCGGCACGAGGACCCGGACCGGCCGCGAAGCGAGGAGCCGGACAGGCCGCGGAGCGACCCGTGAGGATCGGCATCGCCTGCCCGTATTCGTGGGACGTCCCCGGCGGCGTGCAGCAGCACATCAGGGACCTGGCCGAGGCGCTGATCGGCCTCGGGCACGAGGTGTCGGTGATCTCCCCGGCCGATGACGAGAAGCCGCTGCCGGACTACGTGGTGCCGGCGGGCAAGGCGGTCCCGGTTCCCTACAACGGGTCGGTGGCGCGGCTGGCGTTCGGCTTCCTGTCGGCGAGCCGGGTGCGCCGCTGGGTGAAGGAGGGCAACTTCGACGTCCTGCACGTGCACGAGCCCGCCGCGCCCAGCCTGTCCCTGCTCGCCTGCTGGGTCGCGTCCGGGCCGATCGTCGCCACGGTGCACACCGCGATGCCGCGTTCGCGTGTGCTGCTCGCCGCGTACCCGGTGCTGCGGACCGCGCTGGAGAAGATCGACGGCCGGATCGCCGTGTCCGAGGCCGCCCGCACCACGCTGGTCGAGCACATCGGCGGCGACGCCGTGCTGATCCCGAACGGCGTCGCGACCCGCCGTTACCGTGCCGCCGACCCGCTGCCCGGGTGGCCCGGCGCGGGCGGGGCTATCGGCTTCCTCGGCCGGATGGACGAGCCGCGCAAGGGGCTGCCGGTTCTGCTGCGTGCCTTCGAGATCCTGGGCGCCGAACGCAGCGGGCTGCGCCTGCTTGTCGCCGGCCCCGGCGACGCGGACGAGGCGCGGCACAGGGTGCCGGAGCCGCTGCGCGACCGGGTGATCCTGCTCGGCCAGGTCAGCGAGGAGGAGAAGATCCGCGTGCTGCACTCGGTGGATGTCTTCTGCTCGCCGAACACCGGGGGCGAGTCGTTCGGGATCGTGACGGCCGAGGCGATGGCGGCGGGAGCCGCGATCGTCGCGAGCGACCTGGAAGCGTTCCGGGAGGTGCTGCGCGGCGGCAGCGCCGGCGAGCTGTTCGCCACCGGCGAGCCGGCCGACCTCGCCCGCGCGGCCGCCAGGCTGCTCGACGACCCAGCGCTCCGCGCGGACCTGTCGGCGTCCGCGCTCGCGGCGGTGGCAGACTACGACTGGTCCGTGGTGGCCCGGGATGTGGTGAGCGTCTACGAAACCGTCGTCCTCGGCCGCACGACCGTGGCGGTGGCGCAGTGACAGCGAGGCAGCCGAGGACAAGGTGACGAAGGATGCTGAGCTACATCATCCTGATCGTGGCGGTCGCGCTGCTGGCATGCGTGTACGTTTCCTGGCGCGCCGGGCGGCTCGACCGGCTGCACAACCGGGTGGCGACCGCGTGGGCGGCCCTGGACCTGGCGCTGGTCCGGCGCGGCTCGGTGGCGCTCGAGCTGGCGTCGTCCGGGCTGCTGGACCCCGCCACCAGCCTGCTGCTCGCCGGGGCGGTGCACGGCGCTCGGGACGGCGAGCGCCCTCGCGACCTGGCCGAAAGCGATCTGACCAAGGCGCTGCGCGCCGTGTTCAGCCAGCCGGATTTCAGGGCGTCGCTGGCCGGCCGGGACGGTGCCGACGAGCTTCTCGCCGAGGTGGAGGCGGCGTCACACCAGGTGTTTCTCGCCCGGAAGTTCTTCAACGACGCGGTGGCGGCGACCAGGGACGCCAGGCGCCGGCCGCTGGCGCGGGTTTTCCGGCTCGCCGGTAACGCGGAGATGCCCGGGTTCTTCGAGATCGACGACTCCATGGGCAACGGCGCGGCCACCGGCGTGGCCAGGCTCGCCGGGTTAGGGCGCGCCGCACATACGATGGAGGTGTTAATCGTCGTATGAAGGGGTTTCGAGTGTCCACCGTTGACTCCGCGGCTGATCCTCGGGGAGCCGCCGCGTCCCGTTCGGAAGCCTCAGAAACGAGAAGCACCGGAACCGCACGCGTGAAGCGTGGCATGGCCGAGATGCTCAAGGGCGGCGTCATCATGGATGTCGTCACGCCCGAGCAGGCCAAGATCGCCGAGGACGCCGGCGCGGTCGCCGTGATGGCGCTGGAGCGGGTGCCCGCCGACATCCGGGTGCAGGGCGGGGTCGCGCGGATGAGCGACCCGGACATGATCGATGGAATCATGGACGCCGTGTCCATCCCGGTGATGGCCAAGTGCCGGATCGGGCATTTCGCCGAGGCGCAGGTATTGCAGGCGATCGGCGTCGACTACATCGACGAGTCCGAGGTGCTGACGCCGGCCGACGAGGCGCACCACGTTGACAAGTGGAAGTTCACGGTGCCCTTCGTGTGCGGCGCGACGAACCTCGGCGAGGCGCTGCGCAGGATCTCCGAGGGCGCCGCGATGATCAGGTCCAAGGGCGAGGCCGGCACCGGGAACGTCGTGGAGGCGACCCGGCACATGCGCCGGATCCGCGGCGAGATCCGGCGGCTCTCCGCGCTGCCGCCGGACGAGCTGTACGCCGCCGCGAAGGAACTGCAGGCGCCGTACGACCTGGTCGCGGACGTCGCGCGGGACGGCAAGCTGCCGGTCGTGCTGTTCACCGCCGGCGGGATCGCCACCCCCGCGGACGCCGCGATGATGATGCAGCTCGGCGCGGAGGGCGTGTTCGTCGGCTCCGGGATCTTCAAGTCCGGCGACCCGGCGACCCGCGCCGCCGCGATCGTCAAGGCCACCACGTTCCACGACGACCCGGACGTGATCGCCAAGGTGTCCCGCGCCCTCGGCGAGCCGATGGTCGGCATCAACCTGGACACGCTCCCCCCCGACCAGCACTACGCCGGCCGCGGCTGGTAACTGTGCTGCCCCGGGGGGCGAGGCCCCCCGGACCCCCCGCCCGCTGCGGTGGCCGGTTAGCCCGGGGGCGAGGCCCCCCGGACCCCCGCCCGCTGCGGTGGCCGCCGTATCATCGCGCGATCGGGGGGCCGTCGGCCCCCGCGAGTCGCGCGATCGCGGAGTGAGCCGCGGTCGCGGCTCACTCCGCGCTACACGCCGTAACCCGCTGTGGTGGCCCGGGGTGTAACCCGCTGTGGTGGTCCAGGCCGAAACGCGGGACCGCTGCCCCGAGCGTGCGCAGCGCGGCGCCGCGCGCAGCCCCGCGACCTGCCCGCGGGGGGCCGGCGCTGTGAGATCCGCCCAGCCCACCACGCCCTGGACCAGGCTCGCGTTCCTGCGCCATTCCCCTCACCACCCCGGGGTGATGGTGCGCGTCGATCACGCACTGGCCAGTACGCGGCCGGCGGTTCACCGGGAAGATCGGCCACCGTCGCGGCGTTCTACGCTCGAATCGAGTCTGGAGGAAATGAACGTGCCCGTCATCGGTGTTCTTGCCCTGCAAGGTGATGTCCGCGAGCATCTGCGCGCGCTCGGCGGCGCAGGCGCGCGGGCGGTGCCGGTGCGGCGCCCCGCCGAGATCGAGGCGGTGGACGGGCTGGTCATTCCCGGTGGGGAGTCGACCACGCTGTGGCGTCTGGCCATGGCGTTTGACCTTCTGGAACCGCTGCGCAAGCTGATCGGCGGCGGCATGCCCGCGTTCGGGTCGTGCGCCGGGATGATCATGCTTGCGGACCGCCTCGTTGACGGCGTGCGGGGCCAGCAGACGCTCGGCGGGATCGACATGACCGTCCGGCGCAACGCGTTCGGCCGGCAGGTGGACTCCTTCGAGCGCAACATCGAACTCTCGGGAGAGCCGTTCCACGCGGTGTTCATCCGGGCGCCGTGGGTGGAACAGGTCGGCCCCGATGTCTCGGTGCTCGGCACGGACGCGGGTAGGATCGTCGCCGTCCGGCAGGGGGTCCTGCTCGCCACGGCCTTCCATCCGGAGCTGACGCCAGATCGGCGCATTCACGAGCTTTTTGTTTCAATGGTGAAGGGAACGTCATGAGCGGCCACTCAAAGTGGGCCACCACCAAGCACAAGAAGGCGGTGGTGGACGCCAAGCGCGGCAAGCTGTTCGCCAAGCTGATCAAGAATGTCGAGGTGGCCGCGCGCACCGGCGGCGGAGACCCGGCGGGGAACCCCACGCTGTTCGACGCGATTCAGAAGGCGAAGAAGAACTCCGTACCGAACGACAACATCGACCGCGCGGTCCGGCGCGGCGCGGGCCTGGAGGGCGGCGGCGCCCAGTACGAGACGATCACCTACGAGGGATACGGCCCCGGCGGTGTCGCGGTGCTCGTGCAGTGCCTGACCGACAACCGGAACCGGGCGGCCTCGGACGTCCGGGTCGCGTTCACCAGGAACGGCGGGTCGATGGCGGACCCGGGTTCGGTGTCGTACCTGTTCCACCGCAAGGGCGTCATCATCGTGAACAGGACCGGCTCGCTGTCCGAGGACGACGTGCTGACCGCGGTGCTGGACGCGGGTGCCGAGGAGGTCAACGACCTCGGCGAGTCCTTCGAGATCGTGTCGGAGCCCAGCGACATGGTCGCCGTCCGCAAGGCGCTCCAGGACGCCGGGATCGACTACGAGTCGGCGGACGCGGCGTTCCTGCCGAGCGTCGAGATCGAGCTGGACGAGGACCAGGCCAAGCGCGTGTTCCGCCTCATCGAGGCGCTCGAGGATTCCGACGACGTGCAGGATGTGTACGCCAACTACAACGTGCCCGACGACGTCATGGAGAAGATCGGCTAGCCCGCGCCGGCACCCCGTTTCCACCATGCCGCCCGCGGTCAGCGTGTCGTGGAAATTACGGGCCGAATACGACACCGTCGTTTCCGTGATCATGGGAGCGTGGCTCCGGCGGTCTTGGTGATGTGACCGGTGTGGCCGGTTGCGCGTACGGTGGGTGGCCGTGGGTACCTTTGGGACGTACGGGGCGGAGATCCGGGCTCTGCATCCGGGCGATGACCTGGACGCCCAGATCGACTTGGCGGAGCGCGCGTTCGGCATCAGGCCCCCGGCGGTGCGCGAAAGCTGGCGGCGGGAACTCTCGGTGCTCATCGCCGCCGGCCGGTGCTTTGGCGCCTTCGCCGGCGGCCGGCCCGCCGGTGCCGCCAGGTTTCACGACATGCGTCAGTGGTGGCATGGCCGTGCGGTGCCCATGGCCGGCATCGGCGGCGTCGCCGTCGCGCCCGAGGACCGGGGGAGGGGCATCGGCCGGCAGCTGGTGACGTCGGTGCTCGCCGAGGTGGCGGCGCGCGGATACCCGCTGTCCGTCCTGTACCCGGCGACCATGCCGCTCTACCGGTCGCTCGGCTGGGAGCTGGCCGGCGCGCGGTACAGCGCGGTGATCCCCGGGCGCTCGCTGCGCTCCCTGGCTTCTCCCGACGCAGCCGTCGCGCCGCCCGGCGCCCGCGTAGTTTCCGCGGAAACGCTCGCGTCTGCCGGCGGCTCGCCGGGCGGTGCCGGGCCGGCGTTCCGCCGGGCAGGCCCCGGCGACGCCGAGGCCGTGAACTCGGTGATCGGTCGCGTGCACGAGGCGGCACGCGACTGCGGGCCCATCACCTGGGACGCGGACGCCGTCCGGCGGTCGCTCGCGGATCAGGGCACCTACCACTACATCTGTGACGACGGTTACCTCGCCTACCACTGGCGCAACGAGAATGACGAGATCTTCGTCCAGCGCGCGTACGGGCTCTCCCCGGCGACGGTGCGCGCGCTCTGGGCGCTCGTCGCCTCGCACACGTCGGTGGCCGGGACGGTCCGCGCCTGTGTCGGTCCCGCTGACCCGTTCTGGTGGCTGACCCGGGAGCCCGACGCCGGCCTGTCCGTGAGCTACATGTGGATGTTCCGGGTGGTCGACGCTCCCGCCGCGATCGCGGCGCGGGGCTTCCCACCCCTCGGTCACGCTGGCGCAGGTGGCCCCATTCCTCATCCCCCGCTGGCCGCCGCGTGCCCGCGCTCTCCGTCGTCTGTGTGACGCTGTGACGCCGACGCCCAAAAGGACGCTGTGACGCCGACGCCCAAAAGAAGGCACACGATCAAGGTCGCGCACCGCGGCGGCGCCGACACGCGGGCGGGGTGCGGGACAGGGGGCGTGCCGGCCAGGTAAGTTCGTGGCGAACAGATGTTCGTGGATCGGGACCCAGGTGCCTGCCCGGAACTGGGCCCGCGCGATGATCGGACGGTGAGCTGTGCGGCGCGTGGTGGCGGCATGACGCTGGGTTTCGCGCGGCAGCCAACCCGGGTTCTGGGCATTGATCCCGGGCTGACCAGGTGCGGACTCGGCGTGGTCGACGGCGTGCCAGGCAAGGCGCCTGAGCTGGTCGCGGTGGGGCTTGTCCGTACCCCGTCGGAGGACGATGTCGCGGCCCGGCTGCTGGCGATCGAGACGGAGGTCGAACGCTGGCTGTCGGAGTACCGGCCCGATACGGTGGCCGTCGAGCGCGTGTTCAGCCAGCACAACGTGCGCACCGTCATGGGCACGGCGCAGGCGGGCGCGGTCGCGATCGTGTGCGCGGCGCGGCGCGGGCTGCCGGTCGCGCTGCACACGCCGAGCGAGGTCAAGGCGGCCGTGACCGGGAACGGCCGGGCGAACAAGGACCAGGTGACCACGATGGTGACGCGGCTGCTGCGGATGGCCGAGCGCCCGCGCCCGCCGGACGCCGCCGACGCGCTCGCCCTCGCGATCTGCCACCTGTGGCGCGGGCACGGTGCCGGCCTGCGGGGCGGGCACGGTGCCGGCCTGCGGCGGGGGCAGGCGCCGGCCAGGGCGCCAGCGGCGGTGCCAGGCACGGCACAGGCCGCCCAGCCGCCGCCCGCGGGGGTATGCGCAACACACGCAAGAGGAGGCAGCGTATGAGGCTAGCGGGAGACAGAGCATGATCGCGCACCTGAACGGCACCGTTTCCGGGGTGTCCCCGGACGGGGCGGTCATCGACATCGGCGGTTTCGGGCTCCGCGTCCAGTGCACGCCGGACACGCTGGCCACGCTCAGGCCCGGCGAGAGCGCGCGGGTGGCGACCGCGCTCGTGGTCCGCGAGGATTCGCTCACGCTCTTCGGTTTCGCCAGCGAGGACGAGCGGAACGTCTTCGAGCTGCTGCAGACCGCGAGCGGCGTCGGGCCGCGGCTGGCCCTGGCCATGCTGGCCGTTCACTCGCCCGACGCGCTGCGCCGGGCCGTCGCGGCGGAAGACCTGACGGCGCTGACCATGGTCCCGGGCATCGGCAAGAAGGGCGCACAGCGCATCGTGCTCGAGCTGAAGGACCGGCTCGGCGCGCCCGGCGATGTCGGCGGAGCCGGAGCCCACCCGGCCCCGCGGCGCAGCGCACCCGGATGGCGCGACCAGGTGCAGTCGGGGCTGGTCAACCTCGGCTGGCCGGCCCGTGACGCCGAGCAGGCGATCGCCGCCATCGAGGCGGAGGCGGACGGCGAGCCCGTCGACGTGGCCACCGCGCTTCGCGCCGCGCTCCGGAAGCTCAGCAGGACATGAGCGAAGCTGGCGACGCCGGGCTCGCGCGGGCGGAGGAGGCCGAGCTGGAGCACCGGCGCCAGGCCTCCGCTCCGCCCGGGGGAGCGCAGGAACGCGCGGCCGACCGCGTGGTCTCTCCGCTGGCGGACGGGGACGAGCGCGCGATCGAGAGCGCGCTGCGGCCCAAGCGCCTGGACGACTTCGTCGGCCAGGCCCGCGTCCGCGAGCAGCTCAGCCTGCTGCTGCACAGCGCGCTGCGCCGCGGCCGGCCGCCGGACCACGTGCTGCTGTCCGGGCCGCCGGGGCTGGGCAAGACCACGATCGCCATGATCATCGCCGCCGAGCTGGGCGCGCCGCTGCGGATCACCAGCGGGCCGGCGATCGAGCGTTCCGGCGACCTGGCGGCGGTGCTGTCGACGCTCAGCGAGGGCGAGGTCGTCTTCATCGACGAGATCCACCGCCTGGCCCGTCCCGCGGAGGAGATGCTCTACCTCGCGATGGAGGACTTCCGGGTGGACATCGTGGTCGGCAAGGGGCCCGGCGCCACCGCGATCCCGCTCGACATCGCGCCGTTCACGCTCGTCGGGGCGACGACAAGGGCGGGCCTGCTGCCGGCCCCGCTGCGCGACAGGTTCGGCTTCACGGCGCATCTCGATTTTTATCAGCCAAACGAACTGGGCATCATCATTCGCCGGTCCGCGGGCCTGCTGGGGGTGGAACTGCGCGACGAGGGCGCCGACGAGCTGGCCCACCGGTCTCGCGGCACGCCCCGCATCGCCAACCGGCTGCTGCGCCGCGTCCGCGACTATGCCGAGGTTCGCGCCGACGGCGTGGTCACCCGGGAGATCACGCGCACCGCGCTCGAGCTCTACGAGGTCGACGAGCGGGGCCTCGACCGGCTGGACCGCGCGGTACTGGACGCGCTGATCCGCCGCTTCGGCGGAGGCCCGGTCGGGCTGTCCACGCTCGCGGTGGCCGTGGCCGAGGAGGCGGAGACCGTCGAGGTGGTGGCCGAGCCGTTCCTCGTCCGTCAGGGCATGCTCGCCAGGACGCCGCGCGGCCGGGTCGCCACGCCGGCGGCCTGGGAGCATCTCGGCCTGATCCCGCCCGCGAACGGGGGCGCCGACATGCCGACGCTTTTCGATTGACCGCGCCTCGATCGGGGACGGGCGGCCGCTGCGGCCGCCGCTGGGTCACGATCACGACCTGAAACCCCGTAGCCTGTTGGTACGTTCTCCGTGCGCCGCTACACTGCGCAGGTTGGCAGGTGTTCGCCGGTAACGGTGGCGCCAGGCCGATGAGCGGATAGTCAACTGGAAGGATGCCCCGGTTATGGGGAATATTGCAACGGCTGCTGCGGCGACGTCCTCCGGCAGCAACCCCACGTTTCTGATCCTGATCGTGGTCGTGTTCGTGGGTATCTACTTTCTTATGATCCGGCCGCAGCGGCAGCGGCAGCAGCGGATCCAGCAGCAGCAGAGCGCCGTGACGCCGGGCGCGCGGGTCAGGACGACCGCGGGCATGTACGCCACGGTCGTCGCGGTCGACGGCGACGACGTGGTCCTCGAGGTCGCGCCGGGTGTCGAGGTCCGGTACATGAAGCGGGCCATCATGGACGTCGTCAGCGAGGGCGAGCCGGTCGTGGACGCTCCGGCGGACTACAGCGCCGAAGACTCGCCAGCGGACGAGCATGACGGCGAGGCCGCCGGGTCCTCCGCCGGCGAATGGGACGGCACGACCACCGACGCCTGGCATGACACCAAGGACACCACCGATGACGTGACGGACAACGGCAGCGCCACGAAGGCTGAGACCGGCAGCCCCACGAAGAAGGACTGACCGGGGCTAGCTCACAGGCAGGCGAAGAGGCAGGCGAGAAGTGGCACCCCCAAGAAGGAGCGGCCCGCGGCCCTGGCGGGCGCTCGCGGCGCTGGCCGTGCTGATCGTGGTCATGCTGATCGGGATCACCGGGAAGGACACGTTCAATCCGGGCAAGTGGCACAGCCACTTCAAGGTCGGCCTCGGGCTTGACCTTTCGAGCGGCACCCAGGTGACGCTCCAGGCCGTGACGGCGCACGGCACCCCGACGGCCGGATCCATGAGCCAGGCCATCTCGATCATGGAGTCGCGGGTCAACGGGACGGGCAACACCGGTGCCCAGGTGCAGCAGGTGGGCCCCGACCAGATCAACGTGTCGGTCCCCGGCAAGGGGTCGCAGCAGGTGATCAACCTGGTCAGCACCACCGCGCAGCTGAGGTTCCGCCAGGTGCTGCTGGAGGCCAACGGCCTGGCCTCGACGAGCACCACGCCCTCGGCGAAGGCCACCCCGTCCGCGAGCGCGAGCCCGCCGGGCCGGGCCAGCCCCTCGTCCACCGCGACGCCGAAGCCCACCGCGACGGCGAGCACCAAGGCGAAGATCACCCATTCCGGCGGGTCCGCCGCGGGCCAGGCGCTGACCACCGCCGCCCACACGGCGGCGTCCCCGGCGCCGAAGGCCAGCGCGACGGCCTCTCCGCACGCGAGCGCCTCTCCGCACGCGAGCGCGAGCCCGGCGGCGACCTCGCCGGCGCCGTCCGGCGCCGCCGGCGATGCCTCCAAGGTGAACCCCAGCGTGCTCAAGCTGTTCGACAAGCTCGTCTGCAAGCCCGGTGTCAACGGCAACGTCAACGACAGCTGGAAGGACACGGTCGGTTACAAGTCGTCCAACCAGTGGGACGACGTGAACAGCCAGATCGTCTCCTGTGACGCCAGCGGTATCAAGTACGTCCTCGACAAGCCCGTGGTGCTCGGCAGCCAGCTGACCTCGGCGTCGGCGGGCATCGCGCAGAACCAGACCGCCTGGCAGGTCAACGTGTCGCTGAACGGCCCGGCGACCGCGTCGTTCGGCAGGCTCACCACCCAGCAAAACAGCGATTACTACGCCAACGGCGCCTACCAGACCAACGCCAACGACTCGGCGCTCGACCAGATAGGGGTCGTTCTCGACGGCAACGTGGTCGAGGCGCCGCTGACCGAGGGCGCGCTCGTGACCGGCCAGTTCGAGATCAGCGGCGGCAACCCCGGGTTCACCGAGACGCAGGCGACCAACCTGGCGAACGTGCTCAAGTACGGTGCGCTGCCGCTGACGTTCAAGCTGCAGAACGTCCAGTCGGTCTCGGCGCAGCTCGGCCACAGCTCGCTGACCGCCGGGCTGATCGCCGCTATCATCGGGCTGGCGCTGGTCGTGGCCTACTCGTTCCTTTACTACCGCGGCCTGGGCCTGGTGTCGGTTTCCAGCCTGTTCATCGCCGCGCTGCTCTCCTACCTGTCGGTGGTGCTGCTCAGCGAGTACCAGAGCTTCACGATGACGCTGGCCGCCATCGCCGGACTCGTCGTGGCGATCGGCATCACCGCCGACTCGTTCGTGGTGTTCTTCGAACGATTGCGTGACGAGGTGCGGGACGGCAAGTCCCTCCGGCCGGCCGTCGAGAGCGGCTGGAAGCGCGCCAGGCGCACGATCCTGGTGTCGGACACCGTGTCGTTCCTCGCGGCGCTGCTCCTGTACCACTTCGCCGTCGGCGACGTGCAGGGCTTCGCGTACACGCTGGGCCTGACGACACTGATCGACGTGGTGGTCGTTTTCCTGTTCACCAAGCCCATGGTGACCCTGCTGGCGGGAACCAGGTTCTTCAGCAGCGGGCACCGGTGGTCCGGGCTCGACCCGGCACGGCTCGGCGCCCGCACCCCATGGCGGTCCTCCGTGCCGCGCCCGGTGCGCACCGGGACGGGCACCGCGGCGAGGTCTTCGGCTACCCGGACAGGCTCCTCGACGACGAGGGAGGCATGATGTCGCGCCTGGGTGACATTCCCGGACGGCTCTACCGGGGCGACGTCTCCATCAACTTCGTCGGCCGGCAGCGGATGTGGTACGCCATCTCCGGCGTGATCCTGCTGGTCAGCGTCCTGGCGTTGCTCTTCCGCGGCCTGCACTACAGCGTGGACTTCAAGGGCGGCGCGGTCTTCTCGTTCCACGACCCGGCGGTGACGTCCAGCGGCTCGATCTCCCGCGTGGTGAACAGCGCGGGCGGCGGCGACGCGACCGTTCAGAACGTGGGCATCGGCAGCCACCAGAGCTGGCAGATACAGACAAAGCAGCTCACCACGCCGCAGATCGAGCACGTCCAGAACGCGCTGTCCAGGACGTTCGGCATCCCGGTGAACAACATCAACACCACGTTCGTCGGGCCCACCTGGGGCAGCGAGATCACGCACAAGGCGGCCGAGGCGCTGATCGTCTTCCTGATCGTGATCGTGCTGTACCTGTCGATCGCCTTCGAGTGGAAGATGGCGATCGCGGCGTTCGTCGCGCTCGCGCACGACATCGTGATCACGGTGGGTGTCTACGCGCTGACGGGTTTCCAGGTCAGCCCCACCTCGGTCATCGGCCTGCTGACGATCCTGGGGTACTCGCTCTACGACACGGTGGTCGTGTTCGACAAGGTCCGGGAGAATACCGCCGGCCTGCTCAGCAGCGGGCGAAGTACGTACAGCCAGGCGGCGAACCTGGCGCTGAACCAGACCCTGGTCAGGTCGATCAACACCTCGCTGATCGCGCTGCTGCCGGTCGCCTCGATCCTGTTCGTCGGGGCCGGCCTGCTCGGCGCGGGCACGCTCAAGGATCTGGCCCTGGTGCTGTTCGTCGGCATGCTGTCCGGCACGTACTCCTCGATCTGCATCGCGACGCCGGTGCTGGCCGACCTGAAGGAACGCGAGCCCCAGTACCGGGCGCTGGCCAAGCGGGTCCTGGCCCGCCAGGCGGGTTCCCGCGCCGCGAAGCGGGCCGCCGCCAGGGCACAGGCGCCGGGCCGCCGCGATGGCGGCCTGGCCGGCGATGACACGCCGGGCGCCGCCGCCGACACGGCCGCCGTGGAAGAGCAGGATGCGGTCCTGGACACCGTGGACGACCGCGACGACGTGGCCCGGCCCGACGAGAGCGAGCTGACCGTCTCCGCGTCCCAGGCAAGGACGCCGCGCCCGGCGGGCGGCGCCCGGCCGTCCGGTCCCCGGCAGCAGCCGCGCCGCACCAGCGCCGCCCAGCGCCGCCCCGGTGCCCGGAAGAAGCGGCGCTAGTGAGGGAGGGCGGCGAACCCGTGCAGCCAGAACCTCAGGGGGAAAGCGCGCCGGAGGACTACGGCAGCCTGGTCAAGTCGCTCGTGCGTGACGTTCCCGACTACCCGGAGCCGGGGGTCGTCTTCAAGGACATCACGCCGCTGCTCGCCGACGGCCGGGCGTTCGCGACCGTCGTGGAAGGGCTGTCGGCCGGGTACGGGCCGGTGGACAAGGTGGCCGGGATCGAGGCCCGCGGCTTCATCCTCGCGGCGCCGGTGGCGTGCAACATCGGCGCGGGGTTCGTGCCGGTCCGCAAGCAGGGCAAGCTGCCCTCGGCGACGTTCACCCAGGAGTACGAGCTGGAGTACGGCCGCGCGACCATCGAGGTTCACCAGGACGCGTTCGAGCCGGGCGACCGGGTCCTGGTCGTCGACGACGTGCTGGCCACCGGCGGGACCGCGCGCGCCACGGCGGACCTGGTCATCCGGGCCGGAGCGCAGGTCGCAGGCATCGTGGTCCTGCTCGAGCTGTCCTTCCTCAACGGCCGCGCCAAGCTCCCCGGCATAGACGTCCGCGCCCTCCTGACGGTCTGAACCGCGGGAATCGCACCAGTGCCGGCGGGAGTTAGCACTGGTCAGTACACTGGTGTTTTGGCAGGCGTGAGGAGCGCGAGTGGCCGGTGACGTGATCACGACCGGCACGGCTGGCGCAGGCGCCGCCAGGCTCGGGGATCCAGGCCTCCCTGGGGAGGTCGGCGACCAGACGGCCCAGGCGGCGACGGCTACCGTGTCTGACCGCGTCATGCCCGCCATCCCCGCGCCAGATACCGAGTCGCCGGATGCACAGGATTCAGTGCCGCCGCCCGCAGCGCCGGGCACACCGCCCGCAGCGCCGCCGGGCAAAGGGACCGGGCGAACCGAGGCCGCACCAGCCCAGCCCAGAAGGCCCCGGTCTACGGGATCACGGGACACGGCGGCGCAGTCTGCCCCGTCCGGCGTCGGCGTGCGCCGCCGCCTCGCGAGGCTGGGAGCCCAGCGGGGGTCCGGAGTGAATCCTGTACTCGAGCCGCTCATCAAGACCGTCCGTAACACGCACCCGAAGGCCGACGTCCGGCTGGTCGAGCGCGCCTACGATGTCGCGGCGTACTGGCACCGGGACCAGAAGCGCAAGAGCGGCGACCCGTACATCACGCACCCGCTCGCCGTCGCCACCATCCTCGCCGAGCTCGGCATGAACACCGAGACGCTGTGCGCGGCCCTGCTGCACGACACCGTCGAGGACACCCCGTACACGCTGGTCGAGCTGCGCGGCGAGTTCGGCGAGGACGTCGCGGCGCTGGTCGACGGGGTGACCAAGCTGGACAAGGTCAAGTACGGCGAGTCCGCCGAGGCCGAGACCGTGCGCAAAATGGTCGTCGCGATGTCCAAGGACATCCGTGTCCTGGTCATCAAGCTCGCGGACCGGCTGCACAACATGCGCACGCTGCGCTACCTGCCCCGGGAAAAGCAGGAGCGCAAGGCCCGGGAGGTCCTGGAGATCTTCGCGCCGCTCGCGCACCGGCTGGGCATGAACAAGGTCAAGCACGAGCTCGAGGACCTGGCGTTCGCCACGCTCTACCCGAAGCGCTACGACGAGATCGTGCGGCTGGTCTACGAGAGGTCACCTCGCCGGGACGACTTCATGCAGGAGGTCATCGCGGACCTGTCCGGCGACCTGCACGAGGCGAAGATCAAGGGAAGGGTCACCGGCCGCCCGAAGAACTACTACTCGATCTACCAGAAGATGATCGCCCGCAACGTCGGCTTCGACGACATCTACGACCTGGTGGGCATCCGGGTCCTCGTCGACTCGGTGCGGGACTGCTACGCGGCGCTCGGCACGATCCACGCGCGATGGAACCCGGTACCCGGCCGGTTCAAGGACTACATCGCGATGCCGAAGTTCAACATGTACCAGTCGCTGCACACCACCGTCATCGGCCCCGGCGGCAAGTCGGTGGAACTGCAGATCCGCACCTGGGCCATGCACAAGCGGGCCGAGTACGGGGTCGCGGCGCACTGGAAGTACAAAGAAGAGATGATCTTCGGCGCCAAGGGCTCCAGCGGCGCCAAGGACGAGACAACCGAGATGGCCTGGCTCCGCCAGCTGGTCGACTGGCAGCGTGAGACCGAAGACCCCGCCGAGTTTCTCGACTCGCTCCGGTTCGACCTCGCGTCCGCCGAGGTCTATGTGTTCACCCCGCGCGGCGAGGTGATCGCGCTCCCGCAGGGCGCGACCCCGGTCGACTTCGCCTACGCGATTCACACCGAGGTCGGGCACCGGACGATCGGCGCCCGGGTCAACGGCCGCCTGGTCGCGCTGGAAAGCACGCTGGACAACGGCGACACGGTGGAGATCTTCACCTCCAAGGCGCAGGAGGCGGGACCGAGCCGGGACTGGCTCAAGTTCGTCAAGAGCGCCCGTGCCCGCAACAAGATCCGGCAGTGGTTCTCCAAGGAGCGCCGGGAGGCCGCGGTGGAGGCCGGCAAGGACCTCATCGCCCGCGCCATGCGCAAGCAGGGGCTGCCGCTGCAGCGGCTGGCGACCGCCGGCACCCTGCTCGACATCGCCAGGGAACTGCACTACTCCGACCTGTCCGCGCTGTACGCGGCCGTCGGCGACGGGCGCGTCAGCGCCCAGTCGGTTGCCACCAAGCTGGTCCGGTCGGCGGGCGGCCTGGCCGGCGCGCAGGAGGACCTGGCCGAGGCGACCACGCCGGCCAAGGCGCCGCAGCCCCGTGCTCCGGGCGATTCCGGCGTCGAGGTCGAGGGCGCGGCCGACGTGTGGGTACGGCTGTCGAAGTGCTGTACGCCGGTGCCCGGTGACGAGATCCAGGGCTTCGTCACACATGGCCATGGCGTCTCGGTGCACCGCGCCGACTGCGTCAACCTGGCTCACCTGACCGCGACACAGCGCGAGCGGATGGTCACCGTGCACTGGGCGCCCACCGAGGGATCGGTGTTCCTCGTCGCGATCCAGGTGGAGGCGCTGGACCGGACACGGCTGCTGTCCGACATCACCAGGGTGCTGTCCGACCAGCACGTCAACATCCTGTCGGCGTCGGTGACGACCAGCAGGGACCGGGTGGCGATCAGCCGGTTCAGCTTCGAGATGGGCGACCCCAAGCACCTCGGCCACGTGCTGCGCGCCGTCCGCAACGTCGACGGCGTCTACGACGTCTACCGAATGACCAGCTAGGAGCTGAACTCCGCCAGCGTGCGCTCGGCTTCTTCGAGCCAGGCGCGGCGCGCGGCCAGCGCCTCCTCCGCCTCGCGCTCCGCCTTGGCGTCACCGCGTTCGCGTGCCCGCGCCAGCTGGTCTTCCAGCCCCGATATCGCCGAGCGCAGCTGGGCGACCGTTCCCTCGGCCCGGGCGAGCGCCTCGGGGTTGGACTTGCGCCACTGGGTGTCCTCGGCCTTGCGTACCGCTTCCTCCACGCGGCGCAGCCCGGACTCGAGCTGCTCCCGGGAGTCGCGCGGCACCGCGCCGGCCAGCTCCCAGCGTTCCTGGATGGAGCGCAGCGCGGAGCGGGCGGCGCGCACGTCGGTCACCGGGAGCAGGGCCTGCGCCTGCTCCAGCAGCTCCTGCTTCACCCGCGCGTGCTCGCGCAGCTCGGCCTCCTTGACCGAGAACACCTCCGCGCGGGCGGCGAAGAACTTGTCCTGTGCCTCACGGAACCGCTTCCACAGCTCGGCCTCGACGTCCCGGCCGGCCCGCCCGGCCTGCTTCCAGGCCCGCATCAGCTCGCGGAACGCGCTGGTCGTCGGCCCCCATGCGGTGGAGGTGCACAGCGCCTCCGCCTCGGCCACGATCTTCTCCTTGCGCAGCCGGACCTGCTCCCGGTCGGCCTCCAGCGTCGCGAAATACGCCTTGCGCCGCTTGGTGAACTGGTTACGCGCCGCCGACAGCCGCTTCCACAGCACGGCCTCGACGGACCGGTCGGCGTGCGGGGCGGCCTTCCACTCCTCCAGGAGCTCGTGCATCCGCTCGCCGCTCGCCTTCCAGTGCGTCGCCTCGGCGGCGATCTGCTCCGCCTCGGCCACGATCCGCTCCTTGACGTCGCGGGCCTCGGCCCGGGCCTGCTCCCGGGCCGCCCGCGCCTCCTCGCGGCGGTGACCTACCCGCTCGGTGAGCGCCTCCAGGCGGTCGCGCAGCCCGTCCAGGTCGCCGAGCGCGTTGGCCTCGCCGACGGACTTCAGCAGCCGCTGCACCGATGCCTGAGCCTGGGCCGGCGCGAGCTCGGTGCTGGTTATGCGCTGTTCGAGCAGGGTGACCTCGGTCTCCAGCGACTGGTACTTGCGCCGGAAGAACGTGAGCGCCTCCTCCGGGCTCCCCGCCTGCCACGAGCCGATCACCCGCTCGCCCTCGGCGGTACGCACGTAGACCGTCCCGTCGGCGTCTACCCGGCCCCACGGATCGTTGGCGGTGGTCACGGCGAACCTCCTGGTTCTCCGCCGGCCCCGGTGCGGCCGGCTCAGGTCTCGCTATCTCACATCAGGTCTTCTTGATCGTCACGCTGTCGATGATGACCTTCTCCTTAGGTGCTCCGCCGCCCGCCCCGGCATACTGGCACGAGTAGCCACCCTTCGCTACATTCTGGACAATGTCCAGGCCAGATGTAATGGTCCCGAACGGCGTATAGTCCGGCGGCAGGCTCGTGTTCTTGTAGACGAGGAAGAACTGGCTGCCGTTGCTGGTCGCGGTTCCGCTGTTGGCCATCGCGAGCGTTCCGGCGTTGTACTTCGCCCCGGTGAGGTTCTCGCTGGCGAACGCGTAACCCGGGCCGCCGGTGCCAACCTTGCTGGTCGAACCGCAGGTCAGCTTCGTCGCGGCGGTCGCGTACGGGTCCCCGCACTGCAGCATGTACAGCGGGGCGCTGTTGGACACCCGGTGGCACTGGCTGTTGTCCCAGTAGCCCGCCTCCGCCAAGTGGACGAACGAGTTGACCGTGCAGGTCGCCTTGGCGTTCAGCAGGTTGATAACAATTTTGCCGCGGTTGGTGTTGATCGTCGCCTGGTAGCTCGCCGTGTAGTCGGGGGCCGTCGGCGGCAGGCTCACCGACCGCGCGGCCGGCGGGCTCGATGTGTACGTACAGCGATGCGCTGGCTCGGCGATCGTGCTCGCCGCGGGGGTGGGCGACGCGGTGGGTGTCGGCGTGGACTTGGACGCCGCGGCGGAATTGCCGCCGCCCCCGGTGAGCAGAATGACGAGGCCCGCTATCAGGCCGGCGACGGCGCAGGCGGCGACGCCGATGCTGGTGCGCTTACGGATCTTGTGTACGTGTTCCACCCGGCGTTCCTGCTGGCGCATGTAGCGCTCACGAGCCCGCCTGCGCTGCCGATCCTTCTTACCCGCCAACGGTCTGGACCTCCGTGTTCCCCATGAGCGATTGCCCCAGGCCAGCAACCCAAGCCCGATAATTCGCCAAAACGTCTGTCTTGACGGCGATCGTGCCCGATCGTTCGCGAATCGTACCTGGCCAGAATCAGAATAGGTACCGCCGTTATCGGTTCGCTGCCGTGACGGCCGGCTCGGTAGCCTGTCTCCGTGCTAGTCACTGGGTTTCCCGCGGGTGCGCTCGCCGCCAACTGTTATGTGGTCGCGCCGGCCCCTGCCGAGGAATGCGTGATCATCGACCCGGGTCAGGACGCGCAGCGCGGGATCGAGGAGATCCTCGCCCGCCATCGACTGAAGCCTATCGCGGTGCTGCTCACGCACGGTCACATCGACCACGTGTGGTCGGTGGCGCCGCTCTGCGGCGCGAAAGACATCCCCGCGTTCATACATCCCGGTGATCGCGAGCTGCTCAGCGACCCGGCGAAGGGCTTCCCGCTCGGGCCCGGACAGGAGCTGTTCGGCGGCCTGACGTTGAGCGAGCCGGACGACGTGCGGGAGCTGACCGACGGCACCGCGCTGACCCTGGGCGGGGTCGAGCTGACCGTGGACCACGCACCCGGCCATACTCCCGGCTCCGTCACGTTCCGGACGGCCGGGACGCCGGGAACCCCCGGGACCCCCGGAACCCCCGGGGCGCTGGGGATGCCGGAGGACGCTGGCGTGATCTTCAGCGGCGACCTGCTGTTCGCCGGCTCCATCGGCCGCACCGACCTGCCCGGTGGCGACCACCGCGAGATCCTGCGCAGCCTGTCCCGGGTCTGCCTGACGCTGCCGGACGAGACGGTCGTGCTGGCCGGGCACGGCCCGCGGACGACGGTCGGGGCGGAGCGCCGCGGGAATCCGTTCCTGAGCGGCCTGCTGCCCGCGGCGAGGGGGTTGTAGTGGTGGACTTTCAGGCCCCCAAAGGGGTCAGCGAGTACGTCCCGCCGCGCGGCGCGCTGTTCGCGGAGGCCCTCGAGGCGTTCACCGCCTCCGCGCGGCGTGCCTGCTACGGCCGCCTGGAGCAGGCGGTGTTCGAGGACACGCAGCTGTTCGTCCGCGGCGTCGGCGAATCCAGCGACGTGGTGACGAAGGAGATGTACACCTTCGAAGACCGCGGCGGCCGGAGCATCACGCTGCGCCCGGAGTTCACCGCCGGGCTGCTGCGCTGCGTGCTCGAGCACGGCCTGAACAACGGCCCGCTGCCGGTCAAGGTGTGGACCGCCGGGCCGGTGTTCCGCTACGAGCGGCCGCAGTCCGGCAGGTACCGCCAGTTCTACCAGTTCGACCTGGAGGCGCTCGGCACCGAGGACCCGGCCATCGACGCGGAGACCATCGCGGTCGCCTGGGACGCCTACGCCGCTCTCGGGCTGCGCCGGCTGCGGCTGCTGCTGAACTCGCTCGGCGACCGCGAATGCCGTCCCGTTTACCGGAAGGCGCTGCAGGAGTACCTCCGCGGCCTGGACCTCGACTCCGAGACACGGCAGCGGATCGAGCTGAACCCGCTGCGGGTCCTCGACGACAAGCGGCCCGAGGTGCGGGCCCAGCTCACCGGCGCGCCGGTGATGACCGATTACCTGTGCGCCGCGTGCGCCGCGCACCACGACCGCGTGCGCGACCTGCTCTCCGGCCTGTCGATCCCGTGGTCCGACGAGCCTCGCCTGGTCCGCGGCCTCGACTACTACAACCGCACCACCTACGAGTTCGACCACCCGCTGCTCGGCGCGCAGTCCGGCATCGGCGGCGGCGGCCGGTACGATGGGCTTTCGGAGGATATCGGCGGCCCGCCGTTGCCATCGATCGGGTTCGCGGTCGGCCTGGACCGTATCGTTCTTGCCATTGAAGCCGAACGAGCGGGGGTTCCCGTCTCACACGCGTACTCCGCGCAGGTGTTCGGCGTGCCGCTCGGCTCCGGCGCGCAGCAGGACATGCTCACCCTGGTCACGGCGCTGCGCCGGGCCGGTATCCGGGCGGACATGGCGTTCGGCCACCGCGGGCTCAAGGGCGCCATGAAGGCCGCGGACCGCTCCGGGGCCAGCTACGCGGTACTGATCGGTGACCACGAGCGCAGCGCCGGTCTCGTTCGGATAAGAAATCTGGAAAACGGCGAGCAGCATGACGTGCCCGCGGACGCCGCGGCGGCGTGGCTGACCGAACGGCTGCCGGCAGAAGGAGACACGGTTAGATGATCCGCACCCATGAGGCCGGGACGCTGCGGGCTGGCACCGCGGGAGAGCAGGTGGTGCTGGCCGGCTGGGTGGCCAGGCGCAGGGACCACGGCGGCGTCGCGTTCATCGACCTGCGCGACGCCAGCGGCGTCGTCCAGGTCGTGTGGCGCGGCGAGGAGGCTGTCACCCACGAGCTCCGCCCGGAGTCGTGCATCCGGGTCGCCGGGCAGGTGCGGGCGCGGCCGGCCGGGAACGAAAACCCCGACCTGCCCACCGGCGACGTCGAGGTCGTCGCCGACGCCGTCGAGGTGCTCAGCGAGGCGGAGCCGCTGCCGTTCCCCGTCGAACCCGCCGCGGACATCAGCGAGGACGTCCGCCTGAGGTACCGGTACCTGGACATCAGGCGGGAGGACACCGCGCGGGCGCTGCGGGTGCGGTCGCAGGCCGCCTACCTGCTGTCCGACGTGATGCGCGACCACCGGTTCGTGAACGTGGAGACGCCGTACCTCACCAGGTCCACGCCGGAGGGCGCGCGCGACTTCCTGGTCCCGGTGCGGCTGCGGCCGGGCAACTGGTACGCGCTGCCGCAGTCACCGCAGTTGTTCAAGCAGCTTCTCATGGTCGGCGGCCTGGAGCGGTACTACCAGCTCGCGCGCTGCTTCCGCGACGAGGACTTCCGCAAGGACCGGCAGCCCGAGTTCACCCAGATCGACATCGAGATGTCGTTCGTGACCAGGGACGACGTGATCGCCGTCGCCGAGGACATCGTGGCGACGCTGTGGGGGTCGCTGGCCGGCTACCCGGTGCCGCTGCCGATCCCGCGGATGACGTACGCGGACGCCATGGCGCGGTACGGATCGGACAAGCCGGACCTGCGGTTCGGCCTCGAGCTCACCGACCTGACCGACTACTTCGCGGGGACCGAGTTCCGTGTGTTCCAGGCGCCGTACGTGGGCGCGGTGGTGATGCCGGGCGGGGCGTCGCAGTCCCGCCGGGAGCTCGACGCGTGGCAGGAGTGGGCGCGGTCGCGCGGCGCCAGGGGGCTGGCGTACGCGCTCGTCGGCGCCGACTCCGACACCGGCTCCGGCACGCCGGCGCCCGCCATCACCGGGCCGGTCGCCAGGAACCTGTCCGAGGCGGAGCGGTCCGGCCTCGCCGGGGCCATGGGCGCCTCGCCGGGCGACTGCATCTTCTTCGCCGCGGGCAAGGCGTCGCAGGCGCAGGAACTGCTCGGCGCCGCGCGGCTGGAGATCGGCCAGCGGTGCGGGCTGATCGACCCGTCCGCGTGGTCGTTCGTGTGGGTTGTCGACGCGCCGATGTTCGCCGGCGACGGCGCGGGTGGCTGGACGTCGGTGCACCACCCGTTCACCGCGCCGCTGCCCGAATGGGCGGACAAGTTCGCGCTGGAGCCGGACCTCGCGCTGGCCGACGCGTACGACATCGTGTGCAACGGCTACGAGATCGGCGGCGGGTCGATCCGTATCCACCGGTCCGCGATGCAGCGCGCCGTGTTCGACGTGATCGGGCTGTCCGCGGGGGAGGCGCGGTCGCAGTTCGGGTTCCTGCTCGACGCGTTCAGGTACGGGCCGCCGCCGCACGGCGGGATCGCGTTCGGCTGGGACCGCGTGGTCATGCTGCTGTCCGGCGCCCCCACGATCCGGGACGTGATCGCGTTCCCCAAGGCAGCCTCCGGCGCCGACCCGCTGACCGGCGCCCCGACCCCCATCACCCCCGAGCAGCGCCGCGAGGCCGGCGTCGACGCCACCCCAGCCCCGCCAGCCGAATCCGCCTAGCGGCCGCCCCGCCCTCGCCCTCGCCCGCCGCCCCGTCTCTCCCGCCGCGCTCGCCCGCCGCCCCGTCTCTCCCGCCGCGCTCGCCCGCCGCCCCGTCTCTCCCCGCCGCGCCTCCGGGGCGCGGATCCACCCTTCCCCGGGGTTCGGGTGCAATCCGTGCTGTTACAGCGACGCGGATTGCACCCAAATGCCGCTGATGCCGCGGCTGCCGCGTCCATCGCGCCGCCGCGGGTAGTGTCGGGGCGTGGCCATGAGAAATGACGGCCAGTCACCGAGTTTGTTCGACGAGGCCGAGGAGCAGGCCGCGCAGCGTGCCGCGCCGCTGGCGGTGCGGATGCGCCCGCGGGGTCTTGACGAGGTGATCGGCCAGCGGCACCTGACCGCGCCGGGCACGCCGTTCCGTAACCTCATCGACAACGACGCGCCGATGTCGCTGCTGCTGTGGGGGCCGCCGGGCACCGGCAAGACCACGCTCGCATACGTGGTCAGCCAGGTCACCAGCAGGCGCTTCGTCGAGCTTTCCGCGGTGACCGCGGGCGTGAAGGACGTGCGCGCGGCCGTGGACGCCGCGCGGCGCGAGCTCGGCATGACCGGCAGGCAGACCGTGCTGTTCATCGACGAGGTGCACAGGTTCAGCAAGACGCAGCAGGACGCGCTGCTGCCCGCGGTCGAGAACCGCTGGGTGTCGTTCATCGGGGCGACCACGGAGAACCCGTCGTTTTCCGTGGTGTCCCCGCTGCTGTCCCGCTCGCTGCTGCTCACCCTGCGGCCGCTCACCGAGGACGACATCCGCGAGGTCGCCGAGCGCGCGCTGAGCAGCGACCGCGGCCTCGCCGGGAAGGTGACGCTGCACGATGACGCGCGCGAGCACCTCATCCGGCTCGCCGGGGGTGACGCGCGCCGCGCGCTCACCTACCTGGAGGCCGCGGCGCTCGGCACCAGCGTCATCGACACCGGGACGCTCGAGCGCGCGGTGGACCGCGCCGCCGTCCGCTACGACCGTGACGGCGATCAGCACTACGACGTGATCAGCGCGTTCATCAAGTCGATCAGGGGCAGCGACGTGGACGCCGCGCTGCACTACCTGGCCAGGATGATCGAGGCGGGGGAGGACCCGCGGTTCATCGCGCGCCGGCTGATCGTGCACGCGAGCGAGGACGTCGGGATGGCGGACCCGGCCGCGCTGCAGACCGCCATCGCCGCGGCGCACGCCGTCGAGTTCGTCGGCCTGCCGGAGGCGCGGATCAACCTGGCGCAGGCGGTGATCCACCTGTCGCTGGCGCCGAAGTCCAACTCCGTCATCAAGGCGATCAGCGCCGCCGAGGCGGACGTGCGCGCGGGACGGCTCGGCGCGGTGCCCGCGCACCTGCGCGACGCGCACTACGCCGGCGCGGCCAGGCTGGGGCACGGCGAGGGCTACGTGTACCCGCACGACACCCCCGAGGGCGTCGTCGCGCAGCGCTATGCCCCCGAGCCCGTCGGCGGCCGCACCTATTATGAGCCTTCCGGGCACGGGCTCGAGGCACGGTTTTCCGAACGGGCGGCGCGCATCCGTGCGATCCTGCGGGGGGACGCGGGGGATCAGGGTGACCCGAAAGACGTAGCCGAAAGGGGATCCGAATGAACGCCACTGCGCTCGCCGCGCTGATCGCCGCGGTGAGCTTCGCGGTCCTCGCCGGCGTGGGCGTCTACGTCATGCTCCGGCTGGCCCGCCTGCTCACCGGCGGGACGGAGCTGGTGGCCGAGCTGCGCGGCCGCGGCGACGCGCTGTTCGCCCGGGCGAACGCCGCCGTCGACCGGGCCAGCGAGCAGCTGGACCGGACCGACGCGGTCACCGCCAGCATGGACGAGCTCGGCGCCGGCATGTCCGAGCTCGCGGGCCAGGTGTCGGCGCTGGCCGGCCTCGGCCGCGCGATCGCGAGCGGCCCCGTCGGCCGCGCCGCCGCCCTCGCCTACGGCGTCCGCCACGCGGTGAGCGTGCGCCGGACGGGACGAGTCACGCTGGGGAACCAGCTGAACGGCGGACGGGGACGTGAGCTGCCTTCCGGGAGGTCTGACACATGATTCGCAGGGGATTCTGGCTGGTGCTCGGCGCCACGGGCGGGATCATGGGTTACCGGCGTGTCACTGCGCTGCGCCGCCAGGTATCCGGCAAGCTGGCCGGGCGGGAGGTCGTGCGGTTCGCCCGCGACGTGCGCGAGGGCATGGACCTGTATATGGCTCGGCATCCGGAGCCGGGAGGCCCTAACCTCAGAGCACAAGAAGAAGACGATCAGTGAGGACGTTCAGATGGAGTCGGCGGAGATCGCCAGGCGGTTCCTGACATATTTCAAGAAGCAGGGGCACACGATCGTGCCCTCGGCCAGCCTGGTCGCCGACGATCCCACGGTCTTGTTCGTCATCGCCGGCATGCAGCCGTTCAAGGCCTACCTCCTCGGCCAGCAGACCCCGCCGTTCAGGCGAGCGGCGGACGTGCAGAAGTGCGTTCGGACGCTGGACATCGAGGAGGTCGGCAGGACCAGCCGGCACGCGACGTTCTTCCAGATGCTCGGCAACTGGTCGTTCGGCGACTACTTCAAGGAGGGTGCGATCCCGTTCGCCTGGGAGCTGCTGACCATGTCCGAGGCGGACGGCGGGTTCGGCTTCCCGGAGAGCCGGCTGTGGGCGACGGTGCTGCACAACGACGACGAGGCGTACGCGATCTGGCGTGAGGCGATCGGCCTTCCGGAGAGCCGGATCCAGCGCCGCGGGCTCAAGGACAACTACTGGCACATGGGCGTGGCCGGCCCGGGCGGCCCCTGCTCGGAGATCTACTACGACCGGGGACCGGAATACGGCCGCGACGGCGGCCCCGAGGCGGACGAGGACCGCTACCTGGAGGTTTGGAACCTCGTCTTCATGCAGGACCAGCTCAGCGCGGCCCGGGCCAAGGACGACTTCGACATCGAGGGCCCGCTGCCGTCGCGGAACGTCGACACCGGGATGGGCCTGGAGCGGATGGCGGTGCTGCTGCAGGGCGTCGACAACATCTACGAGATCGACACCACCTGGAAGATCCTCGAGCGGGCGGCGGAGCTCAGCGAGCAGCCCTACGGGCGCGACCCGAGGGCCGACGTCGCGCTGAAGGTCGTCGCCGACCACGTGCGCTGCTCGGTGATGCTGATCGGCGACGGCGTGCTGCCGGGCAACGAGGGCGCCGGCTACGTGCTGCGGCGCGTGCTGCGGCGCAGCATCCGCAACCTCCGGCTGCTGGCCGGCGGCCAGCGCGGCGGCGGCGCGCCCGGGCCCGGCACCGGGTTCATGCACGAGCTGACCTCGGTCGCGATCGACGCGATGGCGCCCATCTACCCGGAGCTGCGCGGGGACGCGGCGAACATCCACACGGTGATCGACGCGGAGGAGGCGGCGTTCGCGGGCACGCTGCGCACCGGCACCGCGATCTTCGACGCCGCGGTCGAGGAGACCAGGCGCAGGCGCTCGTCCGTGCTGCCCGGCGCGCAGGCGTTCCAGCTGCACGACACCTACGGCTTCCCGATCGACCTGACCCTGGAGATGGCCGCGGAGCAGGGGCTGTCGGTGGACGAGGAGGGCTTCCGCCGCCTGATGGCGGAGCAGAAGGAGCGGGCGAGGCGGGACGCGGCGGAGAAGAAGACCGGTAACCTCGACGTCTCGGTCTACGCGACGCTGCTCGAGCGGGCCGGCAAGGTCGCCTTCACCGGCTACGACCAGGCCACCGGCGAGGCGGCCGTCGTCGGCCTGCTGGTGGGCGGCGTACCGGCGCCGTCGGCCACCGCCGGCGACGAAGTCCTGGTGGTGCTCGACCGCACCCCGTTCTACGCCGAGGGCGGCGGCCAGCTGCCGGACCACGGCGTGATCAGGGTGAACGGTCCCTCGGGCCCCGCCGAAATCGAGGTCTTCGACGTCCAGGCGCCGCTGCCCGGCCTGATCGTGCACCGCGGCAAGGTGCGGTCCGGCGAGGTGATCGCCGGAGCGGCGGCCTACGCGGAGATCGATGTCGATCGGCGCCGCGCCGTCTCCCGGTCGCACACCGCCACCCACCTGGTGCACCGCGCGCTGCGCGGCGCTCTGGGCGAGTCGGCGGCGCAGGCGGGTTCGGAGAACGCGCCGGGCAGGCTGCGATTCGACTTCACCGCCGCGGGCGCGGTGCCGCACACGGTGCTCCGCGAGGTCGAGGACGAGGTCAACCGCGTGCTCATCAACGACCTGGCGGTGCGCGCGTTCCACACCTCGCTGGACGAGGCGCGAGCGATGGGCGCGCTCGCGCTGTTCGGCGAGAAGTACTCCGATGATGTCCGCGTCGTCGAGGTCGGCGAGTACTCCCGCGAGCTGTGCGGCGGGACGCACGTCGCCAGGTCCGGCCAGCTCGGCCTCGTGAAGCTGCTCGGCGAGTCGTCCATCGGGTCGAGCACGCGCCGCGTGGAGGCGCTGGTGGGCATCGACGCGTTCCGCTTCCTGGCCAGGGAGAGCGTGCTCGTCAGCCAGCTCAGCGAGCAGCTCAAGGCCCGGCCGGAGGAGCTGCCCGAGCGGATCTCCGGCGTCGTGACCCGGCTGCGCGACGCCGAACGCGAGCTGAACCGGCTCCGCTCCGCCCAGCTGCTCGAGTCCGCGGGCACGATCGCCGACGCGGCGGAGAACATCGGCGGCGTCGCGTTCGTCGCGCACCGCGTGCCGGACGGCACCGACGCGGACGGCATCCGCAAGCTCGCGCTCGACGTGCGTGGCAGGCTCCCGGCGCTGCGGCCCGCCGTCGTGATGATGACCGGCATGCCGGCCGGCCGGCCGGTCGTGGTGATCGCGGTCAACGAGGCGGGCCGCGGGTTGGGGCTCAACGCCGGCACCCTGGTCGGCCTCGCGGCGCGGGCGCTGGGCGGCGGTGGCGGCGGCAGGCCTGACGTCGCGCAGGGCGGCGGCGCGGCGAACCCGGATCCGCAGGTCATTGACGCCGCATCTGAGGTGGTCCGCGGCGCATTGCGGGACAGGGCGCGGGGCGGCGGGTAACGTGTTTCCATGTTGTCGCGAACCGGGCTGCCGGTGAGGGCCGGCGTCCGCCTGGCTGTCGACCCGGGTTCGGTACGCATCGGCGTGGCCCGCAGCGATCCCGGCGGCATCCTGGCCAGCCCGCTGACGTTCGTCAGGCGCGGCAAAAACGACCTGGATGAGCTGGCGTCGCTGGCCGAAGCCGAGGACGCCGTAGAGATCATCGTCGGCCTGCCCAGGTCGCTGTCGGGCCGGGACGGCCCGGCGGCGGCCACGGCGCGGGAATTCGCGGCGGCTCTGGCGGCCCGTGTCGCGCCGGTGCCGGTACGGCTGGTCGATGAACGTTTCACCACGGTTTCGGCGCATGCCGCGCTGCGCCAGGGCGGCCGCGATTCGCGGGCGCGCCGTCTCGCGTCCGACCAGGCCGCCGCGGCGGTGCTGCTGCAGGCCACGCTGGACGCGGAGCGCCGGACCGGGTGCCCGCCCGGTGACCTGGTGCTTCCCGGCCCCGACCGCAGCGGAGCCGGCGGATGAGCGCGCGGCACGCCGGCCGCGGGGACGGCGAATACGACCGCGACGCCACCGGCAGCAGCGGCACCGGCAGCGGCGGCATCTGGCGCGGCGACCCCGCTCGCCCTGGGGGACGGCCCCCCGGTCCCCCCGGTGACAGCGGCCCTGGCGGCATCTGGCGCGGCGACAGTGGCCGGGGCGCCACCGGCCCTGGCGGCATCTGGCCAGGCCAGGACGTGCCCCTCCGGGAACCACGGGAACCACGGGAACCACAAGGAGCACGGGAATCCTGGGGCCATGACCGGCGAAATCCGGCCGCCAGGCAGCGCACGGCGGGATACGGCCGCCCGCAGGAGCCGTCGCGCTCCCGTGAGTCCCGTGATCCCCGTGAGCCCGCCTGGCCGCGCGACGCGGCCCAGCGGCAGCCGTGGCCGCGGGACCCCGCGGCCGTACAGCCGCCTCGTCCCGCCGGGAGGCAGGGAAACTGGCCGCCCGCCGCGCCGCGCGATCGCGATCCCCGCCCGCGACGCGATGACCGCACGCCGCGCGATCCGTACGCCCCGCCGGGCCGGGATCCCCGGCGGCATGCGCGGTATGAGCCCGCCGACGGCGCCCAGTACCCGCCGGACCCCGGTTACCCGCCCGGCGGTTATCCTCCGGACCGCTATCCGCCCGAGGGTGGCTACCGGTCTCCCGCCGGCTATCCGCCCGGCGAGCGTTACCCGGCCGGCGCCGGCTACCCTGCGGGGGCCGCGTACGCCCCCGGCGACGGCCCGTATCCCGGCCAGGGCGAGGAGGACGCGGGCTGGGACGACGGCGATGCCGACGACAGGTTCCTGCCCGGCTTCGGGGATCCCGGTGACGAAAGCGACGACCGTGGCGGCGGTGACGGCCGCCGCGGCAGGCGCCGTGGCCGCGCGCGCCGCCGCGGCCGGGGCGGTCCCGGCGATGACTTCGGCGGCCCTGGCGGCTCCGGCCGCGGCCCCGGCGGCAGCGACCGCCCGAGGCGCCGCGGGCTGCGCCGGCTCGCCCCGGCGGCGGCCCTCGTGCTGCTGCTCGTTATCGTGCTGCCGCTCGCGATCGGCGGCTTCTACGCCTACCGGTTCGTCGAGGGCAAGTTCTTCCCGGCCGACTACTCCGGCCCCGGCACCACCCCCAGCGTGATGGTCCAGGTCAAGAGCGGTGACACGGCAAGCAGCCTCGGGCCCCGGCTGCAGGAACTCGGGGTGGTGGCCAGTTCCCGCGCGTTCGTGCTCGCCGCGGAGCACAGCACGTCCGCCGCGGGCCTCGAGGCGGGCTTCTACCGGCTCCACCATCACATGCAGGCCAGCATCGCGTATCAGGACCTGCTGAACCCGGCCAACCGCGTGCAGCTCACGATCACGTTCCCCGAGGGCCTGCGGACGTCGCAGGTCGCGGTCGTGCTCGGCGAGCGGTCCGGCATACCGCTGAGCGATTACCAGCACGTGCTGGCCAGCCCCGCACAGCTCGGCCTCCCCGCATACGCGGGTGGCAAGCCGGAGGGCTACCTGTTCCCGGCGACCTACCAGGTTCAGCCGAACGCGACGGCGCTCAGCGTGCTGCAGGCGATGGTGCAGCGGTTCACCCAGGAGGCGGCCGTCGTCAACCTGCCCGGCGCGGCGGCGCAGGTGCACCTGACGCCGACCCAGGCGATCATCGTGGCCAGCCTGGTGCAGGCGGAAGGCGGAAGGCTCTCCGACTACGGGAAGATCGCCCGCGTGGTCTACAACCGGCTGGCACAGCACATGAGGCTGCAGTTCGACAGCACGGTGTTCTACGGCCTCGGCCTGTTCGGCACCGCGGCGACGACCAAGGAGATCAGCACGCCGGGCCCGTACAACACGTACCTGAACTATGGCCTGCCCCCGGGCCCGATCGACAACCCGGGCAGGGCCGCGATCGAGGCCGCGCTCCACCCGGCGGCAGGCAACTGGCTGTACTTCATCAGCTTCAAGAACGGCACGTCCGAGTTTTCCCCGACGCCGCTGCCCGGCCAGGGGTGAGGGCCGGAGCCCGCCAGCCATGAAAGCCGCCGTCCTCGGCTCGCCGATCGGCCATTCGCTGTCGCCGGTCCTGCACGGCGCCGCGTACGCCGCGCTTGGCCTGCACGACTGGTCTTACGCGGCGATCGAGTGCGACGAGGCGGGGCTGCCCGGCCTGATCGCGTCGTGTGACGGCGACTGGGCGGGCCTGTCACTCACGATGCCGCTGAAGCGGGCGGTGCTGCCACTGCTCGATTACACGGACCCGCTAGCCTCCGGCTGTGAGGCTGCGAACACGGTGATCTTTCGCGCGGGCAGCAGGCATGGCTACAACACCGACGTGCACGGCATGGTGGCGGCGCTGAAGGAGGCGAGTGCGCCCGCGCCCCGCAGCGTGACGATCCTCGGCGCGGGAGCGACCGCGTGCTCGGCCCTCGCGGCGCTGCGCGACCTCGGCGTGGACGGTGCGGACGTTATGGTCAGGGACCCGGCCCGGGCCGGCGTCCTGCTCGCCGCCGCGCGAAAGCTTGCCCTGCGGGTGCGGCTGCGCTCGTTCGGTGAACCCGAAGACCGTGCTCCGGACCTGCTGATCTCCACCCTGCCGCCCGGTGCCGCCGATTTTTATACCGAACGGATGGTGCGTTCCCCGAGCGCGCCCGCGGCAGTCCTCGACGTGGTGTACAGCCCGTGGCCGACCCCCCTGGCCGCCGCGGCCGCCGCGGCGGGCGCGGCCGTCGCCGGCGGCTTCGCGATGCTCCTGCACCAGGCCGCCGCCCAGGTAGAGCTCATGACCGCCCGCCCCGCCCCGTTGCCGGCGATGCGCTCGGCCGGCGAAGCCGAACTCCTCCGCCGCTCCGCTCATCAGAGCGAACTCCGCCGCCACAGCACTCCCTAACTCTCGCGTTACCTCCCGGCCGCAGCTTCGCCCCGCTTCCCACTTTCGTCCCTGCCAACACCCTAGCCCCGTGCTTCCGCCCTCGGTCCGGTGCTCCGCCTTCGGTCCGGTGCTTCCGCCCTCGGTCCGGTGCTTCCGCCTTCGGTCCGGTGCTTCCGCCTTCGGTCCGGTGCTTCCGCCTTCGGTCCGGTGCTTCCGCCTTCGGTCCGGTGCTTCCGCCTTCGGTCCGGTGCTTCCGCCTTCGGTCCCGTGCTTCGCCTTCGGTCCCGTGCTCCCGCCCTCGGTCCCGTGCTCCCGGCTCGGCCCGCAACGATGGAAATCTGTGCCGGTTATAACCGGCTCAGATTTCCATCGTGCCGCTTCTAGGGCTCGGCTAATTTGGAAACTTCGGTGCCAAAAGATTTGACCTCGAAGTTGTGGCCGGGCATACTTGGGCGGGTGCTAACGGGGCAGCCATCCGAGGGGCCCGCGCCCGCGCCTCCGGGGGCGGGCGCGGGCGCTTCCTCCGCGGGCGCTTCCTCCGCGGGCGCTTCCTCCGCGGGCGCTTCCTCCGCGGGCGCTTCCTCCGCGGGCGCTTCCTCCGCGGGCGCTTCCTCCGCGGGCGCTTCCTCCGCGGGGGCGGGCGCGGGCCCTGGCTGCGGGCACGCGGCCCCGGGCGCTGGCAAGCCGCGCCTCGTGGTCTGGGGCGAAGCGGGGCCCGAGGTCCCCGCGGACGCGCCGCTGTCGTCGCTGGCGGGCATGGCGAGCCGGCTGATGGGGGCTTATTGGTGGCGCGCGGCCCAGGGGCTTGGCGTCAGTCCGGCCGGCCTCGGCGTGCTGCGGCTGCTCGCGGCCGAGGACGGGCTCAAGTCCAGCGAGGTCGCGGCCCGCGGCTGGTGGGCCGCGGGCACGCTGACGTCCATGGTGGACACGCTGGTGCGGGATGGGTACGTGGAACGGCGGCGGGACGACGGGGACCGCCGGGTTGTGCGCCTTTACCTGACCGACGCCGGCGGCGCGAAGGTTGATGCAGCTCTCGGCGAAACCGTCCCGAGATGGCACGACGCCTTTGATTACATCGACTCGGCGGACGAGCCGGTCATCAGGAAATTCCTCGTCGACACAATCGAACGGTTCAGCAAGCTGGTACAAGAGGAGCGCGGCAAGTGACTCACGCGAGCGCACAGCTGATGCGGACCGGGCTGCCGGACGCGGAGGCGGCCATCAGGACCGAGGATCTGCGCAAGACATACAAGACCTCCCGTGGTGACGTGCAGGCGGTGCGGGGCATCGACCTGGACGTGCCGTCCGGCGAGTTCTTCGGCCTGCTCGGGCCGAACGGCGCGGGCAAGTCGACAACGATCGGCATGCTCACCACGCTGGTTCTGCCGACCGGCGGGCGCGCCTGGGTGGCCGGCGTGGACGTGGTCGGCGACCCGGTCGCGGTCAAGCGCCGGATCGGCGTCGTCACGCAGAACAACACGCTGGACATGCAGCTCACGGTGGCCGAGAATCTGGAGTTCCGCAGCCGGTTCTTCGGCCTCGGCGCGCGGGAGGCGGGCCGCCGGGCCGAGCAGCTGCTGGACGCCTTCGGGCTCGCGGACCGGCGCAGGGCGATGGCCACCGACCTGTCCGGCGGCCAGGCAAGGCGGCTGCTGATCGCCCGCGCCCTGGTGCACCGCCCGGACGTGCTGTTCCTCGACGAGCCGACCGCCGGGCTCGACCCCCAGACCAGGGTCAACCTCTGGGACATCCTGCGGGTGCTGCACGACCAGGGCCAGACCATCCTTCTGACCACGCATTACATGGAAGAAGCCGAGGCGCTGTGCGACCGGGTCGCGGTGATCGACCACGGCCGGGTGCTGGCCGCCGGCACCGTGGACGACCTCAAGCAGAGCACCGGCGCCGACACGGTTATCACCGTGCGGTACGAGAGCGCGGTGCCTGACGGGCTGGCCGGGAAGGCGGGAATCACCGGGCGGCCCGGGATCAGCAAGATAGAGACGGACGGCGATCAGGTCCGGGTGTTCACCCGCGAGCCGGACGGCGTGCTCGGCGAGCTGGTGGCGGCGGGTGCCCGCGACGGGCTGCACGTGCGTGACGCCGCCCAGCTCAAGCCCAGCCTGGAGACGGTTTTCCTCACCCTGACCGGAAGGGAGTACCGGGAATAGTCATGGCTACCAGCACGAATCTTGAGGCGCCGCCCGCCGGTGCGGCGGAAGCCGGCGGGGCGGGTGTCGCGGCGCTGATCACCGAGGCGCCGGTCCCGCACCCCACGCTGGCGAGGACTTTCGCCGCGATGATGGCCCGCGAGTTCCGTGTGCTTCGGCGCAACGCGGTGGCCACCTTCACCCGCGCGGTCATGCAGCCGCTGCTGTTCGTCTTCGTCTTCGCCTACGTCTTCCCGAAGATCGGCGGTGGCTTCATGCTGGGCGGTGCGGCGGGCGGAGCCGCGCGTGCCGGAGCGGCGGCCTCGGGCGTCAACTTCGCCACCATCCTGGTACCGGGGCTCATGGCCTCCATGCTTCTCATGCAGGGAATCATGGCGGTGACGTTCCCGCTCGTGATGGAGTTCTCCTGGCAGCGGACGATCGAGGACAGGGCGCTCGCCCCGGTGCCGATCCGGGTGCTCGCGGTGCAGAAGATCTCGGCGGGCGCGGTGCAGTCGTTCATCGGCGCGCTCATCGTCTTCCCCATCGTGCTGCTGGTGCACGCCTCCGGGCAGGCACCGAGCGTGCACGTGACCAACTGGGCGCTGTTCGCGCTCATCCTGGTCGCGGCGTCGATGCTCACCGCTGCCCTCGGCCTGCTGCTGGGCACGATCATGGACCCCCGCAAGATGCAGATGCTGTTCGCCGTGATCCTGCTGCCGGCCACCATGCTGGGCTGCGTCTACTACCCGTGGTCCGCGCTGCACTCCATCCGCTGGCTGCAGATCCTGGTCCTGGTCAACCCGATGGTCTACATGTCCGAGGGCCTGCGGGCCGTGCTGACGCCGGAACTCGGCCACATGCCGCTGTGGGCGGTGCTGCTCGTGCTGATCGGCGGGAGCGTCGTGTTCGGCTACCTGGGTGCCCGCACCTTCCGCAACCGCGTCCTGAACTAGCCCGTCACGGGGTGGCTACCACCTTCTGGTGCCACCGGAATACCACAAGAGCGCCGATTGCTGTTACGCTTGGTCGCTGACCAGTCTGGTATTCACGTGCCAGACGTGCAAAGCGGAGGACCACCTCCCACCTGGCCGGCCCTTGGGCCGGCGGGTCCGGCCAGATGTCCCGGCCGCCGGCGCGGGTAGCGCGGCGAACGGCGGGCATCTGGCACGGCGCGGCTTCCGGTGCCGCCGTGTACCGGGGACGGCGCCGTCGTTGTGGTTGCCCCGCGGTGCATGCGCCTGGCGGGGCTTTTTCGTCGGGCGCGGTCGCGGCAGGCGCCGCCGGACAGGCCGGCGGCTTCAGATGAGGCTCAGGAGGTCACATCAGCGCCGAAACGCGTGTCAACGAGCGCATCCGCGCTCCGGAGGTTCGGCTCGTCGGCCCGAAGGGTGAGCAGATCGGGATCGTCTCGATCAACGAGGCGCTCCGCATCGCCCAGGAGGCCGATCTCGATCTGGTCGAGGTAGCGCCGACGGCGCGCCCCCCGGTCGCCAGGCTCATGGACTACGGAAAATTCAAGTACGAATCCGCGGTCAAGGCCAGGGAGTCGCGCAAGAACCAGACGCAGACGATCGTCAAGGAGATCAAGCTCCGTCCCAAGATCGACCCGCACGACTACGGCACAAAGAAGGGCCACGTCGAGCGGTTCCTCAAGGCGGGAGACAAGGTCAAGGTGACGATCATGTTCCGGGGACGAGAGCAGTCCAGGCCGGAACTCGGATTCCGTCTGCTGCAGCGTCTGGCCGAGGATGTCGAGGAGCTTGGCTTCGTCGAATCCCAGCCCAAGCAGGACGGACGGAACATGATCATGGTGATCGGCCCGCACCGGAAGAAGAGCGAGGCCAGGGCCGATCGCAGCGGTTCCCAGGCCGGCGCGCAGGCACGCCAGGTCCCGAGCCAGCGCACCGCGGCCGCGCAGGCGGCCGCCGAGCCGGTCGCGGAGGATGACGGTGCCGGGGTAGTCCGGTAAGGGAGCCGGAAGGCTTACCCAGCCACATGCTGGGTTCGCGGCGCTGGCCCGGCCGGAGAGCCGGTCGGCGCCGCCTGGTGAGGCTGCCCCGCGGGCGGCGAAAAGTGAGGGGCGTGCCGCCTGCGCGGCATGCGGACGAAACGGAGACGACGGCGACCATGCCGAAGATGAAGACGCACAGCGGCGCCGCCAAGCGGTTCAGGCTCACCGGTACAGGGAAGGTGATGCGCCTTCGCGCGAATCGCAACCACCTGTTCGAGCACAAGTCATCCCGCGTCACGCGCCGGCTGGCCGGCGCGGTCCGGCTCTCCCCGGCGGACGCCAGGGAGATCAAGAAGATGCTGGGCAAGTAACGCGCGGGTGTGACGGTGTGATCGGACAGCGAGGGAGGAATTATGGCACGCGTGAAAAGGGCGCTGAACGCCCACAAGAAGCGCAAGGTGGTGCTCGAGCGGGCGAGCGGTTACCGGGGGCAGCGGTCCAGGCTGTACCGCAAGGCCAAGGAGCAGGTGCTCCACTCGATGACGTACGCCTACCGCGACCGCAAGGACCGCAAGGGCGCTTTCCGGCGGCTGTGGATCCAGCGCATCAACGCGGCGGCGCGCGCGAACGGCATGACGTACAACAGGTTCGTGCAGGGGCTGAGGCTGGCCGGGGTCGAGGTCGACCGCCGGATACTCGCCGAGCTGGCGGTCGCGGACGAGGCCGCGTTCGCCGCCCTGGTCGACGTGGCGCGCAAGGCGCTGCCGGACGTCTCCGGCGCGCCGGGCGCGGCCGCCTAGCCGGAAGGCCTGCCGGCGATCAGCGAGTACCGGAATCTCAGCGCGGCGCGCCTGGCGGCGGCGCGCCGGCTGACCAAGCGGGCGTTCCGCCTGCGCGCGCGGGCCTTCCTCGCGGAAGGCCCGCAGGCTGTTGCGGAGGCGCTCGCATCTGGGGCGCGTACCACCGATCTCTTCGTCACGGCACCCGCGCAGTCACGGCACGCCAGGCTGGTGGCGGCCGCGGCCGACGCCGGGATCCCGGTGCACGTGATCAGCGGCGACGCGATGAGCGATCTGGCGCAGACCGTGACGCCGCAGGGCATGCTCGCCGTATGTGACTTCGTGGATGTCCCGCTGGACCGGGCGATCGCCGAGGCGCCGCGGCTCGTTGCGCTGCTGGCGAACGTGCGGGACCCGGGCAACGCGGGCACGGTGCTGCGCACCGCGGACGCGGCCGGCGCCGGCGCGGTCATTTTCGCTGACGCCTCCGTGGATCCGTACAACGGCAAATGCGTGCGCGCCAGCGCCGGCAGCCTGTTTCATCTCCCGGTCGTGGCCGGGGTTCGGCTCAGCGAGGCGGCGGGCGCGCTGCGCGAGGCGGGCGTGCGCATCGTCGCCGCCGATGGCCGCGCGGACGGCTCCCTCGACGACTCCCGCGTCCGCAAGCTGCTCAGCGCTCCCACCGCGTGGCTCTTCGGCAACGAGGCGTGGGGGCTGCCGCGCGAACTGGCCGCGCTGGCAGATGACAGCGTGGCCGTGCCCATCTACGGCAAGGCGGAAAGCCTGAACCTGGCGGCCGCCGCCGCCGTGTGCCTCTACGCGTCCGCCGCCGCCCTCGGGGCCCACTCCCCTCATGATCGTGAGTAGTTACCATCTAAATACGCAGGGTAACTGCACGCGGTCTTCCGCGCCGGGCGGCATTCGCTGCCGGTACCCGTTTGGCGGTGCGGCGCCGCAGCCCGCCGGCCCCGCGGTGCAGGCGGTCGCGGGCGGCCATCCGGGCCGATTGTTATGCGTCTCACGAGCAGAGATCTGGATATCGGTCCCTTTGCTCACAACTCGTAGCGAACCCTTATGATGCGTAAGGAATGGTTGTGGCATAGGGTGTTTGCGCTACAACACAGAGAAATCCGCCGCGGGGCTGTTATGAGGGTGGTTCCGCGCGCTAGAGTCTGACTACATTCCGTCACCCGCATCATGGGCCAGCCCGCCGTGACCGGGCTGGTGTGACGCGGCAATGCCGGGACGGAGGCGTCGCTGTCGTGGAAGAGATCAACGCGAGCCCGGGCATGTCACGCGACGGCCTGCTGGGTGACGCGGGAACCGGCACCACGCGCCTGCTGGCCGACGAGCTTCCCGATGGGCTCGTGGTGGCCGACGAGGCGGGCCGGGTCATCGTCTTCAACCGCGCCGCCGCCAGGCTGACCTCCATCGCGCCGGAGGAGGCGCTGGGCAAGTTCGTCTCCGACGTGCTCCCGTTCCGCGACGCCGATGAGCGCGACTGGTGGGTGTTCGTCGATCCCTACCACGGGCTGTCGACGAGGACCCGGCACCCCGAACGGTCGCTGTACCTCACCGACGGGACGGAACTGCTCGTCTCCGTCGGCTACGTCCGCGACCACGACGGTAGGCGGAACGGGTCCGGGCCGGTCCGGCGGCTGGTGATCAGCCTGCGCGGCGCCCAGCAGCGCGCCCGGCTCGAGCGCAGCCGCGCGGAGCTCGTGTCGACCGTGGCGCACGAGCTGCGCTCGCCGCTCACCAGCGTCAAAGGCTTCACCGCGACCCTGCTGGCCAAGTGGCACCGGTTCACCGACGACCAGAAGCGGGTCATGCTGGAGACCGTCAACGCGGACGCCGACCGGGTGACCAGGCTCATCACCGAACTGCTCGACGTGTCCAGGATCGAGTCCGGCCGGATGGAGGTACACCGGCAGCTCGTCGACATCCCGGACCGGGCCAGGAAGATCATCGCCGGCCGGGTCGCGGCGGGCGAGCCCGAGGACCGGTTCCGGCTGGAGGCCAGCCCGGACGTGCCCGAAACCTGGCTGGACGCCGACAAGATCGACCAGATCCTGGGCAATCTCGTGGAGAACGCGGTCAGGCACGGGGCTGGTATCGTAACCATCGTGGTGGAACCCGCGCACACTGACGGCGACGACGGCGGCCCGGCGGTCGCCGTGTCCGTGCGCGACCAGGGGGAGGGCATTTCCCCCGAGCTGGCGCCACGGGTGTTCCGCCAGTTCTGGCGCGGCAAGCGCCGCGGCGGCACCGGCCTCGGCCTGTACATCGTCAAGGGCCTCGTCGAGGCGCTCGGTGGCGTCATCACGGTCGGCCGTGCCCCCGAGGGCGGCGCGGAGTTTCGATTTATCCTGCCCGCTGGGGCCCCTCCCGCCTGACGGCCGGCGGGCGCCCGCGAGCGGGCATCCCCCGTCACGGCCGCCACCCGCGGCGCATCGCGGAAGCCGGTAGGGTGACCACTGCCCGTTCAGTGCAGTGATTCTTTTCCAGCCGCCGCAAGGAGCCTCGAAACCCAAGCCCCGAGAGGCCGGAAGTCCGGCAATGCCCGCATTCAGCAGGATCAGCAGCACCAGCAGGACCAGGAAGCAGGACCCTTCATGTCCGCACCCAACAAGAACTACGACCCGGTCGCCGTGAGCTCGCTGTCGCCCGGCGAGGTCAGCCGCATGCTCGACGAGGCGCTCGCCGCGGTCGCCCAGGCCGGCTCGCTCGAGGAGCTCAGGGCCGCCAGGATCGCGCACGCCGGCGACAGGTCGCCGCTGGCGCTGGCCCGCGCGGAGATCGGCGCGCTGCCGCCGGAGGCCAGGGCGGAGGCGGGCCGCCGGGTCAGCGCCGCCCAGACTCAGCTCAAGGACGCCCTGAGCAGGCGCCAGGCCGAGCTGGAAGCCGACCGGGACCAGCGCGTGCTTGTGACCGAGGCCGTCGACGTCACGCTGCCGGGCGACCGCACGCCGCCGGGCGCGCTGCACCCGGTCACGCTGCTCGCCGACCGGCTGTCCGACGTGTTCGTGGCGATGGGCTACGAGGTGGCGGAGGGCCCCGAGGTCGAGGCCGAGTGGTACAACTTCGACGCGCTGAACATCCCGCCCGACCACCCCGCGCGGGAGATGCAGGACACGCTGTTCGTGGCGCCGTCCAGCGGCCCGGGCAGCGCGGGCGGCCCGGGGCTGCCGAGCCAGGGAAGCTCCGGCCTCGTGCTGCGCACCCACACCTCGCCGGTGCAGATCCGGTCCATGCTCACCCGCCCGCTGCCGCTGTACGTGGTCAGCCCGGGCCGCTGCTACCGCAACGAGGCCCTGGACGCCACGCACCTGCCGGTCTTCTACCAGATCGAGGGGCTGGCGGTGGACGAGGGGCTGACAATGGCCGACCTGCGCGGCGCGATCCAGGCGTTCGTGGACGCGATGTTCGGCGCCGGGCTGCGCACCCGGCTGCGCCCTGACTACTTCCCGTTCACCGAGCCGTCGGGCGATGTGTCCATGGAGTGCCACGTGTGCCGTGGCGCGTCCACCGACCCGGGCGCGGACCCGTGCCGGGTGTGCAGGTCGCAGGGCTGGATCGAGATCGCCGGCTGCGGCATGGTGAACCCGCGCGTGCTGGTGGCCTGCGGCATCGACCCGGACCGGTACAGCGGGTTCGCGTTCGGCCTCGGCATCGAGCGCGCCCTGATGGTCGGTCACGACCTCACGGACATCAGGGAGACGGTGGACGGCGACGTCCGGTTCAGCCGGGCTTTCGGGATGGAGATCTGACCATGCGGGTACCGCTTTCCTGGCTGCGCGCGTACGCCGAACTGCCCGATCCAGTCGACGCCGCCGAGGTCGCGCGCCGGCTCACCGCCGCCGGGCTGGAGGTCGAATCGGCCGAGCCCGCGGGGCACGACATCCGTGGCGTGGTGATCGGCCAGGTACTGTCCATCGAGGAGCTGACCGGGTTCAAGAAGCCGATCAGGTACTGCCGGGTCGCGGTGAGCCCGGCGCAGCTCGGCGGCGACCCCGGGGACGCGTCCGGCGTCATCTGCGGTGCCGCCAACTTCGCCGTCGGCGACCGCGTTCCGCTCGCGCTGCCCGGCGCGGTGCTGCCCGGCGCGTTCGAGATCGGCGCGCGCAGGGCCTACGGCCGCATGTCCGAGGGCATGATCTGCTCGGCGAGCGAGCTGGCCATCGGCGACGACCACACCGGCATCCTCGTCCTGGATCCCGATGCCCCGCTCGGTGAGGACTTCGTGACCTACGCCCGGCTGCGCGACGAGGTGCTGGAGATCGCGGTCACCCCGGACCGCGGGTACGCGGTCTCGGTGCGCGGGGTGGCGCGGGAGCTGGCGAGCGCGTTCGGTGTGCCGTTCACCGACCCGGCGCGGGCCGCGCTGCCCGGGCCCGAGGTGCTCGGCGGCCCGCTGGATGACGAGGGCCCGGACGTGTGGCCCGCGCGTATTGAAGACCCCACCGCGTGCGACAGGTTCGTGCTGCGCGAGGTGCGCGGCTTCGACCCCGCGGCCCGCACGCCGCTGTGGATGCGGGTGCGGCTGGCGCGCTGCGGGGTGCGCAGTGTCTCGCTCGCGGTGGACGTGACCAACTACCTGATGCTCGAGCTGGGCCAGCCGCTGCACCCCTTCGACCGGTCGAAACTGCACGGCGAGATCGTGGTCCGCCGGGCGAGGCCGGGGGAGCGGCTGGAGACCCTCGATCACGTCAGAAGGGACCTGGACCCGGCCGACATCCTCATCACCGACGCCTCCGGGCCGATCTCGATGGCCGGCACGATGGGCGGGCTGTCCACGGAGATCGACGAGCGCTCGACGGACCTGGTGATCGAGGCGGCGCACTTCTCCCCGGAGGGCACCGCCAAGATGAGCCGCCGGCACAAACTGCACTCCGAGGCGTCCTACCGGTTCGAGCGCGGCGCCGACCGGGAGCTTCCGCTGCCTGCCTCGGCGAAGGCCGTCGCGCTGCTGTCGCGGCTCGGCGGCGGCCGGATCATCCCCGGCTGCACGCACGCGCAGGCGCCCGTGGAGCCGGTCAGGGTTTCGATGGCCGCCGACTACCCGGACCGGGTGGCCGGCGTGGTGTACGGGCGGGACACCGTGGTACGCCGACTGCGCGACGTGGGCTGCGAGGTCCGCGAGGGCATGGCCGCGACCGCGCCGACGATCGCGCCGTGGCGCGCGGACCGCGCCGCCGGGGCTGCCGCCCCGGGGACCGCCGAGCACGGCAGGCATGACCGGCTCATCCCGGTGCTCGAGGTGACCCCCCCGTCGTGGCGGTCCGACCTGACCGACCCCGCGGACCTGGCCGAGGAGGTCATCCGGCTCGAGGGCTACGAGAACATCCCGGCCCGGATGCCACGGGCGCTGGCCGGCCACGGGCTGACCGCCCGGCAGCGGCTGCGCCGCACCGTCGGCCGCGCGCTCGGCGGAGCGGGCTTCGTCGAGGTGCACACCGACCCGTTCGCCTCCCCGAAGGACTCCGGCGCCCTCAGCCTGCCACCCGAGGACCTGCGGCGTCCCGCGGTCCGGGTCGCGAACCCGCTCAGCGAGGATGAGCCGCTGATGCGGACCACGCTGCTGCCCGGGCTGTTCCGCGTGCTGCTGCGGAACATCGGGCGCGGCTTCGGTGACCTCGCCCTGTTCGAGACCGGGCTGGTCTTCCGGCCGCGGCCCGGCGCGCCGTCGGTCGCGCCGATCCTCCCGGTGAACCGCGGGCCGTCGGTGCAGGAGCTGGCCGCGCTGGAGGCCGCGCTGCCGGACCAGCCGCTGCACGTGGCGGCCGTGCTGGCCGGCGCGTGCGAGCTGCCCGGCTGGTGGGGGCCCGGGCGCGCGGCGTCCTGGCCGGACGCGGTCGAGGCGGCCAGGGAGATCGGCCGGGCCTGTCACCTGTCGCTGGAGGTCCGCGCCGACAAGGAGCCGCCGTGGCACCCCGGCCGCTGCGCGGCGCTGTACGTGCTGGCGCCGTCGCCCGGCGCCGGGGCGAACGGCGGCGCGCGTGCTGGCGGCGAAGCCGGCGGAGCCGGGGGCGAAGCCGGCGGGGCTTCCGGCGAGCAGGCGCACGAGTGGCTGGCCGGGCACGCTGGCGAGCTGCACCCGCGGGTGATCGCGGCGTACGGCCTGCCGGCCCGGACGTGCGCGCTGGAGCTGGACCTGCAGGTGCTGTTCACGGCGGCGGAGGCGGCCGGGCCGGTGCGCGCGCCGCAGCTGTCCAGCTACCCGGTGGCCACGCAGGACGTGGCGCTCGTCGTGCCGTCGGGGGTCGCGGCGGCCTCGGTGCAGGACGCGCTCGAGGCCGGGGCCGGCGATCTGCTGGAGGACGTGCGGCTGTTCGACGTGTACACCGGCGAGCAGCTCGGCGAGGACAGGAAGTCGCTGGCCTACACGCTGCGGTTCCGTGCCCCCGACAGGACGCTGACCGTGGCGGAGACGACGGCGGCCAGGGACGCGGCCGTGGCCGAGGCCGCCCGCCGCGTAGGCGCCGAGCTGCGCGGCGGCTGAGGCCGCGGCGAAGGCACCCGGCGCGCTCCGGCTCGCGTCGATTGTCATACCGAACGAGCGGTGGTCACTCAAGTCCTGCTGGGATCACCGAGACACGGTAAGAAGACGTCAAGAAAACGTCGACCTATGCGCGCGATGCTACTTCCACCATTGAGCCTGGCTCATCCCGGGCTTACCGCCTGTAGTAAGTGGAGGTGCATCGAATTGCCTGTACGGCACTCACGACGGTGGGCATGGTTCGATGGTATTCCGGGCGATGGGTTCGGAGGAAGCGATCGGTTACCTGGAGGAGAGTCTGGCGATGTTCCGCGAGCTGTGCCTGCCCAGCAGGGTTGCGCAGGCGCAGCGGGCTCTCGACGGCTGCCGCGCCGCAGCGCGATCGTAGCTAGCCGAACGTGTACAACTTATCCCTTCTTGTTGCGTAAGGTGGCAACTGTCCGTCATGATGTGATCACCAGACACCGCGCACCGCGCTGATCCGGAGGGGTGAACATCGCAAGACACGCGGCGGCTCGGGGGGCGACGGTGCAGGCCGCAAGGGGGACGTTTAGCGACGTATTCGCGGTATCCGAGTTCCGGGCACTGTGGCTGGCGCAGCTTCTGTCGGTGGCCGGGGACCAGCTGGCACGGGTCGCGCTGACCGTCCTGGTGTACGACCGGACCCGCTCGGCGTTCCTCGCTGCCGTCACCTTCGTCGCGAGCGTGGTGCCCACCTTCATCGGCGGCATCGCGCTGGCCGGGCTGGCGGACAGGTTTCCGCGGCGGCAGGTGATGATCACCTGTGACCTCATCCGGTGCGTGCTGGTTCTCATCATGGCCATCCCGGGGATGCCGCTCACCCTCCTGGTGGTGCTGCTCTTTCTGGTGACGCTTGTCGGCGCACCGTTCACCTCGGCCCGCGCGGCCATCTACCCTGACGTGCTGACCGGCGACAGCTATGTGATGGGCACCGCAGTGACCCTCACAACGAACCAGTTCGCCCAGGTCATCGGGTTCGCGACCGGCGGCGCGATCGTTGGGTTCTTCGGCACGAGAACGTCGCTCGTCCTCGACGCCGTCACGTTCACGGCGTCGGCGGTCATCGTGCGCGTGTGGGTCCGTTCCCGGCCGGCGCCCGCGGCGGCCACGGACGGCAGTCCGGCGCCCCGGGAAGGTTTTCTGGCCGCTGCCCTGCTGGTGTTCGGGAACCCCGCGCTGCGGCTGCCGATGTTTTTCGGCTGGCTTGCCGCTTTCTACAACGCCCCGGAGGGTGTGGTCGCCCCGCTTGCCAGGAGCCTTGGCGGCGGCTCTGTGGTGATAGGCGTGATTCTGGCCGCCCAGGCCTTCGGCGAGACCGTGGGCACGATCGTCTTCAGCCGCTTCGTGTCTCCGCCGGCCCGGCTGCGGTCGATGGGGCCGCTCGCCGTCTTCGCCTGTGTGATTCTTGTCGCGTTCGCGGTACAGCCTGGCCTGTACCCTTCACTCCTGCTCCTCGCCGCGTCCGGCGCATGTGCCTCGTACCAGATAGGCGCGAATGCCGCCTTCGTGACCGCGGCGCCACAACGGCAGCGCAGCCAGGCGTTCGGCCTCGCGCAAGGCGGGATGAGCCTGGGCCAGGGAACGACGATGCTCCTGGCGGGTGCCGGCGCGGAGCACGCTGCCCCGGCGCGGGTGATCGCGCTCTTCGGTGCCCTCGGTGCCATCCTGGCATTCGCGATCGCGCTGAGCTGGGCCCGCAGCCGTAGCGGGCGGCGGCGCGACACTCGAATAGCGACGTTACCGGTTAGTCGTCTCTTCAGCCCCAGCTGTCGCCGCGCATGGCGCTCTCCTTCACTGTCACTTTCGCCCCGGATGTTTTCATATATAAGTTCAGCCCCAGCTGTCGCCGCGCATGGCGCTCTCCTTCACGCATGATCCTATTGTCACCCTATGCAGCAGTATTGTCACGATGTGCATCGGTTCAGCCCTCCTGTCGCCGCGCACTACGTTCTCCTTCCTGTGTTCTGCGCCGTCACCGTGGACCGCTGGTCGCTGTCCGGCTATCCGGGACATCCCGGCGGCGCGATCTTAGTTGATGTTGAAATAGTCTGGCTCTGGTGTGACCTGGCGCAATGGCTTTGGTCTCACTGGCCGATCTTGATGCCCGCCCGGCGCGGCCCGGGAGCCATCCAGCGCGAGCGGGGGGGGCGGTTTGGCGGTTTATGCCATCGAGCCGTGACAATACGAGACAATGGTTACGCGCACCGCTATAAGCATCAGCCGGGGCGACCAGGGGGCAGTCGGGGGCGATGGACTAGAGGAGGAGGCGCTGATGGGTGACACTCGTCACGTGCCACGGTGGGTGAGAGGTATGGACAGCTGGCCGTTGTGGAGCCTCCCCCGTCGGCTCACCGTCTTCGTGGTCACGGTGATCGTCCTCGACTTGACCGCCATCGGCGTGGCTGCGTCCCGTACTACGGTCTACGTTCATGATCTGGGAATTTTCGGTCTCCTCATGCTGTGCACGGCGGCGTCAGTCGAGCTGAGCAGGAAGGTCGGCGAGAAGGGGGGCATGATCAAGGATGTTCACGGTGTCTGGGAGCTGCCCGTCGCCATCCTGCTGCCTCCGCTGTTCGCGCTGCTTGCCCCGATACCACGCATCGCGCTCCTGCAGTGGCGGGTTCGTCACGCTCCGCTGCACCGGCGGGTGTTCAGCTGCGCGTCGATCGGCCTGTCCCTCGGTGCCGCATCGGTCACCTATCATGGCGCATCCGCGCTGATAGCCGTCGGCCCAGAAGGCTATCTCGGCCGTGGTACGGCCTGGATCCTCCTGATGATCGGCTGCGCTTTCCTTCAGCTGGCACTGAACAAGACGATGATTATGACCGCGGTCAAGAGCGCCGACCCGGGAACCAGCATCCGTAACGAGGTCTTCCGCCGTGAGCCGCTCTACAACGACCTTGCCGAGCTCTCGATAGCGGTCCTGGTTACCTACGGGGTGGCGGGCAACCCGTTGCTCGCGTTGCCCGCCCTTCCGGTCGTGACCCTGCTGCAGCGGTCGCTGCGGCATGCCCAGCTGCTCAGCGAGTCGCGGGCCGACTCCAAGACCGGCCTGCTGAACGCGGCCACATGGGAACGTGAGGCGGCCGCCGAAGTCGCGCGGGCGCTGCGCACCGGCGCGCCGCTCGCCGTGGCGCTGCTGGACCTCGACCGGTTCAAGGCGATCAACGACACCCACGGGCACCTGCTCGGCGACCAGGTGCTCAGGGAGATCGCCGGTGCCCTGACCAGCGTCCTGCGCGACTACGACCTGGCCGGCCGGTTCGGCGGCGAGGAATTCGTCATGCTGCTGCCCCAGACCAGGGCCGTGGACGCCTTCCGTATCGCCGAGCGGGTGCGTGCGCACATCTCCCGGCTGCCGATCTACGCCGCGGGCGGGACCGAGCGGGTGCCGGTGACCGTCTCGATTGGCGTCGCGGCGCTGGACGCCGGTTCCCGCCGCGAGCTCCCCGAACTGCTCGCCGCCGCCGACGCGGCCCTGTACAGCGCCAAGGCTTCGGGCCGCAACCAGGTCCAGATGATCAGCACGAGCAGGGGCCTGAGCGCGGCGCGCCCGGCCGTTCCCGACAAGCCGCCGGCGCTCCGCCCGGCCGACCAGCCGGCGGCTCAGCCACCGCCCGGGGTCGCGGCCGAACTCGGCACCGCAAGCACCGCGAGGACCTCGTCCGTCGCCGTGTGACACTCGGACGTATCACCGGTCGAGAGGACCTGCGGGGTGGGGTATCCCTGGCAGGTCCACCCGCTCACCCGCACCGGTGCTCCGCCGCCGTTGCCCTTCACGGCGCCGGTCCTGATCATGGCCGCGTACTCGTTCTCGATTCGCATCGCCGTGCCGCAGCTGACGGTTCCCTTGGCCACCCTGATGAGGACAGGCACGTTCGCGCCGGTGCGTGTGGAACCGCATGACGTGCCGGAAGCCCCGCCGCCCGACGCCGCGCCACCGGAGGCGGTCGCCGGACCGGATGAGCACCCCGCTCCCGCCACCAGGCAGAGCAGCCCGACGGCCAGTACCGGCCCCAGCCACCCGCTCCCGTCCGGGGTGTCTCGCCACACCTCGCATCCCCTCACTCGCGCTACGGACGCAACCCGTTCCACACCTTACGCCGGCAACGTGTTAGCAGCGGGTTAACGTGACGCCTGGCCGCCGGCCTCGCAGCCGCCTTCCCTGCCTTCCCCGCCTTCCCGCCATCCCCGGTCCCCCGTCCCCGTGCCCCTTCCTGGCCCCTTTGGGTGCAATCCGTGCTGTGATAGCAACGCGGACTGCACCCAAAGCCGCGAAGGTCTTGCCCGGCGTGCGTTTACCCGCCCTGCGGCTCGCGCCGCGCCGCTACGGCGTGCGGCCGCCCCGCTCGGCTCGTGCCCGCGGGCTCGTGCCCCGCCCGCGCCGCTCCGGGCTCCCGCCCCGCCCGGCTCACGTCGCGCCGCCCGCATTCACCTCTCTTCGTTTGCATATTCATGCGTTACAGTGCATAATCTTCCAAGGACGACGGCGCCTCACCGCAGGGAGGAACATCAGATGGGCGTGTGCGTGGCGGTGGCCGGCGCCAGCGGCTACGCGGGCGGTGAGCTGCTGCGCCTGCTGGCGGGTCATCCCGGCCTGGAGATCGGCCCGGTGACCGCGGGCTCGAATGCCGGAAAGCCCGTTACCGCGGTGCATCCGCAGCTCACCGGCAACGCCGCGCTCGACGGACGCGAGTTCTCTGGTACAGACCCCGATCTGCTCGCCGGGGCCGAGCTCCTCTTCCTGGCCCTGCCGCACGGCGAGTCCGCCGCGCTCGCCGCCCGGATGCCGCACGCCCGGATGGTCGACCTCGGCGCGGACTTCCGGCTGGCGGACGCCGCACAGTGGGAAAAGTTCTACGGCACGCCGCACGCCGGCCGCTGGACCTACGGTCTGCCCGAGCTTCCCGGTGCCCGCGCGGCCATCGCCGGCGCGACGCGGGTGGCCGCTCCCGGCTGCTACGCGACCGCGGCGATCCTCGCGCTTGCCCCGCTGCTGGCCGCCGGCCTGGTGGAACCCGCCGACATCGTTGTGGCCGCGGCGTCCGGCACGTCCGGCGCCGGGCGCACGCCCAAGCCCGAACTGCTCGGCAGCGAGGTCATGGGCGCGATGTCCGCGTACAAGGTGGGCGGCACTCACCGGCACACCCCGGAGATCGAGCAGGCGCTCGGCGAAGTTCACAATCAGTTCACCGAACGGAACGTGGCGTCTCCCCAGGGTCCGGTCACCGTCTCGTTCACCCCCGCCCTCGCGCCGATGCCCCGGGGCATCCTCGCCACCTGCACGGCGCGGCTGGCCGGAAGCGCGAGCGGTCCCGCGGCCGCACTCCGCGGCGCCTTCGCGGATGCCTACGCCGGCGAGCCGTTCGTGCACCTGCTTCCCGAGGGCCAGTGGCCGTCCACCGGCCCGGTCGCCGGCTCCAACGCCGCGCATCTCCAGGTGACCGCGGACACCCACACGGGCCGCGCCGTCGTCGTGGCCGCCATCGACAACCTGGGCAAGGGTGCGGCCGGCCAGGCCGTCCAGATCGCCAACCTCATGCTCGGCCTCCCGGAAACGGCGGGCCTCACCCCCCACGGAGTAGCTCCATGAGCATTACCGCACCATTGGGTTTCCGCGCCGCCGGGGTCGCGGGCGGGCTCAAGGAGTCCGGGGACCGGGACGTCGCGGTCGTGGTGAACGACGGGCCGTCCCGCGCGGCCGCCGCGGTGTTCACCGCCAACCGGGTGCAGGCGGCGCCGGTGAAGTGGACTCGCCAGGTGGTCAGCGGCGGCCGGGTGCGCGCGGTCGTGCTCAACTCCGGGGGTGCCAACGCGTGTACCGGCCCGCTCGGCTTCCAGGACACGCACGCGACCGCCGAGTGCCTCGCCGAGGCGATCGGGGACTCGGCGGGCGAGATCGCCGTGTGCTCCACCGGCCTTATCGGCGAGCGGCTGCCGATGGACAGGCTGCTTCCCGCGGTCCGCGCGGCCGCGGCCGAGGCGTCGCGTGGTGGCGGCGGCCTGAACGCGGCCGACGCCATCCGCACCACCGACACGGTCGTCAAGATCGCCTTCCGCCGCGGTGCCACCCCCACCGGCCCCCAGGCGCCGCCCCATCAAACCTCCTCCCCGCCGGTATCCGGCATATCCGTTATGCCCGGCGGAACCGGCAACGGCTCGGGCAACAGCGGCGGATACCTCATCGGGGGGATGGCGAAGGGGGCGGGCATGCTCGCCCCGGCCCTGGCGACCATGCTCTGCGTGCTGACCACCGACGCCGACCTCTCGCCTGCCGAACTCGACGCCGCGCTCCGCTCGGCGACCGCCGTGACGTTCGACCGGCTGGACACCGACGGGTGCATGTCCACCAACGACACGGTGCTGCTGCTCGCCAGCGGCGCGGCGGGCGTGCGCCCGGACTACGCGGAGTTCACCAGGACGCTCACCGAGGTGTGCGCCGACCTCGCCCGTCAGCTCCAGCTCGACGCCGAGGGCGCGGAGAAGATGATCATGATCGAGGCCGTCGGCGCGGCGAGCGAGCGGGACGCGGTCACCGCCGGCCGCGCGGTGGCCCGCAGCAACCTGCTGAAGTGCGCGATCGGCGGCGGTGACCCGAACTGGGGCCGCGTCCTCGCGGCCGTCGGCACCACGAACGCCGTGTTCGACCCGGACCGGGTGAATGTCGCGATCAACGGCATCTGGGTCTGCCGGCACGGCGCCGCGGGAGATGAGCGGTCCAAGGTGGACCTGGCGCCGCGCGACGTGACGATCACCGTGGACCTGTCCGCGGGCCCGCACGCCGCCACCATCCTGACCACCGACCTGACCGCCGCCTACGTGCACGAGAACTCGGCGTACTCGACATGACGGCCACCTTTCCCGCTGCGGCGGACGCGGCGTCCGCCAAGGCCGCGACCCTGATCGAGGCGCTGCCCTGGCTGCACAGGTTCCACGGCCAGACCGTCGTGATCAAATACGGCGGCCACGCGATGACCGACGAGGTGCTGCGCGCCGGCTTCGCGGAGGATCTGGTGTTCCTTCGCTACGCCGGGCTCCGTCCGGTGGTCGTGCACGGCGGCGGCCCGCAGGTCACCGAGCACCTGGACCGGCTGGGCGTCGAGTCCACCTTCACGGCGGGGCTGCGGGTGACCACCCCGGAGACGATCGACGTGGTGCGCATGGTGCTCGCGGGCAAGGTCAACAAGGACATCGTCGGCCAGGTCAACCGGCACGGGCCGTTCGCGGTCGGCATGTCGGGGGAGGACGCGAACCTGTTCACCGCGGTCCGCAAGCGGGCCGTGGTGGACGGCGAGCCGGTCGACATCGGCCTGGTCGGCGACATCGTGGCCACGGACCCGGGCGCGGTCGGCGCGCTCATCCGGGACGGCCGGATCCCCGTGGTGTCCAGCGTCGCGCGGGGGGAGGACGGCGAGGTCTTCAACGTGAACGCCGACACGGCCGCCGCCGCGCTCGCGGTCGCGCTCGGCGCGGCGAAGCTGGTCGTGCTCACCGACGTGGCCGGTCTCTACCGGGACTGGCCCGCATCGACCGAGGTCATCAGCCGGCTTGATGTCACCGAACTGCAAGCCTTGCTCCCTGGCCTCGCGGCCGGCATGATCCCGAAGATGGAAGCGTGCCTGACCGCGGTGCGCGGCGGCGTTCCCCAGGCGCACGTCCTGGACGGCCGCCTGCCGCACGCCATCCTGCTGGAGATCTTCACCGACTCCGGCATCGGCACAATGGTGATCCCCGGCCCAGGCCCACGTCCATGATCACGGGTCAAAAGACACCACCAGAGGTGCATTTCGACCCATGATCATGCTCAGTGCGGTGGGGAGCGGCCGCGGCAGCAGGAAAACCCGCGACCGCGGCGGCGGGCGAGGGGAGCGAGAGGAGAGGGCGATGAGCGAGACTGAGGCGCTGCAGAAGAGGTTCGAGGCGGCGCTGATGCCCAACTACGGACTGCCGCCGGTCGCGCTCGCGCGCGGCGAGGGATGCCGGGTGTGGGACGCCGACGGCAAGGAGTACCTCGACCTGTTCGCCGGGATAGCGGTCAGCGCGCTGGGGCACGCGCACCCGGCGGTCGTGGACGCGGTGACCGCTCAGGTCAGTAAGATCGCGCACACCTCCAACCACTACCTGCACGAGCCGGAGGTGGCGCTCGCGGAGCGGCTGCTCAGCCTGCTGAACACCGACGGCCGGGTCTTCTTCGCGAACTCGGGCGCCGAGGCGAACGAGGCGGCCATCAAGCTGGTCCGCCGCCGCCAGGGCGCCGGCCGGCCGGTGGTCGTGGCCGCGAACGGCGGCTTCCACGGGCGCACGATGGGCTCTCTCGCGATCACCGGCAAGGCCTCGATCAGGGAGCCGTTCGGGCCGTTCGGCCTGACCAGCCATTTCGTGCCGTACGGCGACGAGGCGGCGCTGCAAGCCGCGGTCACGGCGGAGTGCGCCGCCGTGTTCCTCGAGCCATGCCTGGGGGAGGGCGGCGTCGTCCCGGCGCCCGAGGGCTACCTTCGCGCCGCGCGTGAAGCCTGTGACGCGGCCGGCGCGATGCTGGTGGTCGACGAGGTGCAAAGCGGGATCGGCCGCACCGGCGCCTGGTTCGCGTATCAGCGCGAGGGCGTGGTGCCGGACGTGCTGACGCTCGCCAAGGGCCTGGGCGGCGGCCTGCCGATCGGCGCCTGCGTCGGCTTCGGCGAGTATGGCGGGATCTTCGCCAAGGGCGACCACGGCTCGACGTTCGGCGCCAACCCGGTGTCCTGCGCGGCGGCGCTCGCCGTCCTCGACACCATCGAGAACCAGGACCTGCTCGCGAACGCCGGAACCGTCGGCAAGCGCCTGGCCGGCGGCATGGCAGATACCTCCCACCCGCTGCTGAAGGGCGTCCGCGGCAGCGGGCTGTGGCTGGCGGCGGTACTCACCGCTGAGTCGGCGCCTCGGGTGGAGGCCGCGGCGCGGCAGGCGGGTTTCCTCGTCAATGCCGTTCAGCCGGACGCGGTCAGGCTCGCGCCGCCGCTTGTTCTCACCGCCGCCGAGGCGGACGAGTTCCTGGCCGCCTTCCCGGGCATCATGGACGCCGCCGCGGCCGCAGCCGGGCACGGGACGGCATGATGCCGAGGCACTTCCTTCGCGACGACGACCTCACCCCCGCCGAGCAGGCCCAGGTCCTCCGCCTCGCCGCGGACATGAAGGGCGACCGGTTCGCCCGCAACCCGCTGGCGGGCCCGCGGGCGGTCGCCGTGCTCTTCGACAAGCCGTCGCTGCGTACCCGGGTCTCGTTCACGGCCGGCATCGCCGAGCTTGGCGGCTTCCCGCTGGTTATCGACACCCAGACGACGCACATCGGCCGCGGCGAGACGATCGGCGACATCGCGCGCGTGCTCAGCCGGCAGGCGGCGGCGATCGTTTGGCGGACCTTCGGCCAGGACCGGATCGAGGAAATGGCCGAATTCGCCGGCGTGCCGGTGGTCAACGCGCTGACCGACCAGTTCCATCCCTGCCAGGTGCTCGCCGACCTGCAGACGATCCGCGAGCGCCGCGCCACCCTCGCCGGGCTCACTCTCACCTATCTGGGCGACGGTGCCAACAACATGGCGCACTCCTACCTGCTCGGCGGCGCGACCGCCGGGCTTGACGTGCGGATCGCCGCGCCGCCGGGCTACCGGCCGGACCCGGGGGTCCTCGCCCGTGCCGAGGCGATCGCGGCCGGTACCGGGGGTTCCGTGGCGGTGACGTCCGACCCCGGCGCCGCGTGCGAGGGCGCCGACGTGCTCGCCACCGACGTGTGGGTCTCCATGGGGCAGGAGGACGCGGCTGCGCGGCGGGCAGCGCTCGGTCCGTTCCGAATAAAGAAAGAGCTCCTCAGCCTCGCCGGGCCCGACTGCCTTGTCTTGCACTGCCTGCCCGCCCACCGCGGCGAGGAGATCGTCGCCGAGGTGCTCGACGGGCCGGCCAGCGTGGTGTGGGACCAGGCCGAGAACCGGCTGCACGCGCAAAAGGCGCTGCTTACCTGGCTGCTGGAGCGGTCATGACGGCGCCGGACCGGGGCGGCGGCCGGAGGATCGCCCCCACGAGTGGCGGAGCGGGGCGCGCGCCGGGGCCACCCGCCCCCGCGACCAAGGCGGCGCGGCAGGCACGGATCGCGGCCATCCTCTCCAGGGAACAGGTGCGCTCCCAGGAAGAACTCGCCGAGCTGCTGGCCAGGTACGGCGGCACGCATGTCGCGCAGGCGACTCTGTCCCGCGACCTCGACGAGCTCGGCGTGGTCCGGCTGCGCGGTGCCGACGGCTTCCTGGTGTACGCGCTGCCGGAGGAGCCGGGAGGGCCGGGCTCGCGGCCGGGCGCGGGCCTTGGCCTGGACGCGGAGACCGGCTGGGCGGCTTCGCCCGAGCCGGGCTCGCCTGGACCGGTGGCTCCGCCCCGGTCGGCGCGGTCAACGTCGGTCAACGTGCCCGGCGCCCCGGCCGGCGAGGCATCCGGCGAAGCCGGGGGCGGCGCGCCCGCCGCCGGCCACAGCGGCTCCCAGCCGGACGCGTCCGACTACCGGGCGCGCTCGTCGCGGCTGGCCAGGTACCTGGTGGAGCTGCTGACCTCGGCGGAGGCGAGCGCGAACCTGGTCGTGCTGCGCACGCCGGCCGGCGCCGCGCAGTTCCTGGCCTCGGTCATCGACCATGCCGTCTGGCCGTCGATCCTCGGCACCGTGGCCGGCGACGACACCGTCCTGGTGATCACGAGGGACCCGGCGGGAGGCGACGCACTGGCGGCGGAGTTCCTCCGCCTCGCAGAGCGCAGGCGGTTATTTCTGGGGGGTGGCCCAGAGGGCCACCCCCCAGACCCCCCGGCCCGCTGCGGTTCCCGCCGTATCATCACGCGCCCGGGAGGGCCAAGGCCCTCCGCGGGCACGCGATCGCGGAATGTGAGCCGCGGCCGCGGCTCACTCCGCGTCCACCCGCCGTAGCGCGCTGCGGTTCCCGCCGTAGCGTGCTGCGCCATCCGCCGTAGCGTGCTGCGGGTTCCCGCCGTAGCGTGCTGCGCCATCCGCCGTAGCGTGCTGCGCCGCCCGCCGTAGAATCGCGCGATCGCGCCTCACGGCCACGCCATCCCCTTCGGGGCGTGCCATGGCGCGGCCCGCCGGGCTTTGGGTGCGATCCGTGCTGTCATAGCGACGCGGATCGCACCCAAAGCGCTTGCTATCGGCCCGCTGTCCTCGGCGGGAGAGATTAGGGTGAGTCGATCAATGTCGCGGCGACCGGGGTGGGCTAGGGAAGAAGTGAGTAAATGGGAGAAATCGGACGCGATGGTCAGGCGGGTGGCGCACACGGAGGAGGGCCGACGCGGCTGTGGGGCGGCCGGTTCGAGGGCGGCCCCGCCGACGCGCTCGCGCGCCTTTCGGTGAGCGTCCAGTTCGACTGGCGGCTTGCCCGGTATGACCTGCTGGCTTCCCGCGCGCACGCGCGCATGCTGCACCGGGCCGGCCTGCTCAGCGACGGCGAGCTCGAGGCGATGCTGAAGGCGCTCGACGACCTGGACCGGGCGTGCGAAGACGGGTCCTTCCGTCCTACGGTGGCCGACGAGGACGTGCACACCGCCCTGGAACGGGGCCTGCTCGAGCGGCTCGGCTCCCTCGGCGGCAAGCTGCGGGCCGGGCGCAGCCGCAACGATCAGGTGGCCACCGACCTGCGGCTGTACCTGCGCGACCACGCCAGGCTGATCGTCAGCAGGCTCGCCGAGCTGCAGACCGCGCTGATCAGCCAGGCGGAGGCGTGCGGTGACACGCCGGCGCCCGGCATGACCCACCTGCAGCACGCGCAGCCCGTGCTTTTCGCGCACCAGCTGCTCGCGCACGTTCAGGCGTTCGCGCGGGACGCGGGCAGGCTGCGTGACTGGGACAGGCGCGCGGCGGTCAGCCCGCTGGGCGCCGGCGCGCTGGCCGGCTCGTCGCTGCCGGTCGACCCGCGGGTGCTCGCGACGGAACTCGGCTTCGACAGCGCCGCGCCGAACTCCATGGACGCCGTGTCCGACCGCGACTTCGCCGCCGAGTTCTGCTTCGCGGCCGCGCTGGCCGGCGTGCACCTGTCCCGGCTCGGCGAGGAGATCGTGCTGTGGTCGTCACAGGAATTCGGCTGGGTGGAGATCGACGACGCCTACGCCACCGGCTCGTCGATCATGCCGCAGAAGAAGAACCCGGACGTCGCCGAGCTCGCGCGCGGCAAGGCGGGACGGCTGATCGGCGGGCTCACCGGGCTGCTCGCCACACTGAAGGGGCTGCCGCTCACCTACAACCGCGACCTGCAGGAGGACAAGGAGCCGGTCTTCGACGCCGTGGACACGCTGCTCGTGGTGCTGCCGGCGATGGCGGGCCTGGTTTCGACGCTGAGAATTAATACCGAACGGCTTCGCGGTGGTGCCCCTTCAGGCTTCACGCTAGCCACCGACCTGGCCGAATACCTCGTTCGCCGCGGCGTGCCGTTCCGCGAGGCGCACGAGATCGTCGGCCACCTGGTGGTGTGGTGCCAGGTCCACGACACCGACCTGGACCAGGTGAGCGAGGCCGACCTCGTCCGGGTGTCCCCGCACCTCACACCGGACGTCCGCGAGGTGCTGAGCGTCGGCGGGGCGCTGGCGGCGCGCAAGGGCTACGGCGGGACCGCGCCGGAGCGGGTCGCGGAACAGCTCGCGGCGCTGCGCGCCGCCGTGGACGCCGCCGCCGCGTGGGCCGCGGCCGGAGGCCGGTGAACAGGGATGCCGCCGTCGGTGGCCCGGTGAACAGGGATGCCGCGGCCGGCGGGCCGGTGATCGCGCGGGAGTTCTTCGGCCGGCCGTCGCCCGAGGTCGCGCCGGAGCTGCTCGGCTGCGTGCTCGAGCACGAGACGCCGGCGGGGCTCGTCGCGGTACGGCTCACCGAGGTCGAGGCGTACGCCGGGGAGGCCGACCCCGCCTCCCACGCGTACCGGGGGCGGACCAGGCGCAACGCCGTGATGTTCGGCCCGCCCGGGCACGCGTACGTGTACTTCACCTACGGGATGCACTTCTGTGTGAACCTCGTCTGCATGCCGGCGGGCACCGCGTCGGCGGTCCTGCTGCGCGCGGGCGAGGTGGTCGCGGGGGAGGAGCTGGCCCGGGCGCGGCGCGGCGCGGCCGCCAGCTCCCCGTCCTCGCGCGACCTGGCACGGGGCCCGGCCCGGCTGTGCCAGGCACTCGGCATCGACCGGTCCCTCGACGGCGCCGACGTGTGCGTTCCCTCCTCGCCGCTGCGGGTGCGAACGGGGCAGGCGGGATATACCGCCGCTCGTTCGGCAAGAGATGTCCTCATCCACCGCGGACCGCGGGTTGGCGTCCGTGAGGGCGCGGACGTGCCCTGGCGCTTCTGGCTCGACGGCCAGCCAACGGTCTCCGTGTACCGCCCCCACACGCCGCGGCGGGCTGCTCGGTTACCCATGCGCGAGCTGGAAGTGGCACCATGCAAGCCGTGACGGACATTATTGACGAGCTGAACTGGCGCGGGCTGATCGCGTTGCACACCGACCTCGACGAGTTGCGCAAGGCGCTGGATGCCGGGCAGGTCACCTTCTACGCCGGCTTTGACCCGACGGCGCCCGGCCTGCACATCGGTCACCTGGCGCTTCTGCTGACCATGCGCCGGGTGCAGCTGGCCGGGCACCGGCCCGTCGGGGTGGTCGGCGGGGCCACCGGGCTGATCGGCGACCCGAGCGGCAAGTCGGCCGAGCGGGTGCTGAACCCGCGCGAGCTCGTTGCGGAATGGGTGGACCGGATTCGCGCCGAGGTGGGGCGGTTCATCGACTTGAGCGAAGGACCCGCGGGTGGGCTGATCGTCTCCAACCTCGACTGGACCGGGGAGCTGTCCGCCATCGACTTCC
>Ga0213875_10000177_pt1 | contig 65708 bp, 65 predicted proteins | sample BarmaccomBMRX_R8_FD_160105 | JGI IMG/M metagenome (GOLD analysis project Ga0213875, IMG submission 160105) | Root-associated microbial communities from Barbacenia macrantha in rupestrian grasslands, the National Park of Serra do Cipo, Brazil - RX_R8 | ecosystem: Host-associated > Plants > Roots...
GGATGCGCTGCGGGCTGGCTGCGATGAGGGAGCGCGGGACTGGGCGGTGGCGGTGGACTCGACCGTGGTGCGGGCGCATCAGCATGCGGCTGGGGCCCGGCACCGGCCGCCCGCCGATGTGGTCCCGCGCGGCTGGCACCAGCGGAGCTGAGCACCCCGCTGCGTCCCCGGGGCCCCATCGAATGACAAGAACCGGGAAACTCTGGGCCGCTCCCGGGGCGGGCTGACCAGCAAAATCCATCTGCTCGCCGACCCCGGATGCCGGCCTTTGGCCCGGATCACCAGCGCTGGGCAGCGCGCCGATTCGCTGGCTTTCGTGCCGCTGATGGGCCGGCTGGCCATCGCCCGGCCGGGCGGCGGCCGGGCGCGGACCCGGCCCGGCCGGGTGCTGGGTGACAAGGCCTGCTCCAGCACCGCGATCCGCGCCCACCTGCGCCGCCGCGGCATCAAAGCCACCATCTCCCAGCCCTCAGACCAGGTGCGGCACCGGCAACGGCGGGGCAGCAGCGGCGGCCGGCCGCCCGCCTTCGACCCAGTCGCCTACCGGAACCGCAACACCGTCGAGCGGACTTTCAGCCAGCTCCGCCAGCACCGCGCCGTCGCCACCCGCTACGACTGTGAGGATGATCAGATGCCGTCCGGTGCTCGGGTCTGACTCGCGCTACGACCGGCCTTTGATGCCTTGAGTTTGATCTGTCGGCTCGGGTTCTGGGCGGCGCTTGCTGCCACCAGACCGGCGGGACGTGTCCCGATAGGGGCCTTGCCGCTAACAAGGCGCCATCACAGTCCTGACCGTCCCTGCCGGCCCGGCGGCGGCCATCCGTTCCCGAGCCGTCAGGAGCCGAACAACCATGCCCAGCATGTCCCACCCGCCGACGACCGGCCAAGAGGGCACCTCACCCGAAGTGATCCTTGGGGTCGACACGCATAAGGACATCCATGTCGCCGCGGTCATCAGCGTTCACGGCGTCCTGCTGGACAGCCGTAGTTTCCCCACCACGGCCGAGGGCTACCGCGGGCTGGTGGACTGGGCCACCGCCCTGGGCCGGGTGCGGCAGGCTGGAGTGGAGGGCACCCATTCCTATGGCGCCGCGCTGACTCGCCACCTGCTCAGCGCCGGGATCGGTGTCATTGAGGTCAACCAGCCGGATAAGGCCCACCGGCGGCGCCGCGGCAAGACCGACGCCATCGACGCCGAAGCAGCGGCCCGGGCGGTCCTGTCCGGCCGGGCTACCGCCATCGCCAAGGCCAGCGACGGTCACGTGGAGCGGATCCGCCTGTTCAAGCTGGCCAAAGCCTCGGCCACCAAGTCACGGGCCCAGGCGATCAACCAGCTCAAGGCCGTCCTCGTCGGCGCCGACCCGGCCCTGCGCGACTCGATGACCGGGCTCAGGAACCCCAAACTCGTCCGCCAATGCGCCAGCCTCGACCCGGGCCAGCCCGACACGCCAGCGGCAGCCGCCGCCTACACCCTGCGGCTGCTGGCTCACCGGATCATCGAGCTCACCCGCGAGGCCGACGACCTCAACCAGCGGATCGCCGACGCCATCAACACCCACATACCCGAGCTGCTGCAGCGATACGGCGTCGGTCCCGACACCGCCGCAGCCCTGCTCCTGGCCGCCGGCGACAACCCGCACCGGCTGACCAGCGAAGCATCCTTCGCGGCACTCTGCGGGGCCAGTCCCATCGAGATGTCCTCCGGCAAGACCCAGCGACGCAGGCTCAACCGAGGCGGCGATCGTCAAGCCAACTCCGCCCTCTACATGATCGTCATAGCGCGGCTTCGCTGGGATCCACGCACCCGCGCCTACATCGACCGGCGCATCCGCGAAGGCAAGACCAGGCGCGAAGCAATCCGCTGCCTAAAACGCTACGCCGCACGCGAACTCTACGCACTCATCGCCCGGGCACCACAGAACACCAGCCCTCCATCGACCGCTTGACATCCATAGGGGCATCAAACGCGACTTCATCTGGCGCGGCACCATCGACGTCGCCGCCATCAAAATCTGGCTCCGCCATCCAGTCAATGATCTAAAAGACACGCTCTAGCCGGCCTGTCTTCAGCCGGCGGGCGGCCAGCCGCTGGTGTCCAGGCCCGGATAACGGACGGCCAGATCGGCCACCGTCTGCCGGGTCCAGTACGGGTGGCCGGGCGGCGGGAAGCCGAACAGCAGCAGCTGGCGGACGCTGGCCTGGGTCACGAACGGGGCCCAGTCGGGGTGGAACGAGCGGTCACCCCAGGCCTGACGGCCAGTCCAGGAGTTGTCGGCGTGCCGGTAGCTGACGTGGGCGCTGAACCGGGCGGACCGCGGCGCGGTGATCTCGGTACCCCGGTGGAAGGTGTCGGTGCTGTAGGCCACGACCGTGCCCGCCGGTCCGGCCGCCGACCGTTCGTGCTGGTAGAAGTCGGGCCGCTCGGTGCGCAGGTAGCCGTGCGGCAGGGCGGCCACGCCCGCCGTGACTGGCAGCGGGACCACGTGGGTGGGGCCGTGGTCTTCGGGTACGTCGCTCAGCCAGATGAACAACTCCAGCCCGCGCCAGCGCCGGTCGCGGGACGGGACCAGCGGCGTGTGGTTGAGGTAGTCGCGGTGGTGCTCCTGCTCGTAGCGAGCGGCGCCGCTGTACTTGGCCCACAGCTCGGAGGCGTAGACACGCAGGTCATCGGTCCCGAAGACGGCTGCGGCGAGCGCGATGAGCCGGTCGTGGACGACCAGCCGGGACAGGGCGACGGTCGGGAACGGGAACGCGATGATCCCGCCGAACTCGTCGCCGCTGAACGGCTGGTGGGCCCGGTCGCCGGGGGCCGCGTGGTAGTCGGCCGCGCTCGGGTAGACCGCGGCCAGGTCACGCTGGGCCGCCGCCAGCTCGGGCCCGTCGAGGTAGCCCGGCAGCACCACGAAGCCGTCACGCCGCCAGGCCGCGGCCGCCGCCGCCAGCTCGCCGGATCCGTCCATACGGGCAGGCTCTCGCACCGAGCTGGGTGACGCCAGTCTTTTTCCGCGTCAGCGCTCGGAGCTGGAGAAGGAGAAGATCTCCAGGAAGAACAGGAACACGTTGAGGATGTCGAGGAAGATCGAGGCGGCCAGCAGCGGGGCCTGCGCGTGGTCGGTGTTGGTGCGCAGCCGCTGGAAGTCGAACAAGGTGAAGCCGGCGAAGATGACCAGGCCGAGGGCGGAGTAGGCCAGGTCGGCGCCGGGGATGTTGACAAACGTCAGCACCAGGCCGGCCACGATCAGCGCCACCAGCGCCCAGAAGCTGATCCGGGCGACCACGGTCAGGTCCCGCCGGGTCGCGTAGCCGGCCGCGCCGAAGCCGGCGATGAACAGCGCGGTCGCGCCGCCCGCCTCCCACAGGGCGCGCGGGTCCATGCTGCCGTAGTAGGCGACCGTGGGCGCCACCGCCAGCCCGATCAGCAGGCCGAACACGGCCAGCAGGCCGACCGTGGCCGGCACCGACCGGCGGGCGGTGAACCGCATCGCGATCAGGGCCGCGAAGGCGGCGATGAACGCGACGATGCCGATCCCGCCGGTCAGCCGGTGCCCGGCCCAGGCGCCCAGCGCGAACAGGGCGGCGGTCAGGGCGACGTAGCCCATGGTCTGGGCGAACAGCGTGTGGGCCTGGCTGCGGTCAGCCGTGCCCATCTGCTGGTAGTTCAGGGTCTGGGTCATGTCATCACGATCCCCGCCCGGACGCCTGGCGCGGACCAGCGGAAGACCCTGGTCTGCCCACTGGACCAGGGTGGTGGCCCGGGTTGGTACGGGGGGCGATCGCTGCGCGCGAAGGTGATCGTGAGGACATGTCCAACCACTACAGCGCAGCCAACCTCCAATTCCCCGGCGATGACGCGCGCCTGGACTTCACCGACCTGTACGCGTTCGGCACGCCTGGCGAGCCGGGCCGGACAACCTTGATCATGAACGTCAACCCCTACACGACCGGCATCAGCGCGATGCCACCGTTCCTGATGCGGGCCGACTACCACCCGGACGGGGTCTACCGGATCAGCATCGACCGCGACGGGGACGCGCAGCCCGACGCCGCGTTCACGTTCACGTTCTCCGAGCGCCGGGGTGGCGCCCAGACCGCCACCGTGCGTTACGCCCTCGGCGACCTGGCCCGGCGGCCCGAGCCGGCTGGCGACGTACTGGTGGCGGACGCGCCCGTCAGCTTCGACGGCACCGTCCAGCCGGTGCCGGGCGGCCCGGTCCGGCTGTTCGCCGGTGTCCGCAGCGACCCGTTCTTCGCCGACGCCGACGGCGCCTTCCACGGGTTCAACTGGACCGGCCGGGACGCCTTCGCCAACCGGAACATCCTCGCGGTCGTGCTCGAGGTGCCCGACGAGATGCTCAGTCCCGACCCCGAGATCGGGGTCTGGGTCACGGTCTGCGTGCGCCGCGACGGCGACCTGGTGCAGGTGGACCGGGGCGGGCACCCGACGATCAACCCGTTCGTCAACCCGAACGAGGTCAAGAACCGCTACGACGCCGGCCAGCCCGCCGAGGACCTGGCCACCTGGCTGGAGCCGTTCACGAAGACGCTCCAGCAGCACGGCGGCTACTCCGAGGAGGAGGCGCGGGCGGCGGCCCGGATCGTGCTGCCGGACATCCTGCGCTACGACCGCCGTCAGCCCGCCCGCTACCCGAACGGCCGGGCGCTCGACGACGACGCCTTCAGCGCCCGCTTCGCCTGGCTGTCGAACGGGAAGATCGGCTCTCAGGGCCTCAAGCCGCACGACGACCTCACGGCCGGGTTCCCCTACCTCGGCCCACCCAACCGCTACCCGGCGGGCTGATCGCGGGTGACCCGGCTGATGGATGACGTGGCCCAGGGCTTCGAGGTCCTGGGCGCCGTCATCCTGGTCGCCGGCGCGGTCTGGTCGCTGATCGTGGCGGTGGCGGCCGCCCGCCAGGCCCGGTCGGCGGCCCGCGCCTACGCGGTGGTGCGCCAGGCCTTCGGGGGCACCCTGCTGCTCGGCCTCGAGGTGCTGGTCGCCGCCGACCTGGTGCGCACGGTGGCGGTCGCCCCCACCCTCGACAACGTGCTGGTACTGGGGCTGATCGTGGTGATCAGGACGTTCCTCAGCTTCTCGCTGGAAACCGAGATCGAAGGCATCGCCCCCTGGCGCAAGGCCCTGAAACGAAAGGCTTCCGGGTAACCAGGCCCGGACCCAGCCGACCGGCTACTGGCCGAACGGGGTCCAGTCGCCGTGGTCGGTCAGGCGGAGCCCGCCCGCCAGGCCCGCCTGGTCGAAGGCGCGGGCGAGGTCGTCGCGGCCCTCGCTGAAGTGGGCCCAGCCGTCGTAGTGGGCCGGGATCACCACGCCGGCCCCGATGATGGCGGCCGCGGCCGCCGCCCGGATGCTGTCCATGGTCAGCGGGCGGTCGCGGAACTTGCTGGCCACCCGGGCAGCACCGGCGTGCAGGACGACCGCGTCGACGGCCGGGACCCGCTGGGCGATCTCGGCCACCGTCCGGATCGAGGCGTTGTCGCCGGTCAGGTAGACGACCGGCAGCCCCGGCCCGGACAGCACGAAGCCGATGACCTCACAGTTGACGAAGCCGTCGGCGTCCCGTTCGCCGTCTTCGGGGCCGTGCACGGCCGGGACGGCGGTCACGGTCAGCTCGCCGCCGTCCGGCCTGGCCACGGTGTGGCTGGTCCACGGGGCGAGGCCGACGGCCGGGCCGCCCAGCCGCCCGGCCCCGCTGCCGGTGGTCAGCAGCAACGGCGCGGCCAGCGCCAGCGCCCGGCCGCTGGCGTCCAGGTTGTCGGGGTGGTTGTCGTGACTGACGAGCACCAGGTCGACCGGGCCGAGCTGGCCGGCGTCAACGGCCGGGCCCTCGGTCTTGGTCAGGTAGCCGTGCGGGCCGGGGGCGTCGAAGGTGGGGTCGCTGACCACCCGCAGGCCGCCGAGGTCGAGGACGGTGGTCGGCCCGCCCACCACCATCGCGGCGCATTCCTGGCGGGCGATCAACTAGGCGGCCTGGAAGTGGGGGTTGCTGATGAGGATGCCGTTCACGTACACCCGCGGATGGGTCCGCAGCACGTACATGACCGTGTCGCCGTCGAACAGGTCGACGTCGTACAGGCAGAAGAAGAAGTGCGGATAGTTCTGGCCGATGCCGTTGAGCTCGGCCTCGGCCGCGAACCATTCGCCGATGTCGACGCCGTGGCGGACGATGAAGCTCTCGTCGCCGACGGCCCGGAAGCTGTCGTAGCCGTGGCCGGAGGCGGCCGCCATCCGGTCCTCCATGCCCCGGATGAACGTGTCCTTGGAGAAGTGGCCGCCGGGCATGTAGGCCTCGTCCTCGGTGAGGACGTTCAGCATCCCGTCCTTGGTCACCAGCTCGGACGGAACCCGGCGGTGGATCGCAGGCGGATCATCGACCATGCAGAAGACCTGGTTGCCCGCTTCCAGGCCGCGGGTGACGTAGTCCGCCACGATGTCGTCAAGCATGTTGCGGCTGCCGTTGTAGAACGCGCACACATGATCGCCGGGAGCGAATGTGAAGCTGGGATCCTGGACTGCAGGAAATGTCATGTTTTGCCTCCGCCCGCGCAGCCGCAGTTTAACGTTCATGATCCAGAGTCCGCGGTGCTGACCGGCTGGTTGATCGTTCCATCCGTCGTTTCAGACGGAATTCATACACGGGCCTGGCCCTTGCGGCTGTTTTCGCCGCCAGGAGATACTTTCAGCGCCACGGCTGGGGAGGTGACCATGGGCCTGCCAGCCAGCCCGGACGACGCAGGCCAGACCGCCGAGGAGCGGATCCAGGGAATCAACGCGGTCTTCGGGCTGCTGCTGATCCTCACCCAGGCGTCCACCCCCGACCGGGCCATGCAGCTGGTCACCACCGCGGTGCCCTCGATCGCGCCCAGGCACACGGCGGTGGCCTGGCATCCCGGGACCGCCGGAAGCTACTACCAGCAGGCGCCTGGCGCGGTGGCCGCCCAGCTCGGCCAGCTCACCGGGCCCGGCCCCATCGAGCTGGCCGGCGCCGCCTGGGCGTTCCCGCTGACCGCGGCGCTCGGCCGCACCCCGGTCTTCCTGATCACCAGCGGCCCCCGCGACCTGTCGGAGGAGGAGATCTTCCTGCTCTCGGTGCTGGCCCAGATGTGCGGCACGGTGGTGGCCAACCACGAGCTGCGGGCCGAGTCGGAGCTGCGGGCCCAGGCCGCCCGCGACCGGGACATCGCCCAGGCCCGGGCGACCGAGCTGACCGCCAGCGAGGCCCGCCAGCGGGCGGTCCTCGAGGCCGCCCTGGACGCGGTCGTCACCATCGACAGCGGCGCCCGGATCAGGTATGTGAACAGCGCGTTCGAGCAGACCTTCGGCTACCGGGCGGCCGACGTCATCGGCCGCGACCTGGCCGAGGTGATCGTCCCGCCGGCGCTGCGGTCCGTCCACCGGGCTGGATTCGCCCACCACTTGGCGACCGGAGAGGCCCGCATCCTGGACCGGCGGATCGAGGTGTCGGCCGTGCGCGCGGACGGCACCGAGTTCCCGGCCGAGGTGACGGTCACCCGCACCGGGCTGCCCGGGGAACCGTCGTTCACCGGCTACGTGCGCGACATCACCGAGCGCCAGCACGCCCAGCAGGAGCTGATGGACTCGCGGGCCCGGCTGGTGGCGGCCTCCGACGCCGCCCGCCAGCAGGTCACCCGGGACCTGCACGACGGGGCGCAGCAGTGGTTCGTCACCAGCCTGATCAACCTGCAGCTGGCCGAGCAGAAATGGGACGCGGCGCCCGAGCGGGCCCGGGAACTGCTGGGCCTGGCCACCCGCGACGCCCGCAACGGGATCGCGGACCTGCGCGAGATCGCGGCCGGGCTGCTGCCGGCCATCCTCACCCAGCGCGGCCTGGCCGCCGCGATCAGCTCGCTCGCGGCCCGGCTGCCGGTCACCATCCACCTCGACGTACCCGACCAGCGGCTACCGGCGGCGGTCGAGGTCAGCGTGTACTTTTTCTGTTCCGAGGGGCTCACCAACGTGGTCAAGCACGCCCACGCCGCCTCCGCCTGGGTCCAGGTCAGCACCGGCGAAGGCCAGTGCACGGCCGAGGTCCGCGACGACGGGACCGGCGGCGCCTGGCCCCGGGCGCAGTCGAGCGGGCTGACCGGCCTGCGCGACCGGATCGGCGCGCTGGGCGGGACCATGGAGATCCTCAGCCCAGAATCAGGGGGCACGACGCTGCGGGCCGTCATCCCGCTTCCGGCCTGATACTTGGGCAATGACCAAGATCGCGCCATAGTTGGAGCGTGCACCCACCCGAGCAGATCCGTGTCCTCGTCGGCGAGGACCAGCCGTTCGTCCGGGAAGGGATCCTACGGGTGCTCGAGGAGGGCGGCTTCGACGTCGTCGGCACCGCCGCCGACGCGGTCGAGCTGACGCAGCTGGCGGCGGCGTACCGCCCGGACGTGATCGTCACCGACATTCAGATGCCGCCCGACCACGGTGACGACGGGCTGCGGGCGGCGCTTGCCATCCGCCAGGCCAACCCCGGGATCGGTGTGCTCGTGCTCTCGCAGTACCTGGAGGACTCCTACGCCTTCGCGCTGGTCGCCGACGGCGCCCAGGGGGTCGGTTATCTGCTCAAGGAGAAGATCGGGGACCTGCGGGCGTTCACCGACGCGGTCCAGCGGGTAGCCGACGGCGGGTCGGTGCTCGACCCGGACGTGGTGGCCCGGCTGGTCGGCCGCCAGCGCAAGGCGGGGCCGCTCGACGACCTGACCCGGCGTGAGCGCGAGGTACTCAAGCTCATCGCCGAGGGCCGCTCCAACGCCGGTATCGCGGCCGAGCTGGTGGTCACCGTGGCCGCCGTCGAACGGCACGTGACCAGCATCTTTGACAAGCTCGGGCTGCGTCAGGGGCGGGACGCGCACCGCCGGGTGCTGGCGGTGCTCACGTACCTGCAGGCGTGAACAGCGCCCCCAGGTCGGTGCCGGCCAGTTCCTCCTTGGGCACGAACGCGACCGCCGCGCAGTCGGCCAGCAGCCGCTCGGGCACGAACGTGACGCTGGCCGACGTCAGCACGATCCTGGCCTGCGGGCAGGCCAGGGCCAGGGCCGTCGCCATCGTGAACCCGTCCGGGCCCGGCAGGTTGATGTCGAGCAGGATCCCGTCCGGGCACACCGTCGCCACCGCGTCCAGCGCCTGACCCCCGTCGGCCGCCTGGGCGAACAGGTCGAGGCCGCGCTCGGCCAGCAGGGCGCCCGCCACCGCGCGGAACTGCGGGCTGTCGTCGACGACCAGGACTCGGGGGGTCACGGAGTCATCGTGATGGCCGCCGGGTGGCCCCACAATCGGGTCAACCCCACAATCACGGCCTGCGCGCCAACTGTGGGGTTAACCCGAGCCCGGCCGCCGGAAACCCAGAGCCCGGCCCTGAAGGCCGCTCAATTGGCGGCGGTCGCCGCCCAGGCGAGGCTCGGCTCATGAGCCCGAACTTCGAACGCCGCCCGCGGCTGCACGGGCGGGAAGCCGAATGCGAGACGCTGGCCGGCCTGGCCGCCGGCCTGCGGCGAGGACAAGGCGCGGTGCTGTCGGTGACCGGTGAGCCGGGCATCGGGAAGACCGCGCTGCTGGAGTTCGCGGCCGGGCTGGCCGGGGACCTGCGGGTGCTGCAGGCGGTCGGCACCGAATCGGAGACCGCGTTGCCGTACGCCGGGCTGCACCAGCTCTGTGGCGCGCTGACCGGCCAGCTCGGGCGGCTGCCGGAGCCGCAGCGGGTCGCGCTGGAGACCGTGTTCGGCCGCCGGGCCGGGCCCGCCGACCGCTTCCTGGTCGGGCTGGGGGTGCTGAGCCTGCTGACCGAGGTCGCGGCCGACGGACCGCTGCTCTGCCTCATCGACGACGCCCACTGGCTGGACCAGGCCTCGGGCCAGGCGCTGGCGTTCGCGGCCCGGCGGCTGGCCGGCCAGCCGGTCCTGATGATCTTCACCGTCCGCGCGCCCGTCACCGACCTGGCCGGGCTGCCCGAGCTGGTGCTCGACGGCCTGCGCGACGCCGACGCCCGCGACCTGCTCGGCGCGGCCGTGCGCTGGCCGCTGGACGAGCGGGTCCGCGAGCAGATCGTGGCCGAGGCCCGCGGTAACCCGCGGATGCTGCTCGAACTGCGCGACGTCTCCCCGGCCGAGCTGGCGGGCGGCTACCGGCTGCCGAGCCCGCCGCCGGGCGGGATCACCGGCCCCGTGCGCGGGCAGCTCGGCCAGCTGTCACTCCCGGCCCGCAGGTTGCTGCTGGCGGCGGCGGCCGACCCGACCGGCGACCCGGCCCGGCTGTGGCGGGCCACCGCCGAGCTCGGTATCGCCAGCGAGGCGGCCCTGGCGGCAGCCGAGGCGGGCCTGATCTCGGTGGGCAACCGGGTCCTGTTCCGCGACCGGCTGGTCCGGTCGGCGGCCTACCACGACGCCCCGCTGCGGGACCGCCGGGCCGCCCATCAGGCGCTGGCCCGGGCCACCGACCCGGCCACCGACCCCGACGGCCGAGCCTGGCACCAGGCCCAGGCCGGTCACGGGCCCGACGAGAAGCTGGCCGCCGAGCTCGAGCGAACAGCACCGCGGGCCCGGGCCCGCGGTGGCCTGGCGGCCGCGGCCGCCTTCCTGGAACGGGCCGCGGTCATGACCCCCGACCCCGGGCGGCGGGCGGAACGGACGCTGGACGCGGCCGCGGTCATGCTGCAGGCGGGCGAGCCCGGGGCGGTGGCCCGGCTGCTGGCGGTGGCCGACGCCGGGCTGCCCGGCGACCATCAGCGGGCCCGGGCCGACCTGGTGCGGGCCCGGCTGGCCGCCCGCCAGCGGGGCGCCGAGGTGCCGTGGCGGCTGCTCGATGCCGCCCGGCGGCTGGACCGGTCCGACACCGCCGGCGTCCGGGCCGCCTACCTGGACGCGATCCGGGCCGCGACGTTCGCGGGCGGGCTGGCGGCGCCGGGCGGGACCGTGGCCGAGGTGGCCCGGGCCGCCCGGAAGGCACCCGACGCCGACGGCCCGGGACCAGCCGACCTGCTCCTGGACGGCCTGGCCGCCCTGCTCAGTGAGGAGTACGCGGCCGGCGGCCCGGCCCTGCGGCAGGCCCTGGATGAGCTGAGCGTCGGCCTCGAGGCCGCCGAGCTGCACTGGCTGCCGCTGGCCTGTATGTGCGCCCGGGCGCTGTGGGCGGACTCGGCCTGGGACATCCTGACCAGCCAGTTCGTGCGGTTGGCGCGGGAGCAGGGAGCGGTCGCGGAACTGCCGCTGGCGCTCAACCTGCTGGCCTGCCGCCACCTGGTCGGCGGCGACCTGGCTACCGCCGGGTCCCTGGCCGAGGAGGCCCGGGTGACGGCGGCGGCGACCGGCAGCAGGTCCTCGCCTTACGGGGCGCTCGGGCTGGCGGCCCTGCGTGGCCGCCGGGAGGTCGCACTGCCGCTGATCGACGAGGTCACCGAGGACGCGGCCCGGCGCGGCGAGGGGTCGGGGGCGGCCGCCGCTCAGTGGGCGGCGGCGGTGCTGCACAACGGGCTCGGCCAGTACGAGGCGGCGCTGGCGGCGGCCGAGGAGGCGATCAGGTACGCGGGCCCGTCGATCCTGTCCGGCTGGCCGGCCGCCGAGCTGATCGAGGCGGCCGCCCGGGCCGGCCTGCCCGGCCGGGCGCTGGAGGCCATGAGCACGCTGTCACGGATGGCGGGCGCGACCGACAGCGACTGGGCGCTCGGCGTCCGGGCCCGCTCGCTGGCGCTGCTGAGCGACACCGGCTCGGCCGAGCCGCTGTACCAGGCGGCCATCCGGCACCTGAGCCAGTCACGGGACCGGGTCGGCCTGGCCCGCGCGCACCTGCTGTACGGCGAGTGGCTGCGCCGCGAGAACCGCCGGGTCGACGCCCGCGAGCAACTCCACCGGGCCCACCAGCTCCTCAGCGCGATCGGCGCCGACGGGTTCGCCGAGCGGGCCCGCCGGGAACTGCTGGCCACCGGCGAGACCGTGCGCCGCCGCCGGATGGAGACCGACCGGGACCTGACCGCCCAGGAGCTGCAGATCGCGGTCCGCGCCCAGGACGGCCAGACCAACACCGAGATCGGCGCCGAGCTGTTCCTGTCCCCCCGCACGGTCGAGTGGCACCTGCGCAAGGTGTTCACCAAGCTCGGCATCACCTCGCGCCGCCAGCTTCAGCATGCGCTGCCGGGCGCCGATCCAGCGATACTGGGCCGGTGAGGGTGGGAATCTCCGGAACGCACGGGACCGGGAAGTCCACGCTGGCTCGGGAGCTGGCGGGGCGACTGCCGGGCCACGCGGTCGCCGACGAGCCGTATTACCGGCTGGAGGAACAGGGGTATGAGTTCGGGCTCCCGCCGTCGCGGGAGGATTACCGGGCCCTGCTGTCCCGCTCGGTGCGGAGCCTGAGCCCGCCGCGGCCGGACGTGATCTTCGACCGGACGCCGCTGGACTACCTGTCCTACCTGGCGGCCGCGGGCGTCGATCCGGCCACTGAAGGCGCCGCGGCCGCCCTCGGAACGGCCTTCGCGACCCTGGACCTGCTGGTCATCACCCCGATCACGGCGGACACCGAACAGGTGCTGCCGCCCGCCGACCTGCCCGGGCTCCGGTCCCGGATGAACGAGGCCCTGCTGGAACTGGTCTACGACGACCCTTTCGCGGCCTGGGCCGACGTCCCGGTGCTGGAGCTGACCGGGCCACTCGGCCGCCGGGTCGGCGCCGTCCTCGCCGCGCTGAGCAACCAGCCGAAGAGCTAGCGGCGCAGCTGGCGCCAGAGGGGGCGCGGGACCAGCCGCAGCGCGGACGCCAGCAGCGCCAGCGACCGGGGCACCCAGACCGGGCCGCGGTCGCCGCGGCGCAACGCGGCCGCTACCGCCAGGCCGACCGCGGCCGGGGTGGTGGCCAGCGGGGCGGGGCTCATACCGGCGGTCATCCGGCCGGTGACGAAGCCGGGGCGGACCAGCAGCACCCGGACGCCGCTGCCGTGCAGGGCGTCGGTCAGACCGCGGGCGAACGCGTCGAGGGCCGTCTTGGACGCGCCGTAGACGAGGTTGGCCTTGCGCGGCCGGACGGCGGCGATCGACGACAGCACCACGATTGTGCCGTGGCCCCGCTCGCGCAGCCGCCCGGCACAGGCCAGCAGCGTGGTCACGTGGCCGGTGAAGTTGGTGCCGATCAGGTCGGCCGCCCGGGCCGGGTCGTGGTCCAGCTCCGGCTGCCCGATCAGCACCCCGGCGGCCGAGATGACCAGGTCGACCGGGCCGCCCGCGAACACCTTGTCCACGAACCCCTGGTGGTCGGCGAACTCCAGCGCGTCGTACCGGCCCGTCTGCACCTGATACGGCAACGCCGCGCCGGCCACCACCAGCGCAGCCGGATCCCGGCCCGCCAGCACGATCTCGGTCTCGGGCCCGCGGCCGAGCGCAGCCACGATGGCCAGCCCGATCTCGCTGCCCCCGCCCAGCAGCAGGATCCGCTGCGGCCCGCCAGCTGCCCCGCTCCCGGTCACCCGCACAGTGCTGGTCAACATAGGCCCAGCCTCCGTCCCAGGTCGGAGCAGAACACCCCGCGCGGGTCGAGCCGCGCCCGGGCCGCCCGCCACTCCCCCAGCCTGTCGTACATGGCCGCGAACGTGTCCGCCCGCAGCCGCGCGTCCTTGGCCAGGTAGACCCGGCCGCCGAGCTCGGCCACCCGCCGGTCCAGGTGGTCCAGGACCGGCCGCAGGTCCCGGCGCCCGGCGGGCAGGTCGACCGCCAGCGACCAGCCCGGGCCGGGGAACGACAGGTAGTTGCCGCTGCCCGCGCCGAACCGTTTGAGCGTACCCAGGAACGGGGCCGCGTGGTGGCGCCGCAGCGTGGTCAGCACCTCGCTGATCATCGTGTCCGCCTGCCGCGGCACCATGAACTGGTACTGCAGGAAGCCACGGGGGCCGAGCGCCCGGTTCCACTGCGCGACCGCGTCCAGCCGGTGGAAGTAGCGGGCCAGCGGCACCGGGCCGGTCAGCTCGCGGGCCGCGGTCCGGTACCAGAGGCCGTTGAAGGCCCGGGCCGTGAGCGGGGTGAACGGGCAGAACGGCAACGCCGGGGCCCGCGGCGCCCGGCCGGCCCGGTAGGCGAGGCCGTCGGCGTCGGCCGGTGCCAGCCCGGCCAGGTGGTCGCCGCTGTCGAGGACGCCGCGGCCGAGCGCGCGGCGGCGGCCGGACGGGTCGATCCAGGCCACCGCGTACTGGCTGGTGCTGGCCTCCATCGCCGCCAGCAGCGCGTCCAGGTCGGGCAGCCGCCGGGTCGTCACCTGCAGGGCGGTGCTGCTGATCGGCAGCAGCCGGAGCTTGACCGCGAAGATGACGCCGGTCAGCCCCATGCCGCCGACGGTGGCGCGGAACTCGCTGGTGCCCGGCACCAGCGTGCGCCGTTTGCTCTCGCCGTCGATCAGGTCGATCTCGTCGATCCAGCTCGAGATGCTGCCGTCCACGTGCTGGTTCTTGCCGTGCACGTCGGCCGCGACCGCGCCGCCGACGGTCAGGTGGCGGGTGCCGGGCAGCACCGGCGGCAGCAGCCCGCGCGGGACCAGGTACTCCAGCAGTTCGGTGAACGTGGTGGACGCGCTGACCCGGACCGAGGCGGCGGCCGCGTCCAGCTCGAGGTGGCTGGTCGTCACCGGGCTGAGCACGTAGCCGCCGGCGTTCTGGGCCGCGTCACCGTAGCTGCAGCCAGACCCGCGGGCCACCAGGCCGCGGGCGGGCTGGGCGGCAATAATCTCCTGCAACCGGCTGACCTCGGCCGGACCGGTGACGAAGGCCTGGCTGGAACGGGTCCGGCCCCAGCCGGTGAGCACCCGGTCGGTTCCGGTGAACTTGGTCATCTGATCGCCTTTTCCATATGGATAAAGAGCCGAACCCGGCCAGGCCCAGACCGAACGTCAGCAGCCACAGCAACTCGAGCACCGTCATCGGGGCGTCGCGGGTCAGCAGGTCCTCGACCGGGCGGGTGGTGGGCCGGGCGGTCAGCCCGCCGAACCGGATCAGCGCCGCGGTCAGCGGTACCGCGCTGGCCAGGTGCCAGCCGCGCAGCCAGGCGCCGTGCTCGCCGGCTGCCCACAGCAGGTAGGTGATCACCATCGCGGCGGCGGTCAGCCACTGGGTCAGCCGCAGCGCCGCGGGCCGGTACCAGCGCATCGCGGGCCGGTGCCGGACCGCCGCCGGCCCGAGCACGGTCAGCTCGGTGAACCGCTTGGCCGTGGCCACCAACAGCGCCCCCAGGCTGCAGACGAGCAGGAACCACACCGACGGGACCACGTGGGTGGCGGCCGCTCCGCCCAGCACCCGGAACATGAAGCCGGACGCCACCAGCAGCAACTCGAGCACCGGCACGTGCTTGAGCACCAGGCAGTACAGCAGCGACCAGGCCAGGTAGCCGGCCGTGATCGCGGCCAGCAGCGGCACCCGGAACACCGGCCCGGCCGCCACCGCGAACGCGGCGCAGGCCAGCGCGGCCAGCACCGCGTGCGACTTGCGGATCTCGCCGGCCGCGATCGGCCGCCGCCGCTTGACCGGGTGACGGCGGTCCCGGTCGGCGTCCAGCACGTCGTTGACCAGGTATACGGCGACCGACGCGGCGCAGAAGGCGGCCGCCGCGACCAGCGCGTAGGCCGGGCCGTCGTCGCGGCCCAGGGAGTCACCGGCCAGCGGGGCCGCGAACACCAGCAGGTTCTTCGGCCACTGGCGCGGGCGGGCGGCCCGCACCAGGGCGACCGGCCAGCGCAGCCAGGCCGGAGCGCGACGGACGGCCGGCCGCGCTTCGGCCGGCGAGTAGGGCGCGGTCACCGGGCGAAGACCGCGGTGAAGTCGCGGCTGTTGATCGAGTAGTACCGGCGGGCGGGCTCCGGCTGGGTCGGCAGCAGGTTCACCGGCGACGGGCTGGCCGGGTTCGGAGCCGGCTTGTAGTACATGTACGACATCCAGGTGGGGTTGATGTCGAGCTCCATCGCTTCGACCGCGCCGGCCCGCTGCAGCAGGCCGGCCAGGGTGCGGACCGACAGGGCGGGGCCGTAGACATAGACGAGGCGGCCGTCCTTGGCCACGCCCAGGCCGGACCGCCAGACGTAGTAGCCACCGCCGAGGGTGGCGCCCCACTGGCTCTGCACGTTCTGGTCGACCGAGGCGGGGATCTGGCCGTGGTCGATGATCGGCCGCAGGTTCTGCCGGACCCCCACCACCTGCGATGTCATCGTCACGTCGCGGCCCCAGACCCCGATCGCGACCTTGCCGTCCCGGTAGTAGACGAGCGAGGCGGCGCCCCGGGTGAGGGTGCCCCGGGTGATGCCGTTGAGGTAGAAACCGCCGCCGGCCTGGTTGATCTTGAAGCCGCCGTTGAACGTGGCCAGCACGCCCTGGCGCGAGCCGGCCGGCAGGTACGGGGCGTAGCCCCAGTTGGCCGGTCCGGGGTCCTCGTGCCCGGGCCGGAGCTGGAACGTCAGCAGCCGCGGGTCCATCGAGGCGAGACCGGCCACGTACGAGGTGTGCACGCTGTCCGGCCGCAGGTAGGTGCCGTAGATCGCGGGCACCCCGTGCACGCTGGCCAGCACCCGCCACTGGCCCTCGCCGGGCAGCGGGGTGCCGGCCGGGGAAGTGAGCCGGGCCGGGACGGCAGGGGAGCTTGACGTCCCGGCCCGGGGCTGGACGGCGCCGGCCGGAGTGGACGGCCCGGAGGGGGCGGTCAGCGCGAACTGGGGCTTGCCGCCGACCTTGGGCGGGTTGTAGGAGATCCACTCGCCGAATGTGACGACCGGTCCCAGGTAGTGGTCGCGGGCCCACTCGGCCAGCCGGGCGGTCGTGCCGGTGTTGCCGGGCGCGGTCAGCGTCTGCCCGATCGAGAACGCCACCCAGCACAGCAGCGCGGCCAGGCCGACGGCGGCCACCTTGACGCTGCGGCGCGACCAGAACCGGCGGCGGTGGTGCGGACGCCGATGCACACGACGGGTGGTAGCCGTCACGAGGCGGACGGGCTCTTGGTTGGCTGCGGCATACCCCCAGGCTGCCGATTAGGGGGCGAATGACCTGTTCACGGACGGTTCAGGACTGGTTAAAACCGGCCGCCGGCAGGTCGATCAGCACGGTCAGGCCGCCACCGGGAGCGCTGGACAAGGTCGCGGCGCCGCCGTTGGCGGTGGCCAGCCGGTCGACGATGGCCAGCCCGAGGCCGGCCCCGCCGCCGCCGGTGGTGAACCGGCGGAACGCCGCCTGCTGCTGCTGGCCGGTCATGCCGGGGCCGTCGTCGCGCACCACGACCTGCGCGCGGGTCCCGGCCACGCGGGTCACGACGATGATGGTGCCGCCCGCCTTGAGCGCGTCGAGCGCGTTGGCCAGCAGGTTGTCGAGGATCTGGGCCAGGTGGTCGTCGCCCAGCCGGGCCGTCACCGGGCCGGCCGCGGCGGCCAGGGTCAGCGTGACCCCGCGCTCGGCCGCCACCGGGCCCCAGGTGCTGACCCGGTCGCGGGCGATCGCGGTCAGGTCGACCGGGCGGCCAGGGACGGTGCTGTTCTCGGCCCGGGCCACCGCCAGCAGCCCGTTGGTCATCCGCGCCAGCCGGGCGATCTCCTCCTGGGCCCCGGCCAGCTCGGCCGCGGTCGCCTCGTCGCTGTCCTGGGCCAGCAGGTCCAGCCGCAGCCGCAACGCCGCCAGCGGGGTGCGGACCTGATGCGACACGTCGGCCATGAGCGACTGGTGGCCGCGGACCAGCGACTCGATCCGGGCCGCCATCGTGTCGAACGCGGCCGACAGGTGCTGGGCCTCGGGCGGGCCGGTGCGGACCTGGGTGCGGGTGCCCAGCTCCCCCTCCCCCAGCTGCCGGGCCCCGTCGGCCAGCGCCGCGATCGGCCGGCTGAGCCAGCGGGCGAGCCCGACCGCCACCACCGCGGCGGCCGTCAGCCCGGCCGCCGCCACCCCGGCGATCAGCGACCACAGAGCCACGATGCGGTGGCCGAGCCCGGCCGTCGGCCGGGACAGCGCGACCGTGCCCATCGAGCCGTTGCCGCTGTCGGGCACCACCGGGACCAGGACCACCAGCCGGTCTCCGCTCCCGTAGCTGCGCCGGGTGCGCACGGGCGGCCGGACCGGGCCGTCGACCACCGGCCGATGGGTGGTACCAGCGATCCGCCGGCCGGCCGCGTCGTAGACGGCCAGCCGGTCACCCTGGAGGCCGAGGGTGCGGATCGAGCGGCCAAGCGCGGACCCGTGGCTGCCGCCGTCCAGGCGTTCCTCGGCCACGTTGGCCACGTTGGCGGCGTCGGTCCCGGCGCTGGCCCGGAAGTCGGCCCGGTCCTGGGCCGAGATCAGCAGGCCGAGCGGGATCGCGACCACCGCCAGCAGCACAGTGATCAGGGCGAGCACCGCGAGGGCAATCCGCCGGGCCACTACTGCTCGCTACTATTCGGCGAGGGTTTCGGCGAGGCGGAAGCCGTGGCCGTAGACGGTCTCGATCAGCCCGGCCACGCCCAGCTTGCGGCGCAGCGAGGTCATGTGCACGTCCAGCACCTTGGTCGGGCCGTACCAGTTGGCGTCCCAGGCCGCCTCGAGGATGTCGGTCCGGCTCTGAACCCGGCCGGGGTCGGCGGCCAGGCATTCGAGGATGTCGAACTCCTTGGGGGTGAGCGCCACCTCGGCCCCGTCGACCAGCACCTTCCGGGTCCGCAGGTCGACCGTGAGCGGACCGTGGCGGATCACATCGCCGTCGGGGCGGATGCGCCGCAGCACCGCCCGGATCCGGGCCAGCAGCTCGTTCAGCCCGAACGGCTTGACCAGGTAGTCGTCGGCGCCTGCGTCGAGCGCGCTGACCCGGTCCGATTCCTCCCCGAAGGCGGTGACGACGATGATGGCCGCCTGCGACCGCTGCCGCAGCTGGCGGCACACCTGGACGCCGTCGGTGTCGGGCAGCCCGAGGTCGAGCAGCACCACGTCCGGGTGGCCGTGGCTGAGGGCGGCCGCGCCGGTGCTGACCTGGTCGACCGCGTAACCGCCGCGGGTCAGCGCGCGCACCAGCTGGGCCGCGACCCCGGGGTCGTCCTCCACCACCAGCACCTTGGTCGTTCCTGGTTCGGTGCCGGGCCGGGCCGAGGCAGGCAGCGTCATGGGTCCACGATAGGTCAACTACAAGACTTGTAGTAACAAAAAGACGGCTTGACCATGGGCCGGGCGAGATCATCATCGCCGAGCAACCGGCTAGCGGTCACGGCAACGGTTTAATGGCGCTCGGGTGTGGTCTTGGCGTCGACCTTGGTCCGCGCGGTCAGGGCAGCGGCGACCGCCACGATGGCGGTGACCAGGCTGATCAGCGAGGCGTTCTGCGACTGGGTGAGCCGCCACCAGGCGAACCCGATGCCGAGCGACACCGTCGCCGCCACGAAGGCGGTGATCGCGCCCGCCACCGCCACCGGCTGCTGCTTGGTCCCCGGCCACAGGTGCGCGGTGACCGCGGTGACCAGCGCCCAGAACGCCGCGACCTCGGTCGCCACCAGCGTGGTTTCGGCCGAGGTCCAGTGCACGGCGTTGAAACTGGTGATCAGGCCGATCACCGCCCCGGTGAGCGCGGTGAGCCCGCCGATCAGGCCCGCGACCTTCGGCGGCACCGGCGGAGGCGGCGGCGAACTCGGTTCGGCCGGAGCCGAGGTGCTGATTGTGGCCATGGAAGACCCCCCTGGCGGTGCCCACTGTTTCCACTGACCCGGAGGGCGGTACCCGGATTCTGATACAGCTCCGGGTCAGCGGGTACCGGTGGAGCCCGGGCGGTCGCGGGGCGGGGTCAGCACCGAGGCGCCGAGCCAGTGGCTGACGCGCAGCGCCAGCTCGACGTCGTCGCGGTGGTCAGCGGCCGGGCGGCCGAGGCTCTCCTCGGCCTTGTGGATCCGGTACTGCACGGTGTTCTTGTGCAGCACCAGCCGCTCGGCGGTCGCCTTGTAGCTGCCGCCGGTGCGCAGGAACACCAGCAGGGTGTCCCGCAGCCGGGCGTGGTGCTCGTCGTCGGCGGCCAGGCCGGCCAGCGTGGTCAGCACCCAGGCGCGCAGCAGGTCGGGCTGGCCGATCATCATCGCCACCGGCGCCACCTCGCCGAACGTCACCACCCGGGGCCCGCCTGAGGCGGCCGCCAATGCGACCGACTGGGCGGCCAGCGCCTGGGCGTGGGTGAGCCGGAACCCGGCGATGCCCCTGGCGGCGTCGCCGAACGCGAAGTGCAGGTCGCCGTCGACGTCGTCGGCGGCCGCCCCGGCGACGTCGAACCGGTCCCGGATGCCCAGCGCCAGCCAGGCCCAGGCGCTGGATTCGTCGCACGGCAGGAACACCGGCTCGCCCGGGCCGGCGATCTTCTCGGCCACGTGGCTGATCGCGTGCTCCATCCGGGTGATGTTGTCGACCGCGGCGGCCGCCTCCCCGGCCCAGCACACCAGCCCCACGTGGTACTGGCGCAGCCGGTAACCGAGGGTGGCCTCGGTCGCGCTGACGTTGACGTGCTCGCCCGACAGCAGCGCCCGGATCCGGGCGGCCCGGGCGGCGCTGCGGCGGCGTAGCCAGTGCTCGCGTTCGCCGGTGTAGGCGGCCACGACCTCCTCTGAGGTCTGGTCGACGTAGCCGGCCATGGTCTTGGTCATGCTCAAGGTGGCCGCGGTGATCAGTTCGGGATTGTCGGTCTGGCGGGGCAGTTCGGCGAACACCCACTCGGCGAAGACCGTGTGGCCCAGCCGGTAGGACCGGATCAGGGCGGGCAGTGACGTGCCCCGCTGGGCCTGGCGGCGGGCGTACTCCAGCGCCGCGGCCGGCGCCTGCACGGTGCTCAGCTCGATCTGGTGCCGCAGCACCTGCAGGCAGGTGCCGATGTTGCTGTGCACGCTGGAGGTGAGCAGGTCGAGCAGTGTCTTGTCGTTGCGCAGCTCGGGGATGTCCCGCAGGATCACGTCGTAGACGTCAGCCGACACCGCGGCGACCCGGCGGCTGATCGCGGCCGCCACGCCGGCCACCAGGTCGGCGACGGCGGGGACGTCGGTATCCACGCGCGGCGGGTCAGATCAGGCCGGCCGGGACGACGATGTCCCGTTTCTGGACCTTGCCGGTCGCGCCCTTGGGCAGTTCGTCCACCAGCCACAGGTGGCGCGGGTACTTGTAGGCCGCGACCTGGGCCTTGACGTAGGCCCGGAGGTCCTCGGCGCTGGCGGCAGCCCCCGGCTTGAGCGCCACCGCCGCCGCGACCTCCTCCCCCAGGGACGGATGGGGCAGGCCGATGACGGCCGCCTCGGCCACCGCCGGGTGCTCGTAGAGGACCTCCTCGATCTCGCGCGGGTAGACGTTGTAACCGCCGCGGATGATCAGTTCCTTCTTCCGGTCCACGATGTAGAAGTAGCCCTCGTCGTCGACCCGGGCCAGGTCCCCGGTGTGGAACCAGCCTTCCCGCACCGCCTCGGCGGTGACCTCCGGCCGCCGCCAGTAGCCCTTCATCACGTTCGGCCCGCGGATCACGATCTCCCCGACCTCGCCTTGCGGCACCTCGTGGTCCAGCTCGTCCACGACGCGCATCTCAACGTCGCGGATCGGGGTGCCGATCGAGCCGGGCTTGCGCTCGCGGCCGGGGTGGTTGAACGAGGCGACCGGCGACGTCTCGGACAGGCCGTAGCCCTCCAGCACCGGCACCCCGTAGGCCGCCTCGAAGCCGCGCAGCACCTCGACCGGCAGGGCGGCGCCGCCGGAGATGCACATCCGCAGGGCCGAGGTGTCGTACTTGGCCCGGTCGGGCTGGTGCAGCAGCGCCACGTACATGGTCGGCACGCCTTCGAACACGGTGACGCCGTGACCGGCCACGATCCGCAGGGCGTGCTCGGCGTCGAACCGCGGCAGCAGGGTCAGGCAGGCCCCGGCCGCCACCGCGACGTTGAGCGCGACCGTCTGCCCGAACACGTGGAACAGCGGCAGCCCGCCGAAGACCACGTCGTCGGGCCGGGCGCGGACGATGTCGTGGCAGGCCACCTCGGTGTTGCTGATGAGGTTGCCGTGGGTGAGCTCAGCCCCCTTGGGCTGGCCGGTGGTCCCCGAGGTGTAGAGGATGACCGCGGTGTCCTGGTCGCCGGTCTCCACCACCGGGAACGACGGGGTGGCCGAGGCCAGCAGGTCGGGGAAGGTGACCGGGTCGACCACGATCAGGTCGGCCCCGGCCTGCTCGGCGCCGTCGCGGGCGGGGTCGCCGAACGTGTGCCAGGCGAGGATCAGCTGGGCCCCCGAGTCGCCCAGGTAATAGCCGACCTCCCTGGCCTTGAGCAGCGGGTTCATCGGGACCACGACGCCGCCGGCCCGCAGCACCCCGTAGTAGACGACCGGCACCTCGGCCACGTTCGGCATCATCAGCCCGACCCGCTGGCCGGGTTCCAGGCCGCGCTCGCGCAGCAGCCCGGCCACCCGGGCGCTCGCCTCGTCCAGAGCCCGGTAGGTCATCGCCGCGTTGTCCACCCGGACCGCGACCCGTTCGGCGTGCGCCCGGGTGGTGCCGGTCAGGTTCCTGGCCAGGTTCGTCATGTCCGGTCTCCTCAGGTGAAGGCGCCGATGCCGGTGATCGCGCGGCCCACGATCAGCGTCTGCATGGTCTCGGTGCCCTCGAACGTGTGGATCGCCTCGAGGTCGACCATGTGCCGCATGACCTGATAGTCGAGCAGGATGCCGTTGCCGCCGAGCATGTCGCGGGCCTCGGCCGCGATCGCCCGGGCCTTGCGGGTGTTGTGCATCTTGGCCAGCCCGGCCACGGTCGGGGTCAGCCGCCCGGCTTCGGCCAGGCGGCCGATCTGCAGGCAGTACAGCTGCATGGCGGTCAGGTCGGCCAGCATCGACACCAGCCGCTGCTGGATGATCTGGAAGCTGGCCAGCGTCTCGCCGAACTGGCGCCGCTGCTGGGCGTAGCGCAGAGCGGTGTCGTAGGCCGAGGTGGCGTGGCCGAGGGCCCCCCAGGCGCAGGTGCTGCGGGTGGTGGCCAGTACCCGGCTGGTGTCCTTGAACGAGCGCGCGGCCGGCAGCCGGTTGTCGGCCGGAACCCGGACGTTGTCGAGCGTGATCTCGGCCTGCCAGACCGAGCGCAGCGAGATCTTGCCCTCGATCACCTCGGCCTGGTAACCGGGCGTCCCCTTCTCCACCACGAAGGCGTTGACCTGGCCGTCCTCGGCGTTACGGGCCCACACCACGACCAGATCGGCCACGCTGCCGAGCCCGATCCAGCGCTTGCGCCCGTTCAGCACCCAGTGGTCGCCGTCCTTACGAGCCGACGTCTCCAGCGCGACCGAGTCCGAGCCGTGCTCGGGTTCGGTCAGCGCGAACGCGCCCAGCTTGGCCATCCGGGCCATGTCCGGCAGCCAGCGTTCCTTCTGCTCCTGCGACCCGCACATCGCGATCGAGGTCATGGCCAGGCCCGCGTGCACGCCCAGGAACACGCCGAGGCTGCCGTCACCGCGGTGCAGCTCCATGGTGACCAGGCCGCACGCCATCGGGCTCATCCCCGCGCAGCCGTAACCCTCGATGTCCTCGCCGACGATGCCAAGCTCGGGCAGCCGCCGGACCAGCGGCCAGCAGATCTCGGCCCGCTCCCAGTAGGGACCGACGACCGGCACGACCTCCTCGTCCACGAACCGGCGGACGGTGATGAAGTGCTGCCACTGCTCGTCGGTGAACTGCTCGCGGACGGAGAAGAAGTCCGTCCCCAGCGCTTCGCCCAGATGCTCGCCCACGGGTGGGCTGGTCGGCGTGCTGGCCTGCGTCATGGCTGGCTCCCCTCGACGGTGAGGTCGGTCGTAAGTCGGTATCCAGGAACGTGTCCACCACCGCCGCCAGCCGCCCGGCGTCGGCCGCCAGCTCCAGGTGGCCGCCGCGGTAGACGTGCAGCTCGCAGTCCGGGATCAGGCTCTGCATGATCCGGGCGTTGGCCAGCGGGATGATCGGGTCGTCGTCCCCGGCCAGGATCAGCGTGGGTGCCCGCAGCCGCGGCAGGAACGGCAGGCTGGTCCAGCCCGACCCGGCCAGCAGCTGGTAGTAGTAGCCGCGGGCAGGCCCCAGCCGGGTGGTGGCGTGCAGCAGGTCCCGGGCCACGTTGGGGTCTTCGCGGGCGCTGCCCCCGTACAGGTCGGCGGCGACCCGCTCGGCGTAGCCGGGGTCCCGGTGGCGGCGCGGTGAGAGCATCCGCAGCAGCACCTGCGGGCTGCCGGGGACCATGATCACACCGGGTGCGGTCGCGACCAGGACCAGGCGGCGCACCCGGTCCGGGCGGCTCAGCGCGAACTGCTGGGCCAGCCCGCCGCCCCAGGAGATGCCGAGCACGTCGGCCTGGCCGTAACCGAGCTCGTCGAGCAGCCCGGCCAGCAGCGACGGCAGCGTGAACAGGTGGTAGGGGACGACGGGGGCGGGTGAGCCGCCGACCCCGGGCATGTCGAAGCGGATGACCGGGCGCCGCCGGTCGAGCGCGTCCACGAACGGCTGCAGCAGTTCCAGGCTGGCGCCGATCCCGTTGCACAGCAGCAGCGGCGGCCACCCGGGCATGCCGTCCCGGACCGAGACGCGCAGGCTGCGCCCGTCGACGGACAGCATCCGCATCCGCTCGGGGGCGGATCGGTCAGCGGTCATAGACGTAGGTTCCCGGCGCGTCGCTGGCCGCCGCCAGCCCGCCGCCGCCCGGTTCTTCCGGCGCGTCGATTTCCTTACCGGAGCGCTCGGCCAGCCAGGCCGCGTAGTCCGGCCACCAGGACCCGTGCCGGGTCTCGGCCTGCGCCAGCCACTGCTTCGAGTCAGCCGGGCACTGATCGGCCCGCTGGTAGCGGGCCTTCTCGTTGCCGGGCGGGTTGACCATGGCGGCGATGTGGCCGCTGGTCGACAGCACGAACCGGGGCTGCCCGCCGAGCAGCTGGGTGGACTGGTAGCAGCTCGGCCAGGGGCAGATGTGGTCGGTGATGCCGGCCACGACGTAGCTGTCCCGGTCGACCGCCGACAGGTCCACTGGTGAGCCGAGCATGGTCGTCGCGCCCGGGCTGACCAGCGCGTTGTCCACCCCCAGGCGGAGGAAGTCGTGGTGCAGGCCCGCGGTCATGCGGGTGGTGTCCGCATTCCAGAACAAAATGTCGAACGGCGGTGGCTTGCGGCCCAGCAGATAGTTGTTGACCCAGTAGTTCCAGATCAGGTCGTTGGGCCGCAGCCAGGCGAACACCTCGGCCAGGGTCCGGCCGTCCAGGTAGCCGCGCGCCCGGGACGCGGCCGCCGCCAGCTGCGCGGTCCGCTCGTCGACGACCGCGCTGGCCAGGCCCGCGTGGGCCTGGTCGAGCACGGTGACCAGCAGGGTCAGCGCGGCCAGGCGGTCCTGCAGGCCGATGTCGGCCAGATGGGCGGCCACCATCGCGGCGATGATGCCGCCCGAGCAGGTCCCGGCCAGCGCGGTCGACTCGGTGCCGGTGATCCGGCTGGTCGCGTCCATCGCGTCGAGGACGGCCTGCCCGTAGGTGTCGAGGTCCCACTGGGCGTGCCGGGCATCGGGGTTGCGCCAGGAGATCATGAACGCCTGCAGGCCCTGGCTGACCAGGTACTCCACCAGGCTGCGGCCGGGCGCCAGGTCGAGCACGTAGAACTTGTTGATGACCGGCGGGACGATCAGCAGCGGGACCTCGCGGACGGTCGCGGTGACCGGCCGGTACTGGATCAGCTCGAACACCGGGGTCCGCAGCACCACCGACCCGGGGCTGGCGGCGAGGTCCACGCCGACCTGGAAGGCGTCCGGCTCGACCATGGCCGGAACCCGGGGCGCGACCGCCATGTCCGACACAAAGTGCCGCAGGCCCGCCAGCACGCTGCCGCCGCCGGTGTCGACCGCCGCCTTGAGCGCGGCCGGGTTCAGCAGCGGGTTGTTGCTGGGGGCGACCGCGTCGAGCAGGTTGGTGACCACGAAGCCGACCCGTTCGGCGTCGGCCTCGTCCAGGCCGGCCTCGGCCACCAGCCCTTCGGCGCTCTCGGCGGCGGCCAGGTAGGCCTGCATGGCCCGTCGCAGCACCGGGTTGCCGGTCCAGCCCGGGTCGGCGAACCGGCGGTCCCGCCGGGACGGCGCCACCTGCGAGCGGCCCGCCGCGATCTGGACGAACTCACCGGCCAGCCGTCCCCCGCGCCGGGCCAGCAGCCGCGGCCGGGCCGCCAGCGCGGCCGCCAGCCGCAGTCCGGAGCCACCCGGGTTCAGCCGCCGCAGCATGCCGGTGGCGGCGTCGGTCAGCAGCAGGTCGAACGGCACCGTGCTGGCGTCATCGCCAGCTGGCCGGCCCGGATCGGATTCGGCGCTCATTATGCGCCGAGCCTAAGCCGCCTGCCCGCCCATTTCCATTGGTCGCCGGTCACTAACCGGGCGGCATCCGTGGGTCCGGGGGCACAGCGGCCCGGGCCGGTCAGGCGAGGTGGCGGACGGTGGCCGGGTCGGCCGGCTGATAGGGCACCCACTCGTCGTCGGCCGGGCGGCCGGTGGCGACGAAGCCCGCGATCGCGGCCGAGAACCGGCGGCCGAGCCGCCGGGCCCACGGGACGGGGAGGCCGAGCATGGCGCTGCCGTCGTAGGCGTCGATCGTGTTGAAGAAGAACGGCAGCTCGGAGCAGTGGGGGGCGCCCAGCTGGTCGGGGTCCGGGACCGGAGCCCGGTCGAACTGGTAGACGTAGGCGGCGTCGCCTCGGGCGGCGTGCTGACCGGCGACCTCCAGCGTCCCGGCCCGGAACAGGGCCTCGGTCGCGGCCCGGGTGAAGTCCGCCACCGATTGCCCCTGCCCGGCCGCCAGCGCCTCGATGCGCGGGTCGAACGCGAAGAACGCCGCCATCTCGTCCCTGGTCGTCCCGGTCAGCAGCGGCTTGCCGCTCAGCCGCCCGGCCGCCAGCGGCTGCGGCCAGTCGGCCGGGATGCCGGCCCCGCCGAGGACCGGGTACAGCGGCGGGGCGGCGCTGCCCGGGCGGCCCACCTCCCGGGCCAGCTGCCGGTAGGCGGGCAGGAAGACCTCGGCCGGGAGGGCCCGCAGGGCCGGCCCCAGGTCCGGGCGGCCGGCCAGGCCGAGGATCTCCAGGTAACGCCGGCTGTGGAGGGCGGCCTCGCCGGGTTGCTGCGGCGGCAGCCCCCACGGGCCGCTCTGGGTGATGACCTGGCCGACGCGCGGGCCGGTGTCCGGAGCCAGGGCCAGGTGCAGGGCGGAAAACGCGCCCGCCGACTGGCCGCCGACGGTGAGCCGGCCGGGATCGCCCCCGAACGCGGCGATGTTGCGCTCGACCCAGCCCAGCACCGCGACCTGGTCCTGGACGCCGAGGTTGCCGATGCCGAGCTCAGGCAGGTACAGGTAGCCGAGCGGCCCCAGCCGGTAGTTGGCGGTGACCACCACGATGTCGCCAGCCGCGGCCAGGTGGCGGCCGTCGTACCAGTCCCAGCCGCCGGATCCGCTGCTGAACCCGCCGCCGTGGAACCAGACCAGGACCGGGCGGGCTTGGTCAGGCGGGCCATCGGCTGGCCAGCGGGGTGCCCACACGTTGAGGTTGAGGCAGCCGTCCTCGTCCCAGTCGGGCACCCGGGCGCCCATGACCGCCTCCAGCCGGGACGGGCCCTGCGGCACCGACGGGCCGGGCTGGCTGGCGTCGCGCAGGCCCGGCCACGGTGGGACCGGCTGCGGGGCGGCGAACCGCCGGTCCCCGACCGGCGAGGCCGCGTAGGGGATACCGCGGAAGGTGGCCACGCCGTCCACCGTGATGCCCTCGACCGGTCCGGACTCGGTACCCGCGACCGGCCGCCCGGTCCCTGGTGAGCTGGTCACGGGCGGGCCAGCCGTTCGGCCGCGCGGACGACGCTGGCGCGGCGCCGTTGGTGCTCGTCCGGGTCGCTGTCGTCGGCTCCGGTCAGCATCGCCGCCAGCTGCGGGGCCGAGATCCACCAGGCGGCCAGCGCGATGATCAGGAACACCAGGTGGCTGGGGTCGATGTCGTCGGCCAGCACGCCGTCGCGCTGGGCGGCCGCGTAGGCCTGCGCCTTGTCCCGGTAGTGGGCGGTGCGGCGGCCCTCGTCGGCCACCGGGCCGCCGGCCAGGCCCTCCCACAGCAGCAGGCGGACCAGCTGGGGATGGGCCGCGTGGTAGTCGAACGTACGCCCGGCCAGCTCGCCGATGTCCTTGACGCCGCCGGGGGGCGGTGCCACCGAAGCGGCCAGCTTGTCCAGCTCGTCGGTGAGCACGGTCTCGAACAGCGCCTGCTTGTCGCCGAAGTACTTGTAGAGCCGTTCCTTGTTGATCCCGGCCCGCTCGGCGATGCGGGCCATGGTGGTGCCGTCGGGCCCGTGCGCGGCGAACTCGGCCGTCGCCGCCTCCTTGAGGCGCCGCTTGGTTCCCTCGGTATCCCAGGCCACGTGGATACTCTATGGCATACCAACTCCAACGTTGTGGTTGGGAGCGGGTATGGATAGGCTAGCGGAACTGCAACCGAAACGTTGGAGATGAGCAGAGATGGTTGATAGTGCTCCCGGCGGAACCCTGGAGCTCGCCGACGACCTCGTGATCAGCCGGATGGGCTACGGCGCGATGCAGCTGGCCGGCCCGGGCGTCTTCGGGCCGCCCCGGGACCGCGATCAGGCTCTGGCCGTCCTGCGTGAGGCGGTCGAGCTGGGCATCACCCATATCGACACCAGCGACTTCTACGGGCCGGTCGTGGTCAACGAGCTCATCCGCGAGGCGCTCCACCCCTACCCGGCCGACCTGCGCATCGTGACCAAGGTCGGCGCCCGCCGCGGCCCTGACGGCAGCTGGCATCCCTCCCACGATCCGGCCGACCTGCGGGCCCAGGTCCACGAGAACCTCGACCATCTCGGCCTGGACGTCCTCGACGTCGTCAACCTGCGGCTGTCGATCGAAGGCAGCGGGGCGGACTCCATCGCCGAGCAGTTCGCCACCCTGGCCGAACTGCAGAAGACGGGCCTGATCCGCCAGCTGGGCGTCAGCGGGGCGTCGGACGCCCAGCTGACCGAGGCGCAGACGGTCGCCCCGGTGGTCACCGTGCAGAACCGCTACAACCTGGCCAGCCGGGACGACGACGCCCTGGTCGACCGCTGCGCGGCCGAGAACATCGCCTACGCGGCGTTCTTCCCGCTCGGCGGGTTCAGCCCGATCCAGTCGGCCACCCTGACCGCGGTGGCCGAGCGCCTGGGGGCCACGCCACACCAGGTTGCCCTGGCCTGGCTGCTCCAGCGCTCGGCCACCACCGTCCTCCTCCCCGGGACCTCATCGGTCGCTCACCTGCGCGAGAACGTCGCCGCCGCCCGCCTGGTGCTGCCGCCCGACGCGGTCGCCGAGCTCGACCGTGTCTAGGCCGGCCGCAGCACCAGCTCGGTCAGTGAGGACGGCGCCAGGGTGACGGCGCCCCGGGCCGCGGTCCGGGTGCGGCTGATCGCGTGGCGGCGGCCGTCAGCCGGCTGCTTCTGCTGTTCCTCATTCTCCTCATGCGTGCCACCGTAGGCAGCAGCGATGAAGGCGCTGCCGTGCCGAATGTCAGCGGCTCACGTGATGAATGTCAGCCCTCCGGCCGGGAAAACTCCTGGCCGGCCGGACCACAACGAGGACGCCATGGTGAAGGTCGCACTGGATCCCGCGATGTATCACGCCGAGCTGTCGGTCGCCGACGAGCTGCGCAAGGCAGCCGACCTCGGCTACGAGTACCTGGAGCTGTCGCCGCGGGCGGACTGGTTCTTCTGGCACCGGTACCCCAAGGCCGACGACGCGATGGTGGCCGAGGTCAAGAAGGCGGTCCAGGAAACCGGGGTCAAGATCGCCTCTCTGGTCCCGGTGTTCAACTGGTCGGCCCCGGACGAGCAGGAGCGCCAGGCTCAGGTCCGGAACTGGAAGCGGCTGCTGCAGCTGGCCGACGGCCTCGAGGTCCCGGTCATCATCACCGAGCTGTCGGGCGACCCGAACCAGCCGCTGCGGTCCGAGCACGCCTTCTATCACTCGATGGAGGAGCTGACCCCGGTCTTCGAGCGGTACGGCCTGCGGCTGGACATCGAGGCTCACCCGTACGACTTCTCCGAGCGGAACGCTGACGCGGTGCAGATCGTGCGCGGGCTGAACCAGCCCTGGATCAACTACTGCTTCTGCGTCCCGCACGCGTTCCACCTGTCGGACGGGGCCGGCGACACGCGGGCGATGATCGAGTACGCCCGCCCCAAGCTGACCCACATTCACGTGGCCGACTGCTACAACCACCGCGCAGGAGTGGGCAACCGCTACATCGTCAACCCGCCCGGGGTCGACGCTCGCGTCCACCAGCACAACGAGATCGGCCACGGCGACGTCGACTGGGACCAGACGTTCGGCGCGCTGCGCGACGCCGGCTTCGACGGCATCGCCGCGATCTGCGTGTTCGGCTGGGAAGAGGACGCCGACGCCATCCACCGCCGCATGCTCGACCGGGTGACCTCCGAGCTGGGCGGCCAGCCGGGCGGCCGGTCCTGACCGGTCGGCCGGGGACCGGCCTCAACGTGTGCATGGCCGGGCACGGGATGATGGGCGCCTGGCACAGCGAAGGGCTCAAGAGCGCCGGTTGTCGGCTGCACACCGTCGTCGGCGCGGTCCCGGACGACGGGCCGCGGCCGCGATCGGGGCGGGTACCGGAGACGACCGCCGAGTTCGCCGCCCGCTACGGCTACCAGCGCTGGACCACCAGCTACGACGAGGCCCTGGCCGACCCCGAGATCGATGTCGTCATCCTCGCCACCCCGAGCGAGACGCACGCCGACATGGCGATCGCCGCGCTCGCGCACGGCAAGCACACGCTGGTCGAGATCCCCATCGCCATGGACCTGGACGGTGCCCAGCGGGTCGTGGCGGCCGCCCGGAAGCACGGGCGCACGCTCGGCGTCGTCCACCCGATGCGATTCCGGCCGGAACGGGCCGAGCTGGTGCGGCGGGTCGGCCGCGGGGAGGAACGGGTCACCCACGTGCACGGCCGGCTGTTCCTGCACCGGCTGGAAAACGTCGGGGGAACGGGACTGCAGCGGTCTTGGACCGACAACCTGCTCTGGCACCACGGCGCCCACCTGGTCGACGTCGGCCTGTGGACGGTGTGCGGTGGCGACATGACGAACGCGGACCAGCGCGTCCGCAGCGTGTACAGCCTCATGCCCGCCGTCGACCCGCGGACCGGCATCCCCATGGAGCTGACGCTGGTGATCGAGACCACCGGGGACCAGTCCGTCGTGGTCACCGGCTCCTACTCCGCGCACCAGCGGATCTACGACGTGCTCACGGTCACCGACCGCGATGACTACTACGTCGACGAGGTGCGGGCCACCCTCACCACCGGACAGGGCGAACGTCCGATCCGCGCCGAGCGGGAGAACGCCCAGCTGATCGCGCCGGAGTTCATCGACGCGGTCCGGCAGGGGCGGGAACCGGCGGTGCCGGGCTGGTCGGTGCTTCCGTCCATGCGGGTGCTGCAGCGCGCGCAGGCCAGCTGGGACGCCACCTACGGGCGCCAGCTGCTGCCGGGCCGGCCGGTGCGCTGACCGAGCAGGGTTGACGCCGGCCGGTCGACGGTGTGCGGTGGTGACAGGCCGACCTCGGCGGACGGAGCGGGAGCGCCATGGCAGACATGAACGGGCAGGTCGCACTGGTCACCGGCGGTGTTCGCGGCATCGGGCTGGCGATCTGCGAGCGGTTAATAGACCGGGGCGTCAAGGTCGCGGCCGGCTACTCGTCCAACCGGCAGGTGGCCGGGCAGTTCTGCACCAAGCACTCCGATCAGGGCGTCAGCATCCACCAGGGCAACATCGGCTCGGCCGCGGACTGCGAGCGGGTGGTGGGCGAGGTGCTGCAGGCCCACGGCCGGATTGACATCCTGGTCAACAACGCCGGGGTCACGGTGGACAAGACCGTCCGGCGGATGACCCCCGAAGAGTGGGACCACGTCATCCACATCAACCTGTCCGGCGCGTTCTACCTGTCCCGGGCGGTGCTGCAGCACATGCTCGATCAGGGCTACGGCCGCATCATCAACATCTCCTCGGTGATCGGCTCGGCCGGCGGGTTCGGCCAGGCCAACTACGCCTCGGCCAAGTCCGGCCTGTTCGGGCTGACGATGAGCCTGGCCCAGGAGACGGCGACCAAGGGCATCACCGTCAACACCGTCACCCCCGGGTTCGTCACCACCGACATGACGGCGGCGGTGCCGCCCGCCGCGATGGAGAAGATTGTCGCCCGCATCCCGGTCGGGCGGCTGGGCACGCCGGACGAGGTGGCCCGGGTGGTGGAGTTCCTGGCCGACCCCGAATCGGCCTACATCACCGGCCAGGTCTATCCGATCAACGGCGGCCTGTATATGTAAGCGGATGGCAGCGGACGTTCTGCCCGACACGTCCACCCCGTTCAGCCCAACCCGGTTGCGCTGCGGGTCACGATCACCGGCGTCCGCGGCTTCTACACCCGCGGCTGAGCGTGCGGGCCGCGCCGCAGCAGCTCGACGGTGCCGCGGCCGCCGTCGACCCGGATGTGGTCGCCGCTGTGCAGCCGCGCGGTAGCGTCGCCGCAGCCGACGACGGCCGGGATGCCGAGTTCGCGGGCCACGATCGCGGCGTGCGAGAGCGGCGCGCCGACGTCGGTGACGACGGCCGCGACGCGGGGGAACAGCAGCGTCCAGCCGATGTTGGTCACGGTGGTGACCAGGATGTCGCCGTCGCCGAGCTGATCGGCGTCTTCGGGCGTGGCCAGCACCCGGGCGGTGCCGTCGACCACGCCGGCCGCGCCCGGTAGGCCGGTGACGGTGGCGTCCGGCCGGGCCGCCGGGGCGCGCCCGTCCCAGTAGCCGGTACGCCGGTCCGGGTCGGCCGCCCAGCGGACCGGGTCGAACCGGCCGCGGATCAGCGCCGGGTAGGGCGGCAGGGCCCGGTAGGTCTCGTAGGCGGCCCGGCGGGCGGGTACCCGGGCCAGCGGGTCCCGGTCGCCGCCGAGGACCGCGGCGACCTCGGGCAAGGTCAGGAAGAAAACGTCGTCGCCGCGCCCGGTCAGCTGGCCGGCCCGCAGGACCCAGGCCCGCGCCACCCAGGCCGAGCGCACCACCTCGGAACGGGCCGCCTCGCGGTCGCGGGCGACGGGCGCCCAGCGGGCGATGACCTTGCGGGCCGCGGTCGCTTCCCGGGGATGCTGCCGTCCCAGCCGCTGCCAGGCGGCGGCCCGGGCCGCCTGCTGCCGGGCCAGCATCGTCTCGGCGCCGGCCACCGCGCCGGGTCTGTCCGCGACCTGGCCGTCGATCCACCGGGGGTTCTCAGCCGGCCGCGGGACCGACAGTTCGAGCTCGTGCGGACCGCGGTGCCCGTACTGGCGGGCGAAGGTGTCACGGCTGATCTCGCCCCGCGCCAGCCGGGCCAGGCCGATGACCGGGCCGAGGCTGGCCAGCGGGGACTGGCCGGGTTCCTGGCCCGACAGCAGCAGCGCGGCGTCGGCCGGGCCGGTCAGCCGGGCCAGCCGCCGGGGGGCGGACAGCAGGGTGAAGCCCCGGGAGGTGGCACCGGCCAGCGTGCCCGCCGCCTCCTCGATCAGCGGCCGGACCTCGGCCATCCAGAGCCGGGCGAGCTCGGCCGGGTCCGCGGTCCGCTCGATCTCGGCCCGCAGCCGGTCGCAGCGCTCCGGGGCGGCGGCCAGGAACCCGGGCATCCGCCGGTAGCTGGCCAGCAGCCGGCCCAGCAGCGTGAACGCGGCGGGCACCATCAGCCGGGTGACCCGCCAGCGGGGCAGCCGTGGCCGGGGAATCTCTGCGAGCGGGGGCAGCGGGCCCAGCACCGGGCCGAACAGCGTGGTGAACCGGCGGGCCGGGATACCGGTCCGGGCTTCGAGCGCGACCGCCATGCTCACGTTGACGTAGAAGCGGCCGCCGATCCGCCCGTAGCCGCGGTAGCCGGGCAGGCTGGGCGGGAAAACCATCCGGGTCATGAACAACTCGACGAACGACCAGGTGGCCGGGGTCATGACGTCGGGCAGCGCCTCACCGACGTTGCCGTTGGTCCACAGGTAGTCACCGTCCAGGCTGTCGTTCCACTGCTCGGCAGCATCCGCCGGCTCCGGGGTGATGATCGGCCGGGCCTGGAGCACCCACAGCTGGCCGTCGGCGCGGGCCCACTCGACGTCCATCGGCTGGCCGTACAGCTTTTCGACGGCCAGGCCGGCCCGGGCCAGTTCGGTGGTCTGGCCGGGGGTGAGCACGGCGGCCGTGCGCAGGGCGTCCGGGATCCCGGTCGTCCGGGTGCCTGCGCCGTCGGCTACCGTCATCGTCTGCTTGCTGCCCAGCTGATAGCGGGTGAGCCGCAAAGTCGCCTGGTCGACGTAGGCGACGTCGGGGGTGACCTCGCCGGCCACGACGGATTCGCCCAGGCCCCAGTTAGCGCTGATGACGAGCTGGCCAGGCGCGCCGGCGGCCGCGCCCGCGGTGAGCAGGACGCCGGCCGCGTCGGCGGGCACCAGCCGCTGGATGACGACGCCGATGCTCAGCGCGTCCGGGTCGACCCCCCGGCGGGCCCGGTAGCCGATGGCGCGGGCCGACCACAGCGACGCCCAGCATCGTTTGACCGCGTCGAGCACGGCCGCCTCGCCCCGGACGTTGAGGTAGGTGTCGTGCTGGCCGGCCGCCGACAGGCCGGGCCGGTCCTCCGCGGTGGCCGACGACCGCACCGCCACCGGCACCTGATCGCCGAGTAAGGCGTAGCCCCCGGCGATCGCCGTCGCCGTGGACGTCGGCATCGGCTGGGCCGCGACCAGTTCGCCGATCCGGGCGGCGGCCGCCGCGAACGTGGCCAGGTCGGCGTCGTCCACCCCGGCGACGGCGGCCAGGACCTGCTCGCGCAGCCCATCCCGGCCCATGAAGTCGAGGTACGCGCCGGTCGTGACCACAAACCCGGGCGGGACCGGGAAGCCGGCCCGGGTCAGCCGGGCCAGCGCGGCGCCCTTGCCTCCGGCCACCGCGAGCCCGGCGCCGGGGTCGTCCAGCGCCAGCACCAGCGGCCCGGGCACGGCGGGCTCATTCGTGGACGTACTTGCCCGGGGCTTCGTAGAGCGCGGGGTAGGTGTCGCTGCCGGTCGGCGGCGGCTCGGTCAGCGGGCCGGAACTGCCGTCCGACCAGACCGCCCAGTCCTGCCACCAGGAGCCGTCGTGCCGGGTGGCCTTCTCCCGCCACTTGGCGGCCGACTTCGGGTGCTTTTTGCTGGTCAGGTACCAGCCCTTGGGACCCGGCGGGTTGACGATGCCGGCGATGTGGCCGCCGTTGGACAGCACGAACCGGACCGGCCCGGACACCAGGCTGGTGGTGGCGTAGGCCGACGTCCAGGGCACGATGTGGTCGTTCTCGGCCGCCACCACGTAGGCCGGGTGCTTGACGTCGCTGAGGTTCAGCCGCCGCCCGGCGATCTCAAGCCGTCCCCGCGCCAGGTTGTTCTCCATGTAGAAGTTGCGTAGGTAGAAGGCGTGCATGGCGGCCGGCATGCGGGTGTTGTCGGAGTTCCAGGCGAGGATGTCGAACGCGGGCGGGTCCTGGCCCATCAGCCAGTTGGCGGCCACGTAGCTGAAGATCAGGTCGTTGGCCCGCAGGATGTCGAACGTGCCGGCCATGGCGGTGGCCGACAGGCCACCTTCGCGCTGCATCTGCTGTTCCAGCCGCTGGACCGTCTCCGCGTCGGTGAACGCCCCCAGCACGCCCGGCTCGGAGTAGTCGAGCAGGGTGTTGAGCAGCGTGATCGTGCCGATGCGGTCATCACCGGAGGCGGCCAGCCAGGCGTCGGCGATCGCGGTCAGCGCCCCGCCCAGGCACAAGCCGACGATGTCGATCACCGGCGCCCCGGTGATGTCCTGGATGACGTCGAGCGCCTGCCGCGGCCCGTTGATTAAATAATCGTCCAGCGTGACCCCCGACATGTCGGGCGAGGGGTTCCGGTAGCTGATCGCGAACACGGTCCGCTGGTGCTGGACCGCCCACTCGACGAAGCTGCGGCCCGGCGCCAGGTCCATCACGTAGTACTTGTTGATCCAGGGCGGGCTGCACAGCATCGGGGTGGCGTGGACCTGGCCGGTCTGCGAGGTGTACTGGATCAGCTCCATCAGCTCGTTGCGGAACACCACCTGCCCGGGCGTGCAGGCCAGGTTCTCCCCCAGCGTGAACCCGCTGGTGTCGACCTGGCGGGGACGGCCGTTGTTGTGCTGAAGATCGTTGATGAAGTTTCGCAGCCCCCGCACCACGCTGGCGCCGCCGGTCTCGAACGCGCGCTTGAGCGCGGCCGGGTTGGTGGGCAGGTAGTTGGTCGGCGCCAGCGCGTCCACCAGCAGGCCTGCGGTCAGCCGGGCCTTGGCCTCCTGGGTGGATTGCAGGCCCGACACCGTCACCAGCCGGTCCATGAACTCCGCGAACGCCTGGTGGGAGAGCCGCAGCGAATAGAACGCCGGGTTGTCAGCCCAGCTGCGGTCGGCGAACCGCTTGTCCCGCGGGTTCAGCGTCGCCGGGGCCGGGATCGGGTGGCCGATCCAGTTCGACAGCGAGGCGGCCGGGATCTGGGCCAGCGCGGCCGCGTAACGCAGCCAGGCCTCCCCCAGCTCGCCCGGATGGGCCAGCGCCCCGGTGAACACCTGGCCCAGAGCCCGGCCGAGCCCGGCCATGTCCACCTCGGCCAGCAGCCCGCTCTCGGGCCCGAGCAGGAAGGCGGCGTCCTGGGCCCGGTCCTGCGGCGTCTCGTCAGCCATGGAAACTCCCTTGTCCCACCACCCAGTAAAACTCCCGGCCGCGGACAGGTCGAGACGAAACCGCCCGGGTTATGACCCGCCCACGAACCGATCCAGCAGTTCGCGGGTCTGGGCCCAGTTCTCGATGACCGGCAGCTCGCCGGTGACCTGGTAGCGCAGCGGCGTCAGCGGTATGCCCAGGCTGTCGCGGCGGACGTCGGGCAGCGTGAACGCCAGCGCCCGCGGCATCGACGCGCTCGCCCGGGCCACCTCGACCTTGAGGCAGAAGTGGCACCATCACCGGGCCAGCATCGCCGACGGCGGAAGCCGGCAAGATTCGTGACCAAAATGCCGGCAATCTTGGTTACCGCTGGGCACGGCGGGGCATGGGTGGGCTCATGTCGACGCGCGATGTGGCCGGGCGGCAGACCGCCCACGGCGGAGATGGCTCCCGGCTGACGGCGGGCACCCTCTGGACCGGGGCGCTGGCGATCGCGGTCGCCCAGCTGGCGCTGGCCATCCCGGCCGTGCTGCAGGGCCTGTTCCAGAAGGACCTGGTGCCGTCGTCGTCCCAGCTGACCTGGATCTCGGACGCCTTCCTGGTCCCGGTCACGCTGCTGGAGCTGACGTTCGGCGTGCTCGGTGACCTGTTCGGGCGCAAGCGGCTCATGATCATCGGCGGGCTGCTGCTGGCCGTCGGCCAGGGGGTGGCGCTGCTGACGCCGGGCGCCAGCACCTCGACCGGGTCGCGGATCGTGGTGCTGTGGATCGGCATGATCATCGCCGGGGCGGGCGCGGCCGCGATCATGCCCACCAGCCTGGCCATGGTCGCGGCCGGGACCCGCACCCCGCAGGCCCGCGCCCGGGCGGTCGCGATCTGGGCGGCGGCGCTGTCGGCCGGCAACATGCTGTCACCGGTCCTCGGCGGCTGGCTGGCCGGTTTCAAGTGGGGCAGCGACCCCAACGCCGCCTGGCGCTGGGCCCCGGTCGCGATCGGCCTGCTGGCGCTGGTCAGCGTGGCCGCCACCGCCCTGTTCGCGCAGAATTCGTCCTCGCCGGAGGGCCGCTCGCTGGACTGGGGCGGCCAGATCACGGTCGCCATCGCCCTGTTCTCGCTGATGTTCGGGGTGATCCAGGGGTCGACGGCGGGCTGGGCCAGCGCCGAGGTGATCATCGCCTTCGTGGTCGCGGCCGTGTTCCTGGTGCTGTTCGTGCTGGCCGAGAACCGGGCGGCCGCTCCCCTGCTGAACCTGGAGCTGTTCCGGAACCGGCCGTTCGCGATCGCGTCGGTCGCCACCGTCATCGGCATGTTCTGCTTCCTCGGCACCGCCTACTCGACCAGCATCCGGCTGACCGCGATCCTGCTGTTCACGCCGCTGCACGCGGCGCTCGCGTTCGTGCTGTTCAACGGCATCGCGCTGCCGCTCATCCCGCTCACCTCGCACCTGCTGCACACCTACGACCCGCGCTGGACGATGGGAGCCGGGCTGATCCTGATGGGCGCCGGTGATCTGTGGACGGCGGCGGTGCCGGTGCCCTCGCAGGTCGGCCTGGGCCCGGTCATCGCCCCCTACATCCTGATCGGGATCGGGTTCGCGCTGGCGGTCTCGGCGATGACCGCGGTGCTCGTCGACTCGGTGCCGATCCACCTCGAAGGCATGGCCAGCGCGGCCACCAACATGCTGCGCGACTTCGGCTTCACGCTCGGGCCGGCCGTGATCGGCGCGGTCGCGCTCAGCCGGGCCGCGGCCGACATCCACGCCAAGGTGACCAGCAATCCGGCCTTGTCCAAGGCGCTGGCCGCCTTCAACGCGGCTCCCGCCCACGCCACCGGGGCCAAGGCGGCCGCGCTCAAGTCGGCGGTCGGCGCGGTGAACTCGGGCCCGCTGGGCGCCAACGCGATCCCCGATCCGCCCAACCCGATCAAGGACGTCGCGTTCCACGCGCTCGGCAGCGCCAACTCGGTCGGCTACGTCATCTGCGGCGTGGCCGGCCTGGTGGCGGCGGTGCTGGTGATCGCCACCCTCGGCCAGGGTCGGCCATACTGGACCGATGGCGGATGAGTCCCAATCTGACGGTCAGCTGGGGGCGCTGGGCAGCTATATCCGGGTCCAGCGGCAGCTGGCCGACCTGTCCCTGCGGCAGCTGGCCGACCTGACCAAGGTGTCCAACGCCTACCTGAGCCAGGTGGAAAGAGGCCTGCACCAGCCGTCGCTGCGGGTCCTGCGGTCGATCGCCGACGCCCTGAACCTGTCGGCTGACAGCCTGCTCGCACAGGCGGGTATGTCCGCCAGTAAAGGCGGCGACAACGGGCCGGGAGCTGGATCGCCGCCCAGTACCGAGTCAGCCATCCGCAACGACCCCGAGCTGGGCCCCGAGGAAAAGGAAACGCTGCTGCACGTGTACCGCAGCCTGCGCAAATCTCCCTGACGCTTGGTATGTCAAACACTGCGCTTGACATACACGGCAAGCGTGCGTACTATTTCAAGCATAAGAACCACACCACTACGGGATAGTACGCACTTCAGGAGAAGAGGACCCCTTATGGCTACCGTTCAGGAGCAGTACGCCGAGCTGTTCAAGCAGGGCCAGGACGCGGCGCTGGCCGCCCTGGAGACCTGGACCAGCGCGATCAAGCAGGCTGCCAGCCAGCTCCCGACCCCCTCGCTGGCCGGTCCCGAGCAGGCCATCGACCAGTTCTACGACTTCGCCGGCCAGGTGCTGAACGCTCAGCGCGACCTGGCCAAGCAGGTGCTGATCACCAGCACCGCCGCTGCCGACAAGGTCCGTGAAGGCGTCACCAAGGCCGCCCAGTCCCACCAGGGCTGACACGGTGCATTGACGAGGCCCGGCCGAGCGCCGGGCCTCGCACGCGTCCGTTCACCGATCAGGAAGGGACATCTTCTTCATGACACTGACCCAATTCCGCCGTGATCTCCTCGACTGGGCCGACCCGGTCTGGTGGGCCCGGCAGCAGCTCGACCTGATGACCGCCACCACCGCCTACCTGACCCGGGTGACCGCGGCCCTGACCGGCGCGGCCGCGACCGTCCCGGCTGAGAGCGCTGCGGACGAGCCGCCGGTCGCGGGCTGGGACGACTTGTCAGTCGCTTCGATCCGGGCCCGCCTCAGCCGCCTGAGCGAGACCGACCTGGTGACCCTGCAGGCCTACGAGCTGCACCACGCCGCCCGCCCCGACGTTCTGTCCATGCTCGCCAACCGCCTCGCCAAGCTCCGCCCCGCCAACTGAGACACCGGCGACCGGCCGACGGGGTGAGCGGGCGGGAACCGGAGCGGGGACCGGAGTACGGCGGGGTGCTGGCCGGTCACGGGAAATAGCGGTGAGGATGCTCAGGCATCCGTCTCGGTGGGCAGGGCGCTGGCGGTGGTGGTCCAGCTGGCCAGGAGGGTGAAGGCTTCGGCCGATCGGGAGCCGGGCTCGGCCAGGTAGGCGAAGATCTCCAGGCCGGGGTCGGCGGTGACCGCGAGGCGTTCGTAGCGCAGCGTGAGGTCGCCGACAATGGGGTGGCGGAACCGTTTCTCCGCTCGGCGGTGCAGGCGCACGTCGTGGGTGGCCCACAAGGCGGCGAACTCCTCGGATCGGGTGGACAGCTCGCCGACGAGGTCGGACAGGCCGCGGTCGAACGGGTCACGGCCGGCCTGGGCCCGGAGGGCGGCGACGCATTCGGCCGCCATCCGGTTCCAGTCGGCGTGGAAGTCGCGGGCGCGCGGGTCGAGGTAGGTGAAACGGGCCAGGTTGGCGGGGGCCGCCGACTCGAACAGCGGCGCGAACAGGGCCCGGCCGAGGTGGTTGGCGGCCAGGATGTCCTGGCGGGCGTTGGCCACGAAGGCGGCGGCGCCGGTCATCGCCTCGATCATCCACCCGACACTCGGGCGCACCGTCGGCCAGGCTGGGCGGTGGCGCCGGCCGGTGGCGCGGTCCCGGGCGGCCCGGGCCAGGTCGAACAGGTGCGCCCGTTCGGCCTCGTCCAGGCGGAGGGCGCCCGCGATCGCCTCGAGGACACCCTCCGAAGCGCCCGCCAGGCGGCCGCGCTCGATCCGGTTGTAGTAGTCGACGCTCACCCCGGCCAGCGTCGCGACCTCCTCGCGCCGGAGGCCGGGGACCCGGCGGGGGCCGTAGGCGGTGAGGCCGGCCGCGGCGGGGGTGATCCGCCCGCGCCGCGACGTGAGGAAATCCCGGATCTCATTCCTGGTGTCCACCCACCGAGGCTAGATCGGCGGGCGGCGATGAGGGATGCCCTGCCAGTACCTGGAAAAGCTCGCCCTGCCAGCTGGACCGCAACCGGTGCTTGCGTGGAGACATGGAGATCATCAGGAACGGACTCGAGACTACGGCCGGCCCCGGCGACTGGTTCGCCGGCGGCGTCTACATCGACGTCGTCAGCACGCCGTCGCCGACCTCACGGGTCATGGGCGGAATCGTCCACTTCGCGCCGGGCGCCCGCACGGCCTGGCACACTCATCCGGCCGGCCAGACCATCTTTGCCACCGAAGGGATCGGCCTGGCCCAGCGCGAGGGCGGGCCGGTCGAGGAAGTCCGTCCGGGCGACCGCGTCCACTTCGCGCCGGGCGAGAATCACTGGCACGGCGCCGCCCCCGGGCGCTTCCACACCCAGCTCGCCTACCAGGAGACCGACGACAGCGGCCGCCACACCACCTGGGGCCGCCACGTCACCGACGAGGAGTATCCCGGCTGAGTGGGTGACCGGGGCCGGCCGGCGGCGTCGCGTGGATTTGGTATTGCGCTGAAACATGCAGGTCATACCATGGGTCAGTCATTTTCAGATTCACGGGACGGGAGCGCGCATTTGACCGGAACTCGCGGCAGCCGGGTGACGATCGTCGGCGGCGGCGTCATGGGGCTGATGACGGCGTACTACGCGGCCCCGCTGGCCACCTCGGTCACGGTGATCGACAAGTCGCGGGTCGGTGATCCGGGGACCGCCTCGTTCGGGCTGACCCGGTCGGTCCGCAACGACTATCTCGACCCGCAGTACTCGCGGCTGGCCTTCGAGGCCCGGCAGCTGTGGCTGGACCTGCAGGAACGGGCCGGGCAGCGGCTGCTGGTGGACTGCGGGTGCCTCAACCTGGTCAAGCAGAGCGTCACCCCCGACGTGGACGCCAGCTACGCGGTGCGCAGCTTCGCGGTGCTGGATGACCTCAAGCTGCCGCGCGAGGCGCTGCCGGGGCCCGCTTTGGCGCAGCGGTTCCCGCAGTTCGCGGCCGACGGCGGCTGGCTCGACGTCGACGCCGGGTTCGCCGACGTGGCCGCGGTGACGGCGATGCTGCGGTCGGTGCTGCCGGGCCGCGGGGTCGAGTTCCGCGAGGAAACCGAGGTCCGCGCGATCACCCGGTCCGATGACGGCTGGCAGCTGCAGACCAGCGGCCCGGCGGTCGAGTCCGACGTGCTGGTGATCACGGCCGGGCTCGGCACCAACGGGCTGCTGGAGCTGATCGACGGCTGTTCGGTCCGCTTCCCGCTCAGCCCGGACCGGCCGATGCAGTCCAAGTACTTCATCCCCGACCCCGCCGTCCGCGACCAGTACACCGAAGCAGCGCTGCCGGTCTTCGCCTACCTGGACGTCGGCATCTACGGGCATCCGCTGTACGCGGGCAAGACGCCGGGGGTCAAGATCGGCTTCTACCATCCGCCGGACGCCACCGCGGTGCCGTCGGCGATCAAGTCGGTCGAGGATTTCGTGGCCGAGTGCATGCCCGGGCTGCGGGACGCCGAGACGATCGACGTGGCCGAGGCCAGCGGGGTCGACACCTGCTTCTACGACCTGGTCGGGGACGATGAGTTCATCCTCGGGCCGCTACCCGGTGACCGGAGCGCGGTCGGCGGGGCCTTCGTCGGCGTCGGCTGGCGGGGCACCGGGTACAAGTTCGCGCCCTGGGTCGGCCGGGTGCTGGCCCAGCTGGCGGGGACCGAGGGCACCGTCTACGACATCAGCCGCTTCACGCCGGGCCGGTTCGCGCGCGGCAGCCAGACAGGAACGCTTACGGGAGGGACCACGTGACCACAGGGTTGGGTATTGAGGAGCGGCTGGCGCAAGGCGTGGTGCTCGGGGCCGAGGGCTACGTGTTCGAGCTGGAACGCCGGGGTTACATCAAGGCCGGCCCGTACGTGCCCGAGGTGGTGCTCGACTTCCCGGATGCGGTCCGGCAGTTGCACCGGGAGTTCCTGCGGGCCGGGGCGGACGTGATGGTCGCGCTGACCTACTACGCGCACCGGGAGAAGCTGCGGCACGTGGGCCGCGAGAACGACCTGGAGGCGATGAACCGGGCGGCGGTCCGGCTGGCCCGGGAAGTGGCACAGGAAGGCGGCGCGCTGGTCGCGGGCAACGTCTGCAACACCTGGTCCTACGACCCGGCCGACCCGGCCACCAGCGCGACCGTGCGGGCCCAGTACACCGAGCAGCTCGGCTGGGCGGTCGACGAGGGCGTCGACTTCGTCATCTCCGAGACCAACGACTACCTGGGCGAGGCGCTGATCGCGCTGGAGGTGATCCAGGAGCTGGGGCTGCCGTCGATGGTGACGCTGGCCTCGACCCAGCCGGAGACCACCCGCGACGGTTACGACTACGTCGAGGCGTGCCGGATCCTGGCCGACCACGGGGCCACCATCGTCGGCCTCAACTGCGACCGGGGCCCGGCCACGATGCTGCCGCTGCTGGAGCGGATCCGGGCCACCGTCGACTGCGCGGTGGCGGCCCAGCCGGTCCCGTACCGGACCAGCCCGGCCATGCCGACGATGGAGTCGCTACGGGCCGACGGCGTCGACCGGGTGTTCCCGCTGGCGCTGGAGCCGTTCTCGTGCACCCGGTTCGACATGGCCGCGTTCGCGGGCGCCGCCCGTGAGCTGGGCGTCAACTACGTCGGGGTGTGCTGCGGCGGAGCCCCGCACCAGGTCCGGGCGATGGCCGAGGCGCTCGGCCGGCAGGTGCCGGCCAGCAAGTACGCCCCGGCCATGGACCTGCACCCGATCCTCGGGGTGGCGGGCGTGGCGGCCGACGCCAACGTGCTGGCCGCCTGGAACGTGGCGGGCTGACCGGTAGCCGCTGACGACTGACCAGCCCGGACGGCGCCCGGGCTGGTCAGAACCTGATCTGCGCGCCCGAGCGGAGCCCCTCGGCGGTGGCACTGCCGAAGCCGAGGAACTCCAGGTAGGCCGGGATCTGCTCCAAGAGCATGTCGGTGCCCACCTGGAGCTGGCAGCCCTTGGCCGCGGCCGCCTGCAGGAACGGCGTCATCTCCTGCTTCGTCACCACCTCGCCGACGAACGTGCCCGGGGCGATCCGGTCCACGTCCATCGGCAGGGGGTCGTTGTCTCTCATGCCCAGCGGCGTGGCGTTGACGACGATCTCACAGCCCTCAGGGTCGCGGGAGCCGGTCTCGATCCCGATCTGCGGGTAGTGCTCGCGGATCCTGGCCGCGAGCGAATCCGACGACTCGGCGACCGGATCGTACAGGCCGAGGGCGGAGACTCCGGCCGCGGCGAGCGACGCCGCGATCGCCGATCCGACTCCCCCGTTGCCGACCACCAGCGCCCGTTTGCCGGCCAGCGTGAAACCGTGGCGTTCGACCCCGCGAACGAAACCGGCCCCGTCGAACTGGCCGCCCAGCAGCGTCCCGTCGTCGCGCAGCAGCACCGCATTGGCGGCCCCGGCGATCTGCGCGGCCGGCGTCAGCTCATCGACCAGCCGGGTGGTGGTGACCTTGTGCGGCATGGTGATCAGGGCGCCGCGGATATTGGTCAGCCGGAACAGGTACCGGAGGAACTCCGGGTAATCCTCGGTCCGGACGCCCATCGGGACGACGACCGCGTCGATGCCGTTCTTCTCGAACCACGGGTTGCAGATGAGCGGCGCCTTGAAGGTGTGGGTCGGATAGCCCAGATGCGCGATCAAGGTGGTCGTCCCACTGATCATTTCTGCTCCCTGAGGGGTTGCTCGTCCAGGACGGCGAGTTCCATGGCGGTGCCACAGCGGCGCGCCCGTCGGCCGGATGCCAGACTGCGAGCACGCCGCCGCCCGGACGCCGGCCGCGTCGAAGCCGTCGCCGTGGACCTACTTGATAAGGCCACCGGCCCGCTGATGGTGCGCAACGTCCGGTCGTAAGGTGGGGACTCGTGAAGTTCTCACTGTGGCCCCGTAACAGCCGCGCCGCCCGCGAAGTGCTCGACGACGCCCGCAAGGCCGAGGCGGCCGGGTGGCACGGCGTCTGGCTGGCCGACCACTACATGCCCGACACCGGTGACACCACCCCGGCCCGGGGTGACATTTTCGAGTGCTGGGCCCTGCTGCCGGCGGTGGCGGCGGTGACCGAGCGGGTCCGGATCGGGACGCTGGTCTCCCCCACCTCGGTGCACCACCCGGCCCTGCTGGCCAACCGGGCCGCCACCATCGACCAGCTGTCCGGCGGCCGGATGGTGCTCGGGCTGGGGGCGGGCTGGCAGCTCAACGAGCACCACGCCTACGGCATCGAACTCGAGCCGCCGGGCAAGCGAGTCTCCCGGTTCGACGAGGCGATCAGGATCGTCCGCTCGCTGCTGGCCGAGGACACCACCACCTTCCACGGCGAGTTCTACGACTTCACCGACGCCCCCTGCGACCCCAAGCCGGTCCAGTCGCCGCTGCCGCTGCTGGTCGGCACCAAGGGGCCGCGCATGTTCCGCATCACCGCCCGCCACGCCAGCGAGTGGAACACCTGGCTGACCCCGGAACTGACCGAACGCCGGGACGGGCTGGTGGCGGCCTGCGAGAGCATCGGCCGTGACCCGGCCACCATGTGGACGTCGGTCAACGCCATCCTCGATCTGGACGGGACCGGTACCGGCCCGCTGCCCGGGCGCACTCTGGCTGGCACCTCGGCGCAGGTCGCCGACCAGCTGGGTCGGTTTGCCGACATGGGGTTCGACGAGTTCATCGTGCCCGACTGGAACCTGGGCACCGACCCGGCCGAACGCTGGGACAAGCTGGCCCGGGTCCAGGCTGAGGTGCTCAGCCAGCTGCCCGGCTAACGGTCCGCCGGCCGGGCCGGCCCGTCAAGCCGGGCTGGCTCGTCGAGCCGGGCTGGCTCGTCGAGGCGCATCACCGCTTGCACGGGCGGCCGGGCGGCGGCGTCCCGGCGGCCGAACCTCGCCAGCGCGGTGCCGGTGATGACGATTTCGGCGAAGTGGTCGGCGGCGGCCGCCTGGGCGTGGCAGGGATCGCTGCGCACCCGCAGGGTCATGGCCGACACGACCACGCCGTCGGCGCCCAGTTCGCGGACCGACCGCGCCAGTTGGTCGCGGGCGGTCTGGCGGGCCTGGGTGATCAGGCTGGTGTAACCGGGCACCTCGGCGTTGCCGGTGCCCCAGGGACCGGAACTGGTCGTCACCAGGTCGTCGTGCAGCCCGGCGACCGAGACGCCCAGCACGACAGCGGCCGGAACCCAGCCGGCCGTGACCAGCTTGGCGAAGTCCGAGCCGGACAGATCACAACTGAACGGGCGCGCCAGCGGCGCGGCGCCGGTGGCCCGCACCGCCGTCCCGGCCGCCGTGAACTTGATCGCGGCCGCGGTCACTTCGGTGCCGGGAATCTCGGTGACCTGCATTGACACGCCCACGATGCCGTGGCCGCGGAGGCCCGCGCACTCGGCCGCCATCCGGTCCAGAGCTGTCCGCCGCGCCTCGTACAGCCTCTCGCCCACCGGCAGCGCCGCCACCGTCCCCGGGCAGGCGACCCCGGCCACGGTGGCCGCGTAGTACACCGCGGCCCCGAACACCTGCCCGGCCGGCTCGAACCCGGCCTGCCGGATCGCCGCGAACTCGGCGACGGACAGCAGCGAGTCCCACGGGCGGCCGGTCTCGTCCACGGCACCAGTAAACGCCTCATGGCCTGACGCGGAGCCGGCCCGCGGGCGGCTGTTACGCTCCGGGCCATGAGGGAGCCGATCGTGGCCGGGGGCCACCGGCGGATCCGGCCGTTCAACACCGCCGACAGCTATCCGGAGCAGCAGCTGGACAACGACCTGTGCCAGGCGGTGGTGGCCGGTGACACCGTCTACCTGCGCGGCCAGGTCGCCCAGGACCTCGAGACCGGCGCCAGCTTGCACGTCGGCGACCCGGCGGCCCAGGCCGGGCAGGTGATGGCCAACATCACCACCCTGCTGGCTGAGGCGGGTGCGTCGGTCGGGCACATCGTCAGCTGCACCGTCTACCTGACCGACATCCGCCACCGCGAGCCGGTCTACCGGGTGCTCGGGCAGCGGCTCAAGGGGGTCTATCCGGTGTTCACCGGCGTGGTGGTGTCGGCTCTGGCCCGGCCCGAGTGGCTGGTCGAGGTGACCGCGGTGGCGGTCAAGCCGTGACGTTCTCGCTGGCCGGACGCTGCGGGCACACCGGCGCGGTCGGCGCGGTGATCGCCTCGGCCAGCATGGCGGTGGCGGGCCGCTGCCTGGCGGTCCGGGCCGGGGTGGGCGCGGTGGCCAGTCAGAGCACCACCGACCCGCGGCTGCGGGAGGAGCTGCTGACGGCGATGGCGGCGGGCCGGCCGGCCGCCGACGCGGTGACCGGTCTGGTCAGCCGGACCGGCGACGTCAGCTACCGGCAGCTGGTGGCGGTCGACGCGGCCGGCGGCGCGGCCGCCTGGTCCGGTGACCGGGCGCTGGGGCTGGCGGCCGACGTCCGGGCCGCCGATGCGGCCGCGGCCGGGAACCTGCTGGCCGACCGGGACGTGCCCGCGGCGATGCTGGCCGCCTTCGGCCAGCGGCCGGACGACAGCCTGGGTGACCGGCTGATCGCCGCCCTGCGGGCGGGGCTGAACGCCGGCGGCGAGATCTCCCCGGTGCGGTCGGCGGGCCTGCTCATCGCCACCTCGGTGCCCTGGCCGGTCACCGACCTGCGGGTGGACGGGGACGACGACCCGGTCGGGCAGCTGGCCCGGCTGTGGCAGGAATGGCAGCCGCAGGCCGAGTCCTACGTCGCCCGGGCGCTGCACCCGGCCGAGCCGGAGACGGGCAGGCCGGCGACCGAGCCCCCGGCCAGGCCGGCGACAGGCGGGCCATGAACCCCAGCACCCGTAGCTGCTTGCTGATCTCCCGGGCGGCCGCGTCCGCGTCACCGGCCTGCAGATGATCGACCAGCCGGCGGTGGGAGCCGAGGATGATCTGGTCGGCCGCCCGGCCGGCTGCCAGCGCCCGGTCGTAGGTCCAGCCCGCCGCCAGGCCGGCCAACCGGATCAGGGCCGGCTCACCGGTCATCTCCCCCAGCAGCCCGATCGCCTCGGCGTGGGCGACCGCCTTCCGGTCCCACCAGGGCCGGGCGGGCAGCGCTTCCGCCCGGGCGACGCAATCGGAGAACGCCACCAGCTGGGCCGCCGTCATCCGCGCGCAGCCGAGCTGCACGGTCACGGCCATCAGCTCGATCAGCTCTTCGTCGGTCACGCTGGCCAGTCTGCGAGGGAAAGCCCGCGCCCGCATCAGTGATTTGACTGGTATTTGTCCCCGGGCCTGGTACGGGGGGGCCCGGGTGATCATGCCGCGCCGCCCCAGGGCTGCGGCTTCTGTATGTTAAGGGCCGTGGACGCATCGCAGCCAGACATCAGCGACCTGCGGCAGAACCTGGACGAAGTCGACACCGGGATCGTCGGTCTCATCGCCCAGCGCATGAACATCATCACCGAGATCGGCCGCCGCAAGCAGAACGCGACCTCGGCGATCCAGGACACCGACCGCGAGCAGCGGGTGCTGGCGGGCGTCGAGGACGTCGCCACCGACCTCGGGGTGTCGGCCAGCCTGGTCCGCCGGATCTTCCGGGAGCTGATCAGCGAGTCGGTCGCCCAGCAGGCCAGCCGCCTCAACGGGCCGGCCACCGGCGAGCTGCGGATCGCGTTCCAGGGCTCGGCCCACTCGTTCAGTGACGCCGCCGCCCGCAAGCACCTGGCCGGCCGGGCGGCCGAGGGTGAGCCGGTCGGTTACCGGACGCTGGCCGAGGTGGTGGCCGCGCTGCTGGCGGGCGAGGTGGACCTGGCCGTCCTCCCGATCGAGAACACCGCGGCCGGGAGCATCAACGAGGTCTACAGCCTGCTGCGCGAGCACGAGCTGTTCATCGTCGGCGAGGAGACCTGGAAGGTCGACTACTGCCTGGCCGCGGTGCGCGACGTCCCGCTCAGCTCGCTGAGCCGGATCCTGTCCCCGCCCGAAGGCCTCGAGCAGTGCGCCCGGTTCCTCCAGACGCTGCCGCAAGCGATCCCGACCAGCTCCTTCGACACCGCCGGACCGATGGCGGCGGTGGCCGCGGCCGGTGACCCGAGCGTGGCGGCGATCGGGTCGGCCGAGGCGGCTGAGGCCCAGGGCCTGACCGTGCTGCGCCACGGGATCACCGACTCCGAGGACAACTACACCCGGTTCGTGGTGCTCGCGAGCGCCCCGGCGCCGGTTGACCCCCGGGTCGCCAGCAAGACCAGCGTGATCCTCAGCACCCGGCACGAGGAGGGCGCGCTGCTGCGCTGCCTGGAGATTCTGTCCGGCAGCGGCCACTCGATGACCAAGCTGGAGTCGCGGCCGCGGCCCGGCCGCCCCTGGGAGTACCTGTTCTTCCTGGATTTCGAGGGCAACGTGGCCGCTCCGGAGACCGCCGCCGCGCTGGACGAGCTGCGGCTGGCGGCCCAGTTCCTCAAGATCCTGGGCAGCTACCCGGCCAAGGTGCTGCGCCCGGCCGCCCGGCCCGGCCGCCTGCCCGACGCCCCGGCGGCCGAGGGACCGGCCGAGACGCTGGAGGCGGTGGTGGCCGGACCGACGCCGCCGCCGCGCCGGTCCGGCGGGCACCTGCTGGTCGACCGGGCCAGCCGCGCCGCCGACACCGTGGTCCAGGTCGGTGACCTGCTGATCGGCGGCAACGGGTTCACGGTGATGGCCGGGCCCTGCTCGGTCGAGAGCGCCGAGCAGGTCACCGCGACCGCCAAGTTCGTCCGTGACCACGGCGGCCACGTGCTCCGGGGCGGCGTGTTCAAGCCCCGGACCTCGCCGTACGCGTTCCAGGGGCTCGGCTGGCAGGGTCTGGACCTGCTGGTCGCGGCCGGCCGGGAGACCGGGCTGCCGGTGATCACCGAGGTGATGGCGGTCGAACAGGCCCAGCGGATCGCCAAGGACGCCGACATCCTGCAGATCGGCGCCCGCAACATGCAGAACTTCGACCTGCTGCGCGAGGTCGGCAAGCTCGACCGGCCGGTGCTGCTGAAGCGCGGCCTGTCGAGCACGATCGAGGAGTGGCTGGCGGCCGCCGAGTACATCGTCGCCCAGGGGAACCAGCAGGTCATCCTCTGCGAGCGCGGCATCCGCACGTTCGAGCGGGCCACCCGCAACACCCTCGACCTGTCGGCCGTCGCGGTCGTCCGCGAGCGGTCCCACCTGCCGATCATCGTCGACCCGAGCCACGGCACCGGCCTGCGCCGCTACGTCGCCCCGATGGCCTGGGCCGCCCGCGCGGCCGGCGCTCACGGCCTGCTCATCGAGGTCCACCCGAACCCCGACGAGGCCCTGTCGGACGCCGACCAGAGCCTCTCGTTCGAGCAGTTCGGGGCGTTGATGAGCCAGCTGTCGGCCGTCCCGGGGCCGCACCGGCCGAACTAGCGCGAGATCCTCGCGGGAGCCCTGCCGGCCGTCGGCCGGTGGGGCTCTCGGCGTTCCGGGCGGCGGCGGGGAAGAATAAAGTTCGTCCTCATTTCCGCTAAATAGAATCTAGTTCTAGAATATGCCGTACGCCGGAGGGCGTCCGGCCGGGACGGGAGTGCCATTGATGAAGGCTGGGCGCTGGGTCGAGGTGGGCCGGGTGGTCTGCGAGGAGGTGCCGCGGCCGACCGCCGGCGAGGGCGAGATCCTGGTACGGACCGCCTACACGTCCATCTGCGGGTCGGATCTGCACAGCGTGTACGGCGGGGCGCCGCCGCCGTCGGTGCCGGCCGGGTATCCGGGGCACGAGAGCGTGGGCGAGGTGGTCGAATCGCGGTGCCCGGGCTTCGAGCCCGGTGACCGGGTGCTGACCGTGCCACACTTCGTGGACGGGCGCTGCATGGCCGAGTACCAGGCGCTGCCCGGCTCGGCCTGCGTGCGGCTGCCGGGGTCGGCCCCGCTCAGCCAGCTGCTGATGGCCCAGCAGCTGGGCACGGTCATCTTCGCGCTCCGGCGCCACCCGCTCGACCTGGTCGGCCGCGACGTGGCGGTGATCGGGCAGGGGTCGGCCGGGGCGTTCTTCACGTTCCTGCTCAAGCGGGCCGGCGCGGCCCGGGTGCTGGTGTCGGACAAGTCTCCGGCCCGGCTCGCCTACGCCCGGCAGCTGGGCGCCGACCTCGCGGTCGACGCCAACGAGGGTGACTTCGCGGCGGCCGTGGCCGGGGCGACCGGGGGGCGCGGGGCCGGTCTGGTGGTGGAGGCGGTCGGCAGCCGGGAGACGTTCCCACTCAGCCTGGAGCTGGCCGCCAGCCACGCGACCGTGCTCTGGTTCGGCCTGCCCGAGGGCGCCGAGGACTACCCGTTCTCGTTCCGGGAGTTCTTCGCCAAGTTCCTGACCGCCTACGCGATCTCCGGCACCCAGGGCGAGCCCGGGCTCGAGTCTTTCCGGTACGCGGTGCGGCTGATCGCCGACGGCGCGATCGACGTGACCCCGCTGCTCAGCCACATGCTTCCGATCGACGAGGTCGAAAAGGCCTACCGCATCGCCCACGACCGCACCGACAACGCGCTGAAGGTGTCGATCAGGTTCTGACCGGCCGCCCGACTGGAGGACGACGACCATGGAAATGACCGGCGGAGAGGCGGTCGCGGCCGCCCTCGAACAGCTCGGCGTCCGCCACGTGTTCGGCATCGTCAGCATCCACAACCTGCCGATCTACGACGCGATCAGCAGGCGCGGGGCGCTCACGCCGGTCGGGGTCCGGCACGAGCAGGCGGCCGCCCACGCGGCCGACGGCTACGCGCGCGCCACCGGGGAACTGGGCGTGGTCATCGCCAGCACCGGGCCGGGCACCACCAACACCATGACCGGCCTGTTCGAGGCCGGTTTCGTCTCCTCGCCGGTGCTGCTCATCACCGGCCAGATCGACAGCAGCCACCTGGGCAAAGGCAAGGGCGCGCTGCACGAGGCCGGGCAGCAGCGGCTGATGCTGTCCTCGCTCTGCCGCCGGGTGGAGACGGTGACGCGGACCGAGGACATCGCCCGGGCCGTGATCGCGGTGGCCGAGGACGTCCGCGCGGGCCGCCCGCAGCCCGGGGCGGTCGAGATCCCGATCGACCAGCAGTACCGGCGGGCCGAGGTCGTGGTGCCCGACCTGCGCAAGGATTCCGCCTACGTCCCCGACGCGGACGCGATCGCCCAGGTGGCGGCGGCGCTGTCGGCCGCGGCCCGGCCGGTGCTGTGGGCCGGCGGCGGGGTGGTCGGCGCCGGGGCCGGGCCGGCTCTGACCGCGCTGGCCGAACGGTTCAGTGCCCCGGTGGTGACCACGATCAACGGCCGCGGCGCGATCCCCGAGGACCACCCGCTGTGCCTGGGCGCGCTGACCACCAGCCCGGCCGTCGAGGACGTCCTCGCCCGGGCGGACCTGGTGCTGGCGGTGGGCACCCGGTTCCAGGGCAACGCCACCCGGAACTGGCAGCTGGCCTTCGGCGGGACGCTGGCCCATCTGGACGCCGACCCTGAGGTCATCGGGCGCAACTACCCGGCCGCGCTGCCGGTCGTGGGTGATGCCCGCATCGGCCTGGAGTTGCTGCTGGAGACGGCCGGCCCCGGCCACGCCGATCCCGGCCACGCCGAGCAGGCCCGGCGGGCGGCCGCGACCGCCCGCGCCGAAGCCCGGGCCCGGCTCGGCCCGGACCACCAGCAGATCATGGACGCCATCCGGCGCCACACCCCGCGCGGGTCGGCCATCGTCCGGGATGCGACCGTCCCCGCCTACCTGTGGGGCGACCGGCTGCTGCCGATCCTGGCCCCGCGGACGTCGCTACGCCCGGCCTCGGCCGCCATCGGCCCTGGGCTGCCGCTGGCCCTCGGGGCGGCGGCCGGCAACGGCCATCCGGCCGTGCTGATCGCGGGCGACGGCGGCTTCATGCTGCACGTCGGCGAGCTGGCGACCGTGGTCCAGCACGACCTGCCGGTGATCATCTGCCTGTTCAACGACCGCGGTTACGGCGTCCTGCGCGGCTTCCAGGCCCGCCAGTTCGACGGCCGGATGACCGGCGTCGACCTCGCCACCCCGGACTTCCCGGCCCTGGCCGCGTCGATGGGCATCCCCGCCACCCGGGTCAGCGACCCGGCCGCGTTCGAGTCCCGGTTCCGCGACGCCATCGAGGCGGGCGGCCCGGCCCTGCTCGACGTCGACCTGCTGGCCCTCAGCCCGCTCAGCTTGCGCCGCTGACCAGGCGGGCGAACGAGCGGACGAGCGGCGACGGCTGGCTGGCCCGCCAGGCCAGCACGACCCGGCTGGGCGGGCGGTCGGCCAGCGGCACGCAGACCAGGCCGCCGGGCAACGCCTGACTGAGCGGGGCGATGACCAGGGTGCCGTTCCAGGCGGCGCTGCGCAGGCATTCCTGGATGGTGCGGGCGAGCGGATGGTGCGGGCGGTCGTCGGCCGCGGTCCAGTAGGCGGCCCAGACCGGGTCCGTGCCGTCCGGCAGCCGGATCCAGGTCCGGCCCGCCAGCGCCGCCACCGTGGTGGACTCCTGGGTGGCGACCGGGTCGGCGGCGGCGACCACCACCCCGACCGGGTCGGTCCGGATCGTCGCGACCGCCAGGCCGTCGTCGCTGAACGGCGTGCGGGTGAGGGCGAGGTCGACCCGGCCGGCCCGCAGCCCGGCGGTCGGGTCGGACAGGTCGGTTTCGACGACGGTGATCTCGACCCCCGGCTGCCGCCGCCGGAACGCGGCCACCAGGTCATGCCCGGCCTGGTCGGCGGTGTCGGCCAGCGACCCCAGCCGCAGCACGGCCCCGTCGGCCGCCCTGGTCACCCGCAGTCGCAGCCGGTCGGCCTGGTCCAGCAGCGGCACCGCGTCTTCCATCAGGACCTGGCCGGCCCGGGTGAGCTCGACCCCGTGCGGGGTCCGGTCGAACAGGGCCGCCCCGAACTCGGTCTCCAGCTGCTGGATGGCCCGGCTCAGCGGCGGCTGGGTCATGTGCAGCCGCTGGGCGGCCCGCCCGACGTGCCGCTCGGTCGCCACCGTGACGAAGTAGCGCAGCAGCCGCAGTTCCACGGCGCGGGCCATACCCGTCCGGTATCAAGCCAACCGTTTTGGACTTGGACAGTCGCCACCACCAGGCCGAACGATGAAGGTATGACTGACATCCCGCTCACGATCGCAACCGGTCCCTACGACACCACCCGGGCGCTGTTCGACGGCAGCGTCGGCATCGACGGGGCCGCCGTCACCATACGTACCGCCCGCACCCTGCCCGACATTTTCAAGAAAATGATGCACACCCAGGAGTTGGACGTCGCCGAACTGGGCTGGACCTTCTACCTGCGCGGTTTCGGCCCCGACACCCCCTACCGGGCGCTGCCGGTCTTCCCCAACCGGGTCTTCCGGCACTCCTGCGTCTTCGTCAACCGGCACGCCGGCATCAGCGGGCCGCAGGACCTGACCGGCAAGACGATCGGCGAGTTCGGCCTCTACGGGCAGGACTCCGGCGTGTGGGCCAAGGGCGCGCTGGCCGACGACTACGGTTTCCGGCCGGAGGCCAACCGGTGGGTGATCGGCGGCCTCGACGCCCCGTCGGGGCCGTTCGGGTTCGTCCCGCAGATCCGCCCGGACGGCGTCGACATCACCGACGCCCCCGGCGACCGGTCGCTCGGCCAGATGCTGGAGGCCGGCCAGATCGACGCGCTGTTCACCGCCAACGTCCCCCAGCTGGTGCTGGACGGGTCGGCCAAGAACATCGTGCGGCTGTTCCCCGACTACGAGCCGGTCGAGCGCGACTACTACCGGCGGACCGGGATCTACCCGATGATGCACCCGGTCGTCATCCGCAATGACCTGCTGGCCCAGCATCCCGGCCTGGCCCGGGCCGTCTACGACGGCTTCGTGGCGGCCAAGCAGGCCGCCGAGCAGCGCTACCAGCACGCCCGCCGCCTGTTCGGCGCCACGCTGATGCTGCCGTGGGCCGATGCCCTGCTGGACCGGAACGCCGAGTCCTTCGGCGCCGACTGGTGGCCGTACGGCGCCGAGGCCAACCGGCACACCGTCGACACCTTCCTGCGCTACCACCACGAACAGGGCCTGGGGCCGCGGCTGACCGTCGACGAGGTGCTGGTCCCCGACCTGCTCGGCACCTGAGCACGGCTCGTTTGCCTAGGCTGCCCTCATGAGCAAGCCGGACAACGCCGCCGCCCCGGCCGCGGCCCAGCCAGCTGGGAGGACATGACGGCCAAGGTCGTCGCCGGTCTGCGGGCCGTGCTCAGCTCAAGCCGGGAGGGTGGCCGGCCGCGCGGACGAGGTACTCGAAGCCGGCCTGCAGCTGGCCGTCGGACCAGACCACGGCCCGCTTGGCGACGGTGTCGGCTTCGGCGCCCCAGCGGCGCAGCGGGCCGGCCGCCATCGCGTCGAGCTGGACCCGGCACGCCTTGTCGAGCAGGACCGCGGTCATGACGGCGGCGGGCAGGTCCTGGCCGACCGCGACCAGGCCGTGCTGCGGCATCAGGCAGGCGGGAGCGGCGCCGAGCGCGGCCGCCAGCGCCTGCCCGAGCTCGGGGGTGCTGATCAGCCCGCCGGTCAGCGTGAACCGGGGCACGTCCGGATAGCTGAACAGGCTGCCGGCGTGGTTCAGCGGCCGGATCGGCACGTCCAGGGCCGCGAACGCGTTGGCCGCGTCCGAGTGTGTGTGCACCACCGCGCCGACGTCGGGCCGCTGGGCCATGATCTCGGTGTGGATCGGATACTCGATATGCCGGCGCCCGTCCCCGGACCGGACCTCACCGTCCGGCGACACCAGCACGATCCGGTCCTCGCTGATCTCTTCCAGTCCCCAGCCCGCGCTCTTCATCCAGGCGCCGCGGCCGTCGGGGTCGCGGACGCTGGCGTGCCCCCAGACCATGTCGGCCTGGCCGGCCGCCGCCAGCGCCCGGTTACCGGCGGCCGCCAGCGCGATGGCCTCCGGCCCGGTTGACGGCGTAGTGATCATGGCCCGCCTTCCCAGCTTCCCGAGCTTCCCGAGTTGCCCCCATGAGAGAAACTATCTTCTGGCATCGTGCTGGGCCGGACGACGGGAGCTGACGACATGGCCACCTGGCCGCAGGAAGAACTCGAGCGCATCGGGGCGACCGACGAAATCGGGATCGCGTCCCGGCGGGCGGACGGCAGCGTGCGCCCCTACGTGACGATCTGGGTGGTGCGGTCGGGCGACGAGCTGTACGTGCGCTCCGCCTACGGGGCCGACAACCCCTGGTACCGGCGGGCGCTGGCCAGCGGGCAGGGCCGGATCCGGGCGGGCGACTCCGAGTTCGACGTCGCCTTCACCCCGGCTGGCCCGGAGACCGGCGACGACCTCGACGCGGTCTACCACGCCAAGTACGACCGATTCGGGCAGCAGTACGTCGGGCCGGTCACCGGCCCGGCCGTGCACGGTCTGGCCGTGCGGCTGGAGCCGCTCGCCAGCTCGGGCCGGTAGCGGTGGCGGGCCCCGATCGGTGGCAGGAATTCCTGGCCAACCTGGTGAGCCTGCTCCCGGCCGGGACCGCCGCGGTGCGGGTCGACGGGCCCGGTCAGCTGCGCCGGCTGGTGGCCGGGAAGCTGGCGGCGGCGGTGCGGGCGGCCGGGCTGCCGGTCACGGTCAGCGACGGGCCCAGCTCTGGCCGCCCCGGAGGCCCCGGAGGCCGCGACTGGGATGCGGTCATCTGGGTGCGGAGCGAACGCGGCGGCCACACCCGCCAGGGTGACGGCGAACAGACCGCGACGATCGTGGCCGACCTGCACGACCCCGACTGGCCGGTGATCCGCCACGTGGCCAGCCCGCTGGCCAGCGGCGGGCGCTGGTACGTGGCCGAGACGCGGGCGTTCTTCGCGCCCCGGGCCGCCACCTGGGACAGCCGGTTCGGGGACGACATGCCCGCCTACGCGGCCGCCATCGCCGCGGCCCGCCTCGCCCCCGGCGCGGTGGTGCTGGACATCGGGGCCGGCACCGGCCGGGCGCTGCCGCCGCTGCGCCAGGCGGTCGGGCCCGACGGCACCGTGATCGCCATCGACCTGACCCCGGAGATGCTCCGGCACGCCCGCACGGTCGGCCGGGCCGGTTACGCCGCCCTGGTCGTGGCCGACGCCCGGCGGCTGCCGTTCGCGGCCGCGGCGGCCGACGCGGTGTTCGCGGCCGGGCTGATCAACCACCTGCCCGATCCCGAGGCCGGGCTGCGTCAGCTCGCCCGGGTGACCCGGCCCGGCGGCCAGCTGGTGCTGTTCCACCCGACCGGCCGGGCCGCGCTGGCCGCCCGCCACGGACGCACCCTCGACCCCGGCGAACCGCTGGCGGCCGGTCCCCTGCAGCGCCTGACCAGCGCCACCGGCTGGCGCCTGACCGCCTACGACGATGGCGAGCAGCGCTTCCTGGCCATCGCCACCCGGCAGTTGGGCGGCCCGGCCAGGCCCTGAGCCGGGCCTCGGCCGGATTCAGTCGGGCCTCAGCCGGCCGACTTCAGGGCGTCGGTGATGGCGGCGCCGAGCTGAGTGGTGGTGCCGGTGCCGCCCAGGTCGGGGGTGATCACCGTGTCGCGGTCGGGACCGGTGAGGACGGCTTCGATAGCGGCGACGACCGCCTGGCCGGCTTCAGGCTGACCGAGATGGTCGAGCAGCATCGCGACCGACCAGATCTGGCCGATGGGGTTGGCGATGCCCTGGCCGGCGATGTCGGGGGCCGAGCCGTGCACCGGCTCGAACAGGCTCGGGTAGCGCCGGGGCGGGTTGAGGTTGGCGCTCGGAGCGATACCGATCGTGCCGGTACAGGCCGGCCCGAGGTCGGAGAGGATGTCGCCGAACAGGTTGGTGGCCACGATGACGTCGAACTGGTCGGGCCGCAGCACGACCTTGGCGGTCAGCGCGTCGACATGGCACAGGTCGGTGCGCACGTCGGCGAACCGCTCGGCGGTGGCCCGGAAGCGCTCGTCCCACCAGACCATCGAGATCGGGATCCCGTTGCTCTTGGTCGCGCCGGTGACGTGGCGCTTGCGGCCGGGCCCGGACGCCAGCGTAAATGCGAAATCGAGGATCCGGTCGGCCCCGACCCGGGTCATGACCGACTCCTGGAGGACCACTTCGCGCTCAGTGCCCGCGAACATGACCCCGCCGACCGGGCAGTACTCGCCTTCGCTGTTCTCGCGGACGACCACGAAGTCGATGTCGCCGGCCTCCCAGCGCCGTAGCGGGCCGGTCACCCCGGGCAGCAGGCGGCACGGCCGCAGGTTGACGTACTGGTCGAACTCGCGGCGGATGCGCAGCAGGCTCCCCCACAGCGACACGTGGTCCGGCACCACCTCGGGCCAGCCGACCGCGCCGAACAAGATCGCGTCGAAGTGACCGATCAGGTCGGCCCAGTTGTCCGGCATCATCAGGCCGTGGGCCCGGTAGTAATCCGCGCTCGCGAAGTCGAAATCCTCGGTGCTCACCTCGAAGCCGAAGCGGTCGGCGGCGGCCCGCAGCACCCGCACGCCCTCCGGCATCACCTCGGCCCCGATGCCGTCTCCGGGTATTACCGCGATCCGTGCCGAGCCCATTGGCCCTCCTGTCCGGCTTCGGTGCGCACGGCTGGCCGTGCTCGCTCCCCAACCTAGCGGCCGCACCAATCAACCGGCTTGAGGGGTGGTGACCCGATTATCTGCGGGTTTCCGGTTGGGCGGATGGACCCCGGGTAGCCCTCGCAGACATCGGCGGGCGGGATGAAGCAGACCGTCCGGGTCCCGCCCAGACGTGCCCGCAGGAGCAAATACGCATGACGAGTAACCGCAACACGATCATCCGGTCCCTGCACGACCTCGGTGCGGCTGCCTGGTTCGGTGGCTCCCTGATGGGAGCCATCGGAGTCAACGGCGGCTCCCGGAACGTCAAGAATCCAGCCGAACGGGCTGCGGTCGCGTCGGCCGGGTGGGCCCGCTGGGCCCCGGTCTCGGCCGCCGCCGTCGGCGTCCACCTGGTTGGCTCAGTGGGGATCTTCCTGGCCAACCGCGACCGGGTCCGTGACCAGCGCGGGGCGGCCGCCAACTCGGTGATCAAGTCCGTGCTCACGGTGGCTGCGCTCGGCACCACCGTCTACAGCGGCATCCTGGGCGCCAAGATCGCCGCCGAGGGCGGGAACGCTCCGGTCGAGGGCGGCACCGTGCCGTCGGAAGCAACCCCGGATGCGGTCGCCACCCTGCAGCAGCAACAACGCCTGCTGCAGTGGGTGACGCCGGCGCTGACGGCCGGGATCATCGTGCTCGGGGCGCAGCAGGGCGAGCAGCAGCGCGCCTCCGAGCAGCTCCGCACCCGGGGCCTGTCGGTCATCAAGGCCGCGGTCAGCCAGGCGCCGAAGCTTGTCGCCGCCTGAGTGGTTCGGCGTCGGCTGGCTGGTATGGCAACCGCCACATATCACGCATTCAGGTGATGCCCGAGGCGGTATGACCCCTTAGCGTGAGCGCGTTCTGACATCTCGCTGAGGGGGCAGCCATGCCAGCCAAGCCAAGCATCGTCTTCGCGCACGGACTGTGGGCCGACGGCTCGTGCTACAGCAAAGTGATCCCGGTCCTGCAGGAGGACGGCTACCAGGTCATCTCCGCGCAGAACAGCCTGGACACGCTCGAAGGCGACGTCGCCACGGTCAAGTCGGTCTGATCCTGCCGCGCTGGACCCGCGCGCACCGCTGACCACCGCTGTCACCGGGCGCCCCTAGGGTCGGGCCATGACGATTCTGCGGATGGACCACGTCGGCATGGTGGTCGGCGACCTGGCGGCGGCGGTCGCGTTCTTCACCGAGCTGGGCCTGGAGCTGGAGGGCGAGGCGCCGGTCGAGGGATCGTGGGTCGACCAGGTCAACGGGATCGACGGCGTCCGGGTCGACATCGCGATGATGCGGACCCCGGACGGTCACGGCCGCCTCGAGCTGACCAGGTTCCGGTCCCCGGCGGCGATCAGCGCCGAGCCGGCCGACGCCCCCGCCAACACGCTCGGCCTGCGCAACGTCATGTTCGCGGTCGACGACATCGAGGACACCGTGGCCCGCCTGCGCCAGCACGGCGGCGAACTGGTCGGCCAGCTGGGCCAGTACGAGGACAGCTACAAACTGGGCTACGTCCGCGGGCCGGCCGGCGTCATCGTCGCGCTGGCCGAACCGCTGAGCTGACCCGTCAGGGGACACCGCCCGCGTGGTGGTGAAACAAATGGTGCGGCTCCGGCGGCCTGGCCGACGACGGCGCCGGTGGCACGACCCGGGTGGCCAGCAGGCCAGCCAGCGCGAACCCGGCCACCACCAACATCGCGTGCCCGGTCCGCTGGGCGGCGCTGCCGTGAGCGGCGGTCAGGGTCGCGGACACGATGGCGACGCCGAGGGCCGAGCCGCACTGGCGGGTGGCGGTCAGCAGCGCGCTGGCGGTCCCTTCGGACCGGGCGGCCACCTCGCCGCGGGTACCGGCCAGGGTGGAGGCGACCTGGCTGAGGCGGGCGGCGACCCCCAGCACGAACTGGGCCACCAGCAGCGCGGGCAGCGATCCGGCCAGCACCGCGGCCGCTCCCCCGGCCAGCGCCAGCAGCGCGATCGCCAGCGCGATGGCCAGCGTCCGGCGCGGCCCGAGGGCAGGCACCAGCCGGCCGGCCGGGCCGGACAGCGCGAACGCCCCGGCCGCCTGGGGAATGAAGCACAGCCCGGTCAGGATCGGTGACAGCGCCCGGCCCTGCTGCAGGTACAGGGTGATCAGCAGCACCTGCCCGGCGCTGTAGGCGCCGACCGCGATCAGCGTGAGGTTGGCCCCGGTGATCCCGCGGTCCCGGAACAGCGACAGGTCGAGCAGGGGCGCCCGGGCCCGCCGTTCCCGCGCCACGAACCCGGCCAGCAGCACGACGGCGGCCAGGCCGAGCAGGACTGGCCTGATCGCTGGCACCCCCTGGCCGACCTGGACGACCGCCAGCACGAGCAGGGCGACCCCGGCGGTGGCGGTCAGCGCGCCGGTCACGTCCAGGTGCCCGGGGTGCCGGGGCGGGTCGGGCGGCAGCAGCCGCATCGAGGCGGCCAGCAAGGCGACGCCGATCGGGACGTTGACGAAGAACACCAGCCGCCAGCTGACCTGGACCAGCAGGCCGCCGAGGACCGCGCCGGACGCGAACCCGGCCGAGACCACGGCGCCGTAGATGCCGAGCGCGCGGCTGCGCTCGGCCTCGCCCGGCCAGGAGGTGACCAGCAGCGACAGGCCGGCCGGGGCGAGCACCGCCGCCCCGGCGCCCTGCACCACCCGGGAGGCGATCAGCAGCCCCGGTTCGACCGCCAGGCCGCCAGAGACGCTGCCCGCCACGAACAGCACCAGCCCGATCCGGTACATCCGGGCCCGGCCGTAGCTGTCGGCCAGCCGCCCGCCCAGCAGCAGGACCCCACCAAAGGCGACCGCGTAGGCGCTGACCAGCCACTGCACCGTGCTGGTGGCGACGTGCAGGTCGCGTTCGATCGACGGCAGCGCCACGTTGACGATGGTGAAGTCCAGCACCACCATGAACTGGGCCATCGCCAGCGACAGCAGCAACGCCGTCCCCGCCCGGGGCGCGTCACCCGGCGGCCCGTCGTCCGAACGCCGTCCCCGCCCGGGGCGCGTCACCCGGCGGCCCGTCGTCCGAACGCCGTCCCCGCCCGGGGCGCGTCACCCGGCGGCCCGTCGTCCGGCGGCACGTCGTCCGGCGGCATGGGCTGGCCCCTTTCTTCCTGCTTTAGCTGAGTGTGCTCCTTTCGGATAGCCGGCACCGGTTCGGGATCGGCGGTCAGACCAGGGCGACCAGGACTTTCGGGTCGCCGTCGAACCAGGCGCAGTCGATGAGCAGCCGGCGAATGCGCCAGCGCTTTGACGTTGGCGGTGCGGCTCATCACCACCGGGTTGAGGATGTGGTTCTCGATCTGCTGGTAGGCGAGGAACGCGACCGCGGTCACGATGCCGGCGGTGATCGAGTGGCCGGAGGCGAACAGCACGGTCGGGATGCCCGCCAGCGCCCCGCCGACCATCGGCAGGAAGTCGACCAGCGTCACCCACAGCGCCCGCAGCAGCGGGAACGGCACCTCGAGGAGGAGCAGCGTCACGAACACCACGACCCCGGCGATCAGCGAGGTCAGCAGGTTGCCGAGCGCGTAGCCGGTCGCCGACCGGCTGATCTCGCGGGCCACCCGGGTGTAGTACGCCACCCGCGCGGGCGGCAGCAGCTGGACCACGCCGTGCCGCTACCACCAGCGGGTTCAGGATCAGGCTGACGAACCGGCGACCGCGATCATCAGCAGCACGTCGCGGATCCGGTAGGCGAGCTTGCCCGCCAGGTAGGTGAGGACCACCACCCCGACCGTGACCAGGATCGTGGCCAACGGGACACCGCGCCGGGTGGCGGCGTCCCGCAGACGGCGGGGCCGGACCTCGGTGTCGCTCGAGCGGCCCCGTTCAGCCTCAGGCGGCATCCTCGTCTTAGGCAGCAGGGTGCAGTTCTGACAGCGAATGCACGTCGCCGCTCAGGTGGCGGACCTGGATGCCGGCGTTGATCTGCGAGAACCCGTAGATCAGGCTGTACAGGCCGAACAGCAGGGCCAGGGTGACCGCGCCGACGCCGGGCCGGGCGAACAACAGCACCCCGAACGCGACCGAGACCAGCCCGGAGAGGATGAGCAGCGCCCGCATGCTGCCGGTCTCGCCGGCCTGCAAGCCCGCGAAGAACTCGGCCACCCCACCGACCAGGGCCCACGACGCCACCACGATGACCAGCACGAATGCCGTCGGGCCGGGCCACACGAGCGCGACCACGCCGGCCGCCAGGTCGACCAGCGCGAGCAGCAGGCGGCCGATGACCGGGCCGGCCGACCGGCTGCTGAACGCCCGGGCGCCCTGCAGCCCGGCGTCGATGAACGCGTAGACCGCGAACAGGATGACCAGCGCCAGGATCGTGACCCCGGGCCAGGCGATGGCCACGATCCCGACGACGACGGCCAAGATGCCGAGCAGGATCAGGGAAGTGGAGGTCGACTTGAGCATGGTGGGCTTCCTTTCGCTTCCCCCCGGACCGGCAGCTGACTCGTATGGCCGCAATTGTCTGGCGCTAGAGCCACGCGGTCGTGGGGCTGCGGTCTCAAGCCTGATGTCCACCGTTGGTCTGCGAGCACAACGGTTGTACCGGCGGGCCGGCGGCCCGGGCCATCCTTGTGCCGCCGGGCCGGCGCACTGGCAAGAGGCGCGCTAGCAGGAGAAGCCGGCTCCGCTCAGGCCCGGGCCGGTGATGGTGGGCTGCTTGGCGCCGGCCGAGGTCGGGTACGCGGTGTCGAACCACTGGGTGAAGAACTGGCTCAGCTCGGCGTGGCAGGTGCCGCTCTGGCTGGGCAGCCCACGCTGGAAGGCGGCCTCGAGTTCCGGCTCGGTGATCGCGCGGCCGCCGTATTCGCGCTGGATCACCTGCAGGACCTGGGTGAACCGGGCCGTGCCGAGGATCTGCCAGAGCGCGATGTAGGCGGCGCCGGGCCGGTCGTAGGTGTTGGAATCGTCGAACAGGCTGGCCGCCGTGGGGTTCGACGGGGCCACCGACCAGAAGCTGCCGGTCTTGGCGTAGGTCTTGTTGAACTGCGCGACCAGGCTGGCGGTGAACGCCTTCCGGCCGGCCGCGGTGCCGGGGCCGCCGGCCTTGGTCTGCGCCGTGCGGGCGGCGTACAGGTACTCGGCCAGGGTGGCCAGGCCCTCCTTGTAGAAGGTCATGTTGTAGCCGGCCTCGGTCACGTGGTCGCCCCACCACTGATGCATGTTCTCGTGGTAGAGGGTGTCGAGGTCGACCTGGCCGCCCGCGAACGTGATCATCGTCTGCATCTCTTCTTCGAAGCTGGCGGGCGGGGTGCCGACCGCCACGCCGTCCGAAGCGAACGGGAACGGCCCGTTGTACTGGCTCTCGAAGTCGGTGATGTCCTGCTGCTGGTTCATGATCGCCTGGTTGGCGGCCTGCTGCTTGGCGCTGATCGAGGTGTCCTGGGCCTCGTAGTAGGTGAGCCCGTCGCTGGCCCGGCGGGAGGTCAGCGCGTAGTTGCCGACGCTGTCCTCGACCAGGTAGCTGGCCACCGGGGCGCCCGACGACCAGTGGTAGGTGACCGAGCCGGCTGGGAACTGTCCGCTCGGGCCCTGCTTGGTGACCGACTTGAGCTGGCCGTTGGCCAGCGCAGTCTTGCCCGCGTTGGTTGTGTCGTAGAAGTCGTAGCTCGGCTTGGCGGCCGGATAGTCGTTGAGCGGCATCCAGTCTTCGGTGCCGACCGGCTCGGTGGTGACGAAGCTGCCGCCGGTGGCCGCGAACCATCCTTCGGTGCTGCCGTCGCCGTCGTTGTGCACCCCGGGCTTACCGGTGTAGCTGACCGCCACCGTGAACCGGGCGCCGTCCCCGATCGGGGCGGACGGGGTGATGACGAGCTTGTTGGCCGGGCACTGGGTCCCGTCGAGCGCGTCGGCGCCCTGGGAGCCGTTGAGCTCGGGGGTGCAGGCGGGCGGCAGCGGGTTGTGCTCGGGGCCGCCGACCGGGTTGGTCTGCGACGCTTCGTGGGCCAGCGGGTTCGGGTCACTGGGGCCGTGGGGGTCGCCCGGGTAGGTGGGCTGGGCGAACGTGAACGCGGCGGGCCGCCCGTTGACGGTCACCGCGCTGACGGTCAGGTGCGGCCCGTCGGCGGTGTTGGCCGAGGATCGTTCGAAGTCGAGGCTGAAGCTGGTCAGGCACTGACGGGCCTGATCGGTCAGGGCCACGTGGTTGCCGGCCAGGAAGGTGTTGGCCGCGGCGTCGTACACCATGTGCACGGAGGTGTGAAGGCTGGTGTAACCGCCGTTGCCGGTCTCGGGGTACAAGCGCGACCCATATGAGGAAAGGGTGTGCGCCCCGGCGGAGCACCACCCGCCTGCGGAGCCGGCCGTGGCGGCGCTGCTGGTGACGGCGACGGGGACCAGGCCGAGGCCGGCCAGCGAGACGGCCCCGGTGGCGAGCGCAAACGACCGTCGGAATCTCGCCATGGGGTCTCCTCAGCACTGGAACCGCCGGATAAGCCAACAAGCGGACATTTTCCCGCGTCGGCCACCATTCCTCAAGATCAGCGCGCCGGCGGATGGCCGCCGGTGCTCCGGTCGAGGCGCCGGAACCGGTAGACGATCCAGCTGGTGGTGATGGCCGGCCAGGAGCTACTACTACACATGTAGTTGCTACTGTGGGGCGCATGACGTTGCCCCGTCCCGGTCACCGGTAGTGGCGCGGCGCATCGCGGTAGCGGCCCTCGCCCTCATCACCCTGCTGCTGGCCGTGGTCGCGATCCCGCTCGGCTTGCTGATCTCGGCCCAGGACCGGCGCGACTTCCAGTCCGCGACCACCACCGCCGCGGTGACGGTGGCCAACGTGGCCGAGGAACGCCTCGACGACGGGGGCACGGCCCGGCCCTGGGGCGCTCGATCCGCGAGCTGGGCCGCCAGGTGCCGCCCGCCCTGGCTGGGGCCGCCCGGCGAGCGGTCCGCGGCTGCCCGGTCCTGGCCCTGCGCCTGCAGCGGGCGCGATCATGAAGCCGCGGCACCGCCGCGCACCGAGCGGTGACGACGGCGTGGCCGGCAACGAACAGCTGACCGCGCTGACCGGCGTGATCCTGCTGATTGGTTTCGCGATCGAGGGCGTGACGATCCTGCGCATCGGGCGGCTGCTGACAATGCACGTCTTCCTCGGTCTGCTGCTGATCGGGCCGGTGGCGCTGAAGATCGGCTCGACCGGGTACCGCATCGTCCGCTACTACCGCGGCGCCCCGCCCTACGTACGGCGC
>Ga0213875_10000178_pt1 | contig 65289 bp, 54 predicted proteins | sample BarmaccomBMRX_R8_FD_160105 | JGI IMG/M metagenome (GOLD analysis project Ga0213875, IMG submission 160105) | Root-associated microbial communities from Barbacenia macrantha in rupestrian grasslands, the National Park of Serra do Cipo, Brazil - RX_R8 | ecosystem: Host-associated > Plants > Roots...
CTCGCTTTAGGCGCTTGGCCAAAGACTACGAACGCTTGCCGGAAACCGTCAAGGCACTCCATCTGCTGGCTTTCGTTTGCCTTATGCTCACTAATCTGTTCCATTAAGTTCATAACACGCTCTATGTCTCCATGAGTTTGACTTGGACAGGCATATTGAATGCTTCGCATTTCCTCTTTAAATCAAAAGAATACAAGCTAATTGTGTGCTGGAAGTTTATGAACGACCTTATTGATGAGCAGCGGCCTGTGGTGTGTCTGGATGAAGCCGCCAAACAAATCTTAGGTGCAGTGCGCGCCGTTACCCCTACTGCCGGGACAAGAAAGCGGTTCGACAATGAGTATGAGCGCTGTGGGACCTATGCCCTATTGTGTGAGCCGTTAGTCTCGTGGCGTGAAGTGTGGGTCAAAGCGCGACGCACAAGATGGGATTATGCCGATGTGGTGCGTTACTTGTGTGATGAGAAATATCCGGCGGTGTAAAAGATTATGTTAGTGCAGGGTAATCTCAATACACATGGAGTTTGTATCAGGCGTTTGCGCCCCACGAAGCGCAACCCTTGGCACAGCGCAGTGAGTGGCACTACACCCTCAAATTTAGTCCTTGGCTCAATATGGCCGAGATCGAGTTGAGTGTGTTAGCGCGGCAGTGTCTCCAGGAGCGCATGGAAACGCAGCACCCTCTCTAGGCACTAGTTGAAGCTTGGCAGCAGCGACGTAGTGCAGTTAAGGTGCGGGTAGAATGGCGCTTTGGAGTGCAGGAGGCACGCTGCAAACTCAAACGACTCTACCCTAAACTACTACTCGGTTAGAACACTATTGGCTTTATGATTTGGGGCAAAGCGACTTTAGGGGCGATTTTGCCTATAAAGACATCGATAGAGTGTAGAGAATTTGTCTGCCTTACGCTGTTACCATACTAGGGGTGTCATAGAACAAGCCTCTAAAACATTGCGAGCGGCGGCTATGTCTGGTAGATGAGATATGCAGAAGCTACCACTTGCACCAAACATTCACAACTTGGCCCAGGAATTAGTGGCGTCCCCACTCTTGCCCATTAGAGCTGACACTGCTTAACCTGATGGCTCCTCGATTGGCACTCATCACCTTCTCTATCCCTGCCTGACTCCTTGATTCTTTGCCCACTACCACCTGCTATCAAACTGGAGGCGCGGTGAACAAGTGTTGAGATGGACAGTGACAGCACGCTTGGCAGCGTAAGCGTTTACTCATTCAAGGGACACCCACACATCAGCATGGATGCCCCTTGAATGAGTCCTTGACTACTTAAGATAATTGGCAGACACCCGCAGCACCTCCAGGAGTGCCATTACAGATAAGTGATGGGGATTGGGTGCAACAAGTGCCTTGGGAAAATGATGGTTGCCCTGACGCTATCGTACAAGGGGCACCTTGTCCCCCGCAACTCGCTTGCGCGTGGGCTGCTGGCACAAAAATAGAAGTGACCAAGGCGGTGGCAGCTAAGGCTCCGGTCGCGCGCATAAAGTCACGCCGCGAGAGATATTGATCAGCGGGGCGCACCAAGCGTTGTTGCAACAAGCCGATTTTACCCAACTCATGGAGGGCCAGCCACACCATCTTTTCATCTACCGGAGTCAAATGCTCTTGCGTGACCTGCTGGGCAATATCACGGATGGCGGTTTTGCCATCACAGTGTTCCCAGACGGAAGCAACTAACGGATTAAGACAATGAGCTTGATGGTTGGCTAAATCTTGGACTAAGGTTTCATCAGCAACTGGCACAACTAAGAGTTGTTCTCGACGTGCTACAGGTAAAGCAGACGGCGATGATGGCGTTGGCATATCGGCCTCCGTGTTAACCTTAAGAGTCCCCCTGAAATGCGCTGACTGCCGCATGAAGGGCGATTTATCCTGTGCAAATCTATTGCCATTGCCAAGAGCCTAAACTATGGGGTAAAGGGTGTAAGGTAACAGCAGTCAGCTTATCAGCATGGCAACGGTTATACAAGACCGTATGAATGAAGAATTTTTGGAAAAGCTCGTTGCCGCCGTCTGAGTTGCTTCCTCGTTCTTGCTCATTCGTTGCCAATGCCCTTTAATCCGACTAAGTGGTTGGCATCGAGCAGTGTCCGCTCCTGGCGTGCTAATTCTAAATCAGCTTCCACCATTTCGCGCACGAGTTGATCGAAGCCAATTTTGGGGTGCCAGTTTAAGAGTCTATTCGTCTCTGTAGGATCGCCTAAAAGATAATCGACTTCGGCGGGACGAAAAAAGCGTGGATCAGTTTGCACAAAATCCCGATAATCCAGGTCTACGAGAGCAAAAGCACGCTCGGCAAACTCGCGCACGGAGTACGCTTCACCGGTGGCAATCACATAATCGCCGGGAGCATCTTGTTGAAGCATCAAATACATCGCCTCAACATAATCTTGGGCATGGCCCCAGTCACGTTTAGCATCCAGGTTGCCTAACAAAAGCTGCTTTTGCAGGCCGACTTTGATCCGCCCGACCGCTCGCGTAATCTTGCGAGTGACAAAAGTTTCTCCGCGTCGCGGACTTTCATGGTTAAATAAAAGGCCATTGCAGGCATACATCCCATAGGACTCGCGGTGATTAACGGTTTGCCAAAAAGCATACATCTTCGCTACTGCATAAGGACTACGCGGATGAAAGGGCGTATTGATGGACTGGGGTGGTTTGGCGGCTCCGAAAATTTCCGAACTGCTGGCCTGGTAGAAGCGCATTGGCTGCCCTATGCGCTGACTGTAATCGCGGATGGCTTCGAGTAAACGCAAAACACCAAGCCCAGTCACATCTGCCGTGTATTCGGCTTGATCAAAAGAAACCCGCACATGGGATTGGGCACCCAGATTATAAACTTCATCAGGTTGCACCTGCTCAATAATACGACGCAATCCAGAACCGTCACTCAAATCGCCATAATGTAAAATGGGTTGAGTTACAGCATCATCGGCAAAGAGATGGTCAATGCGCTCTGTATTATAAGTAGAGGCACGGCGCACAATGCCATGCACGGAATAGCCTTTAGTTCTTAAAAGCTCTGCCAGATAACTGCCATCTTGCCCGGTTATGCCCGTAATTAATGCTGTCTTCGCCAAGATTAATCCTCCACTGTATAGTCTATTAATTCTTCTTGTTTTAAAACGCGTTTTATATCCGCTTCGACCATCAGAGCGACGATTTGCTCTAAGTTTACACGCGGCTCCCACCCAGTACGGCTTGCCAGCTTGCTGGGATTGCCAACTAAAGCTACGGGGTCAGCGGGACGAAAAAAAGCTGGATCGGTCCGCACGTAGTCTTGATAATTCAGTCCGACACATTTGAAAGCTAAGTCTACAAACTCGCGCAGAGAATGCACTTTACCAGTCGCAATAACATAATCATCTGGCTCACCTTGCTGCATAATGTGCCACATTGCCCGGACGTAATCACCGGCGAAACCCCAATCGCGCTGCACGTCGAGATTGCCCATGATTAATTCATTTTGCAAACCCTGCTTGATACGGGCGACAGCTTGAGTGACCTTGCGCGTCACAAAGTTACTCGGACGCAATGGCGACTCATGATTAAAGAGAATACCACAACTGGCATGGGCGGCATGAATCTCACGACACCCCACGATGATCCAGTAGGCATAAAGTTTCGCCGCCCCATAGGGACTCTGTGGATGAAAAGGAGTGGCCTCGGTCTGCGGCGATTCCGCTACTTTGCCATACATCTCGGACGAAGCAGCCTGAAAAAACCGCGCTCCTGGCTTGACTTCGCGCCAAACCTGAACCAGGCGGGCAGTGCCCAAAGCAGTAATCTCGCCGGTTTCCACGGGCCGTTCCCAGGAAGCAGCCACAGAAGTTTGGGCCGCCAAATGGTAAATCTCATCAGGAGCCGCTAACTCTACAGCCCTCGCTAAGGAGCGCATATCCATAAAGTCAGCCTCAATGAGTTGCACTTGATCCTGGAGTTTAAGGGCCGTTAAAGTGTTGTGTTCATGATCGCTAGCGGATCGTACTGTGCCGATAACTCGATAGTTCTTTTTAAGGAGAAGTTGAGTAAGATACGCTCCGTCCTGACCAGTAATCCCAGTAATAAGTGCATTGGGCATAAGACTAAAAGACGACTAAATTGCATTCCCTCAAACCAAGATCATTGCCCTCAGCGTGTTCTGACTTCACTTTAGGACGCTTCCTGAATAAACTGTTTAAGTGCATTTAAATGAGCATCGCGCTCTGAGGTAGAGGCCGCTTCCAGGTTTAAGCGCAACAATGGTTCAGTATTACTAGCCCGCAGGTTAAACCACCAATCTTCCATCTCAACCGTTAGACCGTCCATATGATCCGTCTTTGCTCCACGCTTCTGGTAGTTATCTTCCACCCGTTGGAGCACCGCCGTGACATCGGGCACCCGAAAATTCAATTCGCCCGTCGAGCTGTAACGGCGCAACGGCGCAACGAGTTGTGACAAAGTTTGCTGACGCTCGTGGCAAATATTGATGACCTGAATCATTGCCATCAAACCGGAGTCCGTATAAAAGCAATCCCTGAAGTAATAATGGCCAGACAACTCGCCGCCAAAAGGAGCACCTTTCTCCTTAAGTAACCGCTTCATAAAAGAGTGCCCCACCCGCCCGCGCACCGGTAGTCCCCCATGCTGTTCAATCCATTCAGGCACCACTTTAGAGCTACGCAAGTCATACAGGATAGGACTTCCAGGTTTTTGGGCCAGCACCGCTTCGGCAATCAGAGCGGTGATTAGATCACTCGAAATGCTCTCACCCATCTCATCCACGAACATACAGCGGTCGGCATCACCATCAAAAGCTACACCAAAATCACACTGATGGTCTTTGACTAACTGCTGCACGTCACGTAAATTCTCGGCCTTTAGCGGATCCGCTTCATGGTTGGGAAAAGCACCATCTAACTCCCAGTATAGTGGCACTGGTTCTAGTGCCTCATGGCGGGCAAAGAAATCTGGCAGAAAAAAGCCGCCCATCCCATTAGCTGTATCGACTCCTATTTTTAACCGATGAGTAACTGGAGACACAAAGTTATCCATAAAGTCCAGGTAGTCAGTCAAAGCATTCTCGACGTTCTGACTGGTTCCTGGTGTCGGCACGGTGGCTAAAGCCGCATGGCTCTTATTCATTTGGGCCCGCAATACAAAGCCTTCTACTTTATCCAAGCCCGTCAAATAATCTAGGGGCATTGCCTCTGGGCCACTGACCTTAAAACCGTTATATTCCGGGCCGTTATGGGAGGCCGTCACGGTTACACTGCCTTGTGCCTTATAATGCACATTGGCCCAGTAATTCATCGGAGTGGCGGCCAAACCAATATCTATGACATCGCAGCCAGCTTCCATCAAGCCACGGATTAGTTCTGCACTCAAAGCAGGCGAGTATAGGCGCATGTCGCGGCTGACCACAATTGGCCCCTGCTGTTGAAAGACTTCTTGGCCTAAGCCCCGGCCGATGAGATAGGCTAACTCAGGGGTTAAGACCTCGTTCACAATGCCCCGGATATCGTACGCTTTAAAAATCCCCGCCATAAGCTAATGCTCAATTCCAAACGATAGTGTTAAATGATGCCATTCCATCGTCATCCTCAGGCTGCGGTAGTGGTTGGCGATTCGGCTACTGAATGGGTACTTTGATACCAATCTATGGTACGGCGTAGACCCTCTTGGAAATCCGTTTGGGCGCGAAAACCAAAGCACTCTTCAGCCCGCGTCGTGTCGAGGCAACGGCGAGGTTGGCCATTGGGCTTAGTAGCATCCCACACGATTTTCCCAGTGAAACCAACTTCCGACGCAATCATTTCGGCCAGGTCCCGAATGGCTATCTCACGCCCGGTGCCCAAGTTGACAGGCAAGTCTCCTTCATAGCGTTCGGTGGCCAAAATAATACCTTCAGCGGCATCCTCTACATAAAGGAACTCGCGTGTTGGAGACCCATCGCCCCACAGCACAACCTCCTTATGGCCAGCCTGCTTAGCTTCCAGGCATTTACGGATCAGCGCCGGAATCACATGAGAAGTATTTAAGTCGAAATTATCACGCGGGCCATACAGATTAACTGGGAGCAAGTAAATCGCATTGAAGCCATATTGCGCCCGATACGCCTGGGCTTGGACAAGCATCATTTTCTTCGCCAATCCATAGGGAGCGTTAGTTTCTTCCGGGTAGCCGTCCCATAATTCGTCCTCTTTAAAGGGGATTGAAGCTAACTTCGGATAGGCACAAATAGTCCCTACCGCGGTGAACTTGGCGACCTCAAACTGCCGCGCTAATTCCATGAGTTGAAGCCCCATAATCGCATTATCATAAAAAAAACGACCTGGATTGGCACGGTTAGCGCCAATCCCCCCCACTACCGCAGCCAGATGAATAATGATTTCCGGTCGGGTGGCGCGATAAAGGCTTAGGATGCCGTCGCGCTCGCGCAAGTCATACTCTTTCGAGCGCGGCACCACGATTTCGCTACAGCCACGCTCGTAGAGTCTTTGCACCACAGTGGCTCCGAGAAATCCCGCACCGCCCGTAACTACCACACGTTTTCTAGACCAATCCATCTTCAACTTCTCCATAGTAAATCTCTTGTAAATCTATTGACTGTCCTATTGTTCAAACAACTTTGTTGAAGCGAGCCCGCGAGACTTACCCTGTTTGTAACCGCCCATAAATGTCCTCAGCACGGACGATATCATCTTCCCCTAAATAGGGGCCAGATTGCACCTCAATCAGATGCAAGGGAATACGCCCTGGATTGTGCAGCCGGTGGCTCGTGCCCAGTGGCACATAAACGGATTCGTTCTCTGCAACCAAATGCACCTTATCGCCAATGGTGACTTCCGCAGTGCCACTAACCACGACCCAATGCTCCGAACGATGGTGATGCATCTGCAAAGATAACTTGGCACCAGGATTAACCGTGATGCGTTTAACCTGAAACCGTTCCCCACGATCCATGCCTTCATAACTACCCCAGGGGCGATAGACGCGGCGATGAGTTTCATGCTCACTACGCCCCTGGCTTTTGAGACGTTCTACTACTACCTTGACATCCTGTGTATGATCTTTATGAACCACCAAAACGGCATCTGCAGTTTCTACTACCACGAGATCCTCAACCCCTACTGCCGCGACCAAACGCCGCTCCGCGTGGACATAACAGTTGGTAGTTTCGTGGAGTATGACTTCGCCCTGAGTAACATTACCCGCTTCATCTTTCTCATGAAACTCCCACAGGGATGACCAAGAACCCAGGTCACTCCACCCCATGTTAACAGGAATCACGGCGGCCTTGACCGTTTTTTCCATGACGGCATAATCAATAGAAATACTGGGACAGGTGACAAAAGCTTTTTCTGCCAGCCGATAAAAGTCCAGATCATGATAAGCCTGTTGTACTGCCTCACGACAGGCCGCCACCACTTCAGGATGCAACCGTTCAAGCTCTTCGAGATAGGTCTTGGCACTCAATAGAAACATGCCACTGTTCCACCAAAAATCACGGGATTGCACATATTTCTGGGCGGTCGCGGAATCTGGTTTCTCCACAAAGCGTTCCACTTTATAACCAGTTAGCCCAGATATTTGCGTCTCATCTACTGTATCGGATGAATTCTCTTCTAATGGCTGGCCGCGCTGAATATAGCCGTAGCCAGTTTCGGGGGCATCGGGGACAATACCAAAGGTGACCAGATAGCCATCGTGAGCCAACCGCCGGGCCTTTTGAATGGCTGCATGATAGGCCGCAATATCTCTGATCACATGATCGGCAGGTAATACCAGCATCAAAGCATCGTCTTCTTGGTTTAAGAGGTGCAGGGCGACTGCCGCAACTGCCGGTGCCGTGTTGCGGCCCGCTGGCTCTAACATGATGGTGGGGGCTGCAATATTGATTTCCTGGAGCTGTTGTGCTACGACGAATCGCTGCTCCTGATTGCAGACGATAACGGGTTTACCGCTGTCTTTTAGTCCTTCCAAACGCAGCAGTGTCTCTTGCAATAGGCTACGCTCCGAAGTTAATGGCAATAATTGTTTGGGCAAACTGCTGCGCGAGATGGGCCATAAGCGGGAGCCACTGCCGCCACTGAGAATTACAGGAAATAACATAGCATCAACTTCTTAGAAATTCTTTTTAACAAACCACCTATCTATGTTATCTTGTCTTTAACCTAAAGTCATCCTACTTTAAGCTCTCACATTTAGATTCTGCCTCGCAACTGATACACCTTATAGCCTATAACTTCATGGATCCAACTGCGAAAGGCCGCGAATCGTCCATCCGGACTTCCAGATGAATTCAAGTCGAAACTGCCTTCCGTGCAGGGGGAACAGAGCAGTGGCACTCCAGCTTTCTCAAAGACCGCCCTCACGCGTCGCATGTGCGTCGGGCTACTCACCAAAATGATGCGTTGCCAATGGTGTTGGCGCATTATCTTCTCAATCAGCGTTGCTTCCTCAAATGTGCTAGCGACTGGTCCAATTTCTTCTAATGTTTGTGTCAGCCGCAACAACTTCATCTGGCGTCGGATCTCCGGCACAGCCGAGGGCGCGGGACCAAACAACCGGGGAATCAGCAGGCGCGGCGCATAACCTTGTTCCAGAATCTCATAAGCATGAAAAACGCGCATTTGAAAATTATCTGGCAGCTTGCCATCGGACAGCAAGCCTGAACCCAGCACATAAACGGCATCTGCTGGCTGTAACCTGTCATTACGCACGAGGCCACGCGCCAGGGGCATCGCCACTGGCGTGCTGCCAACGACTATGGCCAAACAGCAGAGACCAGCACTACCCACCCACAGCACTCTCCTGGCTCCTGTTAACGAAAGTATCGCTCCAACCATCCCCATGAGGGGAATACCCCAGGGACTGTCCTCCAACCACTTCAATCCTGGCAATGCTCCTGCGCCCAGTTGTGTAGCAGCTAACCAGGATAGTATGCCAATGACAAACCCTCTCAGCAGTTCTTGCCTGCGCTCGTTGGCTGAAGAAGACGCACTTCCCCATCGAGAGGACGATTTTTGTTTATCCATTTACTGACTATCACCCATTGAACAATCTTCTATCAGGAAAGTTAGAATCTTTGAAGCCAACCATACATTACACTATATCCTAACCTCAACTTGCACCCGCGCCACCTCACGAGGCTACCAACACTTCACTTTCCCCTTGCTTTCCTAGCTGCCTGTTCTGCCTACTAAAACTATTCACTACTTCTGCTGACCAAGGGCACCCCTGTACTCAACATAACTCAACTTACTACCTATTGGCCCGGAGGCTAAAGTCACGACCCTGAGACAAGCCGGACCACAACCAAAGGCGCATAGATAGCAACGGATGCCGCATTGCCAGCAACCAAAGGCGCGGGGACATCAACGGACGCCGCGTTGATAACAACCAAAGGCGCGTTGCCATTAACGCCGCTTGCGTTGATGTCCCCGCTTGCTCTATTGATGTCCCCTTGCTCTTGGTTGCTAACGGCACTGAGCCGCGAAGCAATCGCCGGGGTGGGTAGCACGTTGAGTTAACATATATTTATGCTGTATCCTATATACAATGTCTAAAGAGTCTAGAATGTTTAGAATGCCAAATTATAATTCTCAACCCGCGCTTGGGTTAACCACAAGTTCCACAATGCAATTTAAGATGTCACTCAGCACTCTTTCGGTTTATTTTTCGTTAGCTGTTTTATGGCTGTGGCTTAATGCTATAGTCCCATGTAATGTGCTGGCTGCTCCTTTGCCGCACGCTACTATAGAAATAAGGGTGCCAGTTACTACAGTGGATGGGACTACGATTTCTTTGTTGGGCGGTTGGCACGATCAACTGAAGGTTGGTATGATCCTGAACCTCTTCAACACCGAGGATAAGATAATCGGCCAAATGCGTTTAGTAAGTGTTGAGCCTAATAGCGCCCGAGGAACTCTACTTACGCCGGGGCCAGCCGATGCAGTGCCTCTTGCACCAAGTTATGCCAGCACTCCCTATCCCCTCAGTATTACTGGAGTTGAAGGTAATATTGTCACTTTTCTCTTGCCACCAGGCAACCGGCAATTACACCCTGGCGACAAGCTCACTGTAGTTCGGCAGGGTGAGCCAATCGCCACCTTACAATTCCAATCTTATCGGCCAGTTTCTGCTTCCCTGCTGCAACTCAAGCCCGGCGAGTCGGTGCAGCCGGGGGATGTGGCATGGGCTTATAATGCCGAACTTACCTTTCCTACCGTCACGCCTGGCAGTAACCCGCCTCCTATTGCTCCCCTGACACCGAATAGCCCTATTCCACCCACCGGGGTGGGCACGGGAGGTTCCAGCACAGGTGCAGTGGGAACTGCCCCCACACTATCTAACGGCTCACCAGCGGGGACAACCCTCCCACCGGGTACCATCTCTCCGCCAGCAACAGGCAGCATGACTCAGACCCCAAATGCTGTGACTACTGCCCCGCGCCTCTCTGCGCCTCATGAGACGGATGTTTTTGCCGTTAAAGAAGGGGGCAACTTGCCCAGGACGCGCATTGCCACACCGGTTGTCAGGGCCTCGGCTGGCACTACTCTTTCGCGCAGTGGTGCAACCGGGCTTATCCGTATGCCATCGGCCAATGTGACCGCCGATGGTCAAGTGCGCATTAGCAGTTTCAGTTACAATAAAAGCCCCGATTTGAAGCGATTGGGCAACACCACCACTTATGCGACCAGCATCGGTTTCTTGCCGCACGTTGAAATCGGCGCAACGGTGGGCAATGACCGCCAGGGCAGGGATATAACGGCAAACGTGAAGGTGCAGATTCTACCGGAAGCCTCTAATCGCCCTGCAGTGGCCGTGGGCGTGGCCGAACTCAAAAAGACACAGGGTAATGCCGGTAAAAAGGGGCCAGCCACGTTGTACGCCGCCGCCAGCAAAAATATACTACGTAATCGGCTTAACGTGACGGCTGGCGTGCAGCATCAAAGCGGCACGAAAATCAAGCCCTATGGCGGCGTTGAAGTCGGACTGGCCAAGCATGTGGCGGCGATCATCGAACACGATTCGCGCGATGTCAATTATGGCGTGCGCGCCAATCTATGGCGCGACCGCGTGCAGGTGGGGGCGCAGCATCTCGAAGGCCGCTGGACTTCGATGGTGAGCCTCCAGGTGCTGCTGAATAACCGTCATGGCTCGCCACCCACCGTTGAACTGCCCCGCCCTGGCCTACAACTCAGCAGCGACCAAGCTGTTCAGTCGGTTCAAAAACGGTTGATCTCATTTGGCTTGGAAAATGTTACGGTGCGCGTGCTGCAATTGGCCGCCTCGCATCAGACAGGACCGGTTAACCCTTCCAGCGTGGGGAATGTGGCAGGGACAAGTTTAGAAGTTTCCTATGAAAATCGTAGCTTCCCACATAATGAAGTGGATGCTTTAGCCAATGTCTTGGCGACCGCTGCCGCTTACGCGCCTGCACCAGTAGATCGCCTAAGCATCGTTATCAAGCGTTCTGCCATTCCTATTATGCGGGTTTCCACTCCGTTGAACGATTATCTGGGCTTTATGGATGGTCATCTCAATGAGAAAAATTTTAGCTCCAGCTTTCAAGCCCTTTATAAAGTAGACGCTGAACCGGTGGAACGGGTGTTAGCCGATAGCAGCAGAGGAGCCAGCAGTTATGGCCATGCTGATGTGCTCTTGCGTCCGGGCCTCACGACATCATTGGCGACAGAAAATTATATTTTGGGCTTGGGTTTTAACTTGCAACCAGAACTTAATCTACCCATAACTCGGGGCGTAGGCTTGGATGCACGGGGTTTCATTCCCGTGGCTGGCCCGTTACGCGGTGCGCGCACAACCTATGATCGCTTAGCGCTTAACTATGCCGCTAAACTCGGTAGTACATTAGTATCCCGTATTGCAGCAGGCCAGTTTCCAGCCAATCGCAATGGGGTGCTGGCAGAGGCTTTACTCACTCCAGAGAATAGTCGCCTCAGCCTGAGAACAGCAGTTGGGTTCTTGAAGCGCACCGATAACGAGGGCGACCAGAAGGCAACTTATCTCGGCGAAGCTCGCTACTATCTGCCAGGTCTTGACCTCACAGCGCGTCTCTCAGGCGGTCGCTATCTGGAAGGCGATAAGGGCGTGACGGCTGAACTCTTGCGACGTTTCGGCGACACTGAGGTGGGTTTTGAATTACGTGGCACCAATAGCGGGCGCGCTGGCTTGGTAAGGCTTGGCATTCCCTTAGGGCCTTCCTACTTATCGAGCCGACCTTCGACGCTGCGGCTAAGACCCCCCGATTATTTTGATTATAGCCAGCGTAGCGGCATTACTTCGGGCAATAATTCCAACTTCGTTAGCGTTGCCAATGCCATCGGCAACGAGTTGGCAGTGGGAGGAGAAGCCTCGCAATCTTTGTTAGACCGCGATAAGCTTAACCGCCCTTATCTGCTCCATTCTTTATCCGATTTACGGCAGATCCGGCCCTTCGATAACGTAATAGAGACAGCCCCCGCACCAAGCGTTGAATTAAGTAATCATTAAAGTTGACAATAGAGGTTGAATTTGGTTGACATATCATGCATAATAGAACCGATGCGCCGTGGGCGGGTAAACGCGGTGCCATTAAGCCATAAGTGGATGGTATTTCAACAAGGTATATTAGTCGTTAGCCAGACACCATAAGGAGAGATTATATGCAGAAAGAGGTACAGGCCACACGTAGAAAGTTTTTGACAAGATTGACCATGCTGGCGAGCGGGGCCATTGCCCTCGGCTCGGCCAGTGGCTTTCTGGCTGGTTGCGGCGGCGGCGGCACCGGGACGGGGATTCGTCCACCTAGTGGCGGTGGTGGCGGCACAACCCCGGGACTACCACCCCTGGCCAACATCATACCCTTAACGGGGCAACAAGCAGCGTCCGCATTTCAGAATCAGTTTGGTGTTCCAGACACGCTGGGCACCCAAGTCGGTACTCCCATCCAAAACGTGGCGCAACGATTGGCGGCTGCTCTAACTCTGGATACTTTAATCATACCGAAGTTCACGCTTGGCCCCGATGGAGCCCCCACTGGCGTTACGCTACGCACCGCTAAACAGGCAGGTTTCACCCAGGCGACCCTGAACACTTACATCCAGACTTTGATCAATGCCAAGGAAACGGTTGTTCAAACGGATGCGGCTGGCAATCAGAAGTTCGTTTCGCTCCCTGTCGTTAGAGTCGGAGACCGTATCTTCAATGCCACCTTGAAGGTCGGTAATCAGACTTTCACTTCTCCTGTCTTCCAGCACGCGGATGGCACGTTTGGCTTTAATTCTGTGCTGTTTGTTGTTCCAGGTGCTTCTGAAGTGCGCCAGGTGCCAAGCACCCAGGCTCAAACCGATAATCTCCCCAACAGCGGGCGTGTGACGAGTGTTATTGTCAACCGGAATCCGTATGACGGGCATGTGCATTACGAGTTTACTCTGGCAGCAACAGCCGGATTCGATGCCCAAACTGGTGATGTTACGTTGTCAAATGCCCAAGCCGTCGTGGATCTATTAGGCCCCTTCATTAAGGTGCTTAGTGGCCCAACGGCACCCACCGTTACCCAGGTTGCCGCCAGTATTGCGGTGCGAGATCCCAAGAAGTGTCGGGATGCAGAGAGCGATGCTGTCTTTACCTGTGACGAAGATGGTAATCCGAGCACAAGAGATGATGACCCTTGGACGAAAGAAGAAAAGAACAGACTGAAGGTCTGCGGTAAGTCCAAGACTGGTAGCCCCGGTGGCACTACTGGTTAGTCGCTAATTTGCTCTTCCAACACTGTAGTCAACGGGCCACATAATTTGCAGCGTTGCAATAGAAAAGAGTCGAGCAATCGGCTCTTTTCTATTGTACAGCCACTTAATATCACTGGTTGAATCCGCTTCAAAACAGTAAGCAACCCCGTCCCTCCCCAAATCGTATAATGGAGGGATTCTCAAGCACCAATCGCCGTATGCCAGAGCATGATCGCCATTTCATGGATTCAACCGAAAAGAGCTTACTGCCTGAAGCCGATTTGCACTGTCATTTACTTCCGGCTTGGGACGATGGGCCACGTACCTTAGAAGAATCTCTTCAGATGGCAACCAAAGCCGTTGCGTCCGGTCTTAAAGCCATCTTAGTCACACCTCATGTAGGGCGGCCATTAAGTTCTGTTGTGGAACGTCCTGGACGCGATATTCCAGCAGCGACGGCTCATCTGGAACAGGAGATGCGCTCGCATGGCATTGACATTACCCTGATAGCAGGAGCCGAGCTTACACTAACTTCCCCCGATTTAGCGAAGCAGATCACTCAGGAGCCGTGGTTGACAGTCGGGGGCCAAGGCCGCTATGTCTTGGTTGAATCCACCTTTGGTTGTTGGCCGCGCTACGCCGATCAACTACTCTACGAGATTTCTTTGACCGGGAATACCCCCATCATCGCTCATCCTGAGCGATTGCCAGATGTGCAGAAGGATATTAACACTTTGCGTAATGTCGTGGAGCGGGGAGCATTGCTCCAGCTTACAGCGCGCAGCCTGATGGGGGCCGATGATCGCAGGACCAAGCAATGTAGTTATGACTTGCTTGAGGCTGGTATGGTGGGCCTGATCGCCTCCGATGCCCATTCTATGAAAAGTGTATTACCCGCTGAAGTCACGTCATTAGTCCAAAAGGCAACAGGAGATACAATAGCCCAGCGCATTTTAATAGATAATCCACGAGCTGTATTGAATGGTGAGTCAATATCTCCCTTACTCATCGAATCTGGGGGAACAAAAAGCCGTAAGTTGTGGTCTTTAAAACGGCTCTGGACGTAGGAAAAGACGATCCAAACCACGGTTATTTAAATAAGTGGCTAATTAGGGTATACTTGTTAGTCCGTGCTCAGTTTGCCTTGCTTCCTGAGTCACGTCGTTCCAATTTGTTTCTAGAGGTTGTATGCAGGTTTCTCGCGTTAAACAAACTCCCTATTTCTATCTTATGGTTTGTCATGGCCTAGCCATGCTTTTGGCCTGTGTCATTTTTTTCCCAGCAGCCAGTGTTGCTCAGACACAAAATTACCAACTGGGGCCGGGGGATGTCCTAACGGTTATTGTGCTGCGGCACCCGGAAATGAGTGCAGAACAAGTAACAGTGACTTCCAATGGTGGGATTTATGTGCCAGTGGCAGGCAGGGTACAGGTGACAGGCAAAACGGTTGAGCAAGTGGCCAACCAGATCACTACCTTGTTGCGGGTTAGACTGGTGCGGCCTGAAGTGACAGTGACGCTGCGTGAGGCGCGGCCTCGGCAAGTCTTCGTTTTAGGAGCCGTAGCTAAACCAGGCGTCTATGCTTTTCAACCCGGCTGGCGGGTTTCAGAAGTCTTGGCCATATCCGGGGGCTTAATTGCTCGCCCTGAGCTAACCGAAGCCATTTTGAGTCGTGCCAATCGTAATCCTATCCCCCTCAATTTAGCGGCTATTCTCACTAATAGCAATCAGCCAGAAAATGTAGCCCTTCAGCCTGGTGACACTGTGCGGTTTACCGTGCGCTCACTTTCTATCACTGTCACAGGCCAAGTTATTAAGTCGGGCACCTACGATGTGCCCCCTGGCACTGGGGTGGTCGAAGCATTAGCCATCGCGGGCGGCGCTGCCCCGAAAGCGGCGTTGTCCAAAGTGACGGTTAAACATCTGGATGGCAGTGTCGTGCCGGTTGACCTTTATAAGGTCATGGTATTAGGTCAGCAGGCGGGCGATCTTGCTCTGCAAGCCGGTGATATGGTGACAGTTCCAGAATCTCAAGCTAGGATTTCTGTGATTGGAGCCGTGCAAAAGGCGGGTTACTATGACATCCCGGATGGCACCACCATGCGAGTAGCGGATGCTTTAACTGCGGCGGGAGGCCCCACACCTCAAGCCTCCCTCACGCGGGCCAGTATCAGACACGCTGACGGTTCAGCAGAGCCAGTGGACTTATATAAAATCCTCGTCCGTGGGGACGGAGCAGGTAATGTCCAACTGGCCCCAGGCGATATTGTCTCGGTGCCAGAATCTAAAGGCGTAACTGTTTTAGGGGCAGTGACTAAGCCGGGCACTTTAAATGTAGAACAAGGCGCATCGCCCCATCTCGCTGACATCCTCGCTCAAGCCGGAGGACTGAACATCAAACCAGAAGCAGCCCATATTACGATCACCCGAACAATTGCCAATGGGCAATCAAAAACCGTAGATGTTGATCCTGTCGCTTTGTTAGAGCAACGTGATCCGAGGCAGAATGAATCTGTGCAGGAAGGCGATCTTATTACCGTCTCAACGGCTAAGTCTAACGTCGTTTTTATCAGTGGCGAAGTAAAAACACCCGGCATGTATGAGCTAAAAGAGGGCGACAGTGTGCCAGAGTTAATCGCCCGCGCGGGAGGCCCCACACCTCAAGCCTCATTGGCGCACATTAACGTGGTGGAACGCGATGGCACCACCCAAATTGTTAATGCTCTTATGAACAATGGGCAAAAGCCCAATTTACCACTTCAAGAGGGTGACTATGTGGTAGTGCCCAAGAATACAGCGCGGGTACTGGTTATGAATGCGGTCAACCAACCCGGCTATGTCGCCATTCCTGAGAATGGAAAGCTGACTTTAGGTGAAGCCTTGATTGCAACTGGTGGCCCTAAAGACCGCGCTAAGCTTCATCAAGTTGCTGTGATGCGCCAAAGCCCCACTGGTATTGATCAGCGCGTTGTCTCTTTAGATAAAGTGTATAATGGTCAGATGGCAGTCAATATCACGCTTCAAGATGGGGATGTAGTCTATGTGCCCCAGGGCAATCAAAGTGGTTCATCGCTGAGTGCAATTACCAGTGTCCTCGGCACCTTAGGGATATTTGGCTCCCTATTTCGGCACAATTAAGTTTATAATGGTTCTTGCCAGACCAGATAGCAAAGACAATTTCCATCCTATTAGAACGAGCCAAGGCCAATTTTGTTAGCTGAAGTAATTGCTGGCACACCTTTGTGTGGTATGCTATAAATCTTACTAAAACATTGGAATCAACCTTCCTTTCTCATATCGGCTTACCCTATCATAGTAAGCCGATATGAGTTAAACTGAATAGGCAAGTAACGTCATTCATCAAACTGTTATTTAACTTGCCCCGGCACATCATTTTGCTTACGTTCTTGTCAATCGAATTGGACTCCCAGGCAGAGTCCGCCTTTCATCATCTCCGTGAAACCTAATACCCCCTACGATTCTGGAACTCCTTTCGATGCCTCCCTTGCCGGGGCCCCAGCTCCACCTGCGGGCAACGGCGCGGACGGGCTTCATGCCACGCATTCAGCTAATGGTCGGGCCAGTAATGGTGTAGGTAGCTACCCAACTCCGGTCTATCTGCCAGCCGACCTGCTGCCAACCTCGCTGCCAGATGATGGCAGTGACGCTGGGGGGATAGATGTTCGACAATTACTGGGCGTTCTAATCCGCCGCCGCATTCTGATCGCTTTGACATTACTGGTGGTGGTGATCGCGGGGGTGCTATACACCTCAACTTTAAAGCATATTTATGCGGCCTCGGCGACTGTCTTAGTTAATCCTTCAACCCGCAACAGTAGCCAGAGTGACCTACCCGCCATTTCGGACATTGTCGAGGCCAATCGGGGCCGCTCACTTGAAACCCAGATCCAGATTTTTAATAGTGGGCCAGTCGTGCAACAAGCCATACATCATCTCAATCCAGCCGATGCCGCTACCATAGCCCAATATTTAAATTTTAGCGTCGCGCCGGTGCGTGGCACGGATGTGCTCGCCATTTCCGTGGAAACCTATACACCTCATGCGGCCTCGGCCTTCGCTAATGCAGTTTGTGATGCGTATATCCAGCAGAATAAAAGTCAGAATCAGGAGCAGTTGCGGAGCGCCACTAACTATGTGCAGGGACAACTGGCTAAGGTGTTGGACAGACTCAACAAGGCGCGAGCTAACTTACAACGCTATAAGCAAGCCCATAACACAGTAGATCTTCAGGCTGAGTCAGAAGCCAGAATTAAAGAAGTTGGCATTATTCAGGATGATCTGCGTACAGCTCAGACCGAATATACTGCCACTGCCGCCCAGTTAGGGGAATTGCGTGCCGAAGCTGCTGGGATGGCTCCTAGTGAGACAGTCCCTAGTGCCATTGTGCGCCGGCCCGCGGTTCTCTTAATGGATCAGCAACTGACAAAGTTGGAATTTGATCGCCTGACCGCGATCCAGGAGTACACGCGTCAAAGCCCTGAGGTCAAAAGCATTGAAGGGCAAATCGCTGGTATTCGTAGCCAACTCCAACGGGAGGCACAAACTGAAATCAGTGGCTGGCAGCGGACGCCTAATCCAGTGCGCTTAGTTGTGGTGCAGAGTATTGCAACCTTGCAAGGCCAGCTCTGGGCACAGCAAGCTCGTGCCCAGGCTTTACGTGCGGCCCTGGCCGGTGCGCAAGCGCAGTTGGCCCAGTTACCTCAACATGAATACAACCTGGGCCAATTGACTACCGACGTGGCCAGCCAGCAGCAGACTTATCAAATGCTGCGTGAGCGGTTCGAGACGTTACGCATTAGCCAAAATATGGCGGTGGCTAATGTCCGTATGCTCACTCCCGCCACGCCGCCGGGGGCACCTGTCAGACCGAATCGCACGCAAAACATTAAGCTGTCGGTTATTCTCGGTTTGATCTTGGCCATCGCCTTAGCCCTGTTGGTGGAGCGTTTAGATGACCGCGTAGTTTCCGAAGAGATTGCGGAAAGAGTGACCAAACGCCCAGCCCTTGCTTTTGTGCCCTTCTTTGAAGATAACACCAGGCAAAGCTTGCTCACCGATACGCACCAAAACTCGCCTTTGCTGGAAAGCTATCGGATGTTGCGCAATAATATCTCTTTTGCGGCGGTTGACCAGCCCATCCGGTCTTTGATGTTGACCAGCAGCCAGCCCAATGAAGGTAAGTCGAGTACTTGTGTCAATTTGGCAGTGGTTATGGCAATGGATGGCAAGCGGGTGGTTCTCGTTGATTGCGACCTGCGCCGTCCTTCACTCCATAATCTCTTCGGGCTATCGAACCGCATTGGCTTCACCAGTGTGTTAGCAGGGTCAGCCTCCCTGTCCGAGGCCCTACAAGATACCTCTGTGCCGGGGCTTCAAGTCCTGACCAGTGGGCCAATTCCACCAAATCCACCAGAACTTTTGAACTCCCAGGCGAGTCAAGCCTGTCTCAACCAAATCATGCAACAGGCGGACTTTGTGATTATAGACACCCCGCCCGCCCTCGCTATATCTGATGCCCAAGTTATTGCCACCAAAGTTGATGCAGCCTTGCTCATCATTTCTTGCCGCGAGGCCAACCAACACGCTGTAGCACGCACGGCTCAATTATTGGCCCAAACGGGCACTCGCATCCTGGGCTGCGTTTTGAACAAACTGACGGCTGGGTTTGGTGGCGAGTATGGTTATTATGGTGGCTACTACAGGTCTTCCTACTACAAATATTACAAGAGCTACTTCGATGCTTCAGAAGAAGGCCAGACGGCGCCGTCTGCGACCGCGACTGACACAAAACCGAAAGCACGTTTATGAGTCGCCCATCCGTTACCCCACCCATCAAGGCCGCGGGTCTGATGCCGGTGCCAGCGCGCAACTTGATCAACTTCGTGTTGGGGTTTCCCGCACCTGATCTGGTAAAGTTCCTGGCTGACCTCGGATTGATTATCGCTGCCGCGTTATGGGCCTGGGGGATCTGCTTCAGCCAGGTTCGAGCGCCGGGCAGCCCCCTCCCTTACGTGTCGGTTGTGGTCTGCGCCCGCCTCATCATCTACGCAACGCTGCGCCTGCATCGCACGTCATGGCTCCATGTTTCACGCTATGAAGTGCTCTGGTTAGCTTTCACAGCCGCTTTGGGGCCTTTGCTCATGGCTGCTATTTTTTATATTTTGCCGCCGCCCTTTACCTTGCACCAGTTGGTGCGTCCCGAGTCTCTTTTCATCGTCGAAGCCGCTTTTTATCTCCTGCTTTTATGCGGGGCGCGCATCACCGTGCGTGCTGTGGCCAGCACCAATTTTCCGGGCCAGGGACGCCGCATCTTAATTGTCGGGGCAGGCGCGACCGGGCGGGCACTGGCCTACCAAATTCAGGAATCCATCAATGAGTATCACATTGTAGGCTTTGCTGATGATGATCCACGGCAGCAAGGTCGGCGCGTGCGCGGGCTGCCTGTTTTGGGCAAACTCAGTGACCTGCCCCAATTGGTAGCCAATTATGAAGTTCAAGAAATTGTGGTTGCCATGCCATCGCTCCCCCCCGAACGATTGCGGGAATTACTCCTGACCGTTGAACCCAGCCGAGTTCCAATTCGCATTTTGCCGCCCCTGCAACAAATTATCAGGGCTAAGGCCGACTACAAATCGTTGCGTGAAGTGCGGATGGAAGATTTATTGCCGCGCCCTGAAGTTAACCTGGATCGAGAATCCATTAGTGGCTACCTCAGCGGTAGGACTGTCCTAGTGACCGGGGGTGGCGGCTCGATTGGGGGGGAATTATGCCGCCAGGCGCTACGTGCCAATGCCGGTCGCCTGATCGTGCTGGGACGTGGTGAGAATAGCGTTTTTGAAATGATGCAGGAGTTAGCGGATCTGGGGGCACCCTGCGAACTAATTCCCGTTATTTGCGATGTGCGAGACCGCCGAGCCTTACAGAAGGTGTTTGAGGTGTATCATCCACAGGTTATTTTTCATGCTGCGGCGCACAAGCATGTGCCGTTAATGGAGCAGTATCCCTGTGAAGCGGTGAAGAACAATGTATTAGGGACGCTGAACGTAGTAGAAATGGCAGTGGAATACCGGGTGGAGCACATGGTCATGGTCTCCACCGACAAAGCCGTTGATCCTTCAAGTGTGATGGGAGCGACCAAACGGTTGGGTGAAATGATTGTGCGTGGCTATGCCACTCAGAGCGGCACTAATATGGTGGCCGTGCGCTTTGGCAACGTCTTAGGTAGCCGAGGCAGCGTCGTGCCCACCATGACACGACAGATTCTGCGGGGCCAAGCGGTCACGGTCACCGACCCGGACATGGTTCGTTATTTTATGACGATACCGGAGGCCGTGCAATTGATTCTCCAGGCTGGGGCTATTGGGGGCAAAGGCGAAGTATTCGTCTTAGACATGGGCCGCCCGGTGCGGATTCTGGATTTAGCTCATGACTTGATTCGTCTGGCAGGGCTGGTGCCCAACCAGGACATTCCAATTCGTGTTATTGGTCGGCGACCAGGGGAAAAGATGCAAGAGGAGTTGTTGACCTCTCTGGAATCCAAGAGCGTAGAGAAAAAAGGCCACTTCTTTTTAGCCCCCGCGCCAGTCGTTGAGTTAGCGTCCTTGCAACGTTCTATTGCAGAGCTTATAGCGGCCAGTGAGTGCGGTCACGATGCCGAAGTCGTTGCCCTGATACAGCGTATGGTGCCCGACTTCTCACCTGATAGTAAACCCCAGAGTAAGACCGAAAGTGAGCCACCACACGACTTTACAGCGCACTCTGCTCCACCTGCTCCACCTATGCAGCGCTTGAACGGCCACCGTATTGACACTCAAACGTCCCATCCTGTCCAGCAGATGGCACCCTGATAGTTTATGAAATGGCATGATAAAATCAGGGCAATTAAAAGCGTTGAGTCCGGCCCTATTGCTCACCTGGCCTATTCTTAAAGGGTTGCTTTAGATCTCGCAGCAAATATTTAAGAACTTTTTATGTGCGGTATCGCTGGCATCTGCCTTTTAAAATCCTCGACAGTTCTCCCCGATTTTCATAAACGACTCTCACTGATGGCGCAGGCCATGAGCCATCGCGGGCCAGACGACGAAGGTATTTTCGTTACATCTAATGGCCGCGTTGGGTTAGCGAGCCGCCGTTTAGCCATCCGCGATCTGTCGCCCGCCGGTCATATGCCGATGAGCAATGCCGCGCAGACGGTATGGATTGTGTACAATGGGGAAATCTACAATACGCAGGAGTTGCGTCCTGAGCTAGAACGACTGGGTTACCAGTTTCACTCGCAAAGCGACACCGAGGTCATCCTGCACGGTTACGAGGCGTGGGGCGAGAAAGTCGTCGAGCGGATACGCGGGATGTTCGCTTTTGCGATTCTGGATACCAGGGAATCGGCCCCACCCCAACTCTTTTTAGCCCGGGACCGTCTGGGCATCAAGCCGCTGTACTACACCCGCCAGGCCGACCTGTTTCTCTTCGCTTCGGAGTTAAAAACCCTACGCGCTTCCAATGCACTTGGACACGACATCAGCGCCGCCGGGTTAGTGGGCTATTTGATGCTGGGGTCGGTGCCCAATCCCCTGACCATTTATGAGGGTGTTTCCGCCCTGGAACCGGGCCACACCCTGACGCTGCCTCTAGATGCAGGAGCCAGCGACCCCATTATCAAGCCCTACTGGTCACTACCCACCGAAGTTTTGGAAAATATCAGCTATCAGGACGCGCTGGAGCAGGTGCGCGCCCTCTTGGAAGAGGCGGTGCGGATTCGCCTGGTCAGCGATGTCCCGCTGGGGGCCTTCCTTAGTGGCGGTTTAGATTCAAGTGCGGTGGTAGCCCTCATGCGCAAGGCCACCACTGGCACGATCCGCACCTGCTCCATGATTTTTGAGGAGGCTACTTATAGCGAGGCCCATTATGCCAAAGCGATGGCCGAGGCCGTGGGTGCCGAGCACTATGAAAGAGTCATCACCGCCAACGACCTGATGCAGGAGTTAGATCGTATTCTGTGGGCGATGGATCAACCCACAATTGATGGCGTAAATTCCTACTTTGTCTCGCAGACAGCACGCCAGGCTGGTCTCACGGTGGCGCTTTCCGGCTTAGGCGGCGACGAGCTTTTTGGCGGTTATCCCAATACCTTTTTGGGGGTGCCCCAGATGATGCGGTCACTCCAGCGTGCCCAGTCGGTGCCAGGCGGCGCGGCGGTAGCACGGATGGCGATTGGGCTATTACCGAACCGCCATCGCGGAGCCAGAGTGCAAGATGCCTTGGGCCGTCCCCTGTCGCCCGCCAGCGCTTACCTGGCCCGGCGGGGCCTTTTTTCATGGAGCGAAGTCCAGGCGCTCTTGTCGCCCGACATCTGGCAAGAGGCCCTAAAAACCTTCGATCCTATCCGCCACATCGCCGAACGCGCTGATCTCAATGGCCACGCCTCTAAGGCTAACCACCAGGCGTTTGATCAACGGGCCTTTGCGCCACAGGCTTTTGCCTGGACCAGCCGGGCCGAATTAAGCACTTATACGCACCATCAACTCTTACGCGACACCGATGTCATGAGCATGGCACATTCTCTCGAAGTGCGCGTGCCCCTGCTCGATCATAAGTTAGTGGAAGCCAGCCTGAAACTCCCGGCTCATATCAAGCAAGCGGGCACTGGCCCCAAACCTCTGCTCAATGCGGCCTTGCAGGATTTATTGCCGCCTATTATCAGCCAGCGCACCGACAAGCAGGGCTTCACTTTCCCCTTTGATCGCTGGATACAGCAGTTAAAGAGTAATCTGCTGCAAGATAATGCGATCAGGTCTAAACTGTCATCTGGCTTAAACCCGACGGCGGTTGAGCAGATGTGGAATCGCCACGCCGCCGGTAAAATGCACTGGTCACGTCCCTGGGCACTGGCCGTGTTGCAGAGTTGGATGCAAGCGTCCGGGTGATTTAGCGTGTATTTCGGTTTGCTTTTAGCACCTTACTTGTGAATTTCCGGGCATCATCAAGAGCAAGTACCATTTAGCTGCCGTATTAAAGGACCCCTGATGCGCTACGTGTTGCTATTCGCACGGACGGCTTTTTTATTAGAACTAGCAATTTTAAGCCTCTCGCCCTTTATTGCAGCCTATCTACGCTTAGGTGGAATGGAAAGTCTCTTAACTTATTATCCTCCTCTGTTAGCTTATAGTTGCCTTAGCGCATGGATGCGAGTACTGTTTCTAAACTATTTTGACCTGTTCCGGCTGCTTCGCTCCTCCAAGGCTAAACATGAAATCGTGCATGCTTTAGCGGCAGTGCTCCTGGGGACAGCTATCGCTTCTATTCCCCTTAACATCTGGCAGCGATTCGATCTCTGGGGGCCTCCCTTGCCACAGTCACTTGTACTTACGGACGGCTTGATTGCCTCAATGGGTGTGCTGGTCATTCGTCTCCTAACCTGCGAGGCAAGAGCGGTTCATACTGCTCCTATCCAACAAACTCCTGTTGAGCCGCTAAACTTGAAGACAAAGATGCTTGGGAGTCATCCCACGCCAAAGGCTACAGCATTTCCACTAAGGCTTCTTGGCTCAAGTCTTTTTATAGCAATAATAGCTGGCGGGGCTTGGCTGCTATTGCATTCTCTGGATAAACAGACTTATCCCCTTTCTTCTACTGCTCAGTCCTTCTCAGCACAGCACAGACAGCGCAGTGGTAACAGCAAGTGGTTGGTAGTAGATGCTGCTGGTCATGGTGATTATCGAACCATTGAGCAGGCTCTGGCCGCGGTTCCTCAAGAGGGCGCAATAGTCTTTATAAAACGCGGTGATTACAGCGGTGGATTTTCTGTTCCGGCTAACACGACTTTGCGCGGGGAAGGAGACCACCATACTCGCATCTTTGCCCCTGTTAGCTGGAAGAAAAATGCTATAACGGTCAATACAAGTCATGTCACAATCGAAAACTTGGAAGTCGATGGGCAGCGGGAATATCAACCGAATTTTCTATCTATTCAAAACACATCTGGACTTTATATTCAAGGGCAATATGTAACAGTCCGCAACTGCTTCATCCATGACATACGCAATGTTGGAATTTTCTCTGGCTCGACAGCTTCTAACCTACACATTGAACATTGCACAGTCGAAAACACGGCCACGACGGCAGCTCCTGGTGGCACTCCCGGCTATCATTTTGCTGGCATCCTCTGCATGGGTTCTCAACGCCCGGTCATTGAGGAAAACCTGATTCGCGGCTGGTCTCAGGCTGTTGGATTATGGTATGGAGTCACCAATGGCCTAGTCAAGGCAAACCATATGCTAAGCAACTATGGCTTCCAGGATAAAGCACATGTAATACGCCGTTCAGCCTGTGAGGACTATGGAGCCGCAGTGCGCCCGCATGGTTGGAATCACTGGATAGACAATGTCATTGATGGCTCAACATCCGATTGTTTAGAAATTGCTCAAGGTGTGGTGGGTTCGCAGTTCATCAACAATGTTCTGCGCCATCCCGGCCGAATTTCTAATCAGGGTGTACCCTGGGAAGTTGCCGGAGATCTTGGTCTGAAAACACATCATATTCTTATTCAAGGAAACCAGTGTTATTCCGACGGTTCACGTCCTGAAACCTGCCCTATCTACGGTAACGTCTCTGATATTTCCGTGATTGACAACACATTTACAGGCTTTAACCACCCCTCTGGATGCGGTCCCATTAAGGTTGGTCAGGGAGACTCTGTCGCAAGAATTCTCATCCAGAAGAACCGTTTCTTCAACTGTCGCTTTGGCATAGTAACCGACAGCCGAGGAGCAGATATATCCGTTACAGACAATGTGTTTCATAATCCAGCAAACCCATCGCCAGTCCTCGCCATTGCAGGTGGGCTGTATCCCAGATTCAGTCACAATATTATCCAGAGTAATACGAACGGTTTCAGCACATCACTTGCAATTCCTAAAAAGATACAAATCCATGACCTCATTGGTGGGTACTGAAACAACGTCTAATACAGGCAACCATACTTAACGCCATTAAGCATACTGTGGAGCAAGACGCTCCAGTTTTCTGTCCTGCGCTGAATAGTAAGCAGTCAGCAGCGTAAGGATCACCAGAGTTACGGTGCTGAGCACTAGCGTAGCGTTGACGACACTGACATATAACGGATCATAACGTTGAACTATCTGTAAATTCGTGGGGAATTGAGGGGCATTTACTCCCATTTCTAACCTGCCGAGTCGCCACATAAGCGAATGGTAGCCTAATGTTAAAGCTACTTGCAGGAGAGTAAGTGCAGCGATTACTTTACGTTTTACAGTCGTAACCATAGATGGCAGTAAACGGTTCAACCGAATCGAAGCAATCACGATAAGCAATACTAGAGGGAGAATAAAGAAACGGGTCGGAACTCGCTGCGCCCCTACGAAGGGGAGGGGGAGAGTGTAAATCAAGAACTGTAAGTATCCAAAAGACATGAGTGTGACACCCGCAAGAGGCAAATCCAAATCTTCATATTCCAACCGCTGATGCCCTTCCTGCTTTTTGACTACTTGATTCCGCTGCCATAACCCCCTTTGCAAACGCACACAAATACCAAAGTATAAAATAATCAGAAAGCCAGCCACGCCAATATACATATCAATCTCTGCCCATGAATTGTGTGTGCCTTGAGGAGGAAAATCACTATAGGTGGGGTCCCTGATGAGTGTCATAGCGTCAATGAGTTCACGGATGTCGGCATATCCAGGATGAAAGAAATCCTTGAAACCATATAGCGCAATCATTGCGGGCAAAATACGGCAGGAACAAGTGATAGCAGACAAAAGTAAAGCCAGACTAACTTGCCTAATATAGCGCAGATTGCACAGACCTACAGCCAGCAGAAATGCACAGCACCAAACATAGATGTGAAAAGAGCCTTGATATGCAATACCTGCTAAAACTAGCGGGAATGCGAGCGGCGTCGCGTAACGATTTGGATTTTCGATCATTTGCAAAATCAGTAGCACATACCATGACAGCAGGAAATACCCCTGAAAGTGGGCGTGCCCAATACCGAGATGAGCTGTAATAAAGCCATTAAAATTGAACAGGAGGAACAAAAAAGCAAAAGGTCCGATAGCCAGTTGATATCGCCTTCTGATGCTCAGACAGCCCAAGTATCCAATGGAATAGAGCAGTAAGACATTAACAAGTGTAAAGACCGGGATAGGCAGCCATTTCAGGAAAACAAACTGCGGGGATAGAAGAACATTAGGCAGCCCCAAAAATCTATCACTGCGCCGGCCGTCTGGCGGGGCCGATAAATGATATGGCATTTGGCCCGTCTGGAGTGATTGTTTTAGCGTCGAATAATATATGTGTTCGTAGTACCAGTCACCTGAGCTGAAATTCATGTGGCCGCGCCTCAGAAATATAGTCCAAAAGCCGACACCTATCATGTAAAGCACTAATAGCCCTGCCCATGTCATAGCCCTGTTGTGCTTTTGAGGGTTGATATTTAGTATCAATTTTGATAGGTCCTTATGTTTTGTTACTGAGCTTATGCGGTTGGACTATGATGCGGTCAATTGAAGCCCTGTTTAAGCTTCTCCCCACTGCCTCATGGCGCATGGACACAGTTACCATTACCCGTACCTTACTGTGCCCGCATCAGGTGAGTCTATTATGCTTGACCGTATTTTTCAAATAGAGACTATTTGCAAGTGGACTTCTTAAACTCAAGTGGCGCTACAGAAAGTTTAAGATTCCAGACACATGATTATGCTGTAGCCACAGCGTCAGTCAGAGTACTTTTCATAAGTCCGGGATAGTTTCCTGCTTTGGGCGTGATCAAAGGGCCTATAACTTTGGCTAATAGTGATCACTGCCTCCCCGATTAGTGTGCAATGTTGAACACCTAAAAGGACACTGGCGAACTGAATACCATCACGCTTCGTGCAGGTCTAGTCACCCAGGTTTTCTGGTTTGAGCACTTGGTGGAAGATGCGGTTGGCGGTGGCGTGGTCGAAGATCCAGCGCCCGCCGGTTTTGCGCAGCTTATGGCGGCGCTCTAAATCACGGCAGCAGCGGGTGACGCACTGCGGCGGGCGTCCGGCAAAGCGCGCGATGTCGCGCGGCGTCCATTCAAAACGGTCATCGGGTAAGATAGGTAAAACGGTCTCTGGCATAGTTCATTCTCTCCTTTTTGGTAGACGGTAGTTGGTGGTCAGTATTCAGTTATTGGCAGTCGATAGCATCAATCGCACACTATGGCCTTGTCCTCTGGTCTCCCTAACTGACGACCGATCACCGGCAACTGGCTACCGCTCCCCAGCACATACTGGCCGCGCGCTGCTTTGCGGACTTCCCCGGCGTGGAACAGGGAAAAGAGCAAACGGCGCACGTTGCCATAATCATGATGCAGCATAGCCGCGATCTCCTGCGGCGATAACGGGCCATCGGCTTCACGCAGCAGTTCCAGAATCTGGCGGCGCTGCTGACTCTGACGGTGGGACTCGACTTCACCTAACGTCGTCCAGCTTCCGACTTCAGGACTCCAGCGCAGGGCGATCTCGCGCTGCTCCACATCGCGTCCACGCATAAAAAGGGTGGCGGTCGTGCCTGCTTCGCGGCGCAGCACGAGGACACCGTCCGCCGCCCCCACGAACCCCAGCGTGCCGGATACCGAATCCACCGGATCATCATAAGGTAGCTTAGTGACGTGGTGGAGCACCAGCATGGCAATGCCATAACGGTCACAAAGGGCTTTAAGCGGCAGCACCGCCTGGTAATCCTCGGCGTAACTGTTACCGCCTCGCAGACGCGGGGGCCGGATGCGCTCGAACACGTCCAACACCACCAGGCGCGCATCGCCATGCGCTTGCAGCCAGTGCTCTAAACGCGCGGTGCCGCCCCGGTCGGCGGAGGGCCAGCAAGTGGCCAGATGTAATTGCGGCGGGGCCAGGTCAGCATGGCCTTGCAGCAGTTTGACCATGCGTTCCTGCAAACGACGAAACGTATCCTCCAGAGCCAGGTAGAGCACCGCACCCCGCTGCACCGGGAGGCCACCTAGCGCCGCACCGCCACTGGCCACCGCTAACGCTAGGTTCAAGGCCATCCAGCTCTTGCCAACCTTGGGCTTTCCGGCCAGGATGTTGAACCCGGCAGGCAGCACGTCTGGCACTGCCCAGGTCGGCTCCGGTAGTTCCCGATGCAATAGATCGTAGGCCGAAGTCACTTCCAGTGCCGGAGTGAACTGGCCTGCCCCATTGACCCTCTGGGCCAGGCCGGAAGCCATCAGCCGTCCACCTGCACCGCTGCCCTCGCGCAAGTTTGCCACCGCTGTCGCTACCTGTTCCAGGGCTACTTCCACCTCGCCTGCATAGGTCATGTCCAGCGCAGCGGCGTAAATGCTTAAGGCCTGGCGCGCATCCGCCGTCGCCACCACCGAACGCAGATAGGCTTTGACATTAGCCGCCGTCGGGCAAGCCTCAATCAGGGCCGTCAGGTAGGCCGCGCCGCCGACCTCTTCCAACTCACCCCGCTGCCGCAGTTCCGCCACAGCCGTGACCAAATCAACACTCTCGCCCCGCTCGAAGAGGGCTACTATGACACGGAAGACCTTGCGGTGTAAAACGCGGTAGAAATCGTCGTCCGCCGTGGCGCTTGTCACCGCTCGCAGATCAACCCAGCCGCAGAGCACCTGGCGAATCGCTTCCGGCTCCATCAACATCGCCCCCAACACCGCCTGCTCCGCTTCCAGGCACTGCGGTGTCACCCGCTCCCGTGCGGTTGTGCCCGGCGGCACTGCCCCCTGAAGAGGCGACCCCGGCGGGCCAGCGGCTCGCCCCAGCCGGGTTCGGCACTGGAGTGGCACTCTTTGGCGGCTGGTCGGCATGGTGGGAGGAGAGGCAGAGGTGGGTATAGCCATAGTTGCAGCTTTATTTTGGTTTCAGTGATTTCTCTAAAGTCGGCGTTACAGCAATTATAAACCGTATTAAAACGTATTGCAAGTCATTATTACACGGGTTATAACTAAGTGGTAGTCAGTGGTCGGTAGTCAGCTCGGTGGTCGGTTACAGCGACCGGAGGGCAAGGGCATCGTATGAGCTTGATTGTCAATAACAATGGTAACATCAGTAACATTGGTAACAAAGTGATAGTTGCTACCGACCACCCATGAATGAATTCACAGGCTGCAAAACGAAGTCGCCCTGCGGCGACTGGGATAGTCCGCCCTGCGGACTTGGTCTTGCAGCCCCCGTTTTAACCACTGGTCCAAAGTAGCAAGTTGAATTAACTTGTATTAACTCACCACTATCAGGTTGTTACCGTTGTTACCAATGTTACTATTGTTACCGACTACCGACCACCGACTACCGATAGGAACAGCTATGCCACGGCCTAAAACACTGGGAGAATTACAGCAGGTGCGCCAGGAGGTTTTATTTAAGCCTTCGGAATCGGTGCAACTGGATGAGTTTTTGAAGACCAAGGGCGCACGCCTGGGGTTACGCGTCAAACGGGCGACGTTTATTCATGACCTCACCATGCGCGCCTTGGCCGACGAGATAGACGCGGCCACGCCACCCGCCGCAGGGATGGAGACTCCCGCACGGGCAGAGATTTCGTTTCCGGTGATTGGCTCCGCCGTGTGCGGGCCGTGGGCGGACGCGGTGGCCGATACCCATGAAGTCCTGCTGCTCAGCGAGCACATGGCGAATTTGCTGGAAGCGCGCGATGATGATGTCTTTATCCGCGCTCACGGCGAGAGTATGGAGCGAGCGGGCATCATTGACGGGGCCTTTGTCCTGCTACGTCCCTTAGCCCCCAGTGCCCGCCCACGCAGTGGCGAGATCGCCTTAGTGCAGATTCTCACGCGGGACGGCGATTGCCGCAGCACCCTCAAATACTGGCACGAGACGGGCGCTGGCCCACATTTAACCGACGGCGATGGGAACTCTTACCCGCTCCCCGCAGATACCGAACGCCTCATCCCCGTCGCTGTGGCCAGAGGATTGGTGTCGAGGCTGTGAGGCGGTAGTCGGTGGTCGGTAGTCAGTTGTCGGTTAGGCAACCAGATACAAACGCAGTCGCTTTTACTGTGCCCATCCGCTACTGCCAGCCAATCACCGATTACCGACAACTGACTACCGACTACCAAACATTATGCTGACTCATCCTTATTCTTATCTCCACCGCACCATTACTGAGCCGCTACGTTTCGCCGATGGGCGCACCTATGATGTGCTGCACTGCGACGTGGAGGTGGCGGGCACGGGTCGCCGCTGCGTGGTGGAGTTGTTGGAGCGTAAGTGGCAAATGCATCTGGAGTTCCAGGTCTATGCCGCCCCAGAGTTAAACTCCCTGCATCCTCCGGCGCTGGTGCAGTACGCGCGCCGCCGCATCATAGAATACCTGACCATCCATCGGCATCCCCTGCCCCGCTCGCGGGCCGAGCAGCCAATCCATATTCAGCTTCAGAGCTAAATATCCCGAGATTTGGCCCTTCGCCGGTTATTGTAGGACGACAGTAGAGGCTTAGCGATTTCTGACAAGACATCCTTTTCCGTAGAGGTGGCTCAGGATACCTTTTCAGGAGATATCCAATACAAGCCAGACAGCCTCCGGTCTATTTGATTTTGCGTTAAGATATAATTCAACTTGCTACTTATAGACATTGAATTGAGAATACCAGCAGGAAACAGACCACCTTGTGCACGGGTTGAGCGATAAACTCTAACTACAAGGACAATGGGCGCTTAGAGTTTTTCTTGCGTTGCGGCTGTAAAGTCAGACCGGCCTCATGCAGCACATCCTTCCAGGTGTAGTCATTGTAAGCTTTATCAGCATCAGCCTAGATGGTGCTGCCAGTGGGCAAATCTGAGGCAAACTCTTTTAAGGCTTCAATACTCAAACCGGTGCTCCGGTGGAGTTTGTGCTCACCTCAGGAGTAGTGGCGGACATCGACGGTTTCAGGTGCTTAACTTTAGACTTACCACCAGGGGCCAAAGTGCATGGCGACCGGGCCTATACTGACTACCAAGAAGAAGACTTACTCTGGGTCGCCGGAGGTATTAAGGTGCAAGCACAACGCAAGGCTAATACCAAACGGCGCGTGGCACCTTGGCCTGAAGCTTTAGCCCGTCCGGTGCGGCAACGGGTGGAAAGCACTTTTAGTCAACTCGAAGCCTTGTTGCCACGTCACATCCACGCTGTGACGAGTCAAGGTTTGGTGCTCAAAGTGGTCTGTTTTCTGTTAGCGGTTTCCTTTGGCTATCTTAATTAGTAGCAACTTGGGTTAAGTAATAGATGAAAAAGCGGCTTGCGATCGTTACAACTCATCCCATTCAATACCAGGCTCCGATCTGGCGTCGGCTGGCACAATATCCTGATCTTGAAGTCCATGTTTACTTCGGCTCTGATTTTAGCATACGCGGCTATAAAGATAGCGGATTTGGAGTCGAAGTCAAGTGGGACGTGCCTTTAACTGAAGGTTATGCCCATACGTTTCTCTCCACTGACCCGCAAATTCAAGGCACCGACGGCTTCTTTACATTAAGAGCTTCGCATCTTACAGCCAAGCTAAAAGAGTTTCAGCCTCATTGTGCTTTGGTCTGCGGCTACCTACCCTTCTTTTATTTAGAGGCCATTGGCATCTTGCGGGCGCGGAAGATTCCAGTGTTGCTTAGAATGGAGGCTACCGATGAGAATAAGTTACGCTCTATAGGGAAGGATTTTCTTCGTTCACAAGCTTTACGTTTTATATATAGCCAATGTGCTCATTTCTTAGCGATTGGAAAGAATGCTGAGGCGCATTATTTGTTGAAGGGCGTGCCTCCTAATAAGATAACTAAATCTCTCTACTGCATTAATTCCGATAGCTTAGCAGATCAAGTGCTACTCTATCGCCAACACCGCGAAAAACTCCGTATGCAGATGGGGTTTGGTGATGCACATACCGTTTTTGTGATTTCTGGCAAGTTGCTCGTAACTAAAGGGCTACTAGAAGTTATAGGTGCTTTGCAGACAATATCTGAGACAGCACGGCGAAGAATTGGGCTTATTGTCTTGGGCGATGGTGACTTACGGCCCGAGTTCCAAGCGCAATGCGAATCCCTGTTAGGTTCAAGAGCAGTTTTTACAGGTTTCCAGAATCAGAGTCAAATCGGCAAGTACTATGCCGCTGCCGACTGCCTCCTGTTCCCTTCGTGGAGCGAGACCTGGGGATTAGTTGTCAATGAGGCACTTCAATTTGGACTCCCCGCCATTGTCAGCGATAAGGTAGGTTCCCATAGGGATCTTATCGTAGAAGGTCAAACCGGTTTTGCTTTTCCAAGCGGTGATACCCAACAACTTAAGGAAGCTATGATCAAGATGATGGATTTACTCCATCAACAACGCTCTATCATCGCCAAAGCCTGCCAGCAGCGAGTGAGTCATTACACAGTGGAAGCAGCCAGTCAAGGCATCCATGAGGCTGTTCTACAGACTACAATTTAAACCCGGTAGCGCCACAAGCCATTATGATACCGTCTGCGCTCACCTTTTCCTTTTTGACATTATACAGGCTGTATCGACATACAGCCTGTATCTCGTAATTAGTGAACTTTAGCCGCAGCAACTAACCCCTCTCACTTTAAGCGAATAGCAATGTCCCATTTGGCCCTGCTTTTGTGGCCCTGCTCACGCTTCGTGCAGGTCAAAGTCGCCCAAGCTTTCTGGTTTGAACACCTGGTGGAAGATGCGGTTGGCGGTGGCGTGGTCGAAGATCCAGCGGCCGCCGGTTTTGCGCAGCTTATGGCGGCGCTCTAAGTCGCGGCAGCGACGGGTGACGCACTGCGACGAAGCTATATTTTGCAACTGGGTCAGTGATGATGCACCTAAAGTGCCAAGGAGGAAGCTACAGTTTAGTCATTTAGGCCCACCTTTTTCCGCCACTCCTCATAGCGGTCACTGCCATTATTGCGATTCCTTCCTTCTAAGCTCCTCCCGCTTTTTGCAGAAGACTTTTCTGCTACGCGACGTAAGTAGCGTGCGACATACTGTAGGGCAGGTGCGGACCGGCGTAGGGGGGATGACTTTACGTTATCTATGTATCGCACAGGCTTCATGTTGGCGGCTTGTAACGCCGCAATTGAGCACGGGTCGCAAAGAGCTTCACGTTCAGCATTTCTATATGCTAATCCTGGTCGCTCGGTGTGAAAGAGGTGCATATCTGGAGCATCAAAATCGGGATGGGTTACAAGAGTATAGACGTCACTTTTAGCATCAAGGATGGCTTTAACCCACAAAGAACTTGGATTAGAACCTGCCGCTACCGGCAGTTTGCATACGCGTGACTCATGAACTAATCCTTCCCTCCTGGCTAAAATGAGTATCTGCAATTCTAATAGAGGTACTATTCTGCCTACGGTCATGTGTTCATCTATATACTTTACAGGTAATCCGCAGGCGCGCGCGCGTGCTAATTGGGCTTTAATCTCCGCGATGGCCTCAGACATTTTAAATCCACTTTGCCATAAAGCCTGGGGCGAAGGAAGAAAATGCCCCCTACTATCTACCAAAGAGGGAACCTTATCAGGTGGTAGCACCGGACCCCACTTAATCCCATCCCATTCCGAAGTGAGAGTGACATGAAGTCCGATACATAAACCAGGTATGTCATTAAAAAGTTGAACCGCATGTTCAAAGGCTGGACCTGGTACCATGACTGATGCATTACGTAATAATCCCGCTCGCGCCGCTTCAGCAATTGCCTTATTAACACTTACACAAGACCCTGCATCGTCTCCTCGAATCACAAGTTGAATGGGCATGTTCGCTGATTATAGCAAAGAACTTCCATTTTGGCCACAGGTGGTAGATCATGGCAATTCTAAGGGAAGGACCCCAGAAAGGCCAGCGCCAGTGCCTAACACCCCCCCTCCCGTCGCCATCCCCGCCCGCTTCGTTGCCATCCTGGCCCACCCTGTTCTCATCAACGGAGCGTCCGTCCTCATCCCCGCCCGTTCCGGGGACATCAACGCGGCTTACGCAGACATCCCCACACCTTCTGGGGACATCCCCGCGCCTTGCGCGCTCCTCCCCACAGCGGGCGGGACAAGGCTCCTTTGAAAAAAGTGTTCCGTTAGCAAACTTCTTTTCAACGAAAAGCTACCCTACCCCAAGCGTCGCTTTAGAATGGTAGTCGGCTATCGGTAGTCGGTGGTCGGTTATCGGTAGTCGGTGGGAAATACCAGAGGCTAAGGACATCGTTTGACCCTGGTTGCCTCCACTGGCTACCGACTACCGACCACTGACTACCGATAGCCGACTACCATTCCCAAGGAGACCCCATGAACGATTATCTGCCCCGCAAAGATGCTGACGCCCTGACGTTTGTGACCACCCTGGCCGCGACGTTAGCGGCGAACCCGGCTTCCTATGGCCTGACGGCCAATGATGTGACGCCCCTGACCAACAAGGCCAACGAACTGGGGCAGGCGTTGCAGGATGTAGACGCCCTCAAGAGCGCGGCCTCGGCGGGCGTGGCACACAAAGAGGACATCCGTGCCGCCCTGGAGAGTCTGGTGCGCCCACTCGTGGCGCAGATTCAGGCGAACCCAGCCGTGACGGCGCAACTCAAGACACAGGCCGGGCTGCCCGTCTATGATACCACGCCCAGTGCCACGGCTCCGCAGGTGCCAACGGACCTCGTGGTGCAGCCGCAGGCCAACGGCGTGCATGTCCTCTCGTGGAACCGCAACGGCAACCTACCGGGCACCCAGTTTATCATTGAGGCCAAAACCGGCACTGCCACCGAGTTCGTGCGGGTGGATGTTATCACTGCCACGAGCTATGAACACCCCGGCCAGAAGGCGGGCGTGCCGGTGGTGTATCGGGTGCGGGCGCGGCGCAGTAGCGGCGAGTCGGGTAATTCCAATGAAGCAGGAGCCTATCTATCATGAAACCACTCATCCGCACCAGGCCGTTAGACCTCCAGTCGCAGGGCAAAAATACCCCACCGCGCCTCACCGTGGGAAGAGACGCCATCTCCCCTCCCACTGGGAGGGGTTGGGGGAGGGTCAACCCTCCTGCCGCAAAGGGCCGCTTACTGCCCGTCGGGTTTCTGGCGGTCGCCGCCGTGAATCTCGCCTGCTTGGTGGAATCCGTCCAGGCCGCTGCCCTGCAAAATGACCCCACTCCCAGCGCATCGGCTCCCAGTGTCGCGCCTCCGCTTAATCCAGTCCGTGCCACCGTCTACTTCTCACCACATGGCGGCTGCACTGCGGCGATTGTGCAAGCCATCGGCGCGGCCCGCCACAGCGTGCAAGTGCTGGCTTATGGTTTTACCTCGCGCCCGATTGCCCAGGCTCTATTGGCGGCCAAGGCGCGCGGCGTCAGCGTCACGGTGGTGCTGGACAAATCGAACCGGCACGCTCGCAGTAGCCAGGCCGCCTATCTGCATCTCAATGGCATTGAGCCACTATTAGACCATAACCATGCCATTGCGCACAACAAGGTGATGACCATAGATGAGCAGGAAGTCATCACGGGCAGTTTCAACTTCACGGTTGAAGCCGAAAATGACAACGCGGAGAACTTGCTCATCCTCCAGGACTGTGCCGCTTTAGCCGCCGCGTATGCCGCCAATATCGCCGTGCATGTGGCCCATGCGCGGACTTATGGGAGTGAATCATGATTTCAACCACGCAACGCTACGACCCGACAACGCAGCAACTGGTCAACATCGCCACCGGAGTGCGCTCCGACCCCACGGTGCTGACGCGCATCTCCAGTGTAGGGCCGTTGCACAATGCCGCCTTAGCCGCAACGTTGGGCAGCCTGCCGAGCACTTACCGCTACCTCGACCCGGCCACGGGCACTGAGTATCTGGAATATGTGGCGGGCCAGAGCGCCCAGCAAGTGGCCAACGCCCAAAACGCCCTCGTGGCGCGGGGCGCGATCTTCGGGCGGGTTTATCAACTGTGCCGCGATGCCACCACGACCCTCGACACGGTGCCCTATACCCGTGAGACAGCGTTTACTTACGATGCCGCTGCGGTGGCGCTGGGAGCCGCCGCCCCGCACGCGGCGTTTGCCCTGGTAGATGATACCGCACCAGTCAAGCGGGTAGCGGTAGATTACCCCTTGCCCACACCGGTGCCCGCCGGACGCCGCGACTATGCCAATGCCATGCTACCCTGGATGGTGGAGTATGCGGTAGATTCTCAAATTATCAATGGCACTGGCGCGGGCGACAACCTGTTGGGCTTGCTGCACGCTGCCGGTCTGCAAGCGGGTGGCGTCTTCAACCAGGGTGCCGACACGCTAGCCGACCCGATTCCCCAGGCCATGCTACGCGCCATCAAAGCCCTCGAAAACGCTTCCGGCTATGCCGTCACGGGGATGGTGATGAACCCCCTCGACTGGGCCAACGTGTTAGCCGAGCGCACGGGCGATGGCGGTGCCAGCCAGGGCAATTACCTGCTGGGTTCATTGCAGTTTGAGGCCCCGCCAGTGCTGTGGTCGCGCGATGTGGTAGTGACGCCCGCTATCGCCGCCAAGACGGTGCTGCTGGGCGCTTTCAAGAGCGATGCCACCTGTCACTGGAAGAAGCGCGTGACCACGAGCGAGGCCGGTGCCGTTATTACCTGCGACTGTGAACTCACCCTGACTATCGAGCGCGGCTACGCCTTCGCCAAAGTCGTGCTGCAATAATGCATCTGGTGAGGAATGGAGAAACCACAGAGACACAGAGGCACAGAGAGGGGAACGAGGATGGAAGATAGAAGATTAGGGATTGCCACAGTAAGTAGTTGTTGCGGCGCTTTATTTTCGATCCTCCATCCTCGATTCTCCATCCTCCAATAATCTCTGTGCCTCTGTGGTTCTAATTCTTAAGTCTATGTCTAAAGGTGATCTATGCAACTACACCACATTGACTGGGGCCAATGGGCGGTCGTTGGCCCCCTCTTTAATACCTTCGTCATCGCGTTGGTCTGTTATGTGCTGACCTTCTTCAAGTGCAAGTTAGAGGAACTGCAAGCCAAAATTGAGCGGCAAGCATTAGTCGTCGCCGGGGATCGCCGCCAGGATAGATTGAATGCACCAACAGACAGTCCACCAGCAAGCCGTCTGCCAGGCTGTCAGGAACGGCGCGGCCCGGAGCCAGGCCGACGACAAGCTGATAGGCTGCGCGCTCAATGGCAACAGCCAATGCAGGCGTCAGTGCCGCCGACCGAGATAGCAGCATTAGGAATAGCAACGGGTGCAACCACCAGGGAGACAGATCATGAACCCAACGACTAATCAGACTATTAACCAGAGAATTAACGATGCCGCCGTGCATGGTATTAGCGCGAGCGGCTTTGACACCCGGCCCCACCACTGCCAGAAGTGGGTGCGCCAGGTGGTGCAAAGTGTGGCGGGCAGCCAGTATGACGAGTTTTGGCAGGCCACCGCGCGGGCCACCGCCTTAGCCTTCCTCGACGATGGCCGCTTTGTAGTGCCCCTCGACCACGGCAGTTTACCCGGCGATTTGCTCTATAAACTCAATGGCAGTGGCGGCGATGGTCACGTCGGCATCCGCGTGCGGGGCAACCAGGTCGCCGAAAACGCCAGTTGCCACTGGAACAGCGAAGCCGAACATCCTGACGCCAGAGGCTACCGCACCTTAGTCGAGTTCGGCCACTACGATGTCGTCGTGCGGCTACCGTAAAGTGGTTGTTTTTGACCCCCTCCTAACCTCCCCCTTAATAACCGGGGAAGGGAGCGTGGGCCAACCGATTACCTAGTGTGCATGAGAATGTGACCTAAGTCCCTCCCCTTATCGTTAAGGGGGAAGTTAGGAGGGGTGCGAAGCGTGCCATAATACCCTGCAACAGTAATTAGAAACGAGCAACAAGAAAAGAGTCGAGTGAACTTTGTCCCTCCGCTCTTTTTGCTTTGACAATGCTCTGTATGCTATACTTTGGCTGTTTTGGTAGTGGAAAGAGTAGCTTTGTTGGACTTAATGGTAGCTTAATCCAATGTGCGTTGCCACTATTCATGATGCTTGGTAAAATGAAACGACAGAGATCGTTTTGTAGTCTCGTACTGCAAAATTAGTGAGCATGAATCATCCTGCGACATGTCGTAAATAGTTAGTTAACGTTTACTGTCTTCACGTTACTGTAATTCCTTCCAAGTCGAAGTAAATTACCAGTTCTGCTTTGACGCTGCTCATTATGGTCTAACATTTATACTGGTCGGAACGCATCAATTAGTACGCATTAATCAGATAGTAGAATGAGAATTTTCGGGACCATAGAGGTATTACGTAGCATAACTGTGCTCAAAATTATGGAGGACAAGCTGAATTTGGGAACGGATCAAATAGATCAGAGTAGCACAGCGGCTCGCGTAGTAAGTCCAACAACAATTAGTTCCACTCAAGAAGCCCCAGCCTATCAGCCTCACACCATGCGCATCCAGCCCTCTAAGGGTTGGGTCTCCCTGAAACTGGACGAGTTGTGGGAATATCGAGAATTACTCTATTTCCTGACTTGGCGCGACATAAAAGTGCGCTATAAGCAAACGGCCTTGGGAGCGGCCTGGGCTATCATTCAACCATTCTTCACTATGGTTGTGTTCAGTCTCTTTTTTGGGCGATTAGCAAAAGTGCCATCCGATGGTGTCCCCTACCCCATTTTTAGTTATGCGGCTCTTGTGCCCTGGACTTTCTTTGCTAATGGACTTGGAAACTCCGCAAATAGCTTAGTAGGGAGTGCCAATCTTATTACCAAAGTTTATTTTCCACGTCTTACTATTCCAATTGCGACGGTGCTATCAGGAGTAATAGATTTTGCCCTGGCCTTTGTTGTTCTCATAGGAATGATGCTGTATTATGGGATGGTGCCGACCATTAACATTGTATGGCTGCCGTTCTTCCTTTTGCTGGCCCTAGTTACTTCTCTCGGCGTTGGACTCTGGCTCTCCGCCTTGAACGTGGAATTCCGCGATGTCCGCTATGTCGTCCCCTTTATTACCCAACTCTGGATGTTTGCTACCCCGGTAGCTTATTCTAGCCATTTGCTCTCCGAACCGTGGCGGACTTTTTATGGACTTAACCCAATGGTGGGTGTAGTGGAGGGATTTAGATGGGCACTATTAGGCACAAGTAACCGGCCAGGGTTGATGATCGCCGTATCTTCGCTGGCTGCTATATTAATCCTGCTAAGCGGGGCCTACTATTTTCGTCGTATGGAAAAGACGTTTGCAGATATTGTATAAGACATCATCATGAGTGATATAGTGGTTAAAGTGGAAGGGTTAGGTAAGCAATATCACATTGGTGGACCGCAGGAAAGATATAAAACAATGCGGGACACTCTGACCAATGCTGCATTATATCCTATGCGGGTGATGCAATCTTTGTCAGGGTCTCGGCACTCTAATGGTAATGGAAGGAATAGTGAATCTTTCTGGGCACTTAAGGATGTATCTTTTGAGATTGGGCGCGGCGAAGTTGTAGGAGTAATTGGCCGCAATGGTGCGGGTAAGAGTACTTTGTTGAAGGTTCTCTCTCGCATCACAGAGCCAACCACGGGTTACATTGATGTCTATGGTAACGTAGGTTCACTTCTGGAAGTGGGAACTGGTTTTCACCCTGAGCTTACTGGACGCGAGAATATCTATCTAAATGGCGCTATCTTAGGGATGCCAAGAACCGAGGTGGAACGCAACTTTGATGAAATTGTAGAATTTGCTGAAGTTCAAAGATTCCTTGATACACCCGTAAAGAGATATTCTAGCGGTATGTACATGCGTTTGGCCTTTGCAGTAGCAGTTCATATGAAACCAGAAGTCCTTGTCATAGATGAAGTCTTGGCAGTTGGAGACGCTGAATTTCAAAAGAAGTGTTTCAACAAAATGCAAGAGGTAAGCCGCGGTGGTCGGACAATTCTTTTCGTTAGCCACAATATGGCGGCTATTCGGAGCATCTGCAATCGTGGTTTAATTATGCAAAGTGGACGGCTCATAGAACAAGGCGATATAAATTCTGTAGTGGACACCTATCTTGCACAAACGAACCAGCAACAGGTTCAGCAAATCAACTGTGAAACCAATAGCTTCAAAGTCGACGAAGTGCAAATATATGCCACTTACGGTTCTGTCATCAAGACTTTCGATTCGGTTGAAATCAGAGTCAAATTTACTGCCAAAATGGATATTCTTGATCCGGGTCTGTACGTGGGCATCTTGACGTTCGATTACCAGAGAGTGGCTGGTTTAGATTTCAAGGATTTCAGTTCAGTTTCATCCATTAAAGCTGGGGAGCAAGCCGAATTAGGCTTCTCCATCGCTGAACTGCCGCTTTTGCCAGGCACCTATCAGCTTGAAGTCTATTTAAAAGACATGGCATCCTTGGCTATTGAACTGATCCCCACCACTTTCCCCTTCGATATTGTTGAAACTCCAGTTTATGGAAGCCGTAAGCTTGAAAGTTGGAATGGATATGTGGGCTTAAAAGTGTATCCTTATGTTCTTTCTAATAAACCCGTTGGATCAGTGACAGCACAAGAGACGTTACGGGGCAAAGGAGAGACAACAAAATGAATCTGCGAAAACTCCGTGAACCTCTGCGCCCTCTGAAAAGAGCGACTCAGCATGTTACCCGCATGATTGTGCCACCGACGGAACGGGCTACTAACCCTTTTGCAACGCACTTGCCCATATTAATTGGAATTGCACGTTTAATTCCGATACGACGCGTCCTAGAACTTGGCAGCGGGCAATACAGCACCTTGACTTTTCTGGATCGCACGGTCTTTCCCAATCTAGAAGTTTTGACTTCGTTTGAAGACGATGCAGTGTGGATGCAGAAAGTGGCAACAATGACGGACGATCCACGGCTGACTTTAAATTATTCTGAGCGGCCTTTAAGCGATGTAATTGCCGATGCATCTATCCTTTCGTCAATGGAATATGATCTTGTCTTCGTTGACAACTCTATGACTTCGGAAAAGCGCGCTGCCACAATTTCAGAGGTGGCTCGGAGGTGTAAAGGCAAAAGTCAGACTACTGTTCTCATACACGATTATGAGTGTCTCGCCTATCGTCACGCTGCTAAGTCGTTGCGGCATCGGGTCACCTTTACTGCGTATACTCCCCAGACTGGCGTCTTGTGGCAGCAAGCCAACTTAGATACAGGTTGTTTGAGACGCTTAAATATTCTCATCAAGCATCATGCTAAAAGCGTGGCACCAGATGATTTAGAAAGTTGGAGTGAGATTATTCAGAACAGTGATTGGCATCATTAATTGGCTGAATAGCCTCTCTAAAATTGACGTGGAGGATTATTAGTGGCATCATCGGAACAGGATATTGTACGCGCTCGCAGTTTTCATCGGGCATGGTATCGGGTACCCCCAAGTCTGCGACGTATAGCAGGGAGATTTTTAAACCGGGTTGGTGTGAGTGGATGGATATCAAATTGGATGCGCGATACACCGCAGACCAAAGACTTCTTCACAATGACTCCGGAAACACCGCCCGCAATTTTAAAATGTTTACAACAAGTAGCCGTTGAGGGTTCACTCGGCGATTACTATGAGTTCGGCATGTACCGAGGTTACACATTTTGGTATGCACAAAGATCGGCCAATAAGCTCGGTCTGAAACTAAATTTTTATGGTTTTGACTCTTTTCAAGGTGTGCCGCAACCTGAACCGGATGAAGTTAACGAGTTTAAAAAGGGTGATTATGCTTGTAGTAGAGAGCAAGTCGAACGACATCTAAGAATGGCAGGTGGAGTAGATTGGACACGGACTCACTTAATAGAAGGATTCTACGAGAACTCGCTACAACCAGCGTTAAAAGCTCAACTCAACATGGGACCAGTAGCAGTCGCGTTGATTGACTGTGACTTGTACCAGTCTACTTTGCATGTGCTGCGATTTCTGGATTCGCTCCTACAGGACGGCTCGATTCTGATGTTCGACGATTGGAACTGTTTTAATCAATCGGATGAACAGGGTGAGCGACGTGCTTTTCGTGAATTTCTAGAACAGCATCCACAATGGCGCAGTGAGTCCTTCGTTAGCTTCGGTTGGCATGGACAATCATTCGTTTTGAGACAAAATAACAAAGGGGAGTAGAAGCCAACTTGAATGGCTGATGTGGGGACAAATATGAAAATTCTTGTAACTGGCGGTTTAGGCACCATAGGCTCAGGTTTGCTCAAAGAACTACGCTCACGCGGGCATCACGTCGTTTCATGTGATGTGTCCCATCAACCTGATGAAGTAGGTTTTAGCCTTGGCACTGATGTCGAGGTTCCACTTTATGCTCGGTGTAATATCGGGGAGTTTCGTCAGATTGAGCGGGTTATAGAGGAGATGGGGCCGTTTGATTATGTCTACAACTGTGCGGCTGAGTTTGGACGCTGGAATGGTGAAGATTTCTACGAGACTCTGTGGAATACCAATGCCATTGGGACCAAAAATATCATTCGTTTGCAAGAACGACTCAGATTCAAGCTGATCCATTTCTCGTCGTCTGAAGTTTACGGTGATTGGCCAGATATTATGGTTGAAACGGTTATGGACGAATACGAGATTAAACAGCTAAACGACTACGCGATGAGCAAATGGGTGAATGAAATGCAAATACGAAACTCCGGTTTGCAATATGGGACGGAGAGCGTAGTAGTGCGCTTGTTCAATACTTATGGCCCAGGTGAGTATTACAGCCCCTATCGTTCCGTGAATTGCCGCTTTCTGTATTGTGCTTTGCATAGTCTGCCCTGGACTGTGTTTCGCGGTCATTCCCGCACTTCAACTTATTTAGCCGATACAGTTCGGACAGTAGCAAATATTACCAACAATTTTAAGTCTGGAGAAACTTATAATATTGGCGGCAACAGCTTGCATTCAATAGAAGAGTTGTCCGATGTCATATTAAAAATCACTGGCGCTGATTCATCTTTAGTGCAGTATCGTGAATCAGAGATTTTAACTACAAAAAGCAAACGTGTGGACACATCTAAATCTGTCCGAGACTTGGATCATAGTAATAGCTATAGTTTGGAAGAAGGTATGCGACTCACCTGTAATTGGATGCGGCGCACCTATAATTTCTTAGAGGCTACAGAATCCATTCCGAAATAACTATGTTAGAGAAGAAAACGGCTGACGACTTTATAAACTCATCCCGACCTTATCCGAAACTACTTTATTTTTGCGATTTCCCGCCGTCAAACTTACGTGGTGGTAGTGTACTCATAACCCGTCTGTTGGCGGACTATCCGCAGGATAAGGTTGTTATCCTGACTGGTATGAGCTATCTTAGAATATCTCCGCAGGAAGGGCGATTGAAGTGCAACCAGATTATTTTCCCGACAACTGATGCTTCAGGGCGATGGGGGCGCGGAGCAATAAAATCAGCGTTGAATTGGTTAAGCATTCCGATCCTCGCACTCTTTGGAATGGGGCAGGTAAAACGCAGAAATGTCGAGGCTATCGTGACAATTGCCCACGGATATTTTTTTTTGGCGGCGGCGTTAACATCCCTTTTTACATCAGTACCTTTAATCTTGATAGTGCATGATGACTGGGTAGGCGGTGTACGTAAATCTCGCCTGCCGAAGTGCTTTTATACTTTCATCTTTCGTGTTACAGGTCGTATCGCACAACGAGTCTATGCGGTAAGTCCGTTTATGCAGGAATACCTGAAATCTGATTATAATATTGATTCGACTCTTCAAATGTCGGCGATTGAGCTTTGTCCAGTTCTAGAGCCAGACAAGAGAGATGACCATTCAGCCCCGGTAATCCAACGAAATCAGCTTGGATGCGTCCGTGTTCTTTACGCGGGAATGACTACCTCAGCTATGGATGACAGCCTTGCAATGCTGATTCAGCTTATTAAGGACGATAAGCTTCAGCGCCGATTTTCCTTGAGTTGTGAATTGGACCTTTATACCCCAGCAACCTCGGAAGAGATCAAGGCCTTAGGATGGGAACACGAACACATAAGAGTGCATGGGTGGGTCTCCCAAAGTGAATTACATGACACTTTAAGAACTGCCGATATTTTATTTTTGCCGTTCTCATTCCGAGAAGAGGAAAAATATGCCACCACGAGAGCATTTCCCACAAAAACTGCTGATTATCTAGGTGCGAGGAGACCGATTTTGATCTTTGCCCCCTCTGACTCCAGTATAGTGCGCTACGCCCGACAATTTGGCTTTGCAGAAATAGTAGATGAGCCAAGCCTAGAAGCATTGGCGCAAGGAATCCAACACATTAGCAGTTCGCGGGAGTATCAGGAGCGCTTAGTAACCAATGCCACAGCTATTTGCGAAAAAAATCATAGTATCGCCAAGCAGCGGGCGGAATTTGTCGAAACTATCCAATTCCTTGCGCGCAAGGGTTCACCAATTCTCGAAACGCATGTGACAGACTAAAGTCTTTCTCCAAGCTAAGTTAGAATGATATCTACAACTCAAACAGGGTAAGGCACCTATAATCAAACAATGATCGAGTACATCAAACGCTGGGGTAAATTTTTGCTGCTGACGAACAAATCATTTCGGACATTTCGATGGTTTGGAGTTCATGTCACTCCTGTGCATTTTTATAGCCCTGTTCCTGACCTAGATGAATTGGAGCTAAGACCTGAAATCTGGGAGAAGGAATCGGAGTTGGTGGGAATCAACATGAACGATTCTGTGCAGCTTCAATTTATGGAGGATATCCTTTCTAAATATTTGCCTGAGTGCAACTTTCCGCACCAGATTACTACTCGACCTTATGAATATCACACCAACAATGTGTATTTTGATTACATCTCTGCTGTAGCTATGCACAGCATAGTTCGTCACTACCAGCCTAAGAAGATTGTAGAGGTGGGAGCAGGCAATTCGACTTATGTGATCGCCAATGCAGCGCGCATTAATGCTGATGATGGACACCTTACTCAAGTAATCGCAATTGATCCCTATCCGAATAAAACCTTGCAAGGAGGATTTCCTGGACTATCCCAACTCATCCCTGATAAGATTCAAGATATTGATCTTGACTTGATAAAGAATCTACAAGCGAATGACATTCTTTCCATTGATACAAGTCATGTAATTCGCACTGGGGGTGATGTTACCTTCCTTTACTTAGAGGTTCTGCCAAGACTCGCGCCTGGAGTTTTGATTCATATTCATGATATTTTTCTTCCCCAAGAATACCCAAAACGCTGGCTGCGGCAACGATATTTTTGGAATGAACAGTATTTGCTACAAGCATTTTTAATATGCAACACTGATTTTGAAGTGCTGTGGGTGCAAAAGTATGCCGAGTTGCATTTTCCTGACGAGTTTAAGGGTATATTTGCCGCACGAGGAGATAAGGCTATGGAGTATAATTCTTGCAGCTTCTGGATGCGCCGATGTTCTCCGATAATGCCTAATAGTCCTTATTAGGAAACCATAAAACATGAGTAAGCAGTGATTGTTGATCAGAAACTATCAATCAGTTAGTATTCTAATCCTTGTCATCATATACGAACTGAACTTTATAACCAGCCAACATTTGAGTTATAACCTGTAAAAACCATAATATGGATCAAGAAGCCTACTACTTCAAAAACGCAGAATTACACAATCAAGAAGGCCCTATTTCCCCCGTCCTTACAACTAAACAACTGCCTGTCAGTCCAGGAGAAATAGATTGGGCTGTTTTCTGGCTGCTCCATGCATATAAACGGGGTGCTTGCTTGGATGTAGGATGCGCTCAGCTCTCGTTTCTGCGCTCTGTCGCGGATATGTTTGACCGGCGTTGCGGAGTTGATATAGCAGCTTGCGCAAATTGGCCTGATCATCCTGAAATAGAGACGCAAATCTGTAACTTGGATAAAGAGCCTCTAAACTTTCCAGATCAGAGTTTTGATGCGGTTACCATGCTAATGGTGCTTGAGCATGTGTTTAATCCATTCCATGCTGTGCGTGAACTACGCAGGGTTTGCAAACCTGATGGCTTAATAGTTATTGCGGTGCCCAACATAGCCAGCCTCCGACACCGTATAACGTTACTGATGGGCCGCTTACCTATAACATCCGCCAGATTTTCTTTTCTAGAAGAGGCATGGGATGGTTACCATTTGCACAATTTCACCCGTAGTAGTTTGACTTGGCTGCTGCGGCGCGAAGGGTTAAAGCCCCTTCGCTGGGCATCCGCTGGCAGCTTGCAAACGTTAAAAAGGCGACGTCCTCAACTCTTTGGGGGAGATTTGATCGTTTTATGTCGCCCTACGGAACCTGTTGCAAACTTGCCATTAAGTTTTTAATATCACTCACTCGAAATGAGTTTCTATGACTACTGCACTGTTAATGTAATTGGCACAAAACTCTAAACCGTTAGATTTCCCTACCTTCTTAACTGAATAGCATGGGTAATTCATGAACGCCTTAATTTGGTAGGCTTTTAGATACTTGGTTCTATCATCTGATCAGTGAATCGGCATCGGAGCAAGACCTCCGGTTTACCAAGAAATTCTGCCACTTTGACTGACTGACCTGTATCGAGAGTCATCCTAAATGGTTTAAGCTCTTCAATAAAGGACTAACCTTTGGATCAAACCAAACTCACAATTCTTTCTTCTCATTCCAAGATTATTTCAACTATCCGTCATGCGCGTGTTCATAATCATTTTCACAGACCCGGCTTGGCATCCAGCTTGTGTATTCCCCATGCAAATGTTTGCCGAAGCTGGATGCTCAGTGCATGTTTTATATAGAGCGCCGGTTCACCATTCACCAACACAGGGTGTTTATACCGGCAAATTAGGTTCAAATATTCAGTTGCATCCCGTAGGTTCTGGGCACAGTGGCGGGAGCAGCATGTTAGATTTCCAACTTTTTGTCGTGCGAGCGATGCGCCTAAGTCGACGTTTGAAGCCTTCTATTATTATTGGGTATGACTTGCATGGTTTTGCGACTGCCTTTATCGCACATACAATACACCCATCCGCCAAGTTGGTTTACCATAGCTTGGATGTGACTTCTATCAAGGGAGCCAACTTACAAATTAAGTTGCTTAAAAGATTAGAATTTATGGGTGCTCGCCGCGCTCAGCACGTTATTTTTCCAGCAACAGGACGAGCGGACTTTTTCAAGAGTGAGGCTCACTTACAGCATGATCCCGCTATTGTAAAAAACTGTCAAAGGCTTAATCTGTCCGACTACAAACGGGGGATGCTAAATGAATTGACTCAAGGAAAATTATCTGGTTTCGACCGTATAGTTCTTCATCTTGGTAGCCTTGGAACAAGCTTGGCTATTCAGGAAATAGTGCAATCTGTACCTATCTGGAGAGGGAACTGGGCATTAATATTAATGGGCACAGGATCGGAGTCTTACCTCAGTCATATTAGAAGTTTAGTTTCTTCTTTGAATCTTGAGGATCAAGTTTTCATCCTCCCTACGGCGACCTATGATTTATGGTACGACACCTTGCATTCAGCCCATCTGGGATTGGCACTATACAAAGCAGGAGATATAAACTATGATTATATGGCTGGTAGTGGAAACAAGATGGGCCTGTACTTGAAAGCTGGGATTCCGAGTCTTGTCCCAAACATTCCCGATTTCGCAGCTTTTATTGAGCGGTATAGAACGGGGGAAGTGGTTGAATCAATTAATCCGCAATCCATTGCTCAGGCCATTAACAAAATTTTTTCTGATGCCGAACAATACAAACAATATTGTCAGAACGCTAAGGATGCCTTTGCATCTGAATTTAACTTCGAGCATCAATATGAACCAGTTCTGCGTCAATTACTTTCGCCTACCTTAGATAACAATCCTTCCTGAGCAGGAACTCTACCTTCCCATTTATGCCTAGTTCAAACAATATAAAGACTATCATCAAACATGCTCTTTGGACGGTGTTGAAAGATAAAGAAGGCTTGACCCCTGTAACCGTGATAACAGGACCAAGTCGTGGCACAAAGCTTAGAGTAGACATTCGCACCGAAAGCGCCTATTGGCTGGGGACTTATGATAGAGGGATTGTTAATAAGTTAACTAACATCATAAAACCGGGTCAAATCGTCTATGATTGTGGCGCGTTTTTAGGCTATTATGCATCAGTGATGAGGAAAGCCGTCGGAGCTACTGGACAAGTTCATATTTTCGAAGCTTCAAGTCATAATTACAGTCGGGTTGCTCGTTTACCGTCGTTTAATCATTGGACAAACGTTTATGCTCATCACTTAGCGATAGGAGAAGCCCATAGTTGCATCCGATTTGCTAGCAATTTAGGAGCTGCTAGCGGCCCAATTGATATGCCAGGGAAGCATCTCGATCTTAAAGAGGTGGAAGTTGAAGAAGTCCAGTGCTGTGGGATTGATGAGCTGGTTTATGAGCGCGGCTTACCTCCACCACAATTTTTGAAACTGGATCTAGAGACAGGAGAGTACTACGCTCTGCTTAATGGCTCACGCCTTTGGAAAGAACATCGCCCAACGGTTCTCGTCGAACTTCACAAAAATGACGCCTACGCGGAAACCCATCCTGCGTTTGAAGCAGCAGAACGTTTCCTAGATGAGTTCTCCTATAATGGTGTAGAGATCCATTTGGATCGCCCAGTGCGTTCAGTCGCGGATTTCAGGGATGCAGAAAGACAGGGTGTACAATGCACTATACTGGCTACCCCCGCGTGACAGACTTAGTAGGATAAGGGAGATAACATACAATGAAAGTTTTGGTTACAGGGGGTGCCGGTTTCATCGGCAGTTTCTTAGTCGATAGACTGGTCACTGAAGGCCATGCAGTAACTTCTATAGATAGCCTTGAAGCACAGGTTCATAATTCTGGTAAACCAGATTACCTAAATGACAATTGCACCTATCTGTGGGGCAGTTGTAGCGATGCTAACTTAATTGCGACAGCTTTAGAAGGTATTGAAGTCGTATTCCACTTGGCCGCAATTGTGGGTGTAGCTCAATCTATGTACGAAGTTGTCCGCTATACCCAAGGTAACACACTGGGCACCGCAGTGCTGCTTGAACAGATGATCAAGATGCAAAAGCGCCCCCAGAAGATTATTGTGGCTAGTTCCATGAGCATTTATGGTGAAGGAACTTATCAAGATGAGGAAGGGCATGAAGTTTATGCAGAACTACGTCCGGCATCGCAACTCAAGATGAAAGTCTGGGAGGTTCTCCATTCCAAGACCAAAGCACCGATGCGTCCGCTCCCTACGTCCGAAACCAAACCCTTAAAGCCTGGATCAATTTACGCAATCGGTAAGCGTGACCACGAAGAGATGGTTCATGTCATAGGCCAAGCGTATAATATTCCTTCCGTAGCTTGTCGATTTTTCAATGCCTATGGTAGTCGCCAGGCTTTAAGCAACCCATATACCGGCGTAGCCGCCATTTTTTGTTCTCGTCTTCTTAAGGGACTACCTCCTGTAATTTTTGAGGATGGGCAACAGCTACGAGATTTTGTGCATGTCTCTGACTTAATCGAAGGCTTGCTACTTTGCTTGCATAAAGAAACAGCAAATTATCAAACCTTTAATCTTGGTAGCGGTTTACCTATCAGCATTGAGCAAGTGGCTACTGCCTTAAGTAAAGCCATCACTGACGGCAAAATTGCGCCAGTCATTTCTCAAGAGTTCAGAGCAGGAGATATTCGCCATTGTTTTGCGGATATTAACAAAGCCAGGGAATTGTTAAACTATAATCCAAAATACTCTTTTGCAGTAGGAATCCCTGAGTTAGTTCAGTGGGTCAGTCGTCAGCAATCGGAAGTAGACAAGGGCACCGATAGGTTTGATACTGCTCTGCATGAAGCTAAACAGAGAGGATTAATCAGTTAGAAAGTGTCTGCATCTTATGAAGAAGAGATTGACCATTGTTATTTCACACCCTATTCAGTACCACGCTCCTTTATATGCTTACGCACAAGAAGCCAATCTATTCGATGTCCATGTGATTTATCACAATGATAGAGGGGTAAGGCCCTACTTTGAAAAGTTAGCTAACTCCACTATTACCTACGACAATAATCTACTGGAAGGATATTCTTATGAATTTTTGACACGCGGCGATCCAGTAAAGCTGCATCAGAAACTTTTACAGAAACTTTTATATAGATTGGAAAGTCGTATTTATGCTTCGACACCAGATGCTGTTTATTTTCATGGTTACAATTCTATACCTCATATCCGAGCTATCTCGCGGCTGCGAAAACGTGGTATAAAAGTCTTCTTTCGTGGTGAAAATGAAGATGTCTTGCCACGTCCCTGGTGGCGCAACATGGTGCGCGAAGCTACTCTGAAGTACTTGATTAATAAATTCGATGCCATCCTCTATATAGGCTTAGAAAATCAAGAGTTTTTCAAGCGACGCGGAGTTTCAGAGGATAAATTATTTTTTGTTCCTTACAGTGCTGATAATGCATACTTTGGCATCAATTTGTCAGCTACAGAGCGCAGTGACATCAGAAAAGATATCTGCTCAGAATATGAAATAGATCCTAACGCTGTGATTTTCATTAATACCTGTAAGCACCGCGCAGAGAAGCGCCCTAAGGATTTAGTAGCTGCTTATATTCAAGCGCGGAGTGAACTCGATCCATCCATAAAATCAGCTTTACTGCTTGTAGGAGACGGGCCACAAAATGGCGAGTTGCGTACTATGGTAGAGGCCGCTGGTCTATCAGATGTATTTTTTGCGGGTTACGTGAATCAATCTAAGTTGAAACTTTTATTATTAGCTGCCGATTATTGTGTTAATCCAGCCGAAGAACCTTGGGGCTGTGTTTTTAATGAAGCCTTGCCAGCGGGTCTAGGATTAATTTCCTCTGATCGTGTAGTGGGATGGCCGGATATGGTTCGTGCAGATGAAAACGGATTTGTTTACGAGTGTGGCAATATAGAAGATTTAGCTGCTATTTTAAAGAAGTGTATCTGTCATCCTGAATGGCGGTCACAGTTTGCGGCTATCTCTAAAGCTGTGGCTCGTGAATATAGTTATGATACGTGTGTCAAAGGTCTGCATCAGGCATTGGAAGTCATGATATGATTTTCAGTGTGGGTTAAGTAAAATTTGTTGATTCGCTTTTCCGTTCTGTGAAGCTCCTGCGTTGCGCGGTTAACCATAGAAAATCTCCTTAAAATGACTGCTCGACGAAGCTTATCTATTCTGCTATACGGCAACTTCAGCCCTGTCCATCTAGGCAAATTCTACCAAAGAGCCTTTGAGCAACTTAAGCAGCGTATCATACCGCTGGACACTCGTGATAGCCCCACCTATTTAACGCCTTGGTTGAAACACCGTATCGGACACCGTTTGACTATTCGTAGTCTCAGGTTACGGCAATTAGGCACTTACAGGTGGAATAGACATGTGCTGTCGGTTGCTCGAAAAGAGCGCCCCGATCTCATATTTATCCTCAATGGCGATTTGCTTATGCCGAGCACGCTCAATAGTATGCGTGCGCAGGACACGCGTATATTTATATTTCATGCTGATAACCCTTTTCCGCCCAATTATGCGAATCGGCCAGAAACTCTACCTAATGCGTTAGCAAGTGACTGCTTCTTTATCTGGAGCCGCCATTTGGTTGAGCAGTTACAACAACTTGGAGTTAGACGAGCGGAATATCTTCCATTTGGCTGGGACTCCGAGATATTCCCCTATTTTGGTTTGGTCGCAGAACCAAAGTACGATGTAGTGTTTGTGGGGGGCTGGGATAAAGAACGGGAAGAATTCCTTACACCACTTGCCGAAGAATTCAAGCTGCGAATATGGGGGCCATCTTACTGGGGCAATCGCACTCGACTCAACAGCCCCTTACGGAAATGCTGGCAAGGAGATGCAGCTCTTGGGCCTGAGGCAGCAAAAATCTTAGTGAATTCAAAGATTGTATTAAATGTTGTGCGTCAGCAGAACCTACCAGATGGCGTCATAATGCGCACCTTTGAGGTGCCTGGTTGCGGCGGCTTTATGCTTTCTACACGTACGCAAGGGGCAGTAGATTTGTTTCCAGAAGATCGGGCAGGAGCTTATTTTTCAGATGGTGAGGAATGCGTAAGGCAAATTAAGCGTTTTCTGGTGGCGGATCAAGAGCGCCAACGGATGGCTGCCAATGCTCATGTTTTAGTCCAACAGCAGCACCGCTATGTTGATCGCGCTCAGAGAATCTTAAATGTCTGGGACGAACTTTAATTTGCTATGAAAGTTACTGTCTCCGTCTTTGGCCGATTTCACGCTTTTGATTTGGCCCATCAGTTAGAAAAGCGAGGAGTTCTTCAGCAACTTATCACTACGTATCCAAAGCGTGAAGTGTTTAAATATGGCATCCCTCCCACTAAAGTAAATTCATTACTCACCCATGAACTGGTGGCGCGCGGCTGGAACAAATTCCCATCCAAGCTAACGTTTGATATCAATGCACAATTCTGGTTACATGAACGTTTCGATAAAGCGGCCTCTAAACTTGTCTCACCAGAAAGTGATCTCTATATTGGATGGGCCAGCTTCTCAGAGCAAGGGTTGCAGAAAGCTAAAGCATATAAGGCCGTTACAATTGTCGAACGGGGATCATCTCACATTGAATATCAACGCGATATCCTACGGGAAGAGTATGAACGTCACGGCTTACAGCCTCACTTGCCACATCCAAAAGTAATCGAAAAGGAAAAGCGCGAGTATGACTTAGCTGACTATATTTCTGTTCCCTCAGAATTTGTGAGGCGGACTTTTTTAGGCAAAGGCTTTCCCGAAGATAAACTAATTAAAGTTCCCTACGGCGTCGATTTAAGCAATTTTAACCGCTCGCCCCAGGAGCCACATATCTTTAGAATATTATATGTAGGCACCATGTCACTACGCAAAGGTGTTCACTACTTGATGCAAGCTTTTGCTAAACTACAACTTCACAATGCCGAATTGTGGCTTGTCGGGCATAAATTACCAGAAATCGATCCGTTTTTTAGAGAATATGAAGGATGTTTCCGCTATTTTGACCCGGTGCCTCAGAATGAACTTCCGAATTATTATTCCCAATGTTCAGTTTTTGCTTTGTGTTCTATTGAGGAGGGAATGGCTATGGTCCAGGCCCAAGCAATGGCCTGCGGTCTGCCCTTAGTTTGTACGACTAATACAGGTGGTGAGGACTTGGTTACTCATGGGCAAGAAGGATTTGTGGTGCCTATACGCGACGTGGAAGCAATTAAGGAAAACCTCTTGTATTTATATGAACATCCAGACGTTTGCCGTATGATGGGCGAGGCTGCGAAATGGAGGATTCAGCAGGGATTTACTTGGGATGACTACGGAGGGAAAATTCACAAGGAATATCAGCGTGCCTTAGCCAACAAACATCAATCCGCCCGATAAGTTTGTAGTTGTTCATTAGATCATTCACTGCGGAATTGCAGCTTCTAAAATCTTTATCGCTCTGCGTTGGACTCACATCAATAAGCCCATCGCTTACAGCTAACACTTACATCACGAGCATCAACAAGCTTTATAGCCTTTGGAAGGTAAAATGAAAACTCCTGAAGAAATACAGCGTCAATATTATACAGAAACTGCAACTTCTTATGACGATAACCATTTAGATAACATTGGCGCACACTACGTCGCCTTGCAGTATGCATCGAAATTAATGGAGTTGGCAGAGATTTCAAGTGTTCTAGATGTGGGTTGTGGCACAGGACGAGCCGTTAAGCATTTTTTAGATCAAGGCTTAATAGTTCATGGAGTTGAACCAGTCCAAGCTCTGATAGACCAGGCAGTGCATAAACACGATATTCCTCAATCTTGCTTAACTTGCGATACTGGGGATTCCCTGCCCTTCGAGGACAATAGCTTTGATGCTGTTTGTGAATTTGGAGTTCTCCATCACGTCGCAAACCCTAACCTTATACTTCGAGAAATGATGCGAGTTGCGCGTAAAATGGTTATTTTATCCGACAGCAACCGCTTTGGACAGGGCAGTAAAATTGGCAGATGGACAAAATTGCTTCTCTACAAAACCAACACTTGGAGCCTAATAAATCGCGTAAAGACACGGGGCAGAGGTTACACTATATCGCAAGGCGATGGTCTAGCCTATTCATATAGTATCTTTGATTCCTTTGACGCTTTGACAATTTGGGCCGATAAAGTAGTGGTGCTATCAACAACCAATGAAAAGATTGGAAGTTGGCATCATCCTTTATTAACCTCAAGTCATGCCCTGTTGTGTGCAACTAAAGAAACTTCCCGGAATGAAAGAAATGAATTAACTGCTGACTATGTAGAGTAACACCAAATAAAATTTAAGGACATGGCCGAGTGCTTAACAGTGAAAGCTATATAACAATGATGCTCGTGCTCATCGTGGGGGCTTCTGCCCTTTTTTGTGCGTTTCTACACAAGGGCGCTAAATTAGAAGGGAAAAAAGCCGCCAGTTGGTTCGTTTTTGGCGTTGTAGTATTTCTTATCTTCCTAAATAATATCGCAGATCCTACTGTAGATCTTATGCAGTATATTTTAGCAACATTGATATTATTAGTGTGTTTATATCCTTTGTGGCGGTACTTATTACTACGCGAAAAGTACATACCCTTCATGCCTTTTTTATGTATTATTTATGCAATCTACTTTTCGCTTCCCGTCTTTGCGCCTTTTGATGTTTATTATCATTACCGACACGTTCCCGATCAAGTTCAGGTAAAAGCACTGAGTACAGTACTGGGAGGAACATTAGCTTTACTTATAACATTCTATGTCCTTCCTGCTAACATTTGGGCAGGGATGGTACCACAACCCCGCCTGGTAGGTTGGTCTGATCGTAGAGCGAAAAATGGTGCATTAAGCCTTAGTGTGTTGGGATTGATTTCTTATATCGTGCCGAACGTTCTAACCGTTCCCATGTTACTCATCGCTATTTTAAATTTCATTAATCAGCTCTCCCTGCTTGCAATTTCTATACTATTTTATTTGCAATTACAGGGAAAATTACCACACCGTAACATGATATTTTTATGGATATTAGTAATACCACTACAGTTCTCATTAGATGTAAGTTCGGGCTTACTTTATCCCTTATTTCGAGATGGATTTATGTTATTGATGCTCTATTTATTCACCAAAAAGCGTATGCCGTGGGGAACAGCCTTTATAGGAGTATTAATCTCATTACTCCTATTGATGGTCAAGGCCGATTACCGAAAGACATTAGTATCAGATAATGATGCGAATCCATTGGTGAGATCGTCTAATTATGCGAAATTGGCCTCGGATTTTATATCCGCGAGAGATCCCGACATATTTCTGACGGGCTTAGGAAACATTGTAAATCGTTGTGATAATCGTGCGCTTATGGCGTTTGTAGTTTATATGACTCCAGATAATGTCCCTTATTGGGGAGGTCAAACTTATCTGGGAGTTTTATGGCGCGCGATACCCCGCGTGCTATGGCCGAACAAACCAGAAGAGGTGCTTGGTGGAGAGTTCGGCCACAGATACGGTGTGTTAGATCCTACAGACACTACGACTTCTTGGAACATGCCACAGATTGTAGAAATGTATGCCAATTTCGGAGTTTTAGGAGTAATAGTGGGAATGAGTTTCATAGGTGTAGTCTATCATTTATTGCGTTATATCCTTGAAAATCAGCAGGTTGATGAGTGGAGTCAAATGACGGCAGTAATTATCTATACTTCTTTACTTGAAATTGATTCTAACTTTTCGTTAGTCTTCGGCAACATTTTTTATTGGCTTTTTCTTCTTCACTTCTTAGGACGTTTTATTTTCCGTGATAGAAATTCAAACACTCAGCAAACTTCTTTATTTCGCGCAAGGCAGCAATTTTTTCGATATGGGGCACGATAAACAAATGAAATGTTGCGAGATCAGGAAAAGGAGTTATTGCATATAGGTTTAAGTTCGGATAATTATGCGTATTCTTTATTTGGTTCCTGATCTTTTTGGCCCGCCCGGGGGTATTGCCCGCTATTGCCGCTTGGTGTGCCGTGCTTTGTGCGATGACAAAATTTCTCTTTCTGTTGTGGCCGTAAATGACAGCGGCCATAGTGTGATAGAAGCCCAAGAAGTTTTTCCTCAAATCTGCTATGCGCCTTGCTCTGGCGACCGTAAGCTGTTTATTTTGCGTGCTCTGGCTGCACTGATGCAGCGGCCTACTCTGGTCATGGTCGGACATCCCAATTTTGCTCAACTCGGACATATCATTGCTAGTTTGGCACGAGCGAAGTTGGTTGTTTTCCTGTACGGTATTGATGTTTGGACTCCATTGTCCCGATCTATACAACACGCTATACAAAGGGCTAATCGAGTTATTGCGATTAGCCAATTCACGGCAACACAAGCGGTTAAAGTTAATCCCTTTGCTTTAGATCGCCTCCATATATTACATAATTGTCTGGACCCACAGTTTCACATTGAGAATCATTGTGCCAGACAGGACACTATCACCTCCATACTTACTGTGGCTCGCATGAGCTTGAGCGAGCGATATAAAGGTCATGACTGCGTCATTCGAGCTATGCCTCACTTACTGGTACGTTTTCCAGAACTTGTCTATGACGTGGTGGGAGAGGGTGATGGTCGTCCCGCTTTGGAAGAATTAGCTAAGCAACAAGGTGTCGCTCATGCGGTGCGCTTTCATGGCGCAGTTTCCGAGGAAGAATTAGCGCACCGCTACAGTGCAACTTCTATCTATGTCATGCCCAGCCGTTTTGAAGGCTTTGGCTTTGTTTTTCTCGAGGCGATGGCTTATGGAAAACCAGTCATAGCAGGCAACCAAGACGCTTCAGTAGAAGTTGTACAGCACAATCAAACGGGGCTATTAGTAGACCCCACGAGTGTGAACGAGATTGCCGCTGCTATAGAATATTTATTAGCGAATCCAGAGGTGCGCCAGCACATGGGGCGGCAGGGAGCCGAAAGAGTTAACAAAGAGTTCAGTTTCCCTCGATTTAGAGAGTTGCTTCATGAGTCGCTGCGGGCACTCTGAGATTTGCCAATTATAATATTGCTATTAGATTGTCTATCTGTAGCATCCCTCAAAACAGCCGTATGAAAGTTCTACATGTAATTTGGAGTATTGATCCTCGCAACGGCGGGCCACCAGTAGCTCTAGTTGGAATGGCCAAAGCCCAGGCTCAGTTAGGGCTTGAAGTTTCCATTATAACCACCTGGAAGCGCGGCGAAAATTTAGCGGCCATTGAGCAGTTGAAAGATTATCAGGTGCAGGTGGAGCCAGTCGGTCCTTGCAGTGGGCCATTAGTCAGACACCCGAAACTCTCTGACACCATAAAAAAAATGGTGTCCGCTGCCGACATTGTTCATATTCATGGCCTATGGGAAGAAATCAATCACCAAGCTGCGCAGTCAGCTCAACGCCTGGGTCGTCCTTATCTGGTGCGACCCTGTGGTATGCTTGACCCTTGGAGCTTAGGCCAAAGTCGTCTTAAAAAACAGCTTTATATGCGCTGGCGCTTAAACCAGAATTTGGACCATGCGCGTGCGATTCACTATACCAGCCGGTCCGAAGCCGACCGATCTCTACCCTTGCAAATCAAAGCGCCAGTGATTATCGAGCCAAATGGTCTGGATTTGGAAGAGTTTGCTCAACTACCACCCCCAGGAACTTTCAGGGCCAAATATCCAGGTTTAGGCCAGCGCCCTATGCTTCTGTTTATGAGTCGCCTGCACCGCAAGAAGGGCTTAGATCTGCTCATCCCAGCCTTTGCCAAAGCCAACAGCGGAGACGCTATACTTACGGTCGCAGGACCGGACGAAGATGGCTATCGGGCTGAGGTGGAGGCTCTAGTTACACGGTATAATATCTCAGGCAAGGTGCTATTTTGTGGCGCACTGCACGGTCCCGACCGCGTGGCCGCGTTAGCTGATGCCGATTTATTTGTCCTACCCAGTTACCAGGAGAATTTCGGTATTGTGGTGGTGGAAGCCTTAGCCGCTAACACTCCGGTTATTATTTCAGATCAGGTCAATATTTGTAATCAGATTAAAGATAGTAAGGTAGGAGCAGTCGTGTCATTGAATATAGATGCGCTCTCTAACGAAATTACCCATTGGATAAACGATGGGGAATTGCGGCAAGTGGCCGCTTCCGGGGCCAGGGCGATGGTATGGGCACAGTATGATTGGCAGCAAATTGCGCAGCGCTGGATCAAACATTATACTCTGCTGGTTGCGCCCGTTGCCACTTCTACATCGCTATAGCGGTGTAGTTGATAGGTATACTTGCGCCTCTGACCTTACCATAAGGAATTTTGAATGTATATTTTAGGCATTAACGCTTATCATGGTGGGGCGTCAGCTTGCCTGGTGCAAGACGGCCAGTTGCTTTCGGCAGTCGAGGACGAACGGTTCAGACGGTTGAAATATTGGGCTGGTTTCCCCTCCGAAAGCATCAAGTTTTGTCTGCAACAAGCGGGCATCACCGCTTACGACCTCGATCATGTGGCCATCTCGCGGGATCCCAGCGCACACCTCGCGCAGAAGGCTCTCTTTGCCCTGCGTAAACGTCCCAGTTTCGCCGCAGTGCGGGACCGGGTCAATAATATGGCTGCCGTGCGGGACGTTAAAGCGGCGCTCTGCCGCGCCTTGGAACTGGATGTCAACGCCGTGCGTGCCGATTTCCATAACGTCGAGCATCACCGCGCTCACATGGCGAGCGCATTCTTTGTGTCGCCCTTTCAAGAGGCTGCCGTGCTGTCTATTGATGGTATGGGCGATTTTGTCAGCACTATGGTTGGCCAGGCTTCCGGCACCAAGATTGATGTGCATGATCATGTGCTCTTCCCCCACTCCTTGGGCATCTTCTTCACCGCCCTTACGCAATGGCTGGGCTTCCCGAACTACGGCGACGAAGGTAAAGTGCAGGGCCTGGCTCCTTATGGCACACCACGCTACCTGGAAGAAATGCACAAAATGGTGCGCCTGCTGCCACATGGCGCTTTTGAGCTTAACCTCGATTACTTCGTCCACCATGCCCAGGGCGTTGATATGACGTGGGATGATGGCTCACCGAACATTGGCACACTCTATTCTCAAAAGGTCGTTGATCTACTGGGGCCTCCGCGCCAGTATCGCGGCGAATATACCCAGCAACACTATGATGTGGCCGCCTCCATGCAGGCGATGCTGGAAGAAGCAGAATTTCATATCGTTCGTGATGCCTATAAGCGCACTGGCCAGAAAGCCTTGTGCTTGGCGGGTGGGGTCGCCTTGAACAGCTCCTTCAATGGTAAAATTCTGCCAGAAACAGAGTTCGAGGACATTTGGATTCAACCCGCATCCGGGGATGCGGGCACCTCAATTGGCGCGGCTTATTATGTTTACCATCAGATTTTGGGTCAGTCCCGAGCCTTCGAGATGAAACATTCTTATACCGGCCCCTCCTACTCCAACCAGGAAATTGAAGCAACGCTAAATCAGCATAACCTTACTTACCAAACCATAGATGATGCCGCCTTAGCCCGCGAGGCCGCGACACAGGTCGCCATTGGCAATGTAGTGGGTTGGTTCCAGGGTGCAGCCGAATGGGGGCCACGCGCTTTGGGCAACCGCAGCATCGTCGCTAACCCACGCCGTGAGGACATGAAGGACATTCTGAACGCCCGTGTCAAACACCGTGAAGCGTTTCGTCCCTTTGCGCCATCCGTCTTAGCCGAAAACGTGGGCGATTACTTCGAGCAGACGTATCCTGACCCATTTATGCTTAAAGTCTATAAAGTTTTGGAAGCCAAGCGTCAGGAGATACCAGCGGTGACCCATGTTGATGGCACCGGGCGGCTGCAAACCGTAGATCACGATGTCAACCCACGCTATTGGGAACTCATCAACGAATTCGGTCACCAAACCGGCACGCCAGTCGTGTTGAACACTTCATTTAACGATAACGAGCCAATTGTTTGTAGTCCCGAAGAAGCCGTGAACTGCTTCGAGCGCACGCACATGGATACCCTAGTGCTGGGCAACTATCTGGTGCAGAAGGCCAAATGAGCTTGGCGAGGGCATGGAGAACACATCAAATTTTGCCACAAATCCTGAGCTTGAGCGATGGGCTGACTTAAGATTCTCCCATCCATCTGGTGAAAGCCTGTAGATCACGCTACGGGTTGGTTAGGCTCCCTCATGGCTTTACTCTCCAAAAGATAGTAGCTTGCTTGACCAAAGCCACTTTGTGGACTGCTGGTTTTAGTGCGCTCGTCCTGACCATAAGTTTCCTCCGCCCCTTTCCCTGTTGTTAAGAGGAGGGGACGGGGATGGGCCTGCGGAGCGTCTGCGCTATTGTCGGTAACCGTAAGTAGTTCATCGCCGCAGTATAAATTACCGGGTATTATGAGTCGAGGCACTGGCATTAAACCATCCATGAAGATCTGTATTATTACTGAATATTTTTACCCAGATAACGCAGGCGGCACGCCTTTAGTGCTTTCTAATTTGGCGCGTTACCTCAAAGATCACCATCCAGACTTGAAAATAGATGTCATTACTAGTTGCAATCTTTATCGCGGTGAAAGTGAAGACTTACTACGCTATGAAGACTGGGACGGCATCAAAATCTTTCGCCTGCGCACCCCCAAGTCCAATCGGCCCTCCACTGCTTTGCGTTTAGCTGCTGGATTAGTTTTTACAACAGCGGTCTTTCATAAGTTAATGCGTCGGCCCCGGTACGACCTACTCTTCATTGTCACTAATCCTCCAACACTGCCGATGGGAGTGCAAGCTTACAGCAGGCTGCGCAAAACTCCCTATGTATATTTAATTCACGATTTATATCCTGACCTGGCGACGGCCTTGCACATCCTGGATCCAGCCAGCCCCATTGCTAAGACTTTTCAGCACTTCCAGCGGGCTTGGCTGCATACAGCGGCGGCTACGGTCGTGATTGGACGTTGTATGCGCGATTATCTGATGCGCCAGTACGATCTACCCGCCACACGCATTCAGGTCATTACCAATTGGTGTGATCCGAACGAGATAAAACCATTAGGCAAGAACACGCGTTTTCGCAAGCTGCATAACCTTAACGGAACCATCATTTTATATGCTGGGAATTTTGGCCAATACCAGAATTTTGATAACATCCTGGAAGCGGCCAAGCAATTGCGCGACCGTCACCCGGAGTTGACTTTTGTGTTCGTGGGTGAAGGAGCACGCCGCGATTATATAGCGGAGCGAGTGGCTGCTGAGGCGATTACCAATGTGCAACTCTTCTCCTTTGTGCCCCAGGCGGAGTTCGCGGATTTGCTGGCTTCTGCCGATATTTCATTAGTCACTCTAGAGCCAGGGGCGGAAGGCTTAGGCGTGCCCAGTAAGTTCTATAATATTCTGGCTTCTGGGCGACCCACGGTCGCTATTGTCGCGGCGGATTCCGAAGTAGCGCGCGTGCTGAGTGAAGCCCAATGTGGCGTAACCGTGCCGCAAAATGACCCCGATGAACTGGCTAACACTTTAGCTAACTTAGCTTCAACCCCTGATAGGCTGAACCACATGGGCCGCAATGCACGCCAAGTGTTAGAAGAAAAATATACGCTCCAACAAATCGCCGATCAATTCTACTCTACTTTTGAGACCGTGGCACTCAGCACCCCTAAGCCAAAAGATATTCCAAGCACCACAAAGCCTGCTAATTAAGAAAGTGAAGCTATGCACTACGTGATCTCTGGGACAACATCTGGCACTGGCAATCAGGTTATCAAATTGCTGACTGAGAAAGTAGGGGCTGAGAACATTACGTGCCTCGTGCGCAGTACTTCGGATGTGCGTCCATTAAAAAACCTGGGCTTGCGATTACAGACAGGGGATGTAACCGAACCTGATTCGCTGCGCGCTGTGCTAAATCCTGCCACTGTTTATATTGATATGACGCATCCAAAATACTATCATAAGTCATTGGAAGCAGTGCTGGCGGCTGGGGTAGAACGCGCGTATTTTGTAACGACCACCGGAGTCTTTTCCCAATATAACCAATTCTCGGAAATATACAAAGTCAACGAAGCCAAGATACGCGCTAGCGGTATTGTCTACACTATTTTGCGGCCCAGCATGATCTATGGCTCCCTGCGTGATAAAAATATGAACCGTTTGGTGCGTTTCCTCAGCCGCTATCCGGTTTTCCCCTTATTCGGAGCAGGGCGCAGCCTGATGCAGCCAGTGTATGTCGAGGATTTGGCGGGGGGCATTGTCACCGCCATTGGCGAGACGCAAACGGAGAATCAGGAGTATAATCTGGCTGGCCTCCAAGGCATCGCTTATCGTCAGATCGTGCAGACGATTGCGCGCCAACTCAACCGCAAAGTGACCTTGCTCAATATTAACACCCGGTTCGCCGCTGGCGTGGCGCGTGGCGCGCAGCATATCCCTGGCTTTCCCATCACTGAAGAGCAGGTGTTGCGCTTGTTGGAAGACAAAGTGTTTGATATTTCTAAGGCAGTTGCAGAATTGAATTACCGGCCCCGCAGTTTTGCGGACGGCATTGCCATTGAGATCGCCGAAATGCGGGCAGCCGGAGTCATTCGTTGAGCGTTGATACATTCCTAACCTCCGAGGATTGGTTGTGATAATTCGAGCAATTGCTATTAATCTACTTGACTGTCAGGATTTGATGCATCAAACTTATGAATACCGATCAACTAACCGAGCCGCAGCAAGCCCATCCTGATTCACCCCAACCGGTTATAGAAAACCCTTACGCTTCAACTAAGCTGGCTTTAGATTATCTTTTTGCTGTATTTTTATTGATCCCTTTTCTGCCTATCTTTTCACTGGTTACCCTGCTCATCCGCCTTGAATCACGCGGGCCAGCGATTTATCGTCAGCGACGCGTTGGGCAATGGGGTAGGCTCTTCACCATCTACAAGTTCCGTACCATGAAAACTGGAACGCCCACCCTTTCCACCGAAGAGATGCAACGGCAGCAGCAAAAGCCTTTCACGCGACTTGGCCCGCTGCTACGCAAAACGAATTTGGACGAACTCCCACAGCTTTTCAATATTCTAAAGGGTGAAATGAGCTTTATTGGGCCACGTCCGGCCCTGCCCTCGCAGACCGATGTCAATGCTCTACGCGCCCAATTGGGAGCCGATGCGGCTCGTCCCGGCATCACCGGGCTAGCCCAGGTTATGGGACGTGACGATTTGGCAACCCCGATAAAAGTTAAATATGACGCAGATTACTGCCACAGCATGAGTTTGAAGCACGACCTTCAGATCCTCTGGCGCACCATCGGTGCTATCCTAACGGGTCGCGGCAATAAGTAATTAATGCGTTTTCCGCCTCTGTGTTTTGTATATCTTGGCCTACACACCGATGCACTTTGCTCCTGACAAATTCAGTGGTCAGTGCCGCAGTATCCCACACCACCCTCTCAACATTAAAATTAATCTTGGGTTAAAACAGACTTAACAGCAGGTTAAGATTAGGCATAAAATTTGCTCAAGTTTCTCTTGAATCTCAAACCTTACCATTCCGATACCATATTGTTTTGTTTTAATACGCCGTATCAGTACATATCTCTATAAAGGCGGTATTCATCAATGCAGGTAGAGATAACCAGAGATGACCTACTGAGCGTAGGTCACACACCTTGTGCAAACCCACTCGCCAAAGCCATCACGCGGTGTTTAGGAACCCAGTGGTGTATCGGAGAGGACGGTTTCGCTTATGAAGTTGTGTTGCCGCATCGGGTGTTTGCATTACCAGAAGCAGCCTTAGACTTTTGGGCTTTGTACCAAGATAGTAGCCAGAATGCCGATTTAGAGCCACTCAACTTTCTCTTGCCCTGGCCCGATAATGCATCTAAGCCGGTCAAACAGAATTTTTGGGCCGCTTTAACGAGATGCGTCTCGCCACTGCTCAGTGCCTTTAGGGCTTAGGCTCAACTTATCTAGGCTCAATTTCTCATTGACTACGCCCACACTCATGTGAACACCACTCCTCTTTTGGTCTCTTAGCCAATAGCACATAAGTGCGATGGCCGCCCTATCAAGGCGATACCCGTTGCTTTGATTTCACGATTGGACATCAAGGCTTGGTCATAGACTGTGCCGTAGCCTCACACCCACTGTCTTCTGCGAAGATAATTTCACTCCAAGACCTAAATAAATGATGCTGGCGCGAATCTGACAGAGTCCCATTCTACTACCCCTCAGTTTGTAGAAGCAGTGGCACTCACTGTTATCCGTAGCTATACTCTAAAGCAAGTCTGGAAGTGATAGCCAGCACTCCCTCTGGCCAGACTTTGCCGTGGCTAAAGGTCTAAAAATGCGGCCTAATGGTCAATAACACTCGAATATTAAGAATTCCTGCGGTACTGGCACACTGATCACAAACCCTCCAGGATTAGAACTGATGACTTCAATTTCATCCGTAGTCGACAGACAAAGTAGCCCCCATTTATTAAATGGTGCAGCCTTAACGTTGAAGAATAGTGTAGTTTCTGACCAGCTAACACAATTGGTGGAGAAATTAAGGACACGACAGGCCACTATCGGCATCCTGGGCATGGGTTATGTCGGTTTGCCTCTCATTACGGCTTTTGGCAAAGCTGGCTTTTCCACTATCGGCTTCGATACCAAAACCACTAC